>Ga0209803_1000602_pt1 | contig 24111 bp, 28 predicted proteins | sample GraSoiAngelo_138_FD_185895 | JGI IMG/M metagenome (GOLD analysis project Ga0209803, IMG submission 185895) | Grasslands soil microbial communities from the Angelo Coastal Reserve, California, USA - 14_0929_09_40cm (SPAdes) (version 2) | ecosystem: Environmental > Terrestrial > Soil > Grasslands ...
TTCGAGGCGGACGTCATGAGAGGCGTCGTAATCAAATACGCGCGCTCGAGTCAAGGACGGGCACGGCGCATGAGGAACCAAAACTCATTAAAAGAGGCACGAAGTGAGCGATTTCGTCCAGCGCTTTGATCCCGAGATCTATGCCGCGATCGAGAACGAGCGGCGCCGTCAGGTCGAGAAGATCGAGCTCATCGCTTCCGAGAATTACACCAGCGCCGCGGTCATGGAGGCCGTCGGCAGCGTACTCACGAACAAATATGCCGAGGGGTATCCGGGCCGCCGCTACTACGGCGGGTGTGAATGGGTCGACGTCGCGGAAACGCTCGCCATCGAGCGCGCGAAGGCCCTTTTTGGATCCGCACACGCCAACGTGCAGCCGCACGCGGGCGCCCAGGCGAACATGGCGGCGTACGCCGCGGTGCTGAAGCCCGGCGATGCCGTGCTGGGCCTCGCCCTGGATCAGGGCGGGCATCTCACGCACGGTTCCCCGGTGAACTTCTCCGGCAAGCTCTACCACTTCGTCGCCTACGGTGTCCGTAAAGAGGACGAGATGCTCGACTACGACGAGCTCGAGCGTCTGGCGAAGGAGAATCGCCCGAAGCTCATCGTCGCCGGCGCCACCGCGTACCCGCGCATCTTCGACTTCCCGCGGCTCCGTCAGATCGCCGACGCGGTCGAGGCGCTCCTTCTTGTCGATATGGCGCACTTCGCCGGTCTCGTCGCGGCCGGCGAGCACCCCACGCCGGTCGGCTACGCGCAGATCGTGACGACCACCACGCACAAGACGCTGCGCGGCCCGCGTGGCGGGATGATCCTCTCGGATGCCGAGTTCGGAAAAGCGATCGACAGTGCCGTGTTCCCGAACGTGCAGGGTGGCCCGCTCATGCACGTCATCGCCGGCAAGGCGGTCATGCTGAAGGAGGCCGCCACCCCGGAGTTCAAGGTCTACGCGAAGCAGATCCGCGTGAACGCGCGCACGCTCGCAGCGTCGCTGGCGAAGGCCGGGCTGCGGATCGTGTCGGGCGGTACCGACAACCACCTCATGCTCGTCGACGTCCGGCCGCTGGGACTCACCGGTAAGCAGGCCGAGAAGGCGCTGGACGCGGTCGGCATCACCGTGAACAAGAACACCATCCCGTACGACCCGAACAAACCCGCGATCGCATCGGGCATCCGCATCGGCACGCCCGCCGTGACCACGCGCGGCATGAAGGAAGCGGAGATGCAGCGGGTCGGAGCGCTCATCGGCCGCATCCTCCAGGCGAAAGGCGACGAGACCGTCGCGAGAGACGTCGCCTCCGAGGTCCTCGATCTCACTCGTCGCTTCCCGGTACCGGGCATCACTCCAGAGCGAGTCCCCAGCTGAGCGCGCAGGTCCACATCTCGACGCACCCGCTCGTCAAAGAGAAGGTAACGCGCCTCCGCGACGAGACCACGCCGCCAAAGATATTCCGCGAGCTCGTCGCGGAGATCGCGACGCTCCTGCTCTACGAGGCGACCGCGGATCTTCCGACGGAACCGCGCGAGGTCACGACCCCGCTTGCGCCGTTCAAGGGGGCGCGGCTTTCGGAGAAGGTCGGTCTCGTGCCGGTCCTGCGTGCGGGGATCGGGATGGTCCAGGCTGCGCTCGAGCTGATGCCCGACGCGCAGGTGTGGCACATCGGACTCTTCCGCGACGAGCACACGCTCCGCCCGATCTCGTATTACAACAAACTTCCATCTTCTGCGACAGTGCAGGTCTGTCTCGTGCTCGACCCGATGCTGGCGACCGGAGGCTCCGCGACCGCGACGGTCGACATCCTGAAGAAGTGGGGCGCGAAGCGGATCAAGTACGTCGGCATCATCGCGGCGCCCGAAGGGGTCCGCTTCCTCGAAAGCGCGCACCCCGACGTTCCGATCCACGTCGCCGCGCTCGACGAGCGCCTGAACGACAAGGGCTACATCGTGCCCGGGCTCGGCGACGCGGGCGACCGTCAGTTCGGGACGGGCTAACTGCCCTCGGTCACCGGGTAGATCTCATCCGCCTCAAGGCCGTGCGCCTCGCGGTGGACGCGTTTTGCGGCTTCCGCGTTCGGCGCGTCCACGAGGCAGAAGATCTTGTGATTCTTCTCGTCGAACCAGTAGCGGAGGTACTGCACGCCGTACTTGCCCTGCGTCTTCACGTCGGCCTCGTGCGCGGCGGCGACATCCTTCGCTTTCGCCCCCTCAGGAGCCTTTTGATGGACGTCCATGAATAGCGGCATTTGCTCTCCCTTCGTGCCGTCTCCCGGGCGAAAGGTGGTCTCCGAGGTGACCGTCTGGGATCGGCGGAACGGCCGCAATCGTACGGCAAGCGCATCGATCAGCGCACCAGTCCGAGGAGCGTGATGCGCCCTCACGAGCGCCGAGCCTAAGAAGCCGACGCCTTGGAACGCGACATGCCATCCTTCGCTATCGTGCCCGCGGTGTCTTCCACTTCCCTTCTCCTGGTGGGTTCAACATTGCTCGGGTTCGCGCTGGCCGCCGCGGCGACGCCGGTCGTAGGTCTGTTCGCGCGACGCCTCGGCATGCTCGACACACCAGGCGGTCGGCGCGTCCATCCACGACCGATCCCGCGGCCCGGCGGACTCGCCATCGCGATCGCGTTCGGCTCGGCGATCTTCACCTTCTGGCTCGTTGACCGCTTGGCCGGACATCCCTTCCTCATCCCTGAGGAGGTCAGGTCCTCACGGTTCACGCTGACGGCCATCGCCGCCCTCCTCGGTATGGGTGTCGGCCTGGTCGACGACATTTTCGAGCTCCGCGCGCGCTGGCAATTCCTCGGTCTCCTCATCGTCGCCGCGGTCATCGTCTTCGCGGGCATCCACATCGACTTCGTGAACGACCCGCTCTCCGATCGCGTGGTCGAGCTCGCGTTCCCCATCGCCGTCGCGTTCACGATGTTCTGGATCGTCGGCATGAACATCGCACTCAACTTCATCGACGGGCTCGATGGTCTCGCGGCCGGCGTCGCCGCTATCGCCGCGCTTACGCTCGGCGGTCTCGCGCTCTTGCCGCAGGTCTCGGAGCCGTTCGTCGCGTGGATGGCCTTCACCCTCGCTGGCGCGGTCGCAGGATTCCTCCTCTTCAACTTCCATCCCGCGAAGCTCTTCCTCGGCACGACCGGCGTTGCCTTCCTCGGCACGATGCTCGCGGTGCTGTCGATCTTCGGCACCGCGAAGGTCGCCGCGGCTCTTCTCGTCCTCGGCGTGCCGATCATCGACACCTTCTACGTGCTCGTTCGCCGGTTGGTTTCGGGTCAGCCGCCGTTCGCCCCCGATCGCGGGCATTTCCATCACCGTTTGCTCGATGTCGGCTTGACGCATCAGCAGGCCGTGCTCCTTATCTATCTGATGACCGCAGCGCTCGGCAGCCTGGCCTTCATGACGAACGGCCGCGGGCAGGTCGCGACCTTCGTGGGACTGGCCGTCCTCTTTGGCGTCGCGGTGATGGCGCTCGCGCAGCGCAGCGCCAAGGCCGAGGAGCTCGATCCCGGTCTCTACCGAGAGGAAGCCGATAGGTTCTAAACGAGCGACGACGAGATTGATCAGGGTGGGCACCTGCTCGTGGACCGATCCCACGCTCATCGAGTCGGGCTGGTACCCGGAACGGATCAAGGACGACGCCGACAAGCGCCTGCGCTACTACGCCGAGCATTTCCCGATCGTCGAGAACGACGCCGCGTACTACGCGCTGCCTTCCCAAAAACAGACACAGTTGTGGGCGGAGCGCACCCCCGACGAGTTCACGATGAACTTCAAGGCCTTCGCGACGCTCACAACGCATCACACCGACCCCAAGCGTCTGCCCAAGGACATACGCGAGGCGCTGCCGAAGGAGGCCCTCGCAAAAAAGCGCATCTACCCAAAGGACTTTCCGACGGACGCCCGCGACGAGCTCTTCGCGCGGTACTGGGTCGGACTCGAGCCGCTCCGCAAGTCCGGCAAGCTGGGCGCGATCCTTCTGCAGTACCCCGAATGGTTCGTGATCTCAAAGGCCAACAAAGAAGAGATCGTCCGTGCGCGCGAGCTCTTGCCGGATGACCGCCTCGCCGTCGAGTTTCGCAACGCCACCTGGATGAGCGAGCGCAACCAGTCGGAAACGCTGAGCTTCCTGAAAGAGCACGGCCTCACCTACGTATCGGTGGACGAGCCGCAGGGATTCCCGTCGAGCATCCCGCCGATCGCGGCGGTCACGAACACGGAGCTGGCCGTCGTGCGCTTCCATGGCCGCAACGCCGAGAACTGGAAGAAGCCCGGCCTGACCGCGGCCGAGCGCTTCGACTACTCGTACTCCAAGAAGGAGCTCGAGGAGTGGTTGCCCAAGATCCGGGAAATGGCCGAGGAAGCGCGCGAAGTGCAGCTCCTCATGAACAACTGCTACGGCGACAAGGCCGTGAATAACGCGGCGCAGCTCGCCGCGATGGTTGCATGAAGATCGACCCGCGGCGCTCCGCCGCCACTCTGCTCCTCGCCGGCGCTTGCATGTCGTGCACGGTTCAGCCGACGGACCTGCTTCCCGGCTACCGCGCCGCATCGACAGACGAGCGGGCCGTGGTGATGCGAACGATTGAGGACTACTACTCGCGGCGCGCGACGGCGGCGGTGTCGGGCGATGCCGCGACGATCTTCGCCGCGTATCCGAAGCTGGCGGAGGGCGAGGATCGCACGTCCGGCGTCAACACCGACGCATTCTTCGTCGAGCGCATGCGGAACCTCGGGGTCACCGACGTCCGGTTCGAGATCGAAGAGCGCGAACCGGCGCGTGTGTACGTGAAGGACGGCCGCGCTGCCGCATTCGTGCACGGAAAACAGACGTGGCGTTATCCCAGGGGCGACGCGACGATCGCCGAGTTCTACGCGCCTCGACCTCTCCCGGAACGTGGACAGCTGGCTGATCGTCAGGACGGATGAGGTGCTGCTCGGCGAGCGCCCGCCTCGGACACCCGCGCCGTGAATTTCGTACCGTAGGCCCGTGGCCCACCGGCCGCTCGCCGACTTCCATCCACACGAGCGCCTGGCGAGTGTGCCTCACACCACCCGTCGCTTCGCCTGTCGTTCGGCGCTCGCGCTCTCGGCTGACGGGCGCTGGCTCGCGGTCGTCTCCGATCAGGGGGAGGGCGCATACGAGGCCTGGACCCTTCCGGCGACCGGCGGAAAGCCGCAGCGCGCGATCACCATCGAAGGTCACGCGGTGCGAAGCCTTTGCTGGAGCGCGAAGGGCGAGCTGATCGCGGCGGCCGATCGCGGCGGAACGGAACTGCACCAGCTCCACGTGCGCCATCCCGATGGACCGACGCAGGCGCTCTCCGCCGATCCCGCGGGACGCGTGCAGCGCTTGCTTTCGTGGAACGCGTCGTCGCCGGATGGTGGTGTCGTCGCCTTCTCGAGCAACGCACGCGCCTCGACCGACATGGACGTGGTCATCGCCGACCTTTCGGCACGCGCGGAGCGTCCGCTCCTCACCGCCGCGGCTTGGCATGTGGTCGGCGGCTGGTCGCCGGACGGGTCGTGGCTCCTCGTTATGCGCGTTCTCGACAACACCACGCAGGACCTGCTCATCGTGGATCCCCAGAGCGGCGAGGCTCGCGAGATCACCAAGCACGCCGAGGACGTGTCGCACGTGCCCGCGGGCTGGCTGGCGGACGGCCGCGTCCTTGTGATCAGCGACGAGGCGAGCGAGCACCTCTGGCTCGGGGCGCTCGATCCGGAGTCGGGCAGGTACGAGCGGATCGACTCGCCACATTGGGACGTCGAGCTCGCCGCGTCGGCGACGAACGGGCGGACGCAGATCTGGTCGGTGAACGAGGACGGTTACTCGCGACTCCGGTGGCGGACCGCCGGCGGCGCGATCCACGAACACTCGCTCGAGGGCGGCGTCTGCGAGGACCTGGTGTTGTCGGCGGACGGTTCGCGTGCCGCGTTCGTGCGTCTCTCGTCGACGGAGCCCTGGCAGGTCTGGACGCTCGACACGGCGACCGGCGAGGCGCGCATCGCGCTGACGTCCGCGTTCAACGTTCCCCGCGAGGAGCTCGTCGACCCCGACCTCGTCCGCATCACGGGTCCAGACGGCGAGATTCCGTGCTTCATATACCGGCCGCGCGACGCGCACGGTCCGGTGCCCGCCGTGCTCTACCCGCACGGCGGTCCCGAAGGCCAGTCGCGACCGGCGTTCGGCCCGCATCTCACGCACCTCGCGGCTCTGGTGCATCACGGCATCGCGCTGGTCGTTCCGAACATCCACGGATCGACGGGCTACGGGCGGAAGTGGCAGGCCGCCATCCACAAGGATTGGGGCGGAGTGGACCTACGTGACCTGCGTTCGGTCACGCGATGGATGACGGAGCAGGGAGAGTTCGACCGTACGCGGCTCGCCGTTTATGGCGGCTCATACGGCGGTTTCGCGACGCTGCTATGCGTCACGCAGATACCGGACGTGTGGCGCTGTGCCGTCGATGTCTTCGGTGTGGCGAACCTCGTGACCATGCTCGAGAACGCGCAGCCGAACTGGCGGCGTTTTCTAGCGCGATGGATCGGCGACCTGGAGCGCGATCGCGCGACGCTCATCGAGAGGTCGCCGATCACGCACATCGACAACGTGCGGTGTCCGATGCTGATCCTTCAGGGCGAGAACGATCCGCGCGTGCCGAAGGAAGAATCCGATCAGGTCGTCGACCGCCTGCGCGCGCTCGGCCGCCGCGTCGACTACGTCGTCTATCCGGATGAGGGTCACGGATTCACCAAACGCGCGAACGCCGAGGACGCCTATGGCCGGATCGTGGAGTTCCTCACAAGGGAGCTGGTCGAGAGTTAGCGGAGCGTCGAGCCGAGCACCACGCCGTTCGCCCAGTACGCGCCCGTCGGCCCGGCCGGCAGGATGTCGAACGTCGCGCCGCCTGAATACGCGACGCGGTCCGCGCTCGCGACGATCGCTCCGTCGTAGGCGTCACCCGCGACGAGGTCTCCGACGCGCCGTCCGTCCGCGGTCGGGTGTCCGGGCGAAACGTCCACGGTGCGCCCATCCGAGAGCACGAGGTAAACGACCTGGTGCGTGGCGGGAACGGGCGTGCTGCCGATCTCCACTAGGGCCGCGGCGACGCGTGCGCCGGACTCGCCCTGCGTCCACACGACATCACCGGCACGAAGGTCCTCGACGGCCACGTCGCCGGTCGGCGTCGCGATGCGCGTGCCGCGCGCGAGGCAGATCGGGCAGGGCGGCGGTCCGCTGGGCGTGCGGCTCGCGACCGTGATCGCGCCACGCTGATCGATCGTTCCGTCGATGCGACTGCCTTGCTGGGTGCTCGGGGCGCTCGAGAAGATCGCAAGGAAATGGAAGCCCGCGCTCACCGGCTCGAGGCGAAGTGCGTTCAGCATCTTCCAGTCGCGGTAGATCGCGAGTTCCTGCTCGCTCGTGTAGGTGGCGGCGGGCGCGATGCCGAGGTGGGAGAGGATCGCGCTGAACGTCGGCGCGTCCTTTTGGATGTCGGGCAGCCGCTGATGGGCGAGCGCCTGCTCATCGCCGCGCGCGACCGGGTAGTAATCGGGATCGCAGAAGAGGAGCCTTCCGAACTGATCGATGAGCCGGTACTTGAGCTGTGCCTGGCTGAGACCACCCGGCGCCGGGCTCGGCGTCCGCGATGGCGCGGGTGTCGGATTGGGCGGGATCGTGCCAAGGTCCGGGACGATGGTCCCGGTGATCGCCGTGGCGGTGACCGTTCCCGAGGGCGTGATCGTCGCAGTGACGGCCGTCGCACTGGCTGCGGAGGCGCTCGGCTCAGGAGTTGTGCGGAGCGAGGCAGCGCCGCCGCACCCTGCGACCAGAGCGACACCGAGCACGAGCACAACTGCACGCATGTGCTATGAACGCCGTGGAGCGCCGGATGGTTCCCGCTCTCGATGCCCAGGACGGCGTCGGCGTACGTAGCGGGTCGCGTACACGTCTTCGCCCAGCGAGAGGATCTTGTTGTCGACCCAGCCGGTGTCGAGGATCCCCTTCTGCGCTTCGTCCCAGCTTGGCGCACCGGACGGGAGCTTGTCCTTCTTCCACACCACGACCCAGGCCGCCCCGTCGGGATGCGCGACCCGCACGAGCTCGCGGCCGAGCCGCTCGAGCTCGACCTCGCCGAGCGCGAAGCACAGCACGAGCCCGTATCGTCCGTCCTTCGCGCGCAGCGGGAGCTTCAGATCGATCACGTCGAGCTGTCCGGCGAGGTGCTCGATCGGGCGGTCGTAGGTCGCGACTCCGCCGATGCGCAAGGCGGGCATCCCCGGTTTTGCGCCCAGTTTCGGTACCACCTCAAGTGCTGCGCGCATCCTGCGAGGTGCGTTCACCGGCCCTCGAGTCTAGAGACGCGAACAGCGAAACAGCCTTGATACGCGGCCGCGATCAGCGCGGAACACCGTATGCATGAAGGCCCCTCATGGCATTTGGCCTGGAACCTCGTCCGCGCCCGGTGCTCATCGTCGACGACGACATCGAGACGCTGGCCGCGGAGCGTCAGCTGCTCGCCGAAAGCGGCTTCCGCGTCATCGAGGCGCGCAACGGCAGCGAAGCGCTGCGGGCCGTTCAGGACGATCCGCCCGCGGTGGTTGTGCTCGACGTGCAGATGCCAGGCATGGACGGCCCGGCCTTCGCGCTCGAGCTGCGCATGGGCCTCCGGCGCGTGCCGCTCGTGATCCTCACCGGAGTCGACGACCCGCGCCGTGAAGCCGACCGCTGCAACGCCGAGGCCTATCTCGCGAAACCGTTCGACGCGCAGGAGCTCGTGAGCGTGGTCCGCCGGTTCGCCGCGTAGCTATCCTCGGCGCGTGAGTGCGCGCTTACTCGTCCGCCACGAAGGCAGCGTGGTCGAGCGTCCGACGGAGGAGATCCCCGAGCACCGGACGAAGCCGTGCTGGATCGACATACCCGATCGGCACAGTCCCGAGCTCGCGCGCGTCGCGCGCGACCTGGGGCTGCATCCGCTCGCTGTGGAAGACGCGACGCAGCGCGACGAGCGGCCGAAGATCGATCAGTACGAGAACCACTACTTCATCGTGTTCTATGCGGTCGAATCGCCGTCCCCCGACGTCGTCCAGTACCACGAGTTCTCGATCTTCGTCGTGCCGAACGCGATCGTCACGGTCCACGACGGTGAGTGCGAGGCGCGGAAGCAGGTCGAGAAGCGCTTCCGCGAGGGCCGCCTGCAGACGACCGGCCTGCTGCTCCACGCGCTCCTCGACACGATGGTGGACGGGTACTTCCCGATCGTCGACCACGTTGGCGAACGCATCGAGCTTCTCGAGGAGTTCATCGCCGATGAGGGCCGCGACACCAGAGATACGCGAGCTCCGCTGAAGGAGCTCTTCCTCGTAAAGCACGACCTACTCCATCTACGCAAGACGATCGCGCCGGAGCGCGAGGTGCTCCAGGTGCTCGTTCGCGGGGACCTGCGCGAGCTGCGCGAGACCGGTCTTCGGGCGTACTTCCAGGACGTGTACGACCACGTCATCCGCGTCACCGAGGAGATCGACACGTTCCGCGAGCTCACCTCCAACGTCATCGACGCGTACCTCGCCGCGGCGTCGAACCGGCTGAACGAGGTCATGAAGGTGCTGACGAGCGTCGCCACCGTGCTCCTCGTGCTGACTGTGGTCACAGGCTTCTTCGGCCAGAACTGGACCTTCATCCCGTACGGGTCGACCGGCCTCTTCTTTGTGTCATTGGGCGTGAGCGCCGCTCTCGCCGTCGGGCTTGCCATGTACTTCCACCGCCGCGGCTGGCTCTAGCTCACGGTTCGCGGAGGCGGGTTTTCTCACCTACACTCGCGGCACTTGGCCGCACCCCGCACCCCGGGTGGAGCGCGCTCGAACGCGGCGATCCTGGGCCAGGTCGGAATCATGGTCGCGGTCCCCATAGTGGTAGGCGCCTGGCTCGGTCAAAAGCTCGACGAAAGCGCAGGCACAGCGCCTTGGGGACTGCTTGGTCTGACGTTCCTGGGTATGGCCATCGCTGGCTTCGGCGTCGCGTACGTGGTCCGGCGCTATTTGGCTGAAAATCCCATCGTCCCCGTGACCGATCGGGCGAGGCAAGCCGGGCGCAGCTGGCAAGCGGAGATCGACGAGAGTGAGCGAAAACGCGAAGCAGGGGAGGACGAGTAACGCGTGCCGCCGACGTATCCCGACATCCCAAAGGCCTTCGAGCTCACCGGCGATCCGCTTTTCACGGTCGGCACGACCGGTGAGCCGGGGAACGTCGCGGGCATCGGCATCGTGTGGGACTGGAGCTACACGAACGCGCACCTCACCATGCTGCTCGTCATCCTGGTGCTGTCAGGTGTCGCGATCCTAGCGACGCGGCGGCTCAGCGATCGACCCGGTGGGCTTCAGAACTTCATCGAGCTCCTCGTCCAGGGGCTCGCGGACTTCGTCGAGAGCATCGGTGGCCCGACCGCTCTGAAGTACCTCCCTTTGTTCGGCACGCTCCTGCTTTTCCTGGTCGTGTCGAACTGGCTCTCGGTCGTGCCGTTTGTTGGGCAGGTCAGGTGGCTTCACTCGCCGACCGCCGACTACCACATCAACGCCGGGCTCGCCCTCCTGGCGTTCGGGCTCTATCAGGCCGAAGGCTTACGCGAGAACGGCCCCGGCTATCTGAAGCGCTGGGTCAACTTGTCGGGCTTCATGGAGAAGGGCGGCCTGAAGTTGATGCTCGGGCCGATCTTCTTGCTCGTCGGCCTGATCGAGTTCGCGAGTGAACTCTTCCGCATTCTGACGCTGACGCTGCGTCTCTGGGGCAACGTGCTCGGTGGCGAGATCATGCTCGTAGTCATGAGCGCGCTCCTATTCGTTCCGGGGGTGGCGCTTCCGTTCGTCGGCCTCGAGGTCTTCATCGGCCTCGTACAGGGTCTGATCTTCTCGCTGCTCGTCCTGATCTACTTCATCCTCGCCATCGAGTCACACGAAGAGCACGGCGAGACCGAGCACGCGCTCGAACCGCATCCTGACGATCTCCAGCTAGCGCACGCGACCCCGCGCGCCGCATGACTAAATTCAGCAGGAGGGCTTTCGACTTATGAACCTCGCTTGGCTTGCCGCCGGGATCGCCGTCGGCTTTGGCGTGCTCGGTCCAGGCATCGGTATCGGCATCCTTACGGCGAAGTCATCCGAGGCGATGGGCCGCAACCCCGACGCCGCGCCCACGATCCGAACGAACATGATCATCGGCGCCGCGCTCGCGGAGGGACTCGGGATCCTCTCGTTCGTGCTCGGGATCCTTCTCTCCGGCAAGACCTAGTCGATGCTTTTCTCGCCCGGATTCGAGGAGGGAGGCGGGGGTGCGCTCACGGTGCACCCCTATTGGGTGCTGGTCTCCATCGTCCAGTTCCTGCTCGTGTTCTATCTGCTGCGGCGCTTTCTCTGGGGGCCGGTCCTGCGCACGCTGCGCGATCGCGCAGCGCGGATTCGCGAAGGGCTCGAGCTCGCAGAGGCTGCCAAAGCTGAGCGCGAGCGCCTCAAGGCCGAAGTGGAGCGGCTCCTCGCCGTGGCGCGCGTCGAGGCCCAGGCGATAGCCGATCGGACGACGAGAGCCGCCGAGGAGGCCGCCGCGGCCATTCGCGCCCAGGCGAAGGCGGAGGCCGATCGGATCCGCGAGCGCGGCCGCATCGAGGCTGAGCAGCTTCACGACCAGGCGCTCGCGCAGCTCCGCTCAGAGGTCGCCGGGATGGTGGTGCTCGCGGCGGGCCGCGTCCTAGGACGTGAGGTGAACCCCGAGCAGCATCGCGAGCTCATCGAACGCTCCATCGAAGAGGCTGGTGCACAGCTTTCGGAGGGTCAGGCCTGATGGCCACATCGGGATCGGCCGCGCGCCGCTACGCGGAGGCTCTGCTCAGCCTGGCCCCCGACGATCCGACCGTCAAACAGTTCCGCGCCTCGCTCGAGCAGCTCGCAGGGGCGTTCGATCGGTCGACGATCGCGGGACTCCGCGACCCGGCGGTCCCGATACAGCGGCGCAGGGACGCGCTCACCAGCGCTTTGAAGGACGAGCCCGCGGCGGTCCGGTCGCTCCTGGTGCTGCTGCTCGAACGCGATCGGGTCGCGCTCGTCCCACAGATTGCCGGTGCCCTCGCGGACATCGTCGATCAGCGGGAAGGCATCGCCAAGGCGCGCATCACGACGGCGGTCGAGCTAAGCGACCAAGAGCGTGCGGACCTGGTCGGCCAGCTCGAGCGCACGAGTCGCAGGAAGCTGCGTGCGACCTTCGCCCTTGACCGGGGGCTGATCGGCGGCGCCCGGGTCCAGATCGGTGACCACCTCATCGATGAATCGTTGAGCGCGAAGCTGAGCGCGCTCGGCCGAGTACTCGCTTCCTAGGAGGGGCTGTGGCTACATCGTCCGAGATCACCGACATCATCAAGGCGCAGATCCGCCGTTTCGAGGGGAAAGCCGAACCGGTGGACGTCGGCACCGTCGTCGAGGTCGGCGACGGGATCGCCCGCATCCACGGCCTCGCGGGATGCATGGCCAGTGAGCTGCTCGACTTCGGAAAGGGCATCTTCGGCCTCGCCTTCAACCTCGAGGAGGACACCGTCAGCGCGATCATCCTCGGCGAGTACGTCGGCATCAAGGAGGGTGACGAGGTCCGCACGACCGGCCGCATCGCCGAGGTCCCCGTCGGCGACGCCCTCGTCGGTCGTGTGGTCGATCCGCTCGGGCGCGCGATCGATGGGCGCGGACCGATCGTCACGAAGGAATCGCGGAAGATCGATGTCGTCGCCCCGCGGGTCATCACCCGCAAGAACGTCGACACGCCGGTGCAGACGGGGATCAAGGCGATCGACTCGCTGACGCCCATCGGCCGCGGTCAACGCGAGCTCATCATCGGGGACCGCCAGACGGGTAAGACCGCGATCGCGATCGACACGATCATCAACCAGAAGGGACAGAACCTCACCTGCATCTATGTCGCCATCGGCCAGAAAGAGTCATCGGTCGCGAAGATCGTCGCGACTCTCGAGGAGCACGGCGCGATGGAGCACACCATTGTGGTTGTGGCGGGGGCGGCGGATCCCGCGACGACCCAGTACATCGCGCCGTTCGCCGGTTGCGCCATGGGCGAGTACTTCCGCGACAGCAAGAAGGACGCGCTCATCGTGTACGACGACCTGACGAAGCACGCCTGGGCCTATCGGCAGGTGTCGCTGCTGGTGCGCCGTCCGCCGGGCCGCGAGGCCTACCCGGGCGACGTCTTCTATCTGCACTCGAGGCTTCTCGAGCGCGCGGCGCGCATGAACGACGAGTTCGGCGGGGGCTCGCTCACCGCGCTGCCGATCATCGAGACGCAGGCGAACGACATCTCCGCCTACATCCCGACCAACGTCATCTCCATCACCGACGGCCAGATCTACCTCGAGACCGACCTCTTCAACGCGGGCGTGCGGCCGGCGATCAACTCCGGCCTGTCCGTCTCGCGGGTCGGCGGCGACGCCCAGATCAAGGCGATGAGCAAGGTGACCGGAAGCCTGAAGCTCGATCTCGGCCAATACCGTGAGCTGGCGGCCTTCGCCCAGTTCGGCTCGGACCTCGACAAGACGACCTTGCAGCAGCTGCGGCGTGGCGAGCGGCTCGTCGAGATGCTCAAGCAGCCGCAGTACCAGCCGGTCCCCGTCGAAAAGGAGATCGTGATCATCTTCTGCGGCACCGCCGGTTACCTGGACGACGTGCCGAAGGAGAAGGTCAGCGACTTCGAGCGCGATCTCTACCGCTACATGGACTCGGTCGGAAAGAAGGTCGCCGATCGGATCCTGAAAGAGAAGAAGTGGACGCCCGAGATCGAGAAGGACGTCCGCGCGATGATCGAGGAGTTCAAGAAGAGCCATCCTTATAGCGACCAGCCGGCGCCGAAGCCGGCGAAGGAGCCCGAGAAGCAATCGGGGGGCTCCGCCCCCCGGCCCCCGGACGAGGCGGCGAAGCGGCCCGCGGCGGCGAAGGCCTAAGGCGTGCCGAGCGAGCGCGAGATCCGGCGCCGCATCCGGAGCGTCCGGAACATCCAGCAGGTGACGAAGGCCATGCAGACCGTCGCGGCCTCACGGATGCGCCGCGCGCAACAGGCCGTGCTCGCCTCACGTCCGTACGAGGAGCGGCTCCGCGGCATCCTCAACGATCTCGCCCCACACGCGGATCCGGAGGCGCATGCGCTCCTCGCGCGACGCGAGGTGAAGCGTGCCGCGATCATCCTGATCAGCACCGATCGCGGGCTCGTCGGCGGCCTCAACACCAATGTCGTCCGCACGGCGCTGCGCTTTGCGGAGACGCTCCCCGGAGCGAGCTACGTGGCCGTCGGCCGCAAGGCGATCGGCCAGCTGCGGCGGTTTCGCCAGCCGGTCAGCGCGGAATTCTCGGGCTTCAGCGAGCGCCCGACCCCGCGCGACACGAGCATCGTCGCGCGCGTCGCGGCCGAAGAATTCATCGCGAAGAAGGTGGACGAGGTCTATCTCGTCTACACCCGATTCATCAACACGCTGCGGCAGGTTCCAACGGTGCGTCGCATCCTGCCGCTTGTCCCCGAGGACGAGGACATCGACACACTCCCGCCGCTTCAGTACATCTTCGAGCCCGACGCCGAGACGGTCCTCGAAGCGGTGCTGCCGCGCCTGGTCGAGCTCACCGTCTACCAGGCCGCCCTCGACAACGCGGCCTCGGAGCAGTCGGCCCGGATGGTGTCGATGCGCAACGCGACCGACAACGCCGCGGATCTCCTCGAGGACTACACGCTTGCCGCGAACAAGGCGCGCCAGGGACGCATCACGAAGGAAATGCTGGAGATCGCTTCGGGGGCCGAAGCGCTCGGCAAGGGGTGAGCAGATGGCGGTAGAGACCAAGTCCGAGACGAAAGAGACCAAGAAGGAGAGGAAAGGCGAAAACTACGGACGGATCGTCCAGATCATTGGCCCGGTCCTGGACGTGGCGTTCGAAGAGGGGCACCTCCCCGGGATCTACAACGCCCTCAAGGTGAAGCGCGAGGACGGCGGAGAGATCGTCGCCGAGGTCCAGCAGCATCTCGGAAACAACTGGGTGCGCGCGGTCGCCATGGATACCTCCGATGGCCTCCGGCGCGGCATGAAGGTGCTCGATACGGGCGACTCGATCTCGGTGCCAGTCGGTCCGGAAACGCTGGGGCGGCTCCTCAACGTGATCGGCGAACCGATCGATGGCAAGGGGCCGGTCAAGGGCGTGCGGCGGGACCCGATCCACCGCGAGCCGCCGGCCTTCGTGGACCAATCCACCTCGGCGGAGATCCTCGAGACCGGCATCAAGGTCATTGACCTCATCTGTCCCTTCCTCAAGGGCGGCAAATCCGCGATCTTCGGCGGTGCCGGCGTTGGGAAGACCTTTGTGATTACCGAGCTCATCCGGAACATCGGCTACGAGCATTCCGGTTACTCGGTGTTCTGCGGCGTCGGCGAGCGCAGCCGCGAGGGCACGCAGCTCCTCGGCGAGATGCAGGAGTACAAGGTCATCGACAAAGTGGCGATGGTCTTCGGCCAGATGAACGAGCCGCCAGGGGTGCGCCTGCGCGTCGCGCTGACCGGCTTGACCCTTGCCGAGTACTTCCGCGACGACGAGGGGAAAGACCTGCTCGTGTTCATCGACAACATCTTCCGTTTCACGCAGGCGGGCTCGGAGGTGTCAGCGCTGCTCGGACGGATGCCCAGCGCGGTCGGTTACCAGCCGACGCTCGCCACGGAGATGGGCGAGCTGCAGGAGCGGATCACATCGACGAAGAAGGGCTCGATCACCTCGATGCAAGCGGTGTTCGTGCCCGCTGACGACTACACCGACCCGGCACCCGCGACCACCTTCGCGCACCTCGACTCGACCATCCGCCTCGAGCGGTACCTCACCGAGATCGGCATCTATCCCGCCGTTGACCCGCTCACCTCGACGAGCCGCGCGATCGATCCGGGCATCGTCGGCCAGGAGCATTACGACACAACCCGCGAGGTGCAGCGCGTGCTGCAACGTTACAAGGACCTGCAGGACATCATCGCGATCCTCGGTGTCGACGAGCTCTCCGACGAGGACAAGCTCCTGGTCGCTCGCGCGCGGAAGCTACAGAAGTTCCTGTCGCAGCCGTTCTTCGTCGCCGAGAAGATGACCGGGATCACGCCGAAGTACGTGAAGGTGAAGGACACGGTCCGCAGCTGCCGCGAGCTCCTGGACGGCGAGCACGACGATCTGCCGGAGCAGGCCTTCCACATGGTCGGCGCGATCGAGGACGCGCGCGAGAAGGCCAAGGGGCTCGCCGGTTAGCCGATGCCGCTACATCTGGAAGTCATCACGCCCGAGCGCAGCGTCTACGAGGACGACGTCGACATGGTGATCGCCCCCGGCAGCGAGGGATACCTCGGGATCCTGCCGCACCACGCGCCGCTCTTCACCACCCTCGGGCCGGGTGAGTTCCGCGTGAAGAAAGGCGGCGTCGAGGAGGTGCTCGCCGTGTTCGGCGGGTTCATGGACGTCCGCGCGAATCGCGTGGTCGTGCTGACCGACGCCGCCGAACACATCGAGGACATCGACGCGAGCCGTGCCCAGGAGGCTCGCGACCGCGCTCAACAGCTGCTCGCGGCCGGGCCGGTATCCGCCGCCGACGAGGCTCGGGCGCGCGCCGCCCTCCAGCGGGCGCTCGTCCGGTTGCGGATCGCGGAGGGCCGGCGCCGCAGGCGCTAACGGGCCACTTGGTAAACCGCTAGGCTGTGTGTGTCAGCTTGGGGGCGGTGGGTGGAGTGGCGCTAAAGGTAGTGCGGATGCTCGCGATTGCGGTCATCGCGACGATGGTGGCCGCTGCTTGTGCGTCCGCTGGCGTCACTGGCCCGCCTCCCGAGATCCTGAAGCACCGACTGCCACCGGACGAGCTCGCTAGACCGAGTGCCACCCCGACGCCCGTCCCCGCGCCGTCACCTATCCCGCCGCGCTATGCGAAGCTCCGCATCTTCGTCGCATCCGAAAGCACCGACCAAGTCTGGGTCCTGGACGGAAAGCCTGGCGAGCAATACGCGGTGATCGGCAAGATCTCCGTCGGAAAGCTCCCGCATCAGCTCGGGGTCTCGCCCGATGGCAAGTGGGTCGCGGTGAACAACCGTATGGGGAACACGACCTCGATCATCGATCCTCTCTCGATGAGGGAGGTCGTGCGGCTGATGGTCGGGAAGCAGCCGCACGGCATCACGTGGTCGCCGGACGGCAAGACGCTCTTCGTCGGCCACGAGCGCGACATGTACATAGCTCGTTTCGAGGCCGGAACCTGGAAGCCGCTCCCTCCGCTCATGGTGGGGGTACCGCAGCACGTTCTCAGCATCGCGCCGAGCCGGCCGAACGAGCTCTGGTTCACGCTGACCAACACCGCACAGGCTGATGTGCTTCGCGTCTACGACCTCGAGACCAACAAGGTCACGAACATCAAGGTCTCCGACGTCCACGACGCCTACTTCACTCCTGACGAGAGCGAGGTGTGGTCGAGCTCATCGGGCTTCCTCAACAAACCGTCCGACCGGATGGTCATCTACGACCCGGGAACGAAGACGGTAAAGACTGAGATCCACTTCCCCGGCTACTACCCGTTCCACACCGAGAAGGTGGATCAGGACGGCGTGTTCTTCATGGCCGACAAGTCGGTCATGGTCCTCTCGGATCATCTCGGACCGGGTCTTTTGTGGGTCGATTGGCGCGAGCGTCGGATCCTCGGCGAGACCATGCTGGGCCAGCAGCCCTTCCACACGACGTACGACCCGGAGGGCGATCGGCTTCTCACGACGACCAACGTCGATGGCATGGTCAACGTCATTGACGCCAAGACGCGTGCGGTCGTGCAGAAAGTGGCCGTGCCCAAGGCGCACGGCATAGGAGCGGTGCCCATCACAGCGCCCTAGAGTCGGGTCGTGATCTTCCGGCTCCTCGCGACGATCTACAACGCTCTTCCCATCCGATGGCAGCGGCGCTTGCTTGACCGGACGCAGCATCGTTTCCTCGTCGGCGTCGCCGGGCTGGGCGTTGACAAAGATGGCCACGTGCTCCTCGCTCGGCACCGTTTCGGCGCGCCAGAGTGGCGCTTCCTCGGTGGCTTCCTGGACGTGCGCGAGCGGATCGAGGACGCGCTCGCGCGCGAGATCCGCGAGGAGACGGGGCTCGAGGTCGAAGTGGGCCCGATCCTCGAGGCCAGCCCCGGCTATCGCTGGCAGCGCGTTGAGCTCGTCTACGCGTACCGGCCTGCGGGCGGCGCGCAGCGGCTGTCCGACGAGGTCATCGAGCTCCGTGCCTTCGATCCGGCCGATCTTCCGGACGTGCGCGCGGATCAGCGCGGGATGATCGAGCGGCATGCCGCGCGTGCGGCGGAGTGGGCGCGACAGCGCGCGTGAGGCGCATGCTCGCGCCGATCCTCGCCGCGATCCTGGTCGCCTATCTGGCCCTGCCGGTCGCGCGCTCCTATCTGCTGGTCGCGGCTCACCACAGCGACCCGCTGCCGCCAGCGGACCTCGCAGTCTCTGATCTCGACCTCGGTGCGGGGCTCAGCGGCTGGTCGGTGCAGGCGGCGATCGGGGCGCCGGCGGTGGTGCTGGTGCACGGGTTCAAGACGTCTCGCGAAGAGATGCTGCCCTGGGCGCGCTTCCTTCACGATGCCGGCTACAACGTCGCGCTCTTCGACACGCGCGGCTGCGGAAGAAGCGCCGGCGCCGTGATCGGCCTCGGCGCTACCGAGCCACGCGATATCTCCCGCGCGGTCGCCGCGGCGCGAGGCGTCTTCCGGACGACGGCCGTCGCGGCCCTCGGGATCTCGGTCGGTGCGGGCGCGGTGATCCTCGCGGCGGCCACCGATCCGGGTGTAACCGCCGTCGTCGCCGACAGCGCGTGGACGGATGAGGATTTCCAACTGGGGCGACTCTCGTTCATCCCCGTCGGGCCGGTGCGTGTTCCATTGCCGCCACGGCGTCGCCGTGGTGAATGCGCTCGTCGGCGCCGACGTGAGTCAAGCGCGACCGCTCGAGGTCATCGGGCGGATCGCGCCGCGGCCGGTGTTGCTGATCCACTCGGCCGACGATGAGAACGCGACCACGACCGTCGACGGCGCGCGGCGCCTCTTCGAGGCGGCCGCGGAGCCGAAGCAGATCTGGATCGTGCCACACGGTGGGCACGTAGGGGCGATCAACGCCTTCCCGAACGAATATCGCGCGCGCGTCCTGGCATTCCTCGCGACTGCGCTCCGTTAGTCATTCGGGCGGCCGGTCCGACCCCAGCGCCGCGAGGATCTCCTTGACATGACCGAGGTGTTCGAATTCGTGCTCGAGGATCCGGCGCATCACCTTACGTGTCGTCCAGCGCCGGCCCATCACGGTGTGGTCGAGCGCCGTGTCCGCCGGCTCCATAACGGTGAACCGCTGGAACGCCATCCGGTGCACGGCCTGCAGCGTGTTGAAAGGATCCGCGGGCCACTTCTCAAGCCGCGAGAGAAGGTCGACCTCCGTGGTCATGACGTGCTCGAGCGCTTCGCGAACGCTCCACATCGTCTCCGTGGGTTTTCGTTCGAGCTCGTCAGGTGAAAGCTCGCGCAGGAGCGCAAGCAGCGCGGCGCGCGACGCCTCGAACTGGTGGAGGAAGTCACGAAGCTCGTGCTCTTCGAGCGGCCCCACGTCCTCAGGAACGATCCGGTCTGGCGGCATGTCGCGAACCTCGAATGTGTTCGGATCGAGATCCTTCCAGTGCTCGATAGAGACACCGCGCGTGTCGAGCAGCTCGAGATACGCGCGAAAGGCGCGGCGCGCGTTCGCGATCGCCTGATCCCGAGTGGTCCCGGAGGCGATACACCCGCGGAGCACCGGGACATGTGCGAGCCAGTACGCCTCTTCGCCCTGGAAGACGTATATGGCCGGCCGCTCGTTCATGCGCGAACCCAGACTTTCTGACCGCAATCGGCGCGGATGGTCCGCGGCCGGCCGTCCACCTCCACACGGAGCCCATCGCCGTGCGGTGCGTCGAGCACGCGGATGCTGATGCCGGGTCGCAGCCCCTGCGTGTCGAGGTACTCGAGAAAACCGGGCTCGTGCTCGAACTGATCGGGGATCCGCTCGATCGTCGCGGTAGCGCCGCGCGTCACCGTCGCAAGCGGCCTGGTCGGACGCGGCTTCACGCCTGGCATGGGATTGCCGTGAGGGCACGTCTGCGGATCGCCGAGCACGCGGACGAGGCGCTCCTCCATCTCCGGCGACATCGCGTGCTCGATGCGTTCGGCCTCTTCGTGGGTCTTCCACCACTCGTAGCCCAGGAGATCCACGAGCATTCGTTCCGCGAGCCGATGGCGCCGCACCACGTGGTCCGCCAGCGCCTGTCCGCTCTTGGTAAGATGCACTTCTTTACGCCCGTCCAGCTCAACCAGACCCTCGCGCTGAAGCCGGTGGACCATCTCCGAGACGGCGGCAGCCGACACACCCATGAAGCCCGCGAGACGCGCGCCGATCACGTTCGCGCCCTCGTCGGAGAGCGTGTAGATCGCCTGGAGGTATTCCTCGGTCGCCGGCGAGCTGGCGATGATTGTTGACCTCCTAGGTCGGAAATGGTTAGGCTCGCCTTAGGGAGTTAGGCAAGCCTAAGACAGGACTCCCCACGGCGAGTATCGCACCGGAGGTCGGAAACCTGATGAGCACCGGCGAGATCCTGGCGCTCGGGGCGATCGCCGGCTTCACGGTGTTCCTGGGTTTGCCCATGGGCCGTGTGCGAAGCGCCGCGCCGCGCGTCCGTTCCTTTCTGAACGCAAGCGCGACCGGGATTCTCCTCTTCTTGTTGTGGGACGTGCTCTCGAAAGGCATCGCGCCCGTCGATGCGGCGCTGGCGGAAGCGACGAGCGGCGCAGGGGCCTGGGCCTACTTCGTGTGGCTCGCCGCCGTATTCGCCCTCGCGCTGACCACCGGACTCATGAGTCTCGTGTACTACGACCTCTGGCTCGCGCGACGCGCGCGGGGGCGTCTGGGACCGGGTGCCGCGGGTGTTCGCGAGCTGCGCGCGGGACCGATCGCGCGCCTCGCGCCGGCGCACAGGCTGGCGTTCTTTATCGCGCTGGGAATCGGCTTCCACAATCTCTCCGAAGGGCTCGCGATCGGTCAATCGGCGGCCGCCGGTGAGCTCCGGCTGGCGCTCGTCCTCGTGATCGGGTTCGCGCTGCACAATGCCACCGAGGGCTTCGGCATCGTCGGTCCGATGAGCGGTGAGGCGGACCTCCCGAGCTGGCGTTTCCTGGGGGCGCTCGGCCTCATCGCGGGCGCTCCGACCTTCGTCGGCACGGTCATCGGACAGACCTTCCACAACGAGACGGTGTTCGCCGCCTTTCTCGCCCTCGCCGCCGGGTCGATCCTCTATGTGGTGATCGAGCTCCTCGCGGTCGCGCGAAAGCTCGGACACAAGGACTTCACGACGTGGGGCATCCTTCTCGGACTCATCCTCGGTTTCGCGACCGACATGATCCTCACCGCGGTCGGTGCTTGACGAGATAACACACCTTTCTCGTCGCTAGCCCGTTATCGTTCATCGCGGTGTTCGTACGTGAGATCGGCATCGACCTCGGCACTGCGAACGTGATCGTCTACGTCCGCGGGAAGGGGATCGTGCTCACCGAGCCTTCGGTCGTGGCGCTGGCGAACGAGGACGGGCAGACGCGACCGCGGATCGTCGCCGTCGGCGAGGAGGCACGACTCATGCTGGGCCGCACGCCTGGAACGATCACTGCGCTCCGTCCGATGCGCGACGGCGTCATCGCCGATTACGTGATCACCGAGTACATGCTCAGATACTTCATCCAGAAGGTCTGTGGCCGCGTCACCTTCTTTCACCCTCTGCTCATGATCTGCGTCCCCTCCGGAGTGACGAGCGTCGAGCGGCGCGCGGTGAAGGACGCGGCGATCCGCGCCGGCGCGAGGGAAGCGCACCTCATCGAGGAGCCGCTCGCGGCGGCGATCGGCGCGAACATTCCGATCTCGGGACCGTCGGGCAATCTCATCATCGACATCGGCGGAGGCACCGCTGAGATCGCGGTGATCTCGCTCGGGGGCATCGTCGTGTCGCGGAGCGTCCGCGCCGCGGGCAACAAGCTTGACGAGGCGATCGCGAACTTCGTGCGCAAGCGCTACAACCTGATGATCGGCGAGCGCACCGCCGAGGACGTGAAGATCCAGATCGGATCCGCGCTGCCGATGGACCCCGAGTTGACGATGGAGGTTCGCGGTCGCGACCTCATTGCGGGTCTGCCCCGCACGATCACGATCGGCTCGAACGAGATCACCGAAGCGATGGATCCGGTGCTGCAGCAGATCATCGGCGCGGTGAAGGGTGTGCTCGAGGAGACTCCGCCGGAGCTCGCGTCGGACGTCATCGACAAGGGCATGGTCCTTTCGGGCGGCGGCGCTCTTCTCCGGAACATGGATAAACTCTTGACCCAGGTCACCGGCGTCGCCTGCTATGTGGCCGAGAATCCGCTCTACTGCGTCGCGAAGGGCACGGGTCTCGCGCTCGAGCACCTCGACTTCTTCCGCAGAAGCCTCGTCGCCGTCCGCTAGCCAGCGTTGTCCGCGCGGGTCAACGTCCTCGGCATCGGGTTCGACCGCCTCGACCTCACCGCCGCCGCCGAGCGAGCGGCCGAGCGCTACGCCAGAGGCGAGCGCACGTTCGTCATCACCGCGAACCCGGAGTTCGTGATGCTCGGCCGTCGCGACCGCGAGCTCGGCGGGATCGCGCGCGCTGCGGATCTCGTTGTCGCGGATGGCACCGGCGTTCTGCTCGCGTCCCGGCTCCTGGGGGATCCGCTGCCCTCGCGCGTTCCCGGCCGGCTACTCGTGCCGGCGATCCTCGGCCGCATCGCGCCGCTTGGCGCCTCGGTCTTTCTCCTCGGGGCGGGTCCGGGCATCGCGGAGCGGGCCGGCGCGGAGCTCGCGCGCCGGATCCCGGGCCTGCGGGTCGGAGGAACGCACGCCGGGTCACCGTCGCCCGCCGAGGACGAGGCGATCCGCGAGCGGATCCGTGCCGCCGCGCCCCACGTTCTGCTCGTCGCTTACGGCATGCCCGCACAGGAGCGCTGGATCGCACGCAACCGCGCGGAGCTTCCGTCCGTGCGCCTCGCGATCGGTGTAGGCGGCGTGTTCGATCAGCTTGTGGGCCGCGTGCGGTTGCCGCCTGCGCTGATCCACGCGGTCGGCTTCGAGTGGCTGTGGCGCCTGGCCTTCGAGCCGCGTCGCTGGCGACGCCAGCGGGTGTTGCCGCTGTTCGCCGCGCTCGTCGTGCGGCAGCGCGTGTTCGGCCGGTGAGGATCGCGCTCGCGCACGAGTATTTCGTCGCCCACGGAGGCGCTGAGCGCGTCGTTGAGGCACTGCACCGGATGTGGCCTCTGGCGCCGGTCTACACGTTCTTCCACGATCGCCACCGCTACGGTCCGCTCGAGGGCTGGATTTTGAGGACGAGCTACTTACAGCGTCTGCTTCTCGGCGAGAGTCATCGTGTGCTTCTTCCGCTTTATCCAAATGCCGCGCGGGCCCTGCGCGTTCCGCCCGACATCGATGCCGTGGTCGTGTCCACGAGCGCCTTCATCAAAGGCATCGGGCTCGCGGACCGGACCGTCGAGATCGCGTACTGCCATTCACCGACGAGGTATCTCTTTGACTGGAGCGAGCGGTATGTCCATGAGGAGGTGCCCGCGCCGCTTCAGCCGGTTATGCGCGACATCTTGACGCGCCTTCGCGAGACCGATCGAAAGCTCGCGGAGCGGGTCGATCGTTGGATCGCGAATTCGACGGCCGTGCGGGATCGGATCGCGAAGTATTACGAAGTCTCGAGCCCGATCGACGTCGTCCACCCTCCGACCGACGTCGAGTCCTTTCGCGCGGAGGGGGAACGAGGGGACTTCTGGCTCTTCGTCGGACGACTCTCCGCATACAAGCGCGCCGATGTCGCGATCCGCGCGTTCAACGATCTCGGCATGCGGCTCATGGTCGTCGGCGAGGGACGCGAGCGCGGCGCCCTCGAGCGGATCGCAGGCGAGAACGTCGCCTTCACCGGCCGGGCCGATGACGCCACTCTCAAGGACTTG
>Ga0209803_1000603_pt1 | contig 24111 bp, 20 predicted proteins | sample GraSoiAngelo_138_FD_185895 | JGI IMG/M metagenome (GOLD analysis project Ga0209803, IMG submission 185895) | Grasslands soil microbial communities from the Angelo Coastal Reserve, California, USA - 14_0929_09_40cm (SPAdes) (version 2) | ecosystem: Environmental > Terrestrial > Soil > Grasslands ...
GTCGCGGACCAGCCCCACGAGGCGCTCAGTCTGGGCGGTGTTCGTTTGGAAGAAGGACGCGCCGGAGATTCGAAAGCGGCGACCCAGAATCTCCTCGTGGTAGAAGCGCTGACCGGACTCAATCGAAGGTTCGATTGCTTTTAGGTCCGGGTGCACCAGCACCTCATCGGTGTTAACGCCGACGCGAAACGTCAGTTGGTGCATGCCTCCGCATTTACCCTGAAGGCCGGGGAGAGCATCATTTACGTGGTCGTCAGCTATGAGGCAATGGTCGACGCGCAGAAACCGGTGGCTTCCTCTCTGCACGAAGCCCACCTCGCCCCGACGTTTTGCCGTGAACCGCAGATGGTTGCGATACCCCCAGGGATTTTCCGCCGCAACAGCGGGCGAGACGGGCGGGTTGATGAACCTCCCTATCCGCCTCAGCTGCTCCCGCACGATGTGCTCCTTAAAAGTGAGCTGACGGGGATAAGTGATGTGTTGCCATTGGCAACCGCCACAGGCGCCGAAGTATGGACACGGTGCGTCAACGCGATCCGGCGACGACTTGAGAACTTCCACAACGCGCCCCATCGCCACGCCTGCACGACTGCGCAGCAGCTCGACGGATACGGTCTCGCCGGGTATTCCGTATTCGGCAAAAACAATGCGCGGACCATCGTGGGCAAGCGCGCCTCCCTCGAAGGCGATATCGTCAAGCTGGACAGTGACACGTTCGGGCGGGTCGAGCCGGTTTTCAGCCTTCTTTCGGGACATGATGACTCGACTATCAGTCTATCTGCCTGAAGGCCAACGATGCCAATGCCGGGTGGGCGGCGTTATATATAATTGATAGCGTCGACAATCGGCCGGGAATGCTATAATGCTAAGAAACTTACTCGATAGAGCAGAAGGAAGAGGCAGGGTATGGAAGACTGGCTAGTCGCTGCCGGGCTGATTGCCGGCACCTGGCTGCTTCTCCTCTGGCTCAGCATTATCGTCTGGGCCTACCGAGACATACGAGACAGGACTCGGGATGTTGGGCTTCAGGTGTTGGCTGTCTTTGTGGTAATGCTGTTCTTTCCTGGATTCAACATCCCAGGACTTGCGCTTTATATGATGATGAGGCCACGAGAGACGCTTGAGGAAGCCTACTCGCGCTCGCTCGAGGAAGAGGCACTGCTTAGGGAGATAGGTGACGAAGGCCTATGCCCCTCCTGCCGGCGCTTCGTCGAGCGGGCTTGGCGCATATGTCCATTCTGCCAGACACAGCTGAAAGACATCTGCGGCGAATGCGAGCAGTTGCTCAGCTTTAACTGGGTGGTCTGTCCTTACTGCACCGCAGAGCGGAAGGGCGCCGCGCGGCGGATGGATCCCATGCCACCGCCGGCCGTGGCCACGGCTTCGAGGCAGAAGGCGGCCCGCGCGGCGGCCGCGGGGGAAGATTCCTCTAAGGAAGAGGAAGCCCCGGCCAGGCCCCGGTCTCGTGACGTTGTTCCCGGATCGTAAATCTGATCTGCTAGTCAAAGAGAGCTGCTAAATTTAGGTCCGATAGCAGCGTGCTAATCCGCTCAATCTTGGCGTCACCAGCGAAGGGCGACGAGCCGAAGATCGCCTCGATTCGCTGCACCGCCGTGATCGTGTCGAGGCCGGTACGCAGGAGCGGAATCTGGTCCTCTTCCGCGCGCTCCAGAACATACGAAAGGATAGGCAGCCCGCCTGTGACAATGAGACAGCCGGCGCCTGCGTTCAAAGCCGCGAGCTGAAGGTCTGGTTTGTCGCTTCTGACAATAACTGCCGAGGCGTCGTAGCGCGCGAAATATCCTTGCCCCGGATCCGCGCTGATGGTCGCAATGACCGGGCGATCGAGCGGCCGCATTCCGCCGCCATCCAGGTGTTCCGTCTGCGCCGATAGAGCTTGCACGACGTCGCGTATGACGGGAGCGGCGAGCAATCGGTCTTCGGGCAATGCGCGAAGGACGTTGATCCCGGCTGCCTTTGCATCGGCGAGCAACGAGTCAGCTCGTCTTGCCGGCGTCTTGTTGATGACTGCGCCCGCGAGGCGATCGCCGGCCTCCCGGCAGTAATCGGCGAGGGCGCCCATCGGAGTAGATGCGTCGGTAATAACCACCGCCCGGCCATCAGGAAAATCTGCGAGCGATCGCGCCCTATCGCCGGCGGGTGCTTCGATGAGCGTAATTTCCGCCATCGTCGAATCTTGCGTGACGCCCTTCAGCCCGCTGAACAACACCTCATCGTTCTCGGCATGGTCATCGCCCGGGATCCTCTGTAGGGATACGCGCTTGCCCTCGGAGGCAATCCTGCGCGCGAGGCCGCAGGCCACCGCCGTCTTGCCGGCAAGAGGCTCCGGCGCGAGGAGGGTAAGGGCGGACATTGACTCGTGAATTGTAGCACGCGCCGTTGGGCAAACTGCGGAGAGGCAGCCGGCTGCGGAGGAGCATGCAGACGGCGTGGCCGCCTAAGCCTGATTATTGCCTCAAGGCCTGATCAAGCGGCGTGTATTCGAGTCCCTGCGCCTGGGCGACGGCTTCTGATACAAGCTTGCCCTCGATAGTGCTCGCACCGGAGGCAAGGGCGGCATCCTCACGGAGTGCCGCAAGGCCGCGGTCCGCCAGCTTCAGCACGTATGGCAGCGTCGCTGAGGTCAGCGCTTCGGTGGAAGTCCGCGGGACTGCGCCCGGCATGTTCGCAACGCAATAGTGGAGCACCCCTTCTTCGACGTATATCGGGTCGCTGTGGGTCGTCGGACGGGACGTCTCGCAGATTCCTCCTTGGTCGATGCAGACATCCACGATCACTGCCCCGGGACCCATCGAGCGCACCATCTCGCGCGTGACAAGCTTGGGAGCGATGCCGCCGGGGACCAGGACCGCGCCAATCAGGATGTCCCCACCGCGCAGCTCTTCCTCGAGTACCGCCGGGCTGGTGACGCGGGTGGCGATGCGCTCACGAAACTGCGCTTCGAGACCGGCCAGGCGCTGAAGGTCTGTCGAGCTTACGGTCACGCGCGCCCCGAGGGCGAGGAGCACACGAGTAGCGGCTGTTCCGACGTTGCCGCTCCCGACCACTAGCGCCCGCGCTGGGGAGGAGCCGGCGATGCCGCCCAGTAGTTTGCCGCGGCCGGGGCCTGGTTTCTTGAGGAACTGCGCCGCGATTTCCGCCGCCATGCGGCCAGCCACCTGGCTCATTGGCACCAGGAGTGGAAGAGAACCGTCCGGCCGCCGAACCGTCTCATAGGCGATGGAGTTCGTCCTGGACTCAAGGAGCGCGCGCGTAAGCTCGGGCAGAGGCGCAAGGTGAAGATAAGTGAAGAGGATCAGTCCCGGCCGCAGCAGTGAGAACTCCGGCTCCAGCGGTTCCTTGACTTTGACGAGCAGGTCAACGGCAGCAGCGACTGCGCCCGCCGACGGGTAGACAGTTGCCCCCGCGTCCTCGTACTGGCTGTCGCCGAAGCCGGACCCTTCGCCCGCGCCCTGCTCGACGAACACGTTGTGGCTCGCGTGCGCCAGCGCCCGGACGCCTGAGGGCGTCAGGCCCACTCGGTACTCCTCGATCTTCGTTTCCTTTATCGTCCCGACCTTCATCCCGCCTCCGATCCGCGCGAACCAGCCGGCCTGCTAAAATTCTAGCAGGGAGCCTCTCTCCCGCAGCCCCAAGTTCTTTCGTCTCGCCTGCTAGAATGGGCTGACGTGCCGGGGTAGCTCAGGGGTAGAGCACGCGGCTGAAAACCGCGGTGTCGGCAGTTCGATTCTGCCCCCCGGCACCAAGAATTCACCCACGACACCCACACTCACAGGAGCAAGCCCTCCCCTAAACGCTTGCCGTTGACACTCGCGAATTTCGGTTTCGGGTGTAACAAATGCCTCCCAAACGCGACTGTACTTTGCAGAACCGATGATCGGAGGGTGAACTTATGCTTAAGAAGTTCGGCTTTCTTCCGCTTGCGGTAGCCGGAATGGCTCTGCTTATTGGCGGACTGACCGCGCTGGCAGGCGCCGGAGATTCGGGTCCCGGCACACCTGCCGAGAATGACGAATGCGGAGCGGCGACGCCTAGCGCGACGCCCGAGCAAGTTGTTGAGACGCCTGCCGCTACGCCCGAGCTGACGCCAACGGCGACGCCCGCAGGCGGAGAAGAGGAAGACGAGGACAACGACCAAGACCGGGATGATGAAGACTGCGCGAGTCCGACGCCAACTCCCACTTCCAGTCCAGTCGGCACCCCGACGGCAACTGCGTCGCCTACGCCTACCGCCACGCCAACGAGCGTGCCTACTCCTACCCCCACTGCAGCGTCCATACCGTCTGCCTGTGCGAATGAGGACGCCGATGAGGACGAAGGTGACGACGACAAGGACGGGGATCAAGACGACGAGGACTGCGAAAACGCCGATCAGGACGATCAGGGCGAGAACCATGATGATGGGCAGGGCCAAAGCAATAGCGAACACGAAGGTGACACTGAGGGTGACAGCGAGCGCGGTCATGACGACTAAATAGAGGTGTAACGGCTAATCGACTGATCGTGTTGAACTATCGCGGAGGGGTTAGTCGGGTGCCGCCCGACTTGTGCGCTCACCGGTCCAGCCGCTGGTTGGGCGCGCAACCTCCCCGCGCTTGTCTATGTCAGTCCCCGCCAGCGGTCCCGCGCCTGCGAACCACGACACTCGCGTTTCGACTCGCGGGCACCCGACCGAGGCTTCATTTCCGTATCAAGTCCAGCTTCCGCAGCGAGCCGTATTTTTCCCGCAGCGCAAACCCTCATCGGACTTGGGTTAGACTCGGTAAGGATTCAGGAGCCCGGTCCGAATCATGTTTTGGAAGTTGCTTGCGCTCGTTGCCGTTATCGCGTTCGGCGCGGCGGTGTACTGGGCTGTCTCGCCCGTTTTTCGCAGTGGTAAAGCAAGTGACGGTGACAAACAGCACCCGTCCGCCACTCCGGCAGGGACACCCGGACCCAACGACCCCGTTCTCGTCGGCGCCGGCGATATTTCGTCATGCGCTCAGGACAACGATACTCTGACAGCTGATCTTCTGGACCAAGTAGTCGCAAGCGCGACTGGCGAAGTGGTCGTATTCACGGCAGGGGACAACGCGTACGAAAGCGGGTCGATTGAAGAGTACCAACAGTGCTATGACCCGACCTGGGGACGTCAGAAGGCAAGAACCCGCCCCGTCCTGGGAAACCACGAGTATGCCAGCGGAAACGCGAACGGGTACTTCCAGTACTATGGCGCCATCGCCGGCGATCCGGCGCAGGGCTACTATAGTTATGATCTCGGTGGCTGGCACATCATCGTGCTTAACACAAACGATCACTGCCAGGAGCTTCCGTGTGTGGATGGATCACCGCAGGCCGCCTGGCTTCGTTCGGACCTGAACACTCATCCCGCCTTCTGCACGCTGGCGATCTGGCACGACCCGCTTTTTAGCTCAGGCCGCGTGCACGGCAGTTCTCAATTTGTGAAGCCGCTGTGGAGCCTGTTGTACGCGGCGGGCGCGGATATGGTTGTGAACGGCCATGAACACAACTACGAGCGCTTCGCGCCTCAGACGCCGGACGGAGCGATGGACAACGAGACTGGCATCCGCGAGTTCGTCGTCGGAACGGGGGGCGAAAGCCACTATCGCGAATCAGACTCGCGCTTGCCCAATAGTGAAGCGGCCAACGACGACACCTTTGGAGTATTGAAGCTGACGCTCCACCCGGCCGGGTATGACTGGGAGTTCATGCCCGAGGGGCGGCACGGAAAGTTCAGCGACTCCGGCAGCGGCACATGCCACGGCCCGCCGCCCATTCCATAGGAATGGACGGCGTCCGGGCGGGTTGAGGGCGCTTTCCGCTAGGCTAGCGGGCGAGCGTTTTGCGAATTTTCGCCCTTAGTCGCAGCGCTCCGCCGCCTGATGAAAACCGGAAGCGGCGTGCTATACTTTGCGCGAAATTCTTTCGGGGTGGGCCTTGTTCAGGTTCTATGACGATCCTTTCCGATATTTCACTCAAATGGCCGCAGGTATAGGGATAACGGTTGGCATTGTCGGAGCGGATGCAGCGATCGAGACACGCGACTTGTTCCGTTGCTTCGGGACCGCCGTATTTCTCGGGATTACGACGCCGCTGTACGTCTGGAATTTCCTTCTCGTGAAGAAGTCGAGCGGTTAGACGAGCCATGCCGGGTCCGCTGGAAGGTGTCAGGGTCGTCGAGCTGGGCCTTTGGGTGGCCGGGCCGTCCGCCGCGGCAATGCTCGGTGACTGGGGGGCTAGCGTCATCAAGCTCGAGCCCCCAGGCGGAGACCCGTTTCGCGGCCTTTTCGCCTCGCTCATGGGCTCTCCCGCTTCGCTCAACCCGCCGTTCGAACTCGACAACCGCGGTAAGCGAAGCGTTGCTCTCGACCTCGAGAAGGAAGAGGCGCGTGAGATTGCGTTGCGGCTAATCGGCGACGCCGACGTTTTTGTCACTAATATGAGGCCGCGCGTCCTCCAGGACTTCGGCCTCGACTACCCCACCCTCCACGCGCGCTTCCCGCGTCTCGTTTATGGGCAGGTGACCGGCTACGGGCCGGATACAGAGTCGCGCGACACGGCGGCGTACGATATCGGCGCTTTCTGGTCGCAGGCCGGCGTGGGCATGTCCTTGACCGCGCCGGGCGCGGACATCCCGCAGCAGCGTGGTGGCATGGGCGATCACATGACCGGCCAGATGACGGCGGGCGCGATCTGCGCGGCGTTGTATTCCCGCGAGAGGACCGGACAGGGTCAGCGCGTATCTGTGCCGCTCGTGCGCGTCGGCGTGTATATGGTCGGCTGGGATGCGATGCTGGCGCTGCGTTTGGGCGTTCCCGTACTCCCGTACGACCGCTACCATGCAGTCAATCCGATTATCGACTGCTACAAGTCCGGCGATGGCCGCTGGTTCTGGCTACTGCTCCTCCAGGCGGACCGCCACTGGGGCGATCTCTGCCGTGCAATCGGCCGCCAGGACATGATGGAGGACGAGCGCTTCAAGAATATCGAAGTAAGGCGAATCAACGCACCGGCGCTGGTCCAGGAGCTGGACAATGTGTTCGCAACGAGGTCAATGGCCGAGTGGGCCGAGAAGTTCGCCGCGAACGATGTCTGGTGGGCGCCCGTAAACTCCGTGAATGAGGTCGTGCAGGACCCAGTGGTCCACGCCGCGGGAGCTTTTGTAGACGTGCCCGGCCCTGATGGAGGCGCGCAAAAGGCGGTGGCCACGCCGGCCGACTTCTCGGGCACTCCCTGGCAGCCGCGGGGCGTGCCGCCGGAGCTCGGCCAGCACACCGAGGAAGTGCTGCTGGAGCTCGGCTACGACTGGGACGGGATTATCGCCCTAAAGGAGCGAGGCGCGATTCCCTAGTAGCCGGCCGTCACTTCTGCCCGAAGCGGGCAAGCTCGCGATCCAAATCCAGTGGCATCACGACGCCGCGGCGTTCATACTCACCCCACTGGTCGCGCGGGACCAGCCACATCACCTCGAATTCGATGCCGTCGGGGTCTTTGCCGTAGAGCGATTTCGTCGCTCCGTGGTCGCTCATTCCGGTGAGGGCATCGAGTTCCGCGAGCATCGAAGCGGCTGCCGCCAGGTCTTCGATGGAAGGCACCTCCCAGGCGAGGTGGTAGAGGCCGACAGCGCCCCGCGTGGGCTTCGGAGCGGCGGCGCCGACGCCAAATAGCGCCAGATCGTGGTGGTTGCTTGAGCCGGCCGCCCGGAAGAACGCCATCGGCCCCTCACGCCCAATCTCGTCGAAGCCAAACGCGCGCGTATAGAAGTCAGCCGAGCGCTCGATATCGCTGACATAGAGCACGGCGTGGTTCAGGCGCGTGACGGGGACAGCGGGCATGTCGTCTCTATTCTAGCGCGGCCGGCGGGGCAGGCACTGAAGGCCCCGCCCCTACCGACATCCGGGAGTCATTCGTAGCGTAGCGCCTCGGCGGTCGGAATGCTGGCGGCCTGACGGGCAGGGATGAAGGTCATCAGCAGCGAAGCCAAGTACGTGAAGACGCCGAAAAAGACGAGCTGGAGCCAGGGGACGGCGTAGCCGTTCTTGTTCGTCGGAAAGTCGGGCGCCGAAAGCAAGAAGTACGAAAGCCAGATCGCGAGCAACATGCCAGAGACGATAGCGAGCAAGGTTACGAACGACGACTCAAAGAGAAAGCTAAGGGCCACGGTGCTGCGCTTATAGCCGATCGCGCGCAACATGCCGATCTGCTGACGGCGCTCCACTACCATTCGGAAGGCGATCACACCGACGGCAGCGATTCCGACGAGAAGTCCGAGGCTCATGAACCCTTGCATTAAGTAGAAGAAGTTGCGCGACAGAGCCTGGTCCTCGTCCACCTTGGCCTTGATTGAATCGGACTGGACACCGGCCGTCAGCAGGGTCGACTCGATGTCTTTAGCAACGTCTTTCGATTTGCTCGGGTCCTTCAGGCCGATGAAGTGGTTGGAAAGCGCTGGTTCGCCAAAGACCTCCCTAAAGCTTGAATCCGGAATGTAGAGTCCAGCAAATGTTGTACTGGCGCCCAGGCTTGTAACACCGATAACTTGCACCTGCTTGCTCTTTCTTGACAGCGGAGCGTGGATTTGGAGGGTAATCGGATCGAACGTCTTGTCATTCTCGTTGATCCCGGAAACCTTGAAATCGTAGGACGAGTCGTTGAAGCCGCCCCGGCGGACCGCGAACGAGTCGATGACAGCGACATCCTTGCCGGCAAGAAGCTCCTGCCAGACTGCGTGGTCGGTCTCGTAACCGCGGGCACGGTGATCGAGCGGGATCGAGCTGTTCTCGAGAAAGCCCTTATCGGCGCCGACCACAGGGTAATCTTCGAATTTGCCGTTGAGATCCTGGCGGACCTCGGTTGACGACGCACCCCCACCCAAACTTACGCGGCCCTCGGTGCGGAACTGCTCGGGGGTCGAGGAGCCGCCGCTGCGCAGAGCGCCGTCAAGGTCGGCGATATGGTTGTTGGCGTTCTCCTCGACTCGTACGTCCCAGCCGCCGCGCGATTCGTCGGAAAGGAACAGGCGGTCGAAGTTGAAGTTCATCGTGGACATCATCGTCAGCGAGAAGACGACCAGCGAGATCATCGCCAGGGTCATTCCGGTGCGGAAGCGGTTCTCGAGAGGGTAAGCGACAGCCGTCTTGACTGCTGGGAGAATCGTCCCGAAAGCGCCGCCGATGCGCGTGACCAAGGCGAGGATGATGTCCGAGTTGTAGATCAAGACGTACGTGGCGGCCGTGACCATCGCGACGCCGCTCAAGAAGAACATCTCGATGTCACCGCTTAGCGTGCCGAAAAGGAATTCGAGGCGTCCGCCCGCGGTCAGTCCCCAGAGAGCGATAAGAAAGATGCCTACGGCGGTGTAGACGGGTCGGTCGGGAAGCTTAAACACCGTGAGCAGCCGCGCGAAACCCGCCCCCATAAGCGAGAATCCGAGAGCGAAGGGAAATGCCTTATCGGACGAAAGGCCCAACAGGAAGAACATTGTCCCGAACAGCAAGCCAAAGCCGGACAGTATCCAGGCGGAAGGCAGACCGAGGCCTCCCCGCAGAATTATCCAGAGCCCGATAGGTGTAAGCGGCGGGATTAGTAGGAAGGGGAGCACCGCATGCAGCAGCCAGCCCCACGTTGCCCCAAAGCCACGGTTAAAGAACAGCCATGAGCCAAGGTACCCGTACCCAAAGATCGAAAGCAGAACCCAGGGCCAAGACCGAGGGATCCCACCGCGCTTCAGTATGATCAGGAGCAAACCCAAGAAGGGTACTAATGAAACCGCGAGTCCTAAACCAACCACGCCCCAGTTGGTTTTAGGGCGCTGTTGTGATCGCTTGTCCTCGGCCGTCCCGCGAATGGCCGCCACGATATTCAAATTCGAGATACGGAACGAGGCGAAGGTGACGGTGACAAATGTCAGGATGACGCCGAGGCTGTATGCGATGAGAAGAGACCTCGGCGTGAAGTGTGGCTCGATCGTGACGCCGAAGTCGCTTGAGGCAAAGATCGAGCTCATTATGTAAGCCATTCCGAAAGAGACAAGGATGCCGAGGCCCGCGCCGACCATCGCCGAGAGGATGTTGTAGGCAGTCCCTTCCGAGAGGAACATCTGAACCAGATGCCCCCGTTTCATCCCGACGGCGCGCGCCATGCCCATCTCCGACTTCCGCTCGGCGGCAAGCATCACGAAGATCATGATGATCAGGAGCACGCCGGCGCCGATCGAGAAGAGGCCGAGGATCATGAAGAACGTGGCCATGAAGTTCCCTATCTGCTCTGCCGTGCGGATTCCGTCATCTTTGGAGTCACCGAGGCCAAGGCGCAGGTTATTGTTCTGAATCACGCCGCGAAGGTCGTTCTCGACAGAGTCCGTGAGCGCAACACTGTCACGAACACCGCCGCGGTTGGAGATCGCGATGAAGCTGACGCGCTCGTGCCCAAACAGCTTCTGCAGGGTGTCGAGGCGGGTGACGATGCCCTCCTTGTGTTGGTCGTTCGCCACCCCAGTCAAAACGCGGTCCTTGACGATATCGAGGATCTTGAATTCGTGCTGCTCGTTGTTCACCCAGAACTGCACGGTGTCGCCGGGCCTGGTTCCCAGCTTATCGGCCGCTTTTTCGTTCATGTAGGCCTCGTTTGGGCCGAGCGAAGCGATGTCCAGAACGTGGCCGTCCTTGGCCGAGATTACATCGGGGAAGCCGTCGAGAGCGCTGGTATCGAGCCCCGTTAGCTCGACGTATGGCTCGCTGAGACGGCTCGTAGGATTGAGCACTGGCGCCGGTTCGAAGAGAACGCCCATCGAGCCGTCGATATTCGGGTCGTTCGCGGTCTTGATCGCTTGTTGAAAGTCGCGGTACTGGTCGGCTTCGACGTCGAGCCCGCTATCGCCGAGGGAAGAGGCGTCTTTCTGGAGATTGCCGGGCTGGATCGTCTCATCAACATGGCCCAGCGTCTCGTACGCCAGCTTGCTAATGCTGTAGTCCACGGTGTCGCCGGTCGATAGCGCCGCAGAAATTATCAGCGTGCTCAGCATAAGGCCGATCACAATCAGCAACGTCTGCGCCATTCGGCGCGGCATGTTTCGTAGTCCCATCAGGAACAGGATCCGATTGCGCAAAACGACGTAGGCTACGGTCGACAGGCAGACAGCGAGAACCGCCAAGAGTACGATCATGATAGTGGTCATAGATAGCCCGAAGAATTCGTCCATGACTGCCTCTCCTAGACCGCTTCGGTCTCGGGCTGCGCCACCGGCGCCCAAATGCCGGCCTTGGCGTCCACGATCTGCTGATCGCTGGTGATTTGGCCGTCCTGCATGCGAATGATGCGCCGCGTTCGCTGGGCGATGCCCTGGTCGTGTGTGACGAGCACGAATGTTTGCTTGTGCGTCTCGTTCAGCTCCAGTAGGAGCTGCATGATCTCAGCGGCGTTCGTGCTGTCGAGGTCTCCCGTCGGTTCGTCGCCCCACACGATGGCCGGCTCGTTGACGAGCGCCCGAGCTATTGTGACGCGCTGGCGCTGGCCGCCCGAGAGTTCGGCGGGCTTGTGTGTTGCCCACGGGACGAGATGCACGATATCGAGCGCATCCATCGCCCTATGCCGGGCCTCTTTCGCGGAAACACCGGAGACGACCAAAGGAAGCTCCACGTTCTCCACCGCCGAGAGGACTGGAAGCAGGTTGTAGAACTGGAAAACGAAGCCCATCCTGCGGGCCCGATGCTCGGTTTTCTTGTCGTCGGACATAGTGCTCAGGTCAACACCCTCGACTGAGATGCGGCCGCTGTCGATCACGTCGAGTCCAGACAGACAATTGAGAAGCGTGGTCTTGCCGCAGCCGGACGGCCCCATGATGGCGACCATTTCGCCGCGGTTAATCGTGAGGTCGACCCCGCGCAGAGCCTCGACCTGCAGCCGTCCGGTGTCGTAAGTTTTGACGACATCGCGGGCTTCGATGATTACGTCAGAGCCGGCGGGACGCACGTTGTCCACGATAGCAGTAGCAGTTGGGCGGACGATAGTCATAGTGGCTCCCTCCGAATAACGGCCTCAAGAGCTAGAGTAGTTGTCGCGCTCCGCGGCAGATGTGACCGAAGTCACAGAAGGAATACGGCTATACTCACGCTGGCGATTCGCACCTTCGGTCTTCGGATAACGCATCATAGCCCTCCTTCCGCCACGCGTCCCGGAGCATTGACATGTGACTTATTTGTATATATCATCTAATTAAAATGATGTCAACCTCCCAATGAGCCCAAGAACATACAAAATCGAGAACCGACGCGCCGCTGCCGAGCAGACGAGGTCCCGTGTCTTGGAGGCCACACGCAAGTTGATAATGGCCAGCTCTGTGCCGCCCAGCATCGATGCAGTAGCGGCGCTGGCAGGCGTGGCCCGCATGACGGTGTACTACCAGTTCGGTTCTAAGGCCGGCCTCCTCGAAGCCCTCTTCGACGAGCTCGGTGGCCGGTATTTTCGGAGCGAGTTGCCGCTAGTCATGTCACAGGACGAGCCACTCCAGGCGCTGGCCGACCTCATAGAAGTCTTTCTCACGTTCTGGGCATCCGAACGGCTGGTGACCCGGAGGATACGCGGTATGGCCGCGCTCGATTCCGATTTCGAGGAGAGCCTGCGGGGCCGCGACAAGCGCCGGAGGCTTCTAATCCGCACAGTCCTGGCGCGAATAACGCAGAAGTACGGCAAGCCGACTAACGAAGTATTCGAGCAGACCGTGGACGCGCTCTACGCCCTCACGAGCTTCGCAATGTTCGATACGATGGCCGAGGACGATGGGAAGGCCGACGACATCGCGCACTTCGTCCAGCGGCTGGCGCGGCTCGCGCTCGGTATAGGCGAGAGGCCCTCAGGCGATGATTGAGCGCGACGCCGGCAAGGTATTGCCGCCGGCGAGTCGCATCTCGCGTCCGAAGACTTCGCCAAACTGCGCCACGAGGCGGTTGGCTACCTCACTGACCGGCGGCGCCTTCCCCAAGACGTGGAGCATCGAAGTAACTCCGCGGTCAGAAATGCCACAAGGCACAATTCGCTCGAACCATGCGAGGTCGACATCAACATTGAGCGCAACACCGTGGGTGGTCACCCAGCCGCCACTCGCACCGCCGAGCCGGCTGACGCGAACGCCTATCGCCGCGATCTTTTCATTTCCCACCCAGACTCCCGTCAGCCCGCATTCCAGCCCGCTCTCGATTCCGAAATCTCGCAGGGTGCGGATGATTACCTCCTCGAGATTGCGGACGTAATTCACGACACCAAGGCCCGCCGCCCGCATGTCGATAATCGGATAAGCGATGAGCTGGCCGGGGCCATGGAATGTTATGTCGCCTCCCCTATCGGAGACGACAAGCGGCGCACCGAGCCTATCGGCCGGGAGGCGAAGGTTCGATTCGGCGGTTCGCTTTCCGGTAGTGAACACGGGCGAGTGCTCGAGAAGTAGGAGAGTGTCGGGTATTTCGCCAGCGGCGCGTGCCGTGGCGAGGTCGCGCTGGAGCCCCCAAGCTTCACCGTAGTCAACCCTTCCGAGCCAGCGGACTTCGCAGACGGGCCGCATCAGTCGATGCCGGTGTCGGGGCTAATGGCTTCGAGCCGCTTCTTGACCACCTGCAGGAACGCACCCGCCTGGTGGCCATCGAGGACGCGATGATCGAACGAAAGACAAGTGGCGACGATGGAGCGGATGGCGATGGCGTTGTCGGCGACTACCACGGGCCGCTTGGTGATCGACTCCATGGTGATGATTGCGGATTGGCCCTGATTGATGATCGGCATCGAAATGACGGTCCCGAAAGCGCCCGTGTTGTCGAGCGTGAAGGTACCGCCCTGGACGTCTTCGAGCTGGAGCTTATTGTCCCGTGTGCGATCACCGAGATCGCTCATCGCCCGCGCGAGGCCGGTGACGCTCAGGCGGTCGGCGTCGCGGACGACCGGCACGAGCAGGCCTCGGTCCGTGGCGACGGCGATGCCGAGGTTCACCCGCTTCCGGAGGATAATCTTGTCCTCGGCCCAGGAGGCGTTCAAGTACGGGTGCTCGAGGAGCGATTGGGCCACGGCATGGGCCATGAATGGCAGGTACGTCAGGTCAATGCCGTGACGCTGGCGGAACGCCTCTTTCTGGGCGTTGCGGAGGGCCACCAGCCCGGTCACGTCCGATTCCACGACCAGCCAGGCAGCAGGTGCGCTAAAGGCGGACGCCGTCATTCGTTGCGCGATCGTCCGACGGATGCCCGTTACCGGCACGGTCTCTTCATCGGCGCCTGGTTTGGGGGGCGCGGGCCGTTCCGCGGTCGCCACGGCTGGCGCCGGCGTCGCTCCTCGGGCACCGGATGCGGCCGCGCGCACGTCGTCTTCGACGATCCGCCCGTTCGGGCCGGTGCCACTCAGTTGCGCGAGGTTTACACCCAGCTCTTCGGCAAGTTTCCTCACACGCGGCGTTGCTCGGGGTCGCTCTCCCGCGCCCTCCCGGCCGTCACCGCCTAAGCTAGGGGCGGCAGGAGACTCGCGCTGCCCAACAGATGCGGCAACGGGCTCTTCCTTCGGTGACGGCACCGCTGTGGCCGCTTCTTCTTCAGTGGGAACGGGTGAGATGTCCGCTGGCACCTCGCCCTCAGCTGTCTCCAGCCGGGCCAGCTCGGCGCCCACGAGGATAGTCTCGCCTTCCTGCGCGAGAATCTCGGTCAGGGTGCCGGACACGGGGCAGGGCAACTCGACGTTGACCTTGTCCGTGTTGATCTCGACGATCGGCTCGTATTTCTCGACGTTGTCGCCGGGCTTTTTGAGCCAGCGCTCGATCGTGCCCTCGGTGACTGTCTCACCGACCTCGGGCATCGTCAGGGTGAACGCCATGCGGGGCCTCCCTTGTTCAGTAGGCGGCGAGCTTGCGAATAGCCTCTGCTATCTTCTCGGGGTTCGGCAGAATGTACTCCTCGAGGATGCCTGAATAAGGCGAGATCGGCACGTCCGGCGAGGCGACGCGTGTGACGGGCCCGTCGAGGTAATCGAACGCATCTTGAGCGATCGTTGCGGCCACTTCGGCACCGAAGCCGCCGGTGATGTTGTCCTCGTACACGATCAACGCCTTGCCCGTCTTCTTCACCGACCCGAGTACCCGTTCCTTGTCCCACGGCGACACGGTCCGCAGGTCGATCACTTCGACGCTGGTGCCGTCCTCTTGCTCCAGCGTCTCGGCGGCCTTCAGCGAGTGGTGGGTCATCATTCCGTAAGTGATTAGCGAGATGTCGCTGCCCTCGCGTTTTGTCTCGGCTTGGCCGATCGGGATAGTGTAGTCGCCGTCCGGTATCTCCTGGCGGAAGGCACGATACGCCTTCTTGTGCTCCAGAAATACGACGGGGTTCGGATCGCGGATGGCGGACTTTAGGAGGCCTTTCGCGTCATACGGCGACGCTACGCAAATGACCTTGAGTCCCGGCACGTGCGCATAGAACGCCTCGATGCTTTGGGAGTGGTACGGCCCGCCGTGAATCCCCGAACCATACGGAGTACGAACCACGATCGGGCAGCTCCAGGTGCCGTTCGACCGGTAATGGAGCCGCGCCGCTTCGCTCACGAGCTGATCGAAGGCCGGGTGGCTGAAATCGGCGAACTGTATTTCTGCGATGGGGATGATCCCGTTTAGCGAAGCGCCGATCGCCGCGCCCACAATGCATGACTCGGCCAGCGGCGTGTCCATGCAGCGCTCCTCGCCGAATTCGGCAACGAAGCCGTCAGTCGCGCGAAAGACGCCGCCTTCTCCGACATCCTCGCCCATGACGATGATCCGGTCATCGCGCTTCATTTCCTCGAACATGGCGTCGTGGATCGCCTCGACCATATTCTTCTCAGCCATTGGAGGCTCCCCCTTCAACAAAAACGTGACGTAGTGCGGACTCGGGTTCGGGCGTCGATTCCTGCTCGACTTTGTCGGTCGCCTCATCCACCTCGCGGTTCACGCGGTCGTTCAGTTCCTGCTCGGACTTGTCGTCGAGGACGCCCAGCTCGTGGAGGCTCATTGCGAAAACGACAATCGGGTCCTTTTGGGCCCACTGCTCGACCTCTTCGCGTGTGCGGTAGCGGCGGTCGTCGTCGTCGCTGGAGTGCGGCTGCAAGCGGTAGGCCTTCGCCTCGATCAGCGTGGGGCCTTCGCCGGAGCGGGCACGCTTTACGGCTTCAGTCATCGCGCCGTAGACCTCGAGCACGTCGTTGCCGTTCAAGGTGACGCCCGGGAATCCGTAGCCGGCCGCGCGGACAGCCACGTTCTCGATCGCGGCCTGTTTTCGCCAAGGGACGGAAATCGCGTAGCCGTTGAATTCGCAGACAAAGACCATGGGCAGCTTGTGGACGCCCGCGAAGTTCATGGATTCGTGCCAGTCGCCGGTGCTGGTGGCGCCGTCACCGAAGTACGCGACCGATATCTCATCGAGCTTGCGGAGCTTGGCGGCGAGCGCGGCGCCGACGGCGTGAGGGATCTGTGTGGCTATGGGAGCGCTTCCGCTCACGATGCGAAGGTCGGGATGGCTGAAATGTGACGGCATATTGCGGCCGCCGCTGCTGATGTCATCGCGGCGCGCAAAGAACCCGCGCAGGATCTCGACCGGAGTCATGCCGACGGTTAGCGCGACGGCGACATCGCGATAGTACGCGAAGACCCAGTCCCTGCCCGGCCGAAGGGCAAAAGCCGTCCCCACCTGGACGGCCTCATGGCCCTCGCCGCTGAACGTCATCGGCCCCTTGCCCATGCGCTGGAGTACCCGCTGCCGGACGCTAACCGCGCGGGCGAGGAGCATCTTGTAATGCATCTCGAGAAGCTGCTCTTCGGTCAGGCCGAAGGTCTTGATCGCTTCTTTGGTGATCGCCATGGTGTTTGCCTTTCAGCCGGCGAGTCGCTCCTCAATGAGTACGTGATCGAGCGCTGACTCAGGCTTCGGCGTGGGCGCCTTCTCTGCTTGCTCCGTCGCCTCGTCGACCTCCCGCGCGGCGTGCTCGTGCAGAGAGTCGAGCTTCGCCTCGTCGGCGACATCGTTTTCTTTGAGCCAGTTGCGATAGCGGACCAACGGATCCTTCCCAGTCCATTCCTCGACCTCCTCGCGGGAGCGGTAGCGGCGGTCGTCGTCGTCGCTGGTGTGCGGGACAAGGCGGTACGTCTTGCCTTCGATCAGGGTGGCACCGTCGCCCCTCCGGGCGCGGTCCACCGCTTCTTTCATCGCGGCGTAGACGGCGAGGACGTCATTGCCGTCAACGGTGACGCCCGGGAAACCGTAGCCCTCAGCGCGAATGGAGATATCCTCGACTGCGAACTGCTTCCGCACGTGGACGGAGATCGCGTACTGGTTGTTCTCGATGACGAAAATTACCGGCAGTTTGTGGACGCCGGCGAAGTTCATCGCTTCGTGGCAGTCGCCGGTGCTGGTTCCGCCGTCGCCTGTGTAGCAGACGCTTAACTCATCGAGGCCTCGGAGCTTCGAGGCGAGCGCGATGCCCGCGGCGTGCTGGAAGTGCGTCGCGACGGGCGCCGAGCCGGATACGATGTGCAGCCTCGGATCGCTGAAGTGCGACGGCATGTTGCGGCCGCCGCTGCTGATATCGCCTTCGCGCGAGAGGTGTGCTAAGAGTAGATCGAGCGGCGTCTGGCCGATCGTGAGCGCGACGCCGATGTCGCGGTAGTAGGGGACAATCCAATCATGCCCAGGCTTCAGCGGGTAAGCGGTCCCGACCTGGAGGGCCTCATGGCCCTCACCCGTCACCGCGAAGGGGCCTTTCCCCATGCGGTTGAGCATGCGCTCGCGCTGGCCGACCGTGCGGGCCAACAACATCTTGTAGTAGAGATCGAGCAGCTGGTCTCTGCTCAGCCCTTCTGCCCCAGTTATCTCCTTCACGGAGACCACGATAACCTCGTCCTCCTTACCAATAGATGCTAATTCCAGCGGAAAGCCGCGCCGCTTCCCCGAGCGCCTCGCTCAGCGTCGGGTGCGGGTGGATGCTCGATCCTACCTCCCACGCCGAGGCCTCGATGAAGCGAGCGAGTGCAGCTTCCGAGATGAGTTCACCCGCATGATTCCCGATGATGTGCGCACCCAGGAAGTCACCAGAGTCGGCATCGTAGACAACTTTTGCAAAGCCTTCGGGCTCGTCTTCAATCAGTGCCATGGCGTTGTTCCGGAAGGAGTAGCGCTGCGACTTTGCGTTCAGGCCCGCTTCCTTCGCTTGCTGCTCGGTCATTCCTACCGATGCTACCTGCGGATGGCTGTACGTGACGCGCGGGACGCGGTTGTAATCCAGCTTTTCAATATCCCTTCCAGCGATCGCTTCCGCGGCGAGGAATCCTTCGGCTGAGGCGACGTGCGCGAGAAGGAGGCCGCCGATGGCGTCGCCGACCGCATACACAGAGGCCCCGTCCGTACGATAAGCGTCGTCCACCTCCACCCAGCCGCGCTTAACCTTAACCGCCGTCTTTTCCAGGCCGAGATTGTCTACGATAGCTTCGCGGCCGACCGCCGAAAGGACCACCTCGGCCTTCACGGTCTTCGACTGATTCTCGTGCTCCACGGTTAGCTCCACCATGCCGTCGTAGCTCCGCGTCTTCTCAGGTAAGACGCGCGCCGAGGTCATGACGTTGACACCGCGAGCAGCGAGCGATTTAGCAAGGGTCTGACCCACCGCAGGGTCTTCAAGTGGGACGATCGTCGGCATCATCTCGATTAACGTCACCTCGGCGCCTACATCTGTGTAGAAAGAAGCGAATTCGCAGCCCACGGCACCTGCCCCCACGATCAGAATCGATTTTGGGATTCGCTCGAGCTGGAGGAGGTGATCACTATTCAGAATACGCTCGCCGTCCACTTCCATGCCGGGTATATCTTTCGGCTGCGAGCCTGTAGCTATGATCACATTCTTCGCAGTGAGCGTGCGACCGTTGACGGCGACCTGCGTGGGAGACACGAGCTGCCCATCGCCCTCGATGATCTTCACCTTGTGCTTCAGAATCGTAGAGCGGAGGCCTTTGTAAAGCGTTTCGACGACCTGCTTCTGACGGGCCACGACGGCGGGGTAATCCAACGAGATGTTGTCCACGCGAACGCCCAGCGCGGAGGCACGGCGCACGCGCTCGAGAAATCCGGAGCTTTCGAGCCATGCCTTAGTCGGGATGCAGCCGCGGTGGAGGCAGGTCCCGCCTACCTTGTCGCGTTCGATGAGGGCCGCTGTCAGGCCTAGTTGCGTCGCGCGTATGGCGGCAGTGTAGCCGCCGTTCCCGCCCCCTACGACTACGAGATCGAACTCGTCCACTACCTGCCTTGCGTTAGTAACCAAGGGCGATACTCGTCCTTTCAATTGTAGAAATAAGCATCGCCTATCAAGTATTATCCCCGCGCCTCACGAAGGCTGTCAACGCGGCGCCGTGCGGCCTACATGTCACCTGCGTAAAGAAAATAACGCCGCCGACTATAATGCTTTTAGTATGGATTTCCGCCTTCAGCCACACGAAGAAGCTCTTCGCCATGAGGTCTGCGAGTTCCTACGCGCCGAGCTTGGCTCGTCGCACAACTCCGATCCCGCGCCGATGCCGCCAGGCTACATGCCGGCGCGAGACTTCGAGCTAAAGCTCGGAGCGAAGGGCTGGCTTGGCATCAGCTGGCCGCCGGAGTACGGCGGGCGCGGGCGCCCCATGCGCGAGCAGTTTATTGTAGACAAGGAGATCGCCCTCCACGGCGGAAACGCCAGCGACGCGCTCACCCGCTGCATCATCGCGCCGATGATCATCGCCGCCGCCAACGAAGACCAGAGACGCCGTTACCTGCCGGGCATGGCCCGCGGTGCAATCACCGCCTGCCTCGGCTATTCCGAGCCCAGCGCGGGTTCCGACTTCGCCTCGCTCCAGACCCGCGCCGTTCGGGACGGCGACGATTACGTCATTAACGGCCGTAAGATCTGGACAAGCGGCGCCGAATCGAGCGAGTACTGCTGGCTGGCGGCGCGCACTGATGGCGAAGGTACGAAGCACGCCGGGGTCAGCGTATTCATGGTTCCAATGGACGCGCCCGGTGTTGAAGTCCGCCCGATCGTCAATGTGCTCGACAGGGCATGGTTTAATGAAGTCGTCTTTGAGGACGTGCGGGTTTCCGGCGCAGACCGGATCGGCAGAGAGAACGACGGCTGGCGGGTCCTGACCTCGGCGCTTGGCCTCGAGCGCATCACTGTCTACCGTGCTTACGTCCATTGGCGCACAGTCGTGGGGATAGTCCGCTGGGCGAAGACGCACGGAGACAGCGGGAGGGCCTGGGACGACGCGCTATGGCGAAACCGGATCGGCCAGCTGAGGACGGAGTACGAGTTGGCGGAACTTCTCCTCTGGAGGGCAATACAGCTGCACGAGCAAGGCGTCGATTACCGCGCACAGGCGGCGATGGTGAAGCTCTTCAACACCGAGTTCGCCCAGCGCCTGTACGAGGAGGCGGTAGGTCTGATGGGCCCCTACGGATTAGTACGAGAGGACTCTCCGCTCGCCCCGTTCGCCGGAGCGACCCCGCACAACTTCCTCTCGGCCGTCCAGGACACCATCGGCGCCGGCACATCGGAAGTACAGCGAGAAATCATCGCCCTGCGTGGGCTTGGACTACCGCGCGGCTGAAGTCACGACTCGAGAGCGGCTTTCAGTCTCTCCAGCGAGGCCTCGATCTCGTTCTGATAGACGCGGTTCATCATGAAGACGTCCATAAATCGGCCCAGCGGACCCATCGGTGGCCGGTAATTTACACTCCACTGGACCACGGTGCCGTTACCTGCTGACGTGAACTGCATCGTCTCTTCTTGCGTCATTCCCATTACGCTGCGCCGCGCGAATAGCTCGCCGGGGTTGTACGCCGTCCAGAGGTGCTCGGCTTTCGTTGCCCGCGGCCCGACCTTGAAGACCGTCCGGTCCCTGGTCCCAGCGCTCTTGCCGTCGCCCGACGTTATCAGCCCCTCCTTGACAAACGTCGTCCAGTCCGGCTGTCTACCGATGTCAGTCGCCAGCGCAAAGACATGCTCTCGCGGCGCGTCTATCTCAATCGACTTCGCTACGCGGGCCAAGGCTTACCTCCGATCTTCAGATGCTACTGTGAAGCTACCGCCCACGCGCAGTATCGTCAAGGCGGTCTTGCGGAGGGCTTGGGCGCAAGTATAATGTTTAGGACGAGAGCGGAAGTGGCTCAGTGGTAGAGCACCTCCTTGCCAAGGAGGGGGTCGCGGGTTCGAATCCCGTCTTCCGCTCCACATCTACGCAATTAAGCGCACGGCTCGAGTCTGCTCCTGCTCAAAGCTAGGAGAAAGGAGAAGAGGGCCGTGCGCCAAATTATTAGCAGCCAGCATGCGAGACCCCCTAATTATCTACTAGGAGGTCGCTAGGACGACTCCCTGCTTCTTCGGGAATGGATGCTCCTCCTTCGAGGCGACGAGAAGTCGCCACGGACCATTGAGGGCGACACTGATAGCCTGCGACGGCTGTGATCGTTCCTCGAAACCATGGGATTCCCAGCACTTACCCAGGTCACTGCCGAACATGTTCGAACGCTGCGCGGCAACAAGCCGGCAAGAGTTAATACGCGCGTTACTGGCACGTGCATCTACTTACCCCAGTCGCAGGCACAGCGAGGCGGCGTCGAGCATGCCGCCGCTCGCTCAAGATGGCGGCGCTCCGTCCAGGAACTCTTGAAGACGCGAGGGCGCGTGCGGGCCCAGGCAAATCTGCTCCAGGACTCCGAGGCCTTGCCGGCCTTCTGATCGCGCCCGCATGACCTGCTGGATGTGGATGTTCTCCAATGCCAGCTCGTTCAGGTCTGCGGTCCGCCAGGACTCTCCGCCGATCGCCATCTCCCCCTTCCAGCGTCCGTGGCCCCACTCCGGATGCATGTAGCCGATCCCTTTCATCCGGAAACAGATCAACGGCTCCAGTTCGACATCATGCCGCTCGCCCGACCGCTCGATGAGGGAGATCCGCGCCGATTGTGCCCGCCTCGTCCCCGGGACGTATCTGATCTCGTGCTCCACCGATGCCATTGTCCGAATATCTGGATCCATAACTCCGGGTATCTCATCAGGCGAGCGATGCGCCGGCACGATCGCCCCGTCCGAGTGGAGGCGGTGCCCCGTCTCGTCCTCGAACACTCCGAAATGCGTACAGTGGTCCTCCCAGTGGACCGGCGCCCAAAGGAAGAACACCTGCGGTATCCTGCGCGCCGGGGCGCCGCCTGTCTCCGGTTCACCGACGGGTCGCAAGCCCCACGACCTGTCCTTCGTTCCGAAAACCCGAGTCTCATCGACAGCTACGGTTTTCCCGTTATACCGCACCGTCCCCCGCCAGCGGCCGAACTGTGCGAACCGCGTGGAGTCGAGCATGGGCCGGACCCCCTGCCGCAGCGTCTGCCGTCCTTCCTCGACGCACGCCGTCCGCGCCGTGAACGTCAGGTTGCACTCGATCCCCGTCTCGTTCGGGTCTAGCACTACCCGCGACACCATCATCGGCTCCACCACCTCAATCCGAAATGGCCCCACTGCTGTCTCCGCCGGCTCCCCCGTCGCCCGCTTCGAAGCGTGGAAGGCGTGCTGCTCGCCGTCGCGCACGACGCTGAACCCGCAGTCAATGATCCCCCTGTTTGGGTACAGACCCATCCCGATTGCGAAGTAATACTCCCCGTCGTCGGCGTACCCGTTGAACCAGTAGCGGTCATAGACGTTCCGGTCACTGGATGCCGGGTGCGCGATGGGCTCCGGCGTCTGGTGGATCGCGTAATCGTCAAACTTCGTAAGCATGGATCTCCTTATCGCTCCCCCAAGGTATGGCAGGGTCGCTTGAGGTTTTGAAGGATGAGGTGCTGGCGGCATAGAGTCAACCGGTAGACGGGCGCCGAACCGTAACTAGCTTTCATGGCACCGATTGTTCGAGCGGAAAGCAGGCGCCCTTGCCGGGCTGGCGGCGCCAACGTACACTCCCAACCAGAGGTGTCTTCTGAAACCGTGGCTCGATGACGCATCGCCCCTCGCCGACGCTATACGCCGCGGAGAAATCCGCTCCGCCGAGGCAGTCGAAGCCTCCCTAGAGGCCATCGCCAACTCCAAGCTTAACGCGCTGACATTTCTCGACGCCGAGGGTGCGCGTCGCCAAGCGGAGCAGATCGACGCCCGGATCGCCCGCGGCGAAGACGCCGGCCTCCTCTCCGGCGTCCCTATCCTCGTGAAGGATGTTGAGGACGCCGCCGGCTGGCCCACCACCCACGGCTCGCTAGTTTTCAAGGAAAACATCGCCGCAGAGGACTCCACCCACGTCGCCCGGCTCCGCGCTGCAGGCGCCGTCCTCGTCGGCAAGGCCGCTACCTCCGAGTTCGGCTTTGTCGCCTACACTTCCACGAAGCTCCACGGCGTTACCCGCAACCCCTGGAACCTCGAGCGCACTCCAGCCGGCTCTTCCGGAGGCTCCGCGGCGGCGGTGGCTGGTGGCCTCGTACCGGCCGCCACCGCCGGCGACGGGGGCGGCAGCATACGCATCCCCGCGTCCTATTGCGGACTTGTTGGCATGAAGGGGTCCTTCGGCCGCATCCCGCGCGGACCCCGCGCCGCCTTTGGCCAGCTCGCCGCCGTCAAGGGTACGGTCGCCCGCAGCGTCCGCGACGCCGCCCGCTGGTACGACATCACCTCCGGCTACGATCCCCGCGACGCCTTCAGCCTGCCCCGCCAGGACGGCTGGGAGGCCGGGCTCGGTAGCCGCGATATTAAAGGCCTTCGCGTTGCCGTTGCTGTCGACCTCGGCAACGCCGTCGTCCACCCCGAAGTCCGCCAGATCGTCTCCGAGGCCGCCGACGTCCTCGTCGATGCCGCCGGCCTCAACCGCGTGGACATCGAGGTCAGCGTCCCCGAGAGCGGTATCACGTGGGCCAGCGCTGGTCTCCCCTCCCTTGTCGCCGACCTCCAAGACTACTGGCCCGACTGCGAGCAGGACCTCACCTTCGAGATCGCCTTCGCGATGCGCGCCGCCCCCACTTACCGCGCCAAGCACGGCGCTCGCCTCGAGAAGTTCCGCGTCGAAATGAACGAAGCGATGGCCGACCTCTTCGAGAAGACCGA
>Ga0209803_1000606_pt1 | contig 24042 bp, 20 predicted proteins | sample GraSoiAngelo_138_FD_185895 | JGI IMG/M metagenome (GOLD analysis project Ga0209803, IMG submission 185895) | Grasslands soil microbial communities from the Angelo Coastal Reserve, California, USA - 14_0929_09_40cm (SPAdes) (version 2) | ecosystem: Environmental > Terrestrial > Soil > Grasslands ...
AGTAGGGCCACCCCACGCGCGACGTTGCCCAAAAGGTCGGGCGCTCCGAGCGCTGCGGCGAGCGTCCAGAAGAGGACCGTCGCGCCCACGACCGAGAAAACGGCGGCCGCGACGAAGAACATCGCCATGCGCCGCACGAACCGGCCGCCCCGCCACCCCTGCGGGCCGGCCCAGCCCTGCCGCGGTGGAAATGGCTCGTTTTCCGGCCACCACGGGGGGCGCCCGCGAGAACCCTCCCAGCGTCCGTTCCTCACTCGTCAAGATCCGCGAAGCGGTAGCCGACCCCGTACACGGTGAGCAGATAGCGCGGTCGCGCGGGATCCGATTCGAGCTTGTGCCGGATGTTCTTCACGTGGGCGTCGATCGCGCGCTCGTACGATTCGAACGCCACGCCGTGCACCGCGTCGAGCAGCTGCCCGCGCGTGAAGACCCGGCCTGGTTCGCGCGCCATCGTTGTGACGAGCTGGAACTCTGTCGGCGTCAGCTCCACCGGTCGATTGGCGACCGTCGCCCGCATCCGAGGTATGTCCAGCATGATCTCCCCGACCCTCACGATCTCCGAATCGACTCGCGGGCGCTCGGTTCGCCGAAGGACTGCGCGCACGCGGGCAACGAGCTCCTTTGGGCTGAACGGCTTTGTGACGTAATCGTCCGCGCCGATCTCCAAGCCCACGAGCTTGTCGGACTCTTCGCTGCGGCCGGTGAGCATCACGATCGGCACGTTTGATTCCTGTCGAATCGTGCGCGCGACGTCGAGCCCATCGAGTTCGGGGAGGCCGAGGTCGAGAACGACGAGATCCGGCTTCTGCGAGCGGGCGCTCGCGAGCGCGGCCTTTCCGTCGTGCGCCACGATGACCGCGAACCCCGCATGCTCGAGATAGTCGCGCGCGAGCTGCACGATTTTTGGCTCGTCATCGACGACCAAGACCTTCCTCATCGGCTGCCGAATCCTAGATATGCCAAAGACGCCGGACTCGCGTCCGGCGTCCCCTGGCTCCGCGTCGCCTAGCGACCGGTGGGCGGAGGCGATGTCGTGCCGGAGTCCTTCGGCTTCTCACCGTGTAGCTCCTTGTGCAGCTCCTCGAGCCGCTCGCGGGGGCTCTGGTAGTAGCCGCCGCCCCATCCGCCGCCGTAGCGCCGTCCCCATCCGCCGAAAGCCCCTCGGATCAGGGCGAAGATGAGGAAGATGAAGAGGAGCGGGAAGAGGATCCCGAAACCTCCGAAGAAGAAGGGGTGGTAGTAGACGGCGGGAGCCACCGCGGTGCCCGTTGTCGCAAGCCCTTGCGATACCCCCAGCTGATACGCGCCAACGCCCACGATGGCCGCGATCAGAAGCGTCAGGACGATGCCGATGCCTCGCATTGAATTTCTCCTTTTGACGATGTCGTCGAGAGGAAGCCTCGCTCGGGCTGATGAACTGGGTGTGAAGGAGCGACGGAGACCCGTTCAGCGCAGAACGCTGTCAAGCCAGCGTGCGGCCGCCGCCACCGCCTCGGATTCACGCGCGCCGAAATCGTGGCCCGCCCCCGCGATGCGGACGAGGTCGATCCGCGGATTGTTCGCCGCGATGCGCTCGAGCACCACGAACGGCCCAAGCTCGTCTCTGTCGCCCTGGACGACGAGCGTCGGGCAGGCCGTCGCGGCGAGCGCCGCCTCGTCGCGTGGCCGGGGCCTCTTCGGTGGCGAGATCGGATGGCCAAGGATCACGAGCGCCTCCGGCGGCTCTCGCGCGGCGAGGAACGCGGCGATCCGCCCCCCGAACGAGCGTCCGACGAGGGCGACGCGCTCGTAGCCGTCGCCACGGAGCGCATCGCGCGCGGCTCGGAGATCTTCGATCTCCGATGCGTAGTCCTTGCTGGGTCTCGACCCCCGTGTGCGAAACGTGATCGCCTGCGCGGCGATGTCGAACGTCTTCAGTGCAGATGCAAGCGCGCGGAGGATGGGCTGCTCCGCGGTGCCGCCGTATCCGGGCGCGAGGACCGCGGCTCGCTTCAAGCCGGCGGCTTCGGCAGTTTCTGCGCGAGGCCGATCGACGGGCCGAGGAGATCGCCGACCGCGTCGAGGCGCGCGGACATGTTGATCATCGTGAAGGCGTCCGGGCGACCGAGCGATGCGATCTCGTCCCATCGGAGCGGGGCCGAGACCGGAGCGCGCCGGATCGGGCGAACGCTGTACGGACCCGCCGTCGACTTCGCACGCGTGTTCTGCAGGTAGTCGATGTAGATCCCGCGTCTCTTCGACTTGCTGAACTCGAGCGTGACGAGCTTCGGCAGCCGCTCTCGCGCGAGCTGGCCGACGCGCAGGGCGAACGCGCGGCTCTCCTCGAACGTGTACCGCCGCGCGATCGGAACGAGCACGTGGATCCCGCGAGATCCAGTCGTCTTCGGGAACCCAACGATGCCGAGATCGTCGAGGACCGCCTTGACGACATGCGCGACCTCCTTCACGTCGTCCCAGGTCGCTCCTTCCGCCGGGTCGAGATCGATCATGACGTTGTCCGGTTTTTCGGGATCGTCAGCGCGCGCGAGCCGCGGATGGATCTCGATCGCGGTGTAGTTCGCCATCCACACGAGCGTGGCCATGTCGTTCGCGAGGACGTAGGCGTTCTCCGGCTCGCGCGGATCGGTCCAGCTCTTGATCCACTCAGGCGTGAAACCCGGCTTGTTCTTTTGATAGAAGTGCGTGCCGTGAATCCCGTCGGGAAACGGCTTCAGGGTGAGCGGCCGATCCCGAAGCCATGGCACCAGGAACGGCGAGACCTCGGTGTAGTAGCGGATGAGGTCGGCCTTGGTGTAGCCGTCTTCGGGAAAGAGCACCTTCTCGAGATTGGTGAGCTTGATGCGCTTGCCCTCGACCTCGAGGACCGAGGGCACGCGCGCGGCCTTCTCGCCGTTCTCCGAAGCGACGGGCGCGATCGCGGCGCGCTTGGCGGCCTCCTGAGCTTTTCGCGCCGACTCGCGCCGCTCCTCTCCCGTCGCCTCTCGCGGGTCGACATCCGTGCGAAGGCCGCGATAGGTCGGGTGCCGGAGCGTCCCGTCGCGTGTGATCTCGGCGTACTCGACCTCGCAGACGAGCTCGGGGAGGCACCAGCGTGCCGGCTGATTAGTCCGCGCCTCTGTCGCGAACGGCGATGTCGGCGACTCGTGCTCCTCAAGAACTTTGAGAAGGTCGCGAAGCGTTCGCTCGTCGAAGCCGGTGCCGACGTGCCCGACCGGTTGCAGCCTGCCGTCGCGATAGACGCCGATGAGCAGCGCGCCGAGCGTCTTGGTGCGACCGCCTTGGCCCGCCGTCCACCCGCCGATCACACACTCCATCGTGCGGAACGCCTTGATCTTCACCCACGCCGGCGATCGGGCCCCAGGCTGATAGATCGAATCGAGGCGCTTCGCAACGATCCCTTCGATCCCCTGCTCGCGTGCGGCTTCGAAGAGCGCGACGCCCGCGCCTGGGAAACCCTCGCTGCGGCGGATCGAGCCCATCGGGGTCAGCGCTTCGTCGAGCCGCCGCAGGCGCTCGCGAAGCGGCTTTCGCGTGAGGTCCTCTCCGTCCGCGTAGAGGATGTCGAAGACCTCATAGATCACCGGCGTCGACTTGCGAAGCTTGCGCACGGTGCTCTCGTCGCTTACGTGCATCCGCGGCTGCAGCCGCTGGAAGCTCGGCACGCCCTTGGAGTCGAGCGCCACGATCTCGCCATCGAGGATTGCGTGGTACGCGCCGGTGAGCGCCTCGGCCGCCTGCGTCGCCTCGGGATACTGCTTGGTGCAGTCGAGGAGGTTCCGCGTCTGCAGGCGGACCTCTCCCCCATCGACGAACGCGATGGTGCGGACGCCGTCCCACTTCGGCTCGTAGGTGAAGTCTGGCGAGTCGAATGGCTCGTCCGCCGCGGACGCGAGCATCGGCACGATCTTCGAAAGGAGCGGATCGTTCTTCGGCGGCGTCCCGTGCTTAATCATGAGCCAGTCGCGGCCTTCGTTCTGCCGCGTCTGCACGATGACCCACTCTCCGTCGAGACGCGAGCCCTTCATGCGAATCTTCAGCTCGTTCGGCTTCTCTTCTAAGAGCTCGTACGTCCCCGTATCCCAGATCGTCATCGACCCAGCGCCGTACCCGTCGGGTATGACGCCGTGGAACGTCAGGTACTCGATCGGATGATCCTCGGTGTGCACCGCGAGGCGTCGCTTTCCGGCCTCGAGCGGCGGGCCGTTCGGCACAGCCCATGACGCGAGGGTGCCACGCATCTCGAGCCGCACGTCCCAGTGGAGCCGCGTCGCGTGGTGACGGTGGACCACGTAGCGACGCGTCTCTTCTTTCTTCGGCGGCGTGCCCTTCGGCTCGGGCGTGCGGCGGAAGTCGCGTTTGCGCTGGTACTCGGTGAGGCTCAATCTGTGGCCTTCGCCATTGTCGGGGAGGTCGCATCGTGACGTCCGCGCCGTTCTCGTCGCTGGTCAAGGACTACCTCGACGAACGCTACGAGGAGTCGCCGACCTGGGCCAGCATGCTCGGCCTCACCGCGTACGACGAGCGCTCGGAGGATCTCTCCGCGGAGGCGTTCCGGCGGCGCGATGCGGCGGTCCTGGCCTGGAAAAGGCGTCTTGAGGCCGTGGCCGACGACACGCTCAGCCCCGACGAGCGCATCGACCGTGACGTCATCCTCGCGTCGCTGCGCGGGCGCGAGCTCACGCAGCCGCGATCGGATTGGCAGCGCCAGCCCAACACCTATCTGAACCCGTCGCTCGGCGGCGTGTTCACCCTCTTCCTCCATCGCCTGCGCCCTGAGCGCGACCTCGCCGACGCGGCCCGCGCGCGGTTGCACGCGGTGACGAACCAGGTCGCCGACGGGAAGACGAACCTGGACTTCGCGCTCGCCCCGCGCGTGTACGTCGAGCGCGCCATCGGCCAGGCGAAGGCAGCGGCGCGGTACGCGCGAGAGCTCGTGCCGGGAGAGGTGAAGGATCCGGCGCTTCGGCAGAAGGTCGCCGAAGCCGGCGCGACGGCCGCCGGCGCGTACGAGGACTTCGCGGCATTCCTCGAGTCCAACAGAGCCCGCGCGGGCGGCGACTACGCGATCGGCGAGGAGCTCTACACGGCTCTGCTCCGCGAGAAGGAGCTCCTTCCCCTTGACGCGCGCGGGCTCCGCGAACGCGGACGCGAACAGTACGACCTTCTCGCGAGCGAGGCGAACAAGATCGCTCAGCAGATCGACGGCGGCGGGACGTGGACGGAGGTCTGCGAGCGCCTGAACCACATACACGCCCAAACTCCCGACGCGATGCGCGCGGAGTACGAGGACTGGACCGAGCGCGCCCGATCGTTTCTCGTAGGCACTGGACTCGTCACGCTGCCCGCGGGCGAGCGCTGCACGGTCGAGCCGTCGCCGCACTACCAGCGTCCGATCCAGGCAGTCGCGAGCTACAACCAGCCTCCGGCGTTCAGCGATTCCCTCCACGGACATTTTTTCGTGCCGTATCCGCCGGATGGCACGCCACCCGAGGAGGTGCAGAAACGCCTCGAGGGCAACTGCAGCGCGGGAATCCCGACGACCGCGGTACACGAGGCCTACCCCGGCCACCATTGGCATCTGGTGATGGCCAAGCAAAACCGCTCGCCCATTCGCCGGACCCACTTCACGTCTTATTTCGCCGAGGGTTGGGGTCTGTACGCCGAGCGCGTCATGCGCGAGCAGGGTTTCTTTACGGATCCCCGCCACCTGCTGTTCCAGTACGAGGCGACGCTGTTCCGTGCCGCGCGGATCATCGTCGACACCTCGCTGCACATGAAGGAGATGACATTCGACCAGGCGGTCGACTTCATGGTGAAGAACGGCAATCTCACACCGCCGAACGCCAAGGCCGAGGTCGGCCGGTACTGCTCGTGGCCGACCCAGGCATCGAGTTATCTCACCGGAATGCTCGAGATCGTCGACATCCGGACGCGGTGGCTCGCGAAACGTGGATCGGCCGACCGTGCCGCGTTGCGCGCGTTCCACGACGCCATCACCTCGACGGGCTCGATCCCGACATCCCTCGCGGAGCGGGCGATCGCGAACTAGAGATATGGACCTTCCGCTCTGGGCCGAGATCCTTCTCATCCTCGTCGCGATCTGGATCGTCGTCGCGATCGTCCTCGTCATCGTCGGCCGCGTGCTGCTCGCGCGCGAACTTGCACTGCTGGTTCCGAATCTCGTGCGGATGTTTGGAGGACTCCTGCGCGACCCGCGCGTCCCGCTTCGCGCGAAGATCGTCGTTGGAATCGCGAGCCTGTGGCTCGCGTCGCCAATAGACCTCATCCCCGATTTCGTGCCGATCGCGGGGCAGCTCGACGATGCCATCGTCGCGGCCCTCGCCTTGCGGTTCATCCTCCGCACGACCGACGGCGCAGTCGTGCGGCAGCACTGGCATGGCGACCCCGCGACCCTTGAGCGTGTCCTCAGGATGGTTTCCTGGGACCGGCGCGGCTCTCCCCGAGCGGTTCCTTGACGGGACCGTTACGATTCGCGCGGCAAGGCCGCGCGGAAAAAAGGGGAAGCGGCCCGGCGAGGTGAATGGGCATGCCGCGATCGATTTGGAAGGGCGTCATGAGCTTCGGGATGGTCGCCATCCCGGTGCGCTTGTACCTGGCGACGGAGAGCTCGAGCAAGGTCTCGTTCAACCTGCTCTGTCCCGAGCACCGGAGCCGGATCAAGAACAAGCGCTGGTGCGTGGAGGGCGACCACGAGGTCGCGTGGGGCGACGTCGTGCGCGGCTACGAATATGAGAAGGGGAGCTACGTCGAGCTGACCGACGAAGATCTCGAGAAGCTTCCCCTTCGCTCGAGCAAGGCCATCGACATCACCGGGTTCATCAAGGACGACGAGCTTCCCGGCGCGCTCTACTACCAGTCGGCCTATTACCTCGAGCCTGAGAAGTCCGCGGAGAAGCCCTACGCGCTCTTGAACAAGACCCTGGCGAAAACCGGGCGCGTTGCGATCGCGAAGTTCGCCCTGCGCGATCGCGAGCGCCTCGTCTCCGTGCCTCCGCAGGACGGCGCGCTCCTGATGAACACCCTCCACTGGCCGGACGAGATCCGATCGACGGAGGATCTCGACGTGCCGGAAGACGTGAAGGTGTCGCCGGCCGAGCTGAAAATGGCCGAGAACCTCGTCGGCATGATGGCCACCGCATTCGAGCCCTCGGAATACAAGGACGAGTACAAGCAGGCGGTCCTCAAGCTCGTGGAGGCGAAGGTCCAGAAGAAAGAGGTCATCGAGGCCCCCGAGCCGGAGGCCGAGACTACGGTCGTCGATCTCATGTCGGCCCTCAAGGCCTCGGTCGAGAAGGCCAAGAAGAGCGGGGCGAAGACAAAGGCTGTCTCGTCCGGTTCGTCATCGCGGACGGCCCGGAAGAAGGCGTCCTAGGACCTATCCTCGGCACGTGCCGTCGCGCGAACGGGAGGGACCGGAGGCCGGCGTGCATCCGACCCTCATCGACGTCGGCGAGGCGACGAGCGCGCTGCCACGCGCCCTCACGCCGATGCGGCCACGTCTTGCGCGCCGGGCCTTCAATTCACCCGAATACATCTTTGAGTTGAAGTGGGACGGCATTCGCGCGCTTGTGGCGCGGGACGCGACTGGGCTTCGCGTTACCGATCGCGGCGGCGGCGACTTGTTGCCTGCCGTGCCCGAGCTGCGCGAGCTCCGCCTGCCGGAGGGCACCGTCCTCGATGGCGAGATCGTGGTCTGCGATTCGCGTGGCCGTCCGAGCTACGACCTTCTCGCCGGGAGGCTCGGCCCCAAGGCCGCGAAGCGCGGCCGCGGCCCGATCTTCGTCGCGTTCGATCTTCTCTACGCCGACGGCCGGCCGCTCATCGCGCGGCCGCTCGCTGAGCGCCGCGCGCGTCTTCTCGGCGCGGGTCTTGGATCGCGGATCCTGGCCGTACCCGAGCACCTGGACGATGACGGCGAGCCGTTCCTCGAAGTGGTGGCCGAATACGGGCTGGAAGGGATCGTCGCCAAGAAACGCGATGGCCGCTACGTGCCGGGGACGCGCACCGCGGACTGGCTCAAGTGCCACGTCACGCCCCGCGCCGATGTCGTCGTCGGCGGCCTCGTCATCGAGACCCACGGTCGAGCGCGTACCGTCCTTTGCGGACTTCGCGGCGAGGATGGCTCGATCGCTTTCGCGGGCGACGCCTACGTGCCGCCGTATCTTGGCGAATGGCTCGACGTCGCGACGCGCGATTTCGCGGCCGAGCGGTCGCCCTTCGCGACGCCGGTCGCTTTGCGCGACGGTCTCCGGTTTCTCCACCCGCGCCTCGTGGCGATCATCGAGTACGCCGGACTCGAGAGTGGAGAGCTGCGGGACGCGCGGTTCCGCGCTTTGCGACTTGATGGACACCTCGACGATTGCCGCCGCGACACGCCGGTCGAGGTTCCTTCCTATCCACCGCACACCACAAGCGATCGACCCCGCCTCATCGTTTTGAACAGCCTTCCCTTCCCCGTCTCCTGACCTTAGAATCAGAAAAACCCCGGAGGTCCAGCTCGTGCCTAAGTTTGTGTTCGTGACCGGAGGGGTCACTTCCTCGCTTGGCAAAGGCATCACCGCCGCTTCCCTTGGCCGCATCCTCGCCGCGCGAGGTCTCGCCGTTGCGTCGCTGAAGATGGATCCCTACCTCAACGTCGACCCGGGGACGATGTCGCCCTATCAGCACGGCGAGGTGTTCGTGACCGAGGACGGAGCCGAGACGGACCTCGACCTCGGCCACTACGAGCGCTTCATCGACCGCAACGTGACTCGCGCGTCGAATCTGACGACCGGCCAGATTTACAACTCAGTCATCGCAAAGGAACGGCGCGGCGATTACCTCGGCGCAACAGTCCAGGTCATCCCGCACGTGACCAACGAGATCAAGGAGCGGATCCACCGGGTCGCGCGCGAGCAGCAGGCCGAGATCGTAGTCGTCGAGGTCGGCGGGACGGTCGGCGACATCGAGTCGCTCCCCTACCTCGAGGCGATCCGCCAGTTCCGTAATGACGTGGGCAAGCAGAACGTCCTCTACATCCACTTGACGCTGCTCCCGCGCGTCGCTACGGGCGAGCTGAAGACCAAACCGACCCAGCACTCGGTCAGGGACCTCCGCGCGATCGGTATCCAGCCGGACGTGGTGATCGCGCGCGCCGACGAGCCGATCGACGACGATCTCCGCGAAAAGATCGCGCTTTTCTGCGACGTCAAGGCAGACAACGTCATCAGCGAACCCGACGCCTGGTCCATCTACGGCGTGCCGCTCATGCTCGAGGACGCGGGCCTCGGGAAGATCGTCGTCGAGGAGCTTGGCCTCTCTGGCGCGCGCGAGCCTGACCTGAGCGAATGGAAGGCGCTCACCGAGCGAATCCGCGGAGCGCGGATTCCGCTGACCATCGGCCTCGTCGGCAAGTACATCGAGCTGCCCGACGCGTACCTCTCGGTCGCCGAGGCCGTGCGCCATGCCGCGTGGGCGGCAGGCTGCGACGTGAAAGTGCAATGGATCGACAGCGAGCACCTCGAGCGGTCCGATGATGTCGAACCGCTCGTAGGGCTCGATGGCATCGTCGTCCCCGGCGGCTTTGGCTACCGCGGCATCGAGGGGAAGGTCAAGGCGTCCCGCTTCGGCCGCGAGCGCCGCGTTCCCACGCTCGGGCTCTGCATGGGCATGCAATGCATGGTCATCGAGCTTGCGCGCACCGCCCTCGGCACAAACGACGCGAACTCCACGGAGTTCGACGCCTTCACGCCCCATCCGGTGATCGACCTCTTGCCTGAGCAGCGCGACGTCGGCGACAAGGGCGGGACGATGCGGCTCGGGAGCTACCCGTGCGTCCTCGAACCCGGGTCGGTCGCCGCTCGGTCGTACGGACAACCGATCGTGCTCGAGCGCCACCGTCATCGATTCGAGTTCAACAACGCCTACCGCGACCTTTTGCAGAGCCACGGGATGCGGTTCACGGGTCTGTCGCCGGATGGACGCTTGGTCGAGATCGCGGAAATCCCCGACCACCCGTTCTATCTCGGAACGCAATACCACCCTGAGTTCAAATCGCGGCCTAACCGGCCCCACCCGCTCTTCATCTCATTCATCGATGCGGCGGTATCGTTCGCGAGGTCAAACGGGCGTGCCGCCGAAGCGGCATCGCGACTGCAGGAGTTGCCGACGCTATGAAGCTCTTCCTCGACACGGCGATCTATGAAGAGATCCAGCAGGGCGTCACCTGGGGCGTCATCGATGGTGTGACCACGAACCCGACGCTCATCGCCAAGGCCGGACACGACCACGAGGACCAGGTCAAGCGGATCTGCCAGATCATCGGCAACGTGTCGGCGGAGGTCGTGTCCGAAAAGACCGACGACATGATCGTCGAAGGCCGACGCCTCGCGGCGTGGCACAAGAACGTGATCGTGAAAGTCCCCCTCACGCCCGAGGGTCTTGCGGCCGGAAGGGTCCTGGCCGGCGAGGGCACCCGCGTCAACGTGACGCTCTGCTTCTCCGTCAATCAGGCCCTCCTCGCAGCCGCCATCGGCGCGTACATCGTGAGCCCGTTCGCTGGGCGGCTCGACGACATCAACGAGGACGGGATGCGCGTCGTGGCGGACATCGTCGCCGCGTACCGCCAGCAGGAAATCAAGACGAAGGTACTCGCGGCCTCGATCCGCAACCCGATGCACGTCACACAGGCGGCGCTCGCGGGCGCGGACATCGCAACGATGCCCTTCGGGGTGCTGAAGATGCTCTTCGCGCATCCGCTCACCGAAGCGGGACAGAAGAAGTTCCTCGAGGATTATCGGAAGACGCAGGAGGCGAAGCCTGTGCCGAGTGCTCGCCCGGAGGCCGCGGCGAAGCGCTAGCGGCGGGGCGCCTCGACGAGCAGCATGTCCCGAAGGTCCGCATTCGCGACGCCGCAGAGATCCAGCACGCAGAGCTCGAGGGCCGCGAGATCGGACTCCGCACGTCCCGTCTTTATGACCTGGTCGGTCGCGTAGATAGCCTCGTACGCGCGAAGGACATCCGCCCGCGTCACGCGGCGCGCGAACGCCGTCGCGCGCTGGATCGCATAGGGGCTGGACCGAATGGCTTTGGCCATGCGCTCCGCGTCGGCGTTTGAGCGCATCGCGGAAGCGAACAGAAGCACGCGGAACTGCCAGAGCAGCAGCGCGAGTATCTGCTGGACCGCGTTGCCGTCCGCGATGAGACGCTCGAGCGTCGCCACCGCTGTCCTTGCATCCTTGCGAACGACCGCCTGGGTCAGTTCGAACACATCCGCCTCGATCGCGCCGCTGACGAGCGTTCGCACGGCCTCCGCCGTCACCGTCGCCCCATTCGCATATGCCCCGAGCTTCTGGATCTCCTGCTCGACGCGCTCGGTGTCGCTCCCCACCGCCGAGGCGAGCATCGCAACCGCGTCGCCGTCCAGCTTGACGCCATGAATACGCGCGCGAGCGGCGATCCACGCCGGAACCTCGACGGGCGCCAGTCGCTCGATGCGCTCGACGGAGCCACCCGCGGCCTCGACAGCCTCCAGCAAATTTGCCGCGGGAGCGTTCGGCGCCTTCAACCGCTGACCGCGCCGCGAGCGTCCGGCCGCCAGACGCTCGACGGAGACGAGCACGAGCGCCGCCTCGCGCGGGAACGAGCCGATCAGGTCGAGGTCCTTGAGCGCCTCAGCGTTGTCGACGATGACGACGCGCGGCTCATCGACGGCATCGAACAGCCCCTGCGCTTGGCCCGACAGCATGATCGCACTGGCACTGTCAGTCCGGGCGTCGTGACGGGTGACTCCGATGAGCGACCCGAGCCGCGGCTCGGCGAGCGTCGAGAGGTCGGTCGGCGCGCCCGATTGGCCTGAGAGCAGCGCGGCGGAGAGCTCACCGAGCCGGAGGCGCGTGCGGAAGGAATCCTCCCCGTGGAGGAGGAAGACCATTCGCGTGGGTACGGACGATGAGCTGGGCGTTACCACTTTGGTCGAGCTCCACTGTGCCATCCCGGTCGGTGCGGTACGTGGGGACGCGGCGCAGCGCCGCGAGCGTTTCGGCGGTGGGATGACCATACCGGTTCTGAGCGCCGACGGAGATCACGGCCGCGCTCGGACGGATCGCATCGACAAGTGGGACCGCGTACGCGCTGGCGGCGCCGTGGTGCGGCGGTACGTACACGCGTGTGGCGAGGGACATCGGGCTCAAAAGAAGGTCGGCCTGCGCCTGCTCGGTAGCGTCGCCCATGAAGAGCATCGAGAAGGAGCCTCGCTCAAGACGTATCACGAGCGAGGGCACGTCCACGCGTGGGTCGCCGTTCGGCGCGAGGATCGCGAGCGTCGCATCGCCGATATGCATCCGCATCCCGGCGGCGACGGCACGCCTCGGCACCTGCGCACGCCGGATGCGGTCGTTCCAAGCGGTGGCGACCGCGCCAGGGTTCAAGCCAACCGGTTCGATCGCGAGACCCACTTCGTATCGTTCGAGCACACCAATGAGACCGTCGGCATGATCGGCGTGCGCGTGCGTGAGCGCGACCAGGTCGATCCGGCGCGTCCACGGTGGCAGGCTCGCGCCGAGCTCGGCGAGAAGACGCGAAGGGTCCGGCCCTCCGTCGATGAGGACCGTTCGACCGTCGAACTCGACGAGGAACGCGTCGCCTTGGCCGATATCCAGCGCGCGCACACGGATCCCGGACGGCGGTGGCCACAGAAACGCGGCCGCGCCCGCGACGAGGACGACGACCCCAACAACGGCGCCCGCCGCGAATGCCAGACGCGGGAGCCGAGGTCGCGCTCCCAGGCGAATGCCCGGGGGACGCGGGAATCGGACCCTCCCGGCGATAGCTCGCGCGAGCCGTGAGGCGGCCGCCGGGCCGAAGAAGAGCGCCAGTCCCACCGCCACGCCGTAGGCGAGGCCGGCGACCGGACCATCGGGAACGGCGAGCGATGCAAGGGGCAAGCCCGCGGAGGTCTCGACGACGAGCCGCAACAGAAACGCGAGCGCGTACGCGAGAAGAGCCGGCAGCTGCGCGAGCTCGAAAGACACCGTGCCGAGCCCGGCGGTGGCAGCCCCGGCCAACATGAGGGGCGGAAACAGGGGCACCGCCAGGAGGTTCGCGAGCGGCGATACCAGCGACACCCGACCGAACACCGCGGCGATGATCGGGATCGTGGGCAGCGTCGCGGCGAGCGTCGTGGCGAGACCCTCGCGTATGGCCCGAGGTAGAAACGCGAGCCGCCGCGAGATCGGGTCCCCGAGATAGAGGAGCCCGCCGGTCGCCGTCGCGGACAGCAGGAACCCTACGTCGCCGATCGCCGACGCGTCGATCCCGACCATCGTCGCGACCGCGAGGGCGAGGGCGTTATCCGTCGCGGGCCGCCGGCCAAATGCGAGACCGAGCGACGCGACGACCGCCATGACCGCCGCGCGCGCCACGCTGGGCGCGAGACCCACCAGGACGCTGTACGCGAGCACGCATGCGACCGTCAGCGTGGCGGTTATCGCCGGAGGCACCCGGCCGCGCGCGAGGAGCGCGACCGACGTCGCGACGAGGGTCATGTTGAATCCGGATATCGCGAGAAGATGCGACGTACCGCTGCGTGCGAACGCGCTGGCGAGGTCGGCGTCGACGGCGGCGCGCTCCCCGAGGACGATCCCCCGAACGATGCCTCCCTCGGGCTCCGGGAGAAGGTGACGCAGTGGCGCGGCAAGAGCCTCGCGCAGCCCATCGAGCGGTCCGGCGTGACGCAGATCGAAACCGGGTAGCGGTCCGAACAGCGTCGCTACTCCGGAGATCGCAGCGACCAGCGCGCCCGCGCACCAGCACAGGCGACGTGCGCGATCGGCGCTCGCGACAGCGAGGGTGGTGAATGCCAACGCCAAAGCGATGGCCAGCCCGACCCCTGCGAGCGGCGCGAGCTGCACCGCGAGGGCGATACAGACGGCGCCCACGGCGGCCGGAAGGAGTGGCGCCCGCAGCACCGTGGTCACCGCGTGGTGACCATGTCCTTTATGTCGGCGAAGACGCGTGCGGTGATGAGGCCGCGGGTCTGCAGCTCCTCGATCCGCGCGAACGGATGATTGCCGCGCGAGCGGACGATTCGCGCGGCAGTGGTCGGTCCGATGCCGGGGAGCGCCTCGAGCTCGCTGGCGGTCGCGTGGTTCACGTCGATCTTGAGCTGCGCCTCGCTCCCGGCGCTCCCCGGGGGGACGGTCTCGCCCGGGCGCGGTACGTAGATGCGCTGGCCGTCGTGGATGGGCGCGGCTTTGTTGAGCGCCTCGAGGTCGGCTTCCCCTGTCATGCCCCCGGCGGCGATCAGGGCGTCGACGATCCGAGAGCCCGCGGCGAGCCGGTAGACCCCTGGATGGGCGACCGCGCCGCTCACGTCCACCACGGCGAGTGGCTCAGGCGAGTGCGTAGGTGCTGGCGTGTCCTCGACGACCGCCACCGCCTGTCCGTCGCCGCTATGAAGGCGCGAAAGGGTCAGGACGACGACAGCCACGAGCGCGATCGCCAGGAGGACGAGGATCGGTCGGCTCATGCGCGCAGCGTGAGCGGCACCCGCAGTCGTGCATAGCCCTGCGACGCATCAGTGCTGTCGTCATTTTTGACGACAGGCTGTCGTCAATTCGTGCGGCGGCCCTGTTGCTGCTGCTGCATTTGGACGATCGCGACCGGCAGCCCTCCGATCGAGGTGCCATCCACCTCGAGGTCGAACTTGTGCGTCCCGTAGCTCGTGAAGCTCATGTTGTTGAGCTCGACGATCACGTTCACGTCTTGGCCGGCAACGGCATGGACGGAGATCTCGGGCGGGTTCGGCATCGCCTGCTGCCCGTCGGGCCGCAGCAGGCGCACCTTGACGGTGTGTGCGCCGACCTCGAGCCCGAGGATCGCCACGACGAACATCCGGGGGTGCTGGGCTGGCAGCCCGCTCACCGAGATGTTGCGGAAGATACCCATGAGGCTGACCTTGCCGTCCTGACCGACGAGTGCGTGGTCACACAGGGCGGCGAGCCGGATCTCCGCGGTCACGAGGGCCGCCGCGTGACGAAATTCACCAGACGGTCAGGCACGAAGATCGTCCTCGCCGGCTCACGGCCGTCGAGCGCCGACTTCACCTTCGGGCTGGCCATCGCGAGCTTTTCCGCGGCCGGTTGAGCGATGCCCGCCGGCGCGCTGATGCGGTCGCGCACTTTCCCATCGATCTGGATGACGAGCGTGACCTCGTTCGCCGCCGCGATGGCCGGGTCGAAGGCCGGCCAGCTCTGCCCATGCACAGAGCCGCGACCGCCGCGGCGCTCCCAGAGCTCCTCGGTCATGTAGGGGGCAAACGGGGCCAGGAGCAGCAGCAGCGTCGCCACGCCCTCGTCGCGACTCGGACCGGTCGCGTGCTGGAGAGCGTTCGAGAGCTCCATCATCGCGGCGACCGCCGTGTTGAACGAGTACGTCTGCAGGTCGTCGGTCACCTTGGCGATCGCGCGGTGGACGGCGCGGTCGACGTCGGCGTCCCTCGGACCGGCCGGGTGCGCCTCGGCCTGAGCCAACTCCCAAACCCGCCGGAGGAACCGATGGACGCCCTCGATGCCCGAGGCATCCCAGTCCGCCCCATCGACCCACGGACCCATGAACATCATGAAGAGGCGGAGTGTGTCGGCGCCGTATTTCTCGACGTAGGCATCGGGCGTCTGCACGTTCCCGCGCGACTTCGACATTTTGCGGCCCTTGAACACGATCGTGCCCTGGTAGCGGAAACGGATAGCGGGCTCGTCGAACCAGAGCTCGCCCATGTCTCGCAGCGCCTTCGCCATGAACCGCATGTAGAGGAGGTGGAGGATCGCGTGCTCGACGCCGCCGGTGTACTGCTGCACGGGGAGCCACTTCTTCCCGAGGTCCTTGTTCATGAATGCTTTGTCGTACTTCGGATCGACGTACCGGTACATGTACCAGGAGGAGTCGACGAACGTATCCATCGTGTCGGTGTCGCGGCGCGCCGGGCCGCCGCATTTCGGGCAGGTGGTGTTCACGAACGACGCCACGTGGCTCAAGGGTGAGCCACCTCGTCCGGTGAATTCCACGTCGCGTGGCAGAACCACGGGCAGCTGCTCGTACGGGACGGGGACCGCGCCACACGTGTCGCAGTGGACGATGGGAATCGGGGTGCCCCAATACCGCTGGCGGGAGATCAGCCAGTCGTGGAGGCGATACGTGACCGACGGACCGCCCGTACCACGCTTCTTGGCATCGTCGGCGACCGCGCGCTTGCCCTCCTCGGTGCGCATCCCGGTGAACGGGCCGCTCCGCACCATGACCCCATCGCCCGCGTACGGCTCGTCAAGCCTCGCGTGCGCGGTGCCATCGGGGCTGATGACCTCGCGAATCTCCAGGCGGTGCTTCTTCGCGAACGCGAAGTCCCGCTCGTCGTGGCCGGGTACAGCCATGATCGCGCCGGTCCCGTACGTCGCGAGTACGTAGTCGGCCACCCAGATCGGGATGCGCTCGCCCGTGAACACATTCCGCGCGAACGCGCCGGTATCGACTCCGGTCTTCTCGCGCTCCGCCGACGCGCGCTCGATCTCGCCCATATTTCGCGCGTGTTGGACGTACCGCTCGACCTCGGGGCGGTGTTTCGGTGCGGCGATCTTCTCCACGAGCGGGTGCTCAGGGGCGACGACCATGAACGTGGCGCCGTAGATCGTGTCCGGCCGCGTCGTGAAGAAGCGAATCTCTTCGCCGGCGTGGCCCTCGACCGGGAACGCCAGCTCCGCGCCTTCCGAGCGGCCGATCCAGTTGGTCTGGAGCACGCGCACGCGCTCCGGCCAGTCCAAGCCGTCGAAGCGCAGCAGCTCGTCGGCGTACTTGGTGATCCGGTAGAACCACTGGGTCATCTGTCGCTTGACGACCGGCGTGTCGCAGCGCTCGCATCGTCCATTGATGACCTGCTCGTTGGCCAGCACTGTCTCGTCGCGCGGACACCAGTTGACCGGCGCATCGCCGCGGTAGGCGAGGCCTTTTTCGTACAGCTTCAGGAACATCCACTGATTCCAGCGGTAGTACTCCGGGTAGCAGGTGACGACCTCGCGCCGCCAATCGATCGCAGCGCCCATGCGATTGAACTGCTCGCGCATGTGCGCCATGTTTCTTTCGGTCCAGACGGCCGGATGGAGCTTTCGGTCGATCGCCGCGTTCTCGGCGTTGATCCCGAACGCGTCAAACCCCATCGGGAACAGGACGTTGTGCCCGCGCATGCGCAGGAAGCGGGCGGCGGCGTCCGGTGGCGCGAAGGCATACCAGTGACCCACGTGGATCTCGCCCGACGGGTACGGGAACATCGTCAGGAAGTAGAAGTTCGGTTTATCGGATGTGTCCGGCGTGTTGTGGAGGCCGGACGAGGCCCAGCGCTCGCGCCACTTCTCTTCGATGGCGGCGGGCGTGTAGCGATCGGTCTTCTTTTCCACTTCGCTCGTCAACTCGACCTCCTTTCAGCAAAACAAAAAGGTCTTCCATCCAAGGGGACGAAAGACCTCCGTGGTACCACCCCAATTGAGAGCCGGTGTCCTAGTGGAGCTGGCGGGATTCGAACCCGCGACCCCCACACTGCCAGTGTGATGCGCTCCCACTGCGCCACAGCCCCGATGCTCTCCGCTCGAGCACGTTGATAACGGGCGTGACCCCGGCGAGAGCTAGCGTCGACGGTTCGCTCCCGCGGCTCCCGGGCGAGTTCCGCGCTCCCGCGACACCGGCTCACACCTGGCCGCCGGCTCTCTTGGTCGAGGGAATACGCGTACTGCTCCCGTTCGTGGCCGTTCGCTCAAAAGTATACGGACTAAGGTCCCTCTGGCTCGCGACGCATCGAGATCGATTGCAAGACGCCGAGCGCGAAACAGATCGAGACCAGCGAGCTGCCACCGTGCGAGATGAACGGAAGAGGGATACCGGTCACCGGCATAAGCGAGATGGCCATGCCCACGTTCACCAGGATCTGGAAAAGAAGCATTGTCGCCACCCCGCCACCGATCAGCATCCCGAAGGGATCCTTCGCGCGGAGCGCGACGCGGAGCGCGGCGACGAGCAGCACGATGTAGAGCGCGAAGAGGATGACCGCGCCGGCGAAGCCGAGGTCCTCGGCGAGGCCGGAAAACACGAAATCGGATTCTGCGATCGGCAGGTAGCCGAGGGGCGACTGCGTTCCGGCGGTGAGGCCCTTCCCGGTTGCACCCCCGGAGCCGACCGCGATCAAGGACTGGATGATGTTCCAGCCCGCGCCCTGCGGATCGGAGTAGGGATCGAGGAACGCGGAGAGCCGCGCACGCTGGTAGTCCTGGAGGAGCGACCAGACGACGGGGAACGACGCCGCCGCGATCGCGACGAGCGCGACGAGCTGCCAAATCCGCGCGCCCGCGAGGAACGCGATGCCGAAGAAGATCGCGATGAAGACGAGGCTCGTCCCGAGGTCGGGCTGCCGGTACACGAGCAGCACCGCGGGGGCGAGTAACGCGAGCCCGAGCAGCATCGTCAGTGGGGAGCCGATGGACGCCCGGCGGTCGGCGAAGAACTTCGCGAGCACGATGATCATCAGGACCTTCGCGACCTCGCTGAACTGGAAGGAAAGGCCGGCGATGTTGACCGATCGCTGCGCCCCGAGGCTCGACGTGCCGATCCTGAGCACGACCGCGAGCAGTCCGAGCGTGAAGACGTACAGAAGGGGCGCGAACGCGCCCAGCCATGCGTAGTCGAAGAGCGCGACCGCGGCCATCGCCGCCATCCCGATCGCGGCCCAGATCGCGCCGCGGACAACGAACTGCATCGGATCCCCCGTGAAGATGCGCGTCTCGGCAGTTGTGGAGTACGTCATGACGAGCCCGTAGCCGATGAGCAGCAGGGTCACGATCAGCAGCATCGGATCGATCTGCGTCCACCGCCGCGGTGCCGGACGGTCGTGCAGTGGCGTCGCGGGACGCGGCAGGTTCATGGCGCGGACGCTCATTTGTTCGCCCCGAGGTACTGCTCGAGGATCCGCTGAGTCATTCCGACAGCCGGGTTCAGGCAGAGCTCGCAGAGCGATTTCGATGAGTCGTACGTGAAGATGACCATGGCGATCTGTGCCGTTGGATCGGTGTTGTCGGCCTGCGGGACGAACGATACGAACCAGTTGTGGAAGCCGAGCTTGTTGCGGCCAGCGCTGTCTTTGCCGGCAGAGGCGCCGAACTCGGCGGTGCCGGTCTTGCCCGCGATCGGGATCTTCAGATTCGGCATGTACGCGTGGCCGATCGTCACCACGCGACGGGCGGACTCGCGGAGCAGCCGGAGGTTCTCCTCGGTCATCTCGAGCTTCTGTGACTTCCAGGCAGCGATCGGCACGGCGTTTCCTGCCGCGTCCGTCACCTGCTTCAGAAGGTGCGGTTGCCAGAGCGTCCCGCCGTTCGCGACCGAGGCGTACGCGTTGAGAAGCTGGAGCGGCGTGACGGCGACGAAGCCCTGGCCGATCGCTTCCTGGTAGGTATTGCCGATCGTCCACGGTTCGTCGAAGGTCGCGAGCTTCCACTGCGGGTCCGGCATGATCCCGCCATCCTCGTTCGGGAGGTCGATGCCGGTCGGCGCGCCGAAACCAAGCATCCGGGCGTACTTCGCGATCGCGTCCGGGCCGACTCCGCGTACGTTCGGCGCGAACGCAGTCCCGCCGGCCAGCGTGTAGAAGTAGATATCGCTCGAGTGCGCGAACCCGTGAACAAAATCGAGCGAACCGTGCGCACGCCAGTCGTAGAACGTCGTGCCGCTGACGCTGAACGAGCTCGCCGAGACATTCACGACGGTATTCCTCGTCGCGGTGCCCTCGGAGAGCGCCGAGAGTCCGGTGACCATCTTGAAGGTTGAACCCGCCGGGTAGCGGTCCCCGATCGCCTTGTTGACCAGTGGATGCCGGTCGTCTGCGTTCAGGGCGGCGAGCTCGGCTGTGCTGATGCCGCGCGCGAACATGTTGTTGTCGTAGCCAGGGATGGAGACCATCGCGAGGATCTCGCCGTTCTGTGGGTTCATCGCCACGCCGACGGCCTGGGTGAATTTGTCCTCGTCGACGCCCTTCCGAAGCTCGGCATCGAGAAGCTTCTGCAAGCGGTCGTCGATCGTGAGCGAAACGGTATTGCCCACGGTCGCCCGCTGGAGCGCGAGCGTCTTGATCTCGCGCTGAGCGGCGTCCCGCTCGATCTCGCGCCAGCCGTAGGTCCCGCGAAGATATTGCTCGTAGACGTCTTCTATCCCGGTGCGTCCGACATCATCGTCAGCGAGATAGCCGCTGTCCTTGAGCTTCGCGAGCTCCTGTTCGGTGATCGGGCCGGTGTAGCCGATCGTCGGCGCGTAGAGCGTGCCGTCGACGTAGAACCGAATGCTCTCCGGGTCGACCCGCACGCCCGGGAAGAGCTCGGCGCGCTCCGTCACCACGAGGGCGATCTCGCGAGGTACCGGCGTCTTGGAGATGCGCACCGGCTCATACGGATTACGGATCCGCTGGGCGCGAATGGCATCCGCGATGGCATCGCTCGGGAGATCGAGGAGCGACGCAAGCCGGTGCGAGAGCTCGTCCTCGCGCGTCCGCGACAGGTCGACGGGGATGACGCTGATCGCGAAGCCCGGGATGTTGCGCGCGAGCACGTACCCGTTGCGGTCGACGATGCCTCCGCGCTCGGCTGGCACGGGCAATCGCACGATCCGGTTTTGCTCGGACAGCTGGTGGTAATAGTCGCCGCGCACGATCTCGAGGTCGTACAGGCGCGCGGTGAGAGCCGTGAAGATTACGAAGATCGCGACGCCGAACGCCACAAAGCGCCGGAGCGACACGAAGGTACGCGACTCCCGTCTCACCAGACTCCTAACGCGCCCTGCTTCTCGGTGGCGCGGCGGAGAAGTCGCGCAATGGGATATATCGCGAGCGCCAAGAGCGCGGTGTAGATGGCGCTCGCGACGGCTGTGCCCGCGGCGAGTGGAGCCGACGAGATCGCACCGCCGGTGACCGCGAGGATGCCGACGTAGAGGAGCCCGGCGACCAACGCTGCGAGGCCGACAAGCACGGCCCCCGGGAGGATCGCGGTCGGACGTCCGGGCCCCGTCTCCCGGAGACCGACGGCGGCGACCGGCGGGAGGGAGGCGAGCGCGAACGCCCCCAAGGGACCTCCTGATATGAGGTCGGACACGATCCCGCCGAGGAACGCCCACCACACTCCCTCGCGCGCGCCGGCTGCGATCGACCACGATGCCGCTACCAATATCGGTAGCGAGGGGCGCGCACCGCCCACCGCGATCAACGGCGCGACCGTGCCTTGAAGGAGCGCCGCGGCAAGCGGGATCAGGACGCCCAGGACAAAACGCATCGTTCCCCCTTCGCGGGACCAGGCGGCGGTGGACACCCCTTCGTTCGCAGCCTGCTCAGGACTGCGCGCGGCGGCCAAGAGCGCGGGCCGCCGCTGCCGGTGGCGCCGGATGCGGGACCTCGAGCTCCTGTTCGAGCTGCGGGAACGGATCCTCGTCGCGAAGCTTCGCGCCCACGTAGATCAGGACGAGGCGAAGGGTCGCTGCAACCGGAACCGCGATGAGGACACCAAGCAGACCGTAGAGCGTGCCTCCGGTCAAGAGCGAGAAGATCACGACAGCGGGATGCAGCCTGACGATCCGGCCGATGACCAGGGGTATGACAAAGTAGTCCTCCGAGTGGCGAAGAACCGTGTACATCGCGGCGACGACCGCCACGTACCAGATCTGCGATAGGCCCCACGGCGCCGGGTGGCCCAGCGCCACGAGACATGCGATTGCACCGGCGGTGATAGGCCCCACGATCGGGATCACCTCGAGGACGCCGGTCATCAGTGCGAGCAGCAGAGCGAAAGGCACTTGCAGGATCGAAAGGCCCACGAACGTCACCGTCGACATGACGCCGATGAGAAACATCTGCCCACGGACGTAGCGGCCGAGCAGAGTATTCACCTGCGCGAACAGCGGGATGAGCTCATTGCGCTGGCTCGCGGGAAGAATCCGGCGGAACCACTGAAATAGCCGTGGCGCGTCCCGCAAGAGGAAGAAAGTTGCGATCAAGAAAACCAGCAGCTCGAGGAGAAAGTGCCCGAGGCCAACGATGAATGGCACCGCGCCTCGAGCGACCATTTGCGTGAGGTCCCCGATCCCCGCGAAGCCATTGGCCATCAGCGCATCGAGGTCCTCGAGTCCTACCTGATCGGCCGTTTCGGCGAGAGTGTTCTGAGCGTTCGCGACGAGCGTCGGGAGTGTGCGTTGCAGCTCGCGCACCTGGTCGATGGCGAGGGGGACGAGGATCCGGCCGCCACCAATTATGACTGCAAGCAGACCGAGGAAGACCACCGCGGCCGCAGCTGTTCGCGGAAGAGAGAGCCGGCGCTCCAGGAGTGCGACCACGGGGAGCAGGACATAGGCAAGCACACCAGCCCACACGAACGGGCGGACTATGTCTCCGGCCCGGTAGACGATGTAGAGCGCAGCCAGGGCGAACAGAGCGATAACGACGCGCTTGGTCGTGCTGCTCCAACGGGCTCCCATGGCTGTTCCTGGATTATCAGGCCGGGGCTTGCTGCGATGGGGTCCGATCGGTGGCTACCTCGCTATCTAAAATGGTTGCGGCTGGTTGCGAAGAAGAACGTTCTGGGACTCAACTGCCATGTGGTCGCGGAGCCTCTCCTCCGCTAGAATGAAGGGCACGGACACTCGCCTCTCTGCCCCCAGTTTTACCCAGTTTTCTCCTCATGTTTCACGTGTGACATGGTGGGCGAATTGACGATCTTGGTCGTCAGCAATCAGAAGGGCGGAGTTGGGAAGACCACGACAGCGATCAGCCTCGGCGCTGCTCTGGTCGAGCAAGGCGAACGGGTGCTAATCGTCGATCTCGATCCTCAAGCAAATGCGACTAGCGGCCTAGGCATCAGCAAGGCACCGCCGAATCCTGTATACGGCCTCATTTTGAAGGAGCGACCAATAGAAGAGTCGATCGTATCCACGGCTGTGCCCGGCCTGGACATCGTTCCCTCAGGCCCCGATATGGCGGGGGCAGAGGTCGAGCTCGTGCCCCTATTGGCGCGCGAGTACCGGCTTCGCACGGCTCTGGGATCTACGAGAGAGTACGACACCGTGCTCGTCGATTGCCCGCCCTCGCTGGGGTTGCTGACGATCAACGCCCTCACCGCGGGTGACGCCGTGATCATCCCGGTGCAGTGCGAGTACTACGCGCTTGAAGGTCTCGCCCAACTGCTCTCGACAATCGAGGCCGTCCGAGCGCGCCTCAACAGCCACCTAGACGTTCTGGCGATCGTGTTGACCATGGAGGATCGCCGCAACCGGCTGTCTCTCGAGGTCATAGACGAGGTCCGGCGGCATTTCCCGAATCTCGTGGCGGACGCACGAATTCCGCGAGCGGTGCGTCTGGCAGAGGCGCCAAGTCACGGCCTCCCGATCTCCCTATATGACCGACGCTCTGCCGCCGCACAGGCATACGACGATCTTGCGCGAGAGGTTTCCGCGCGCCTACGCGCCCGCGCTCCAATCGCCCTCGGCGGGGCGATCGCCTGATGGCGCGGAGTGGCCTCGGTCGCGGTCTCGACGTGCTCTTGGGACAGGCAGGTGGTCCCACAAGAACCGAGGCGCCCGAGCGTCCATCCACCAACGAGATTCCACTCGAACTCGTCCGACCGAACCGACATCAGCCGAGGACGGCTTTCGACCAGGAGGGCCTCTCGGAGCTCGCCGCGTCGATCTCCCGCCACGGTGTCCTGCAACCAATAGTGGTATCTGTCGACGGCAATGGATACGAGCTTGTGGCCGGACACCGGCGCGTCCTCGCGGCCCGCCTCGCCGGGAGAACCACGATCCCGGCGGTCGTTCGCGACGAGGTGGGGGACCGCCTCGAGCTCGCGTTGATCGAGAATCTCCAGCGGACCGACCTAAACGCCATCGAGACAGCACGTGCCTACAAGCTCTTGATGGAGACGTACGACCTCACGCAGGAGCAGCTCGCCGAGCGACTTGGTAAGTCGCGTTCTTCGGTCG
>Ga0209803_1000616_pt1 | contig 23815 bp, 22 predicted proteins | sample GraSoiAngelo_138_FD_185895 | JGI IMG/M metagenome (GOLD analysis project Ga0209803, IMG submission 185895) | Grasslands soil microbial communities from the Angelo Coastal Reserve, California, USA - 14_0929_09_40cm (SPAdes) (version 2) | ecosystem: Environmental > Terrestrial > Soil > Grasslands ...
CATCTAGTGACTTCTTCGGCCTCTTCGATCTTCTTGGTTGGCATGGTTTCCCTCATCGACGAAGACGTCGGCTCCGATCAGGGACAGGGAGGCGGGGCCGACCGGGCGGACCGCGGCGAAGGGCTCCTGGACCGGTCCGAACACCTTCACGACCCGTCCCAGAGGCCGATTCCGCTTGTCGCGCACATCGGCGCCTCGCGAGGGGGCGAACTCCGAGCGGATGAGGACCGTCCCATCGTGGGCGATGTTCTCGACCACGCCGAGACGTCTCATGCCCCCTCTCGTCCGGGGCGCCGCAATGCGTGGGTACTATTTAAGCTGAGCGGAATATTTTTGTAGCGGCACGTGCGAACCAGGCACGAAGGCCTACGGCGCGGGACGGGTCGGACGGCTCCTTCGACCGTGACCGATCGGTGCCCGGGGGCCCGTTCTTTCCCGCGTTAGCCCCCCTCGGCAGGCTCGCTTCCCGAGAACATTAATCTGAAGCACCATCGATGCCGCGTGCGGAGCGAATGAAGCTCGTCCCGTTCGAGATGGAGCGATGGCAGTCCACCTGGGAGCACCGCGTGGAATTCAACCTCTCGGAGAGTGGTGTGGAGCCTCTCCCGCTTCGGGAGCTGCTCCGGGAAGAGGGGGCCATCGATCGGTTTCTGGATCATCCGCTCGCCTACTCACAGGGGAACGGCACGCCGGAGCTCCGTTCCTCGCTCGCATCGCTGTACCCCGGGGCCGCGCCCGATCATGTGCTGGTCACGAACGGGTCTTCCGAGGCTTGCCTCCTGGCCCTCTGGCATCTCGTGGAGCCGGGGGACGAGGTTGTCCTCCTGCTCCCGAACTACATGGAAAGCTGGGGTCTCATCCAGATGTTCGGCGGGAAGGTCCGTCCTCTCTGGCTCCGAGAGGATCTCGGATGGCAATTCGATGCCGACGAACTCGCGACCCTGGTGAACCGACGGACGAAGGCAATCGCGGTCTGCAACCCGAACAATCCGACCGGCGCGGTGATGGCGGAGCCACAACGCCGGGCCGTGCTCGATGCGGCGCGTGATGCGGGCGCGTGGCTCCTGTCCGACGAGGTCTACACCGGCGCGGAGCGGGAAGGTCCGAGGACGGAGAGCCTCTGGGGCGGATACGAACGGACGCTCGTGATGAACGGCCTGAGCAAGGCCTACGCCCTCCCGGGGTTGCGGATCGGCTGGGTCGTCGGGCCTCCGGAGACGATTGCGACTCTGTGGGCGTTCCACGATTACACGACGCTGACGCCCACGTACCTCTCGGACCGGCTCGCGCAGATCGCCCTTTCCTCGGGCCGGCGAGAGGAGATCCTCGGTCGCACGCGTTCCATCCTCCAACGGAACTATGGCCTCCTGAGCGAATGGATCGCGGGCCATGGCCCGCTGTTCACGCACATCCCTCCCGCCGCGGGCGCCATCTGTTTCTTGCGATACGGATTGCCCATCAATTCCTCGGATTTGGCGTGGCGCCTGCTGAAGGAGAAGTCCACGTTGATCGTGCCCGGAGATCAGTTCGGCATGGACGGGTACATCCGGATTGGGATGGGACACGCGGGACCGTACCTCTCCGAAGGACTCGGCCGGATCGATGGCGTCCTGCGTGCCCTGGCCGCAGAGAAAGGCGCGCCGTGAGGGGCCGAGGACGATCCTGCGATGCGCTGTCGGATCCTCCTCGCCGGTTTCGGCAACGTCGGCCGGGAGTTCGCCCGACTCCTCCTGGAACGGCGGTCGGAACTCGCGAAGGTCCACGGGATTGATGCCGCGGTCATCGCCATCCTCACGGGCCGGCATGGGTCGGTCGAACGCACTCAGGGAATCGATCTAAGGAAGGCGCTGCGGCTGGCGGACGCGGGCGCCTCCCTGGAATCCTGCGGCCGCGGCGTTCGTGGATCGTCGGCCGAGTACATCCGCCGCGCAAGGGCCGACGTCGTGATCGAGATCACGCCCTTGCGGATTGTCCCGCGGCAGATCGGCGTGGACCACATCGTCGCGGCCCTCTCGAGCGGCAAGCATGTGATCACCGCGAACAAAGGCCCGCTCGTCTACCACTACCGACGCCTCAAGGAATTGGCCCGAACGCAGGGACTCGGCTTCCGATACGAGGGGACCGTGATGGACGGCGCCCCGGTGTTCAACCTGTTTCAAGAGACGCTCCGCGGCATCCGGATCCTGTCGTTCGAGGGGATCCTGAACAGCACGACGAACCTGATCCTCTCCATGATGGAGAGGGGCCGGACGTATGAGGACGGAGTCAAGTCGGCCCGGCGCATGGGCCTCCTCGAAACGGACCCGGCGATGGATCTGGATGGCTGGGACGCGACCGTCAAGGCGTGTTTGCTGGCCAACGTGTTGATGGGAGGCCGTCTCCGACCGGAACGGGTGCCGCGGGAGGGGATCGCCTCCGTGACGTCGAAACGGATCGAGGCGGCGAGGTCGGCACGCACACGCCTGAAGCTCATCGCCCGTGGATGGAGGGACGGGCGGTCCGTGAAGGCCTCCGTATCCCTGAAAGCCGTCGCGCTCGACCACCCGCTCGCTTCGGTGGACGGCACGTCGAGCTCTCTCGTCGTGCGGACGGACATGCTGAGGGAGTTGCAGATCATCGAGCGCCAACCGGCGTTGCGACAGACCGCCTACGCGCTGTACTCCGACCTCCTCGCGATCCGCGACGGCCGTCTGTCTCCCTGAGTCATTCTTATATCGTATCGACCGGATGGTCCGCCAAATGCGCGTCGTCCTCGGCGGGACGTTCGACCTCCTGCACGCGGGCCACGAGGCCCTGCTCCGTGCTGCCTTCGACGGCCGGCCGGAGGCCGTCGTCATCGGCCTCACGACGGATCGGTTCGCGAAGGAATCCCGAACCCGGGTGAATCCGTATGCGGTCCGGGAGCGCAACCTGAAACGGTTCCTCGCCGCGAGGAAATGGCGCCACGCCCGGATCGAGCCGATCGACGATCCGTATGGTCCTGCGGACGATTTGCCTGATCTGGACGTGTTGGTCGTCTCGGCCGAACGCCAGCCGGTGGCGGTCGCCCTCAATGAAGCGAGGGCCGCAAAGGGCCTTCGAGCGCTCGGCATCCGGACGGTCCCGATGGTCCTCGCCCAGGACGGCCTTCCGATCGCCTCCCGCAGGATCCGGGAAGGGCTGATCGACCGCCGCGGCAAACGCTTGAAACCGCTGCAGGTGTTCATCGGCTCGAACAACCCGGTGAAAATCCGGGCTGTGAAGGACGTCTTCCAGGCGCTTTCGCTCCCGGCCCGCGTCCGCGGGGTGCGGGTGAAGACCGACGTCTCGGACCAGCCGTTCGGCGAGGAGGCGGTCCACGGGGCAATGAACCGAGCGAACTCGGCGATCGGGGAAGGGGACTTCGGCGTCGGCATCGAGGCGGGACTCGTGTGGTCGTCCGTCCTCTCGGAGCACTTCGACGTCCAGTACTGCGCGGTGGTCGACCGCTCCGGTCGGATCACGGTCGGGCATGGCCCCGGGTTCGCGTATCCGCCGCGGATCCTCGAGAAGGTGAAGGCCGGCTCGACGGTGGGAGACGCCATGACGCGACTGACGGGGATCCGTGGCATCGGCTCGCGGCAAGGGGCGATTGGCTACCTCACCGAGGGGCGACTGGACCGGAAGGGCCTCACCGAGTGTGCCGTGCTCATGGCGATGGTCCCCCGGATTCGCCGGGACCTGTATGCGAGGGGCGCCCCGCCACGCTAGGCCATGTACATCGGCTGGACCGCACAGCGGCCGCACCAAATTGCATTGAAGACCACGATGTTATCCGCACGACCTTCCGCCGCCCAACCGCTCACGAACCGGTTCGCCCTGGTATGGTCCGGACATACGGCGGCCCCGCAGAACCGGCAGATGGCGCGCGCGGGCTTCTCGCAGTAGTAGCAGTTCATGCCGCCGGTATGCGGACGATTACGGAAGAGGCTTTGCGGACTCCCGCGACGGCGGTTCCGCACAACCTTTTTAGTCGTGTCCCGGTTCGGATTCCGACGGAGCGTCGTCGATGACCGCCAAGATCGCGATCAACGGATACGGAACGATCGGGAAGCGCGTCGCCGATGCGGTCGCCGCGCAGGACGACATGCGCGTCGCCGGGGTGGCAAAGACGAAACCCGATTTCGAGGCGAAGCTCGCGATCCGGAAAGGATATCCGCTGTACACCGCGAACGCCGATGTGGCCTCGAAGTTCGAGAAGGCGGGCGTCAAGACGGCCGGCACCGTCGAGGACCTCGTGAAGGCGGCCGACCTGGTCGTCGACTGCACTCCGGAGGACAGTGGTTACAAGGCCCTGTACGAAAAGGCGGGCGTGAAGGCGATCTGGCAAGGAGGCGAGGACCATAGCCTCACGAACCTTTCATTCAACGCGGCCGCCAATTACGAGGAATGCCTCGGCGCGAGGTTCGTCCGCGTGCCGTCGTGCAACACGACCGGATTGATCCGGACCCTCTATCCGCTCGATGCCCATTTTGGTGTGACGAGCGCCCTCGCGGTGATGGTACGCCGGGCCACGGATCCGGGGGACTCGAAGAAGGGCCCCATCAACGCGATCGAGCCCGAGCTCGAGATGCCGTCGCATCACGGCCCGGACGTCCAAAGCGTCTTGCCGAAGCTGAACATTCACACGATTGCGGTGAAGGTCCCCACGACGATCATGCACCTGCACGCGGTGGCCGTCGATCTGAAGAAAGCGGCGACCGCGGAAGCCGTGCTCGACGTCTGGAAACGGTTCCCACGGGTCGCGTTCGTTTCGGGAGGAGACGGTGTGAAGTCGACCGCCCAGATTATGGAGATGGCGCGGGACCTTTCTCGGAACCGCGCCGATCTGTACGAGATCGCCGTGTGGAGAGACGGCGTCCACGTCGTCGATGGGAAGCGCCTGTTCTACTTCCAGGCCGTCCACCAAGAATCCGACGTCGTCCCAGAGAACATCGATGCGATACGCTCGATGTTGGAAATTCAGAGAGACGGCCGAAAGAGCATGGAAAAGACGGACGACAGCCTCGGGATCGGCATTGTGAAGTGATCGCGCTCCGCGGCGAGGACCTTACCGGCCTTCCTCGAGTTTCCGGATTCGTTTCGTTGCCCTCTGGAACACGCCCATCAACACGTGGAACTCCCAAGCGCTTGGGACGGCGCGGCCGATCATGCGGCGGAACATGATCTTCGTGCGCGCGAACTTGTGGACCGGGTAATTGGTCGCTCGCATGAGGTCGGCAAAGGCCGCATGGAGTTTCTCCTTCTCCAGGCCCGACATCGCGCGCGGGACCTTGCTCGCGGTCGCCGAGCTGAACAGCTCGTACAGGATGATGGTCGCGGCATGGGAAAGGTTCAGGATGGGATAGCCCTCGGATGCGGGGACCGTCACAAGCAGGTCGCACTGACGGAGTTGTTCATCGAGCAGGCCGAAGTCCTCGCGGCCGAAGAGGAGCGCGATTGTCCCTTGGACATCATGCACCTTGGCCGCAAGGTCCCGCGGACCGATCGCGAGGCGCGCGAAGCGCTTCTCGCTCTCCGTGTCGATGCCGGAGGTCCCGACGATCAGGTCTACATCCTTCAGCGCTGAGGCCAAGTCGTGGACGGCGGTCGCGGACTCAAGGATGTCGGCTCCGTGCATGGCACGCTTCCGGGCCTCGATGCCCAACGAGCACGGGTTAACGAGGACCAGGTCAGCTGCATCGAAGTTCTTCATCGCTCGCGCAACGGCTCCGACGTTGCCTTCGTTCTTCGGCTCGACCAACACGATCCGCGTCCGGGGCCGCACATCCGCTCGATATATCCAACGAGGGATATTCCTTGGCATGCGGGTCGCGCTCAAGATCGCCTACGACGGCCGGTCGTTCTACGGACACCAGCGGCAACCGGATCGGCGAACCGTCGAAGGAGAATGCATCGCCGCACTGCGGTCCGCTCGCTTGATCGGGGATCCCAAGGAGGCCTTCTTCCGGAGTGCGAGTCGGACGGATCGCGGGGTCAGCGCGATCGGGAACGTCATCGCGTTCGATGCCTCGCTCCTGCCCGAGGCGGTGCTCGGGGCCTTCAACGACAAGGCGAGGGACGTGTGGGCCTGGGCGGCAGCGGGCGTCCCGGACGGATTCCACCCCCGGCACGCGGTGGAACGGTGGTATCGATATCACATTCTCGACGACCTTCCCCTCGGGAAGCTACGTCGAGCGGCCGCAACCTTCGTCGGACCTCATGATTTCCGCTCCTTCTCGAAGGAGGATGTCCCGGAAAGCATGGTCATCCGACGGATAGATGTGACTCGGTCGAGGGAGTCGACGCTGATCGACGTGCGATCGAGGAGCTTTCGCCGAGGGATGGTGCGCCGAATCGTCGCGGCAATGGAGGCGGTGGCTCGGGATCAGGCGACGATCGAACAGCTCCGCCTCGCCCTCGCGGGTACTCGAAGAGACTTCGGTTCCGTCCCGCCCGAGCCGCTCGTCCTGATGGACGTGACCTACGATTTACCTTTCCATGTAGCCCTCAAACCCAAGGTCGTCGCCGAGTGGCGCCAACGCGAGCGGGAGAGCCTGTTGCGACTGCAACTGTTCCGGGCGGCCCGAGCCGGAGCGGAGAACGGGGTCTTGTTCGGCGACGGTCCACGATTTCTGGGGCCGGAGTCGGTTTGGCGTCTGTCCGATGATTAGGAAAAGGACGCTCCCTTGAAAAGGGTTAAATTGTGTGTCGGCGTTGTTCTCCGCAATGGGGGTTGTGCGCCATCTCGCGAAACGAGCGATTTTCCTCGTCATCACCTTCATTATTGCAATTTATGCGACCGTCATCATCGCCAACGGCGGCGGCAAAGTCGACCAGATTCTCAAGGCACAAATCTACACGGACTTGAAACAGCAGTTCGCGAGGAATCCCGCCTATCAGCGCCTCCCGCCGTCAGTACAGGCTCAGAAGTTCAACGAATCGTACAACGCGACGATCGAGGCGCAAGGCCTGAACGAACCTTTCTTCCAGAAGTCGTTTCGCTACACGTTCAACGCCCTCCGGCTTAACCTGGGGAGGGCGACGCAGCTTCACGCGTCCGACGGTTCCATGATCGTTTCGGACATCATCAATGAACGACTCGCTCGCAGCCTTGTCCTTTTCACCGTCGCGAATGTCATTGCCGCAATCGTTGGCATATGGCTCGGCCTTTGGATGGCGAGAAAAGCCCTCTCGCCGTTTGACCGCGGGATGACGGTCCTCTCCGTAACGACGTTCGTTGTTCCTCCTTGGGTTTACGGGATCGTCTTCATCCTGGTCTTTGGGTACGAGTGGAAGCTCTTGCCAGCTGGCGGGCTGACTAGTTTGCCGCCGCCGGCTCCCGCCCCTCTCTACCAGGCCTTCTCTCCTCTCATCGCGATCGGATTGGCTGCCGCCGGCTACGTGGTCATCGCGCGTCTCCGCACGCAATACCGCTTGATTGGCTACGCGCTTGTGCTCGCAGGGGTTGCGGGGATCCTGGTTTGGGCGTTCGTGCTCCCCTTCGACTACTTCAAGGACATGGAATGGCACATGATTCTTCCGGCGGCGGCCGTCGCGTTCTCGGTGTTCGGCTCATGGTCCTACACGACCCGAAATCTCGTCCTTCAGGTGATGGACGAGGATTTCGTCTTCGCGGCTCGGGCCAAGGGACTGAAGGAACGCGATGTACTCTCCAGATACGTCCTGCGCGCGGCCTCGCCCCCGATTGTGACATCTCTGGCTCTGACCCTCGCAGCAGCCTGGACCGGCGCGATCATCACCGAGACTGTTTTCAATTACCCCGGCCTCGGCCTCCTGTTCTTCGAGGCCATCTCGGTCTTTGATGCTCCGGTCGTCATCGGACTCACGACAATCTACGCCCTCCTCCTGGTCATCACCGTCTTCCTCTTGGACGTCACGTACAGCCTTTTGGATCCTCGCATCAGGGCGCTGAGGAGGTGAGCCCATGGCGATGTCGACGCCGATCGGCATCAGGGCCGCCTTCTTGGAGGCGCTCAAGACGAAGAGCGGCCTAGCCGCGGCTTCCATGCTTGGGTTCCTCCTGCTACTCGCGGTGCTCGTCCCCATCATCGCGCCCTATGATGTCGTGAACTCCTGGAACAATCCGACGGTCTGGGCGGACAATCCGAAACTCGTCCCTCCGGAATGGTCCGAGAGATTCGTGGGGAAGCACCTGCCGCGCACGATCATCATTCCTCCCGATGGAGAGCCCGGCGGGTTCAAGAGAGCCCGAGTGTCCTATACGTCCGAGGGCCAGATCTACACCATCGTCGTCCTCCAACAGACCTTCGACTTCCAATACGATGCCTTTCCCTCGGAAATCAAGCTCTATTTCGCGACCTCCTTCGGAAACAAGAGCCCTCTCGTACATGCGTATCTCGAGCGCCCCGATGGCCAACAGATCCTCCTGTTCGATGACACACCAAGCTTGAGGGTCCCCGACGTGAACAAGTTCGTCCCCTCGGACGTGATCACCTACTCGCTCTCGTTCCCGACCTTCAAGGATCCGTCCTACGAGGTGTTCGCGAACATCAAGAGCTGGCTGATCAGCAAGAACGTGACAAACGATACGGAATGGCAGAGCCTTTACCCGAGTCCAACGGGCTTTTACAGCAACCCGCCACGAGCGCAGGTGTTGCTCTTGGCGGATCTCAACCATTCGATGCTTGATCCGACCACCGCGCAGGTGTTGAAGGGGACGTACACGATCCGGTTCGTGGTCAACGGATTCTCGTCGATCGATGATGCTAATGCCCGGGCCGTCATCTACGGCACGGTCTTTGGGCTCGTAGGCACGGACGATCAGCGGCACGATCTCACCGTGGCTCTGCTGTGGGGGGCGCCGGTAGCCCTCGCCTTCGGTCTCGTGGGGGCCCTGGCTTCCGTCCTCATCCAAACACTCTTGGGGGCCATCTCCGGTTGGTATGGTGGCGTCATCGACGAGTTCGTCCAGCGAACCGCGGACTTCTATCTGATTATTCCGACCTTGCCCATCCTGATTCTCATCGGAATCTTGTATCGTCCGAGTCTTTACGGAATCTTGTTCGTCCTAGTCGTGTTCGGCATCGTCGGCGCGACGACCAAGGTTACTCGCAGCATCGTCCTCCAGGTCAAGGAAGAGCAGTTCATCGAGGCGGCGAGGTCCTATGGCGCAAGTCGAGGCCGCATCCTTTTCCGGTATATCCTGCCACGGGTGATGCCCTACACATTTGCTTTGATTGCCCTCACCGTACCCGCGTTCATTTTCTTGGAGGCCTCCCTGAGTTTTCTGGGTTTGGGGGATCCAAATCTGCCAACCTGGGGCCGACTCCTGGGAAACGCCTACAGTGCAGGGCCCGCCATCTTCTACACGTTCTGGTGGTGGGTGTTCTTCCCCGCGGCAGGCATCATCTTCACCACGGTGGCCTTCGCCCTCATGGGCTATGCGTTCGACAAGGTGTTGAATCCCCGGCTGCGCGAGCAGTAGGAGAAGTCCCCGTGCCGGTCCTCGACATTCGGAACCTCACTCTCTGGTACCGAACGCGAAAGGGCCCCGTCCATGCGGTGGACGACATCTCGTTTTCCCTCGAGCCGGGGCAAACCATCGCGATTGTCGGGGAAAGCGGTTGTGGGAAGACATCGACCGCAAATGCGGTCCTGCGCCTTCTGCCCAAGAACGTCGCTCGGTATGAGGGGAAGGTCATTTTCGACGGACAAGATGTCATGGACCTCGGCAACGAAGAATTCCGGAGGTCCGTCCGTTGGAGAGGAATCTCAATGGTCTTTCAAGGGGCGATGAACGCCCTGAACCCGGCGGTTCGCGTCGGCTACCAGGTCGCCGAGCCCCTCATGGTCCACTACGAAGTCGACCGAGACGAAGCCGCCGACCAGGCGATGGAAGCCTTGCGGAAGGTCGGGCTCCCGGAAGACCTCGTGAGGCGGTATCCCCACGAACTGAGCGGCGGTATGAAGCAGCGGGTCGTCATTGCGATGGCTCTCATCCTGAAGCCGAAGGTCGTCATCTTGGACGAACCCACGTCGGCCCTGGATGTAATGACCCAGACGAACATCATCAACCTCCTGAAAGATCTGAAAGCGAGCGACCGACTCTCGTACATCTTCATCACCCACGATCTCGGCCTGGCCAGCGAGTTGGCCGACTTAGTCGGCATCATGTACGCAGGGCAGCTGGTCGAGCTGGGCCCGTCCGAGGGCGTCTTCGTGCGTCCGAAACACCCGTACACCGGAAAGCTCCTGGCGAGCGTCCCTCGGTTGAGGAGTGAAGCCGCTCCGGAGTTCATCCCCGGAGCGCCCCCGGACCTCACTGCCCCTCCGTCCGGCTGCCGTTTCCACCTCCGATGTCCGGTAGCCTTTGAGATGTGCGGTTGGTCCGCTGACGAGTTCGTCGAGCAGATGGAGGCGATTCGACAGACCGAGGGGAGCAAGATCCCGCCGATTTCGTCGATGTCCGTGAAAAGTCCTACCCACCTCGTCATTAGACCTGGCGAGAATGGTACGGCCGCTGACTTCGCCAAGGCCCTAGGTTCGTTCTCCAACGAGAACAAAGAAAAGTACCGGTTCCTCAAAGCCATCGAGTCCGTCGAGCCGCGGACGAAGTCCGTCGAAGTGAAGCTGTTCGAGTCATCGCCCCCACCATACATCGGTGATGATTGGCGCGCCTCCTGTTGGCTCCTCAAGGAGGGAGGATCCTGACCGCGGCCGTTTCGGAGACCCCCGAGGTCTCGGGACCCGAAGCTTCTCCGAACGTGGTCGAGACCGAGAATCTCACGAAGTGGTTCGACGTTTCCCTTGGGCTGTTCCGGGGTTCAATCCCGCTCAAGGCGGTGGACGGTGTGTCCCTGACCATCCAGCGGAGCCAGACGGTGGCCATCGTTGGCGAGAGCGGATCCGGGAAGACGACCTTGGGCCGGACAGTGATCCGGCTCCTCGAGCCCACGGGCGGGCGTCTCGCGTATAACGGGACAGACATCACTCACCGCCCGGAAAAGGAATTGATGTGGCTCCGGCGGAAGGCCCAGATGATTCCGCAAGACCCGTATTCGAGCGTGAACCCCGCCTTTCCTGTGTTTCGGATACTGGAAGAGCCCCTCGTTATCCATAAGCAAGGGGAAGCGAAGGACCGGGAGGAGGCCGTCTTCAAAGCCCTTCAGGCAGTCAAACTCAATCCCCCGCGGTTCTTCGCCAATAAGTATCCGCACATGCTGAGCGGGGGGCAGCGGCAGCGTGTCGCCATCGCTCGGGCTCTCATGTTGAATCCTGAGTTCATCCTCGCCGACGAGCCCGTCTCCATGCTCGACGCATCGGTCCGGATTTCGATCCTGCGACTGTTGCGTCAAATCCAGAACGAGTTCGGGATCGCTTTCCTCTACATCACACACGACCTCGCAACGGCGAAGCATTTCGCCAATCGGATCGGGATCATGTATGCTGGAAGGCTGGTGGAAGAGGGTCCCGTAGAGCGCGTTTTGGGAGAACCTCTCCATCCGTACACCCAAGCCCTCATGGGCGCCATCCCCGATCCCGATCCTGCGAACCGTTTGGTCGTCCGCCAGGGACTCCCTGGCGAACCTCCGAATCTGGTGTCTCTCCCAACCGGATGCCACTTCCACCCGCGTTGTCCCATCGCCCAACCGGGCCTTTGTGACGTGCAGGATCCCGAGCTGCGCGAGCTCAGGCCTGGCCACCGGGTTGCATGTCACCTCGCAAAGTAGCGAATAGTTAATCGCGGGATTTGGATTTCCCGCGTCGCCGTCCTCGGACAAAGTAGGCGATGAAGAGGGCTGCAAAAGAGCCGACGCCGACTCCCACGCTCACGAGTAAGACGTCTAGCGGGAACGGATGAGATGGCGCATTAAGACGGAATGTGAGGTTCGTGCCCCGCGAAGTCTCGTTGCCCGCGCGCGCGATTGCTTGGAACTCGTACACGGCGTCCGTACTGAGATTCGCCACCGCGAAGGAGAACGTCCCTGGCTTCGTGACATTTCCCACGATGAGGGTTCGCGCTTCGCCGTCGACTCGGAGCTCGAACTTGACCATCGCCTCGGAGTGGTTCCCGAACGCGACAAGCTCGCCTGTGAGGGTCACCGATGTCAAGTCGATTGGGGACGCCGGTAGGCTTCGGACCTGAAGGGCAATTTTCCCCCGTGCATAACGGAGAGACCGGTCGGTCCAATCGTAATAAGAGATATGGGGGAAGCCTCGGGAGTCGGTGGCGATTCCGGTGTACCATCCCACCACTCCAGAATTGTCGACCGTCTCTCGAATCCAGCCGCGAACCGTTCCAATCGCATATCGAAGGGTCCCGCTTGTTCGCTGGTAGTAGGCGATGTGCGGTCGGTCCGCTGAATCGACGGTCAAGCTTAGATCGATTCCCACGTCACCTCCTGAATCTACGAGGCTCCTCGTCCACCCGGTGGTTCCCCCGGTCGCGTACATGAGGCTCGTGTTCCGACTCGCGTAATAGGCAATATGCGGAGCCCCGTTCGAATCCAACCGAATCCGCGAAAACAAGCCGGCTCCTTCCGTCCCATCGATGACCGAGCGGGTCCATCGACCGTCGCTTTTCTCCGCGTATAGCAAGGTGCCGCTGCCATAGTACGAAATGCGAGGCTGACTCAAGGCATCGAAAGCAAGATCGGGATAACGCGATGTAACCGTGGTCGAGTCAATGACCTCGATGGACCACCCGGTTCCGTTCCAAGACGCGAGGCGCAGCGATCCGTCGAAACCCGTGTAGACGATACCCGGGCGGCCGGCGGGATCGATCGCGAACCGATTCCATCCCTCCGAGAATCCGGAGTCGATCCTCGTCGTCGTCCATCCGGAGGGCCCACTCGCGGCAAAGAAGACCGCGTTCGAAGTCTGGTTGAAATATGAAACCTGAACCGCGTTGCCGGGTCCGATGGCGATATTCGTGTTCCCAGCGTAGCTCCCGGGGCCCGCCACAATCTCTGAGCTCCAATTTGTGGGTGTACGATGGGCCACACGGAGGAGCCGTTGCGTGGAATCGATGTATGATATGTATGGAACGCCCGCGTCGGTCAAGGCGACGGAGGTGCTAAGGCCCGTGTCTCGGTTTGCGTCCACCGTTTCAAGGTCCCATGCGAACGGTGGTGACGACGCCGCCACGAGAGCGGCCGCCGGTTTCGTTACGAACACGTTGGTCACAGGCAGTATCAGGGACACGACAGCAAGCCCGAAGGCGATTCGTCTTCCGTCCATGGCAATCCGGTATCGTGTGTTGTTCAAGGGGCGAAGACGGATGAAGGTTCTCCTTCAGCCGGCCAAATCGTCGCGAGGTCCCAGAGCAGGTCGAACGGAACGCGAGAAATCACCGCACAGGCTAGGACATCTCTCGATATCAGGAAAAAATTGAAACAATCGTCGAACACGGAGGCCCGATGTGGAGATACGCATAAATACGGTTCATCGGTTTCCTTGTCCCGGTACCGGGGGAGGCTTGTCCTCGTTCTTGGTGCCTTGGAGCGAGCCTAGGATGAAGAGATTGTTAGCAACATTGGTGATCTTGGGACTGCTCTTCGCCGGATTCGTGGTGTTCTTGCCCGGTCAAGCGACCGCGCAGACAACACGACACGGCGGATGGGCGGATTCCATTGTATGGTCGCTGCAAGGCGACGGTTCACAGGCGACGGCCGCGATGGACACGGGGGCGCTGAACATGTGGTTGTATTATTACAACACACCTCAGCTGCTCACCGCAGCGCAGAACGACCCGAATATCGGCCTTCTCACCGTCGCCGGGAGCACGGAAGATATGCTGTTCAACCCAGCATCGACGAACGTGACCGCGTCGGCGACGATTTTCAATCCGTTCGCAGTACGCGCTGTGCGGACCGCGATGAATTATTTGGTCGACCGATCCTACATCGCACGTGAAATTTATGGTGGGGCGGCCTTCCCGATGACCGCGGTGGAAAGCTCCCAGACTCCCGAGTTTGCGAGGGATCCTGTGTACTTTGCGTCGTTGGAGGCGAAGTATCCGTACAGCCCGTCCCGGGCGTCGTCGATGGTTACCGATGCCATGTCCCGGGTCACGGATGTCACCTTCGCGAGCGGCAAGTGGAATTACAAGGGAACTCCGATCGTCATCAAGCTGCTCGCGCGAGTCGAGGACCAGCGGCATCAGATCGGCGACTACTTGAAGACCCAGCTCGAGAGCGTCGGGTTCACGGTCGATGAGCAGGTGGTCAACCGCGCCACTGCGGTCAACGTGGTCTACAACGGCGATCCGACCGGCGGCGCGTGGATGGCCTACACCGAAGGGTTCGCGACGACCGCGCTGACGGCATGGCCGGACTCCGATCCCTACTACTTCTATTGCGGTGGGAACGGCGAGCCGTTCTGGTCCGTGAACGGCGGAACGTACGCACCCCCGGCGGAGCTGAACGACGCGTGCAACCGACTCCTCGCCGGGCAGTACACGAGCGTGGCGACGCGACAATCTCTCTTCGAGACGGCCGCGGACATGGGCATCCAGGACAGCGTCCGCATGTGGCTCGCCGCGGGCGCGACCTTCCCGTACAGCAAGAAGACGATTGCCCCCTTCGTGTACGACCTCGCGGGAGCCACGTGGTCGATGTTCTCCACGCGGAACACTCGGCTCCTCAATCCGTCGACGGGCCAGCCAATCACCGGAGGGACGCTCAACATCGGGAACAGGGTTCAGTTCGTGTCCCCCTGGGTCCCGTGGGGTCCCTCGGGGTTCAGCTTCTTGTACGACGTCTTGCCCTACTATGACTTCACGGACCCCGGAGTGTTCCCGGACCCGCACACGGGTCTGTACATTCCGATCCGCGCAGCCTTCGACGTGACGACACAGGGTCCGACGGGAAACATGGCTGTACCCTCGACGGCATATTGGTTTGACGCTGGCTCGAACGGATTGGGTGGATGGAACAACACATGGCGAACGGTGGGCTCAGGGAAGACGGCGACCTCGAAGGTTATCTTCACCTACACGTTCGGCCCGTGGCACAACGGGATCCAGATGGACATGAGCGACGTCCTGTACGCGACCTCGTTGATCATGCGCCGAGTCGGTGGCGACATCTTCGCCAAGGATCAGCTCGCCGCGCAATTCGCAGCCCAGTTGTTTGCCCAGACCTTCAAGGGGCTCGAGGTCATCGATTCGACCCACCTCGCCATCTACTTGAACTACTGGCATGTCGACCCGACCGTGATTGCCTCCACCGCCGATGTGTTTCCCACCACCTCGTGGGATGAAAGCGAGTTGGCGATGGCGACCGTATTGCACAACAACGCGAAGGTCGACCTGACTACGGCGAACGCCAATGGAATGCCGGCCCTCGACCTCACGAAGGGTGCGCCGATTGGGCTGATGGACGCAGAGCTCGCGGCCAACATCACGACTTCCGGCGCCACGGCTACCGTCCCGCCCGGATTCGGAACTGGCAGCCCGTTCGCAATCAGCTCGACTGATGCGACGGCGCGATGGGCCGCTGTGGCCGCGTACAAGACCGCGAGTGGCACGTACTACTCGAGCAACGGACCGTACTTCATCTACCGCATCGACACCACGGCGAACACGATCGAGTTCCACAACTTCGGCGGGTATCCATACCTCGCGGATCACTGGGACAGCTTGGTCGTGCCGAAAGTTCCGAGCGTGACGGTGACGGGCCCGTCGCAGGTGATCACTGGCCTCTCGTACCAGTTCAACATGACGACGAGCTTCGGTGGAACCGCCTATGACAAGGTGAGTTCGTCCTGGATTCTGCTGGACCCCGCCTCGAATAGCGTCATCTCTTCTGGCACTCCGACTCGAACGGGTGCCGGAACGTGGGCGATCGGCGTGAGCACGGCCCAGCTGACTCCAGGGGCGTATACCCTTGAGACGATCACGGTAGGCGATGAGGCCGCGGTGCCGGTCTTCAAGACTGTGTCGTTCACCGCGATCTCGCAAGCGGCCTATATCGAGGGCATTACGCGACTGCTGCTCGAAGCGCAAAATTCGACGATCAAAGGGTTGCGCGATACCCTGAACCAGACGAACGTTCAGCTCGCGACAGCCCAGTCGTCGATTAACTCGCTGACGGGACTGTTGTACGCGTCGATCGTCGTCGCGGTTGTCGCGGTCGTCGTTGCCGTGGCGAGCATCGCCCTGCTGACGCGCCGGCTGCCCAAGTCGCGCGGAGGCGGCGGCGGCGCCGAGAGCGAACGAGGGCCTGAAGAACTGTAGACGTCGAATTCGGGAGCCTTCCGGCTCCCGACCTTTCCTATTTTCTCTCCTTCTCGCGTTTCAGGTCGCACTCGTCCTTCAGCTTCAGGGTCTGGTGCAGGACTACGCGCGGGACGATCAGGATCAAGCCCGTGAGGGCGAGGGCGGTCCCTGGGATGGCGACCCATGCGTACGGGGTCGTGATCGAGTATGAATAGACCGACATATTGTACGGCTCCGAAACGGGCCCCTGGTTCAGTATGAGGATATTGTTCACCGCCTCGTTCGTCGTCAACGTGCGGCCCGGACAGCCAAACGAGCGGGCCGGCAGCTGCCCCGTGGAGTTGAATTCGTCAGATTCCGCGGAAGTCGCCAGGTACACGTGCAGGTCACACTCGCCCGCGACCAAGGTGACTTGCACGTATTGGGCCCTCACTGAGGTCAGGGAGATTATCGCATCCCCCGGCGAGACTGTCCCCGCGAAGGAAACCCTCTGACGCGCCTCGATGTCCGGCGAGAGGGAGGCTAGAGCAATCCCCAGGCCGGCGAGCAAGAGGATGAGCGGGATCAAAATCGGTCGAACTCCCCGAACCACGGATAGGAGGCGATGCCAGCCGGGTTGGGGACCCGCATCCGGCGCGCTCATCCATCGCGCCACGGCGAAGGTCTCTTATCAACATTCCTCGGTCGTAACTCATTTAACTGGTCCTACCCCTTGCTCCGCGATGCTGGTGGCCGTGACCGGCACTCCTGGTGCCGGGAAGTCTTCCGTGTGCCGGGTCCTGGCCGGCCGCGGCTATGTCATCGTCGACCTGGATGAGATGGCGCGTTCCGGAGGCTTCATCGTGGGGCGGGACGAGGCGCGGCAAAGCGACGAGGTCGATGTGTCCGCCCTGCGAGAGCAGCTGGACATCCCCGCCAAGATCGCTTTCCTGAAGGGTCACTACAGTCACTTGATGAACGTTAACTTCGCGGTCGTGCTGCGTTGCCGACCCAGGGTCTTGCGCGAGAGGCTCACGTCCCGCGGATGGTCGGAGGGCAAGATCCGGGAGAATGTGGACGCGGAAGCAATCGACGTTATCTTGCAAGAGGCGGTCGAGCGCCTCGACTTCGTGTACGAGGTCGATACAACGGCGCGGTCGGCCGAGGAGTCGGCCAGCCAGATTCTCGACATCCTTCAAGGACGGACGAGTGGTCATGAACCCGGGTCCGTGGACTGGAGCGACGAGGTGCTGTCCTGGTACTAGACCGCTACCGCGTGCTGGCAGATCGTTTCTTGGTGCCGGTCGCAAACCGGATGATTCGCGTCAATCCGAACGCCGTGTCGTGGGCCGGGTTCCTCGCGGCGGCGGGAGCGGGGATCAGTTTCTACGTTGGCGGAGGCGGCTTCCTCGGCCTCGCGCTCCTGTTGATCCTCGTCAACTCGTACTTGGACGCCCTCGACGGGAAGATCGCCAAGCTTGCAGGCAAGGCGTCCGCCCGCGGCGACTTTTTGGACCACGTGCTCGACCGATATGCGGACGTCCTCATGCTCGGAGGGATTTCTTTCAACGCGATGTACTGCCATCTGTCAATCGGGACCCTAGCCCTCCTGGGCGTGCTCCTGACCTCCTACATGGGGACGCAGGCCCAAGCGGTCGGCCAAGGCCGTGCGTACGGTGGGGTCCTCGGCCGTGCGGACCGCCTCGTGCTCCTGTTCGTCGGCGGCCTCATTCAATGGTTTGTCGCGCCATCCGGCGGAGTCGTGGCCGGAGCGGGGGTCCTGATGTTCGGACCCCTCGAGTGGTTCATGGTCCTGTTCGCGGTCCTGGGAAATGTAACCGCCGTCCAGCGGGCCGTAAAAATTTGGCGCGGCTTCTCCTAGGTCGCCGTCGACGCGCTCTCTCCGCGGGGCCGACGGTCCCTCCCTTTGATGCGGTAGTACGAAAGGGGATGCTTGATCGTCAGGCAGATCCGGTCCGGGCCGGGACAGATGCCGTAGGACTTCATCGTCGAGCACTCCGGGGGCGTATATTCCGTCGGGCTCGACGTGCCCGTGATGTGCTCGATCTGGTACCGCGTCACGTCCGCCGCAAAATCCGGGACGTCCCCAAACACGCGGTAGATTTCTTCGTTGCCGAGTCCGATATGATGCAGGAAGGCGACGATCGCGAAGCGGCCCATGTGAGGGACGTTCTCGTGATTCTGGATTTGGGCCAGCAGGTTGTACATGCACGGCGGGAAGCGCGTGATGCTCACCTTCCCGATGTCCTCCGCCTTGAACGTGGCCTTCTTCGCCTCGAGGAGTCCGCGGATCTGTGCGAGGTCCGCCTTGAACGCGGCGAGGATGTCGTCGTTCACCGGGAGCGGGAGGCCCTGCTCGATGTGCCGCTGGATCGCGTTCCGCAAGACGCGAAGGGCCTTCTCGCGGCGCAGCCTCACGTAGCCGTGTTCCACGGGCTGGTTAATCAGCTTCCACGGCGTGTCGCGCATCGTGCTCGTGAACCGCAGGAAGTCGGAAAAGTGGATTCGAAAGCCTCCGTCCTCTCGGCGAAGGTCCATCGGGAGCTGGGCGGCGATGTGGAGGATCACGTCGTCAGAGTCATCGTCCAGGAAGGATTCTGCGGCGATTGCCTCTCGGAGCGCGAAACGCCGGGTCAGGTACGTGTCCTCGAGGGCGGAGACGAGGATCCGCGCGACCGGGTACGCGAGGAGTTGGGAGAGCTGATCGGCCGGTGCGATCGCCACCCGGTTCGCGTCCGGGCCTTTCTCCAATGCCTCGACCACGCGGGCCCGTCCGATGGCCCGTGCACGCGCATACGCGGGCTCGGACAGCAACTCCTCGAGGGTCACGTGCTCCGCCCGGATGAAGGCAGACGCCTCCTGGACGAACGGGTACTTTGCGAGGCCCGCAAGTTCCACGGTCGAAGGAACGCACGTGCGGCTTAAAAGGCCGCGGCGGGGGACCGTGAACGTGGAGTCTCCCGACGACATCGCGAACGCTCCGAGCGTCGGCCGAAGGTCTTTCCGGAACCGGACTATGTTCTCGCCCAATGGGTGAGCTCCAAGGATATTTCGCTGTCCACTCTCAGGGACTCGGACACGCGACCCAGGCCGTCGCGCTCGCCCGCGGCTTGCGCGAACGTCGGGAAGATCTGTATTTCCTGTTCCTCGCAGGCGTGCCCGCCCTGGACCTCGTGGTCGCGAGCGGGTTCGATGCCATGACGGCGCCTCCGGCGCCGGATTGGCCCGCGGTCGACGGTCGACTTCAGCCGGTCTGGCGATGGTATGCCGACTATGCGCGGTATCTGCGCGTCGCTCGGAAGAATCTGAAGAGAGAGGGCGATTGGAAGTCGAATCGATTTCTCCTCTCCGCAGGCGAAGTCGCTTCCGTGCGGGAGGCCGTCCGCCACCGAATTCCCACGGCGATCATCCTCAACGGATTGCGCCACGACTTCGCGAAGGACCACGCCTCCCGCCTGTTCGAGGGGTATGGGAACTTTTGGTTCTCCCGACTCGCGAGAAAGGTTGATCTGATCCTCGTCCTCGATGACGCCCCATCATGGCCGAACGTCCGGCGGATCAAACCGATCGTCCGCCCGTTCAGTGCTTCCCGAGAACAACTTCGGGAAGACTTGTTCTTTCGGAAGAAGACGATCCTCGTGACCGTCGGCGGTACCGCGATCGGGGAATATCTCATTCGGGAGTCGGTGAAGGCCTTCCGTGGCCTGGCGTTGGACGATGCCTCGATGGTCATCGTCAGCGGTCCAAAGCTGAAGGCGGAGCCCGAGGCGGGCGTGTACACGTACGGTTTCCTGCCGAATCTTCAGGACTACGTCCTCGCGGCGGACCTGGTGATCACGACGGGCGGGAAGGGTACCGTGAACGAAGCCCTCGCGGCCGGCACTCCGGTCATTGCGATTCCTCCGAAGGGGCACGTCGAAGCTGAGCGGAATGCGGCGGCTCTGGGTTATCGGCATGAGGATCTCGGTCGGCTTCGCGAACTCATCGTCGAGAAGCTCGCCCTTGGACGATTGCCGCCCCGGATCAACGGGAACGCGGAGGCGATCCAGATTCTTCTCGAGTTCCTCGAGTCCAAGGTGGAGTCGCGTTAGACGCGTTAGACGAGACTCCGATCGATCTGAGATAGGTCCGACTGGCCGGCCAGGGACATCGCGAGCTCGAGGAGATTCGTGAACGTGAAGCCCATGACGGCAGGCGATGGGCGGCCTCTCTTTATGCGTTTGGCTCCTGGGCCCACGCACGCTGATGGCCCGACCTCACTTTCGGTACGACGGATGCTCCGTCTTCGCCCTCTCCTTCTTCTGGCACCAGACCGCCATCTGGTAGAGGAGGGACGACAACCGGTTCATGTACCGCAGGAGATCCGGGTTCAAAGGCTCCCGACGGGACAGCGAGACGATCCGGCGCTCGGCGCGGCGTGCGACCGTGCGGGCCCAATGCAACCGTACGAGGCCCTCGGAACCGCGAGGCAGGATGAACTCGGTGATTCGGCCCACGTCGAACGTATCGATCCCGGCCTCGAGACGGGCCACGTGTTCCGGGACGATTCGCGGAACCTTCCCCTCCCCGGTGCGGGCCATCGCCAGTTCGGCGCCCACGGTGAACAGGTCGTCCTGGATCTTCAGGAGCGCATCACGGACCTGCTTTTCCTTCAGGGCCGAGATCGTGAGACCGAGGACGGCGTTCAGTTCATCGACGGCGCCCATCGCCTCCACGCGAGGATCGTCCTTGGCCACGCGCTCGGGTCCAAGAAGGCCGGTTTCGCCGGTGTCCCCCGTCCTCGTGTACAACTTCGCCATCATCCCACCCACCGTTCCGCATCCGTCGGTGCGGGGAGCGTCGGGAAGATCGCCGGTTGCACGATGTGCGCGAGGATTTCCAGACCGTCCACGAGCCGCGGACCGGGCCGATTGAAATAGCTCGAACCGTCGACGAGCCACACCCGGTGGTTTCGGGTCGCGGGCATGTCCGACCACCACGATGTCCCGGTGACCGTCGGCGCCTCTTTCCGAGTTCGATCGAGATCGAACCCGCACGGCATGAGGACCGCCACTTCGGGCAGAGCCGCTGCGACTTCCTCCGTCGAAACGCGGCGGGATTTCTCTCCGGGACGGCCGATGGCGTCGACGCCTCCCGCGAGGGCAATCATCTCAGGAACCCAGTGTCCTCCGATGAAAAGCGGGTCGAGCCATTCGAGGCACGCCGTTCTCGGACGTTCGGCGGACGAGTCTGCCTTTCTCGCGATGTGTTCAATTCGTTGCTGGAGGCCGTACGCGACGGTCTCCGCGCGTGCCTCGATGCCGCAGGCCCGACCGATCCGTTCGATGTTCTCCAGGACGTCGACCAAGTGGTGCGGGTCGAGGGACACGATCTCAGGCGGTCGCGGAAGGTTCCTCGCTATGTCCTCGACGTCCCCGAGGGTGGGGGCGCACACCTCGCAGAGGCCTTGCGTCAGAATCAGGTCCGGCTTCGTGGAACGGAGCGCTTGTGCGTCGACCTGATAGAGCGCACCCGCCGATTCGAGCCGCTCGCCGACCATTCGGCTCGTCTCGCCGCTCGACTTGCCCTCATATTGGAGCAGGGATCGGCTCACGATCCGTTTTGCCCTGGCCGCGAGCGGATGGTCGCATTCCGGCGAGACGCCGACCAAGTCATCGCCGAGCCCGAGGGCGTAGCAGATTTCCGTGGCCGCGGGGAGGAGGGAAACAATCCGCATGCCGCTCGACGGTCAGATACACCACGGCCTCTAAAAGTATTGTTCAAGCGCGCTCGTCGCCTTTTTCCAGGAGAGATGAACTGGAAGCAAAGGGGAGAGAATCGCCGTTGCATGGCCTCATGCGGTCGCGCCGAATTCAAAAATGGAAAGAAGGTCGGGGTTTACCCGACCGTGCTTTGGCGATGTTCGAATCGCTTCGAATCGGCCGTGACGATTCCGTGCTCGATGACGGACTTCCCGCCGTTCACGCCCTCGATCGCCTGGGTCACCAGGGCGACCGCGGCATCCACGGAGATGTCCGGACGGTAGCCCTTCACGATCGTCTCAAGGGCATCGTCCGCGGACTGTCCAATCGCGAAGGCGGAACCCTTGAACGTCGTCCCGCTCGGGTCCACCTGAATCAGCTGGACGCCGAGGTGGTCGATCCCCGCGAGGAGGACAGATGCGCCGAACGGACGGACGGCGTACATCGTGAACTCATGCAGGTATTCCGACAGGTTCCGCGAGAGGGTGCCCACATCGATTGGCTCGTCGTAGACGATCCGATGACGCTGGGCGGCGACCCGGACCTGGTCGAGGAGCGTCGTCACGTCGCCGATGTAGCCGCTCCCGGTGGCCCCGATGTGGTCGTCGACGACGAACACCTTTTCCGCGGGCTCCATAAGCGGCCGGGTGGGTTTCACCTGGCTCGAGAGCAGGGCGAAGTCTTTCGTCTTCAGCCCCAGCGTCGTCGAACCGCGGCTCACGGCCTGGAGGGCGTAGTCGACTTGGACGAGCCGGCCTTCCTGGTTGTAGAAGAAAGGCATCCGACCCATTTCCGTCGCCATCTCAGTTCGCCTCCAAGGAATGGCCGTTCGGGATGGCGAGGACATCCACGCCGTTCCCGCTGCCCGGATCGCGTTCCATCGCCGCGCGGACCGCGGCCTCCGCGAGCTTCCTCGCCTCTTCGAGCGAGAATTCCTTGCGGAACCCCTGTTCGAGCACGCCGTATGCGATCGGCGAGCCGCTCCCCGAGGACATGAAGTCCTCCGAGGTGATCGCCCCGCTCATGTCGCTCGTGTACACGTGGGCCCCTTCCTGGTCGACGCCCGCGACGACGAGTTCCACGTAGAACGGGTTGTACGACTTCATGCTCGAATAGACGATGTTCGAGATCAGCTTCGCGCTCTCTTTCACGGACAGCGGGTAGCCGCGACGCAACGCGAGCAGCCGACGTTCGGCCTTCGCGAGGTTCACGAGGTACTCCGCGTCCGACATTGCCCCGGCGATCGCCACCGCGGTTGCGCCATCGAGGGAGAAGATCTTCTGGACCACCTTGGATCCGACGAAGAACCCCTTCGAGGCGCGCTTGTCCGCCGCGAGGACGACGCCGTCCTTGCTTCGTATTCCGACCGTTGTGGTCATGTCGAACCTCGCGGTCTCTATATCGACAGTTGGGTATGTTGACTCGAAATCGTCCGAGCAGGTCACACGACGCGGGCCCTCGTAATGGGAATTCGAGGTCCGCTACCCCGCGCCGGGTGCAGCCGAAGCGACGGATGGACTGCGGGCGGCTATTCCAGAGGCGACAAGTAGCCCAGCGATCGGATAGGCGTGCAACAGGTTCACCATCGCGTCCCTCGGGGTCAACACTCCCATTGCGAGCCCCACGAATTGTACCAAAGTAGCAAAGGCAAACAGCGCGAGTGCCATCGGAACAATAATTCGCGGCCGATCCTCTTCTTTCCCTGCGTTTGGTGGGGGTTCGGTGGTGGAAATGCCCAGGCGGGGAACTTGCGAGCGAAAACGGCAAGAACGAAAATGGCACCGTATGTCAAGGCGGCGGCTGCGGTCTCACCCTGCATCCGTTCTAAGATTCCATTTTCTCGCGACGGGTTTAGGGTATTGAATCCGATGAA
>Ga0209803_1000627_pt1 | contig 23573 bp, 15 predicted proteins | sample GraSoiAngelo_138_FD_185895 | JGI IMG/M metagenome (GOLD analysis project Ga0209803, IMG submission 185895) | Grasslands soil microbial communities from the Angelo Coastal Reserve, California, USA - 14_0929_09_40cm (SPAdes) (version 2) | ecosystem: Environmental > Terrestrial > Soil > Grasslands ...
GCCAAGCCTACGGGCAGAAAACCGGCCGGTGCTTTTGATCGGTTAAAAGATCGCAGAGGAAAGGCTCCACGCGCTCCGGCTTATCGGGAACCCGATCGGGAATCAGCGCCGCCTGTCGAGCCGGCGCTTGATGAATCCTGCGTTGGGCCGGTGGTCGAACAAACACCGGAGGTCCTGGAGCCAGCCGTGTTCCCATCGACTGAAGTGATTACGGGCCCCGCTGTCAGTGAGTTCGCCGATCTTTCCGCGACCGAAACGAAAGAGCCGAGTGAGATTTTCGAAGCTGCACAAGAAGCGACAGTCTTCGGGGAAGCATCGAATGAATTTTCCGGAGATGGGAAAGAAACGGCATTGATCGACCAGGCACCGAGTGAGACCTTTGCCGGTACAGAGGTCACATGGGGCGAGGTAGAAGCATCACCGCAGTTTGCAGTCGAAGCGATCAGCCAGGGGCAGCCTCAAGAAATCTTCTCCGATGCCAACCAATTCCCAACAGAAGAAGCTACGACCGAGCCCGTGCCCGATTTTCCAAGTGCTATTCTCACTGAACCCGTATTTCCGCAAATAACCACACCCGAAACCATGCCAGAAACAACCCAAACTCCAATCGCTCCAGTAAACAAAGCCCCCGCCCCGACCGTGGCAAAGCCGCAACCACCTCCTGCAGGGACGCAAACGTCCGTGCAGATCACTTTCTCTTTCGAGATTGCAGCCATGCAATTGACGCCGAGCTTTAAGATGGGTGTCTTAAAAGTGCGCCCCTTATCAAAGCTCGTGACGATGCGTTTGCCTTCGCCGCAACGCGCTCAGTCTGCGTTGAATTTGCAGGTCGCCTTTGAAGTCCTCAGAATTCAGCCTGTTGCGGGCGCGCTGGGCACGATTCGCGTCGTGCCATCTCAACAGCAACGACCTACCATGACTGGCATGCCGTCATTCGCAGTCGCTGGATTGCAACTGGTTCCCAATTCCGAGACCGCACCGGTCCAACTCACCCCGTCGCCACAGGGACGCGCCGCTGTGTTCATCACGGTTCCGTTCCAGATCAGCACGCTCGAGTTTTCGCCGTCACTCGAGATTGCCTCGGTGATTCTCAATTCGAACTCGAAGCAGGTCATTGTTCAATTGCCCGGCGCGGGGCCAGGCCCTGCCGAAGGCGCGCCAATGTTCGAAATCGCGAACCTCGAGCTAAACGAGGGCGGCGAGATCGTAATGATGCAATTGAACCTGCTCGGCGGACCGAAACGAGCATAGGCAGTCGAGGATCCCATCGCCGACGAACCCGCCTCTCGTTGTAGAGGCGTTTGCGCCAAACGCCTGCTCCGGCGTTCGCCGCGGCGAGGACCACTGCCGCAAAGTGATGCGGCGTCGGCAGCAAGAAAATTCTCGACATCTTTAGCGCGCTTCCAGTAAGGAGATGCTCGTCGCCGATTTCCTGTAGAGGTTTTTGAAGCGTAGCGATGAAAAAGCGAATTGCCCCCTCAACTAGAGCGCATCTTCTTCGAGGCGCGTTTTACCTGCTTGTGTTGTTGGCCGGAACTTTGATGATGCCTTCGTTTCGTCCTGAAGCGAAAGCGAAGGCCGCCAATTCCGCAGTCGCGGGACTGACGTTTGCAGAGCGACTAGCTTACCAGAGGGCAATTGAAGAGGTTTACTGGCGTCATCGCATCTGGCCCCGCAAAGGCGGGGAAAATGCCGAGCCTAAACCATCGCTCGATGCTGTGATGTCTCGGGCGCAACTGGAAACGAAAGTCGAAGATTATTTGCGCAACTCGCAAGCGCTGGATGACTACTGGCAACGGCCAATTATTACCGAGCAGTTGCAGGCTGAAATGGATCGAATGGCAAGGGACACGAAGCAGCCTGATGTGCTGCGCGAACTCTTTTCGGCGCTCGGCAACGATCCCTTTGTGATCGCGGAGTGCCTGGCTAGACCCCTGTTAGCAGAGCGTTTAACTGCCGATTTTCGGGGTCAAAACAGTACAAATCCCTTTGGGTCTGCATGGGTGACAGAGGAGCCCGGCACGTCGGTGGCAACAAGCTCAAAAGATGCGGTGTACACTCTTCCAGAGATTCCCGAAGACATTCCTCCATGCACTGACGATACCTGGACAGCTACTAACCTCACCAACGCGCCGGTCGCACGATACTATCACACGGCCGTTTGGACTGGCAATGAAATGATCGTCTGGGGCGGGTACAACGGCAGCGATCTGGATAGCGGCGGAAGGTACACTCCCTCTACGGACGCTTGGACTGCGACAAGCATGATCAACGTGCCCACCGCGCGAGACAGTCACACGGCAGTCTGGACCGGCAGCGAAATGATTGTCTTTGGCGGATTTAACGGCAGCACTGCTCTGAACACAGGCGGGAGATACAATCCCGCCACAAATAGTTGGATCTCGACTGCCCTCAGTGCCCTGGTGCGCGGCAATCATACGGCGGTCTGGACTGGCAGTGAAATGATCGCCTGGGGCGGAACTGATCCTGTTCACTACTTAAACACAGGCGAAAGATTCAATCCTACTACGAACACATGGACGGGTACCAGCATCGCCAATGCTCCTTCTGGACGCTACCTCGCCACCGCGGTCTGGACTGGCAGTGAAATGGTCGTCTGGGGCGGCATTAACACCGCTCTTCAAAACACGGGCGGGCGATACAATCCCGGGACAGACAGTTGGACGGCGACCAGTACCACCAATCCGCCTTCTGCACGATACTACCACACGGCAGTCTGGACCGGCAGTGAAATGATCGTGTGGGGTGGTGGAGGTCAGACCGATTACTTGAACACCGGTGGCCGATACAATCCCAGCACAGACACCTGGACCGCCACGAGCATTAGCGGTGCTCCCGTCGCGCGATGGCGGCACTCTGCAGTCTGGACTGACACCAAAATGATTGTCTGGGGCGGCAACGGCATATCCGGTTCTTTAAACACAGGCGGGCGATACAACCCGGGGATGGATAGTTGGACAGCTACAAGCACCTTTAATGTGCCCGATGGCCGACAATACCACACGTCCGTCTGGACCGGCAATGAAATGATTGTCTGGGGCGGACTTGGTCCTTCCCTGTGGGTGAACACCGGCGGCAGATACTGCGCGCAGTCTGGTTTACAGACGCCTACTCCAACAGCTACTCGCAGCCCGACACCCACCCCAACCGCAACTCCTACCGTTACTCGCACTCCGACGCCAACAGCCACAGCTACCGCCACAGCGACGGCGACGCGTACACCGACTTCAACACCAACAACCACAGCCACGGCTACAGCTACTGCTGCGTTTACTCCGACTCCAACAGCTACACGCACGCCCACGGCTACCCCGACGGCAACCGCTACCGCGACTGCCAGTCCAACAGCAACGCGCACGCCCACACCTACCCCGACGGCAACCGCTTCGCCGAGTGCCACGCCCAGCGCAACACGCACACCGACACCTACTCCGACAGCCACGGCTACAGCCACAGCTACCGCTACTGCGACAGGGACACGTACACCGTCCCCAACACCAACAGCGACGCCGAGTCCGACGCCGACTGCAACACGAACGGCGACATCTACACCTACGCCTACTCCTGTGGCGACAGCTACAGCCACGCCGAGCGCAAGACCGAGAGTTACTCCCACACCGAGGTCTCGTCCAACGTCGGCGGGGCGACCTACTCCGCCCCCTCGCTTAACACCGCCGCCTACCGCTTCGCCGAATGTGACCCCGGCACCGCGACCCACTCCGCCGCCTCGCCTCACACCGCCGCCGACGCCCAGCGGTTCGCCACGGTCTACTCCGCCACCGCGCCCGTAGGCTTAATTCGGCCGAGCGATTAGTGAGAAGTGATGAGTGACGGTGGTGTGCGCCCTCAGCGCCAGTTTAACGACTGCAGTTGTTTCGGGACAAACTTGCCCTCTTTTCGAAGCAATTTGCCGTCGAAATAGATTTCGCCGCCGCCGTAATCGGGACGCTGGATGCTGACCAGGTCCCAATGGACCTGGCTGCGGTTTCCGTTGTCGGCTTCTTCGTACGCTTGTCCCGGGGTGAAATGAAACGAGCCGGCGATTTTTTCATCAAACAAGATGTCGCGCATCGGTTGTAGCACCCGCGGATTAAAGCCGAGCGAAAATTCGCCGATGTAACGCGCGCCGGGATCGGAATCGAGAATCTTGTTTAGCTTTTTGGTCTCGTTGCTCGTCGCAGCGACAATCTTGCCGCCCTCGAATTCTAGTCGGATGCCGTCGAAGGCGGTGCCCTGATAAATGCTTGGCGCGTTAAAGGTGACGTGGCCGTCGACCGAATCTTTCACTGGACAGCTGAACACTTCGCCATCGGGAATATTGCGGTCGCCACCGCAGATGACGGCTGGAATTCCCTTGATGCTGAAACGCAGATCAGTATCGGGCCCTTTAATTTGGACACGATCAGTCCTTTCCATGAAGTGCTTCAGCGCTCTCATCCCGGGCTGCAGTTTGCGGTAATCCAGCGTGCAGACATCGAAAAAGAAATCCTCAAAGGCTTCCGTGCTCATTCCGGCAAGCTGGGCCATCGATGGAGTCGGCCAGCGTAACACTACCCACTTTGTCTTCTTGACCCGCTGGTCTTGCACCGGACGCATTTTTCGGCCGATCAATTTCATCTTGTCCGGCGGCACGTCCGATAATTCCGTGATGTTGTTGCTCCCGCGCACCGCGATGTATCCATTCATCTTTTTCATCCGGGCCAGCTCGTGACTTGCCATCAGATTTAGCTGTCGATCCGAGGCTTCGAGCGCGAGCGCGCGGTTCACGCGGGTTTGATACGTCTGCGCAAAAGGCACGCCGCCCGCTTTTCGCACCGCGCGAATCAGCGCGACGGTCATTTCGTCAGGAATATCGAATGCTTCGATCAAGACCGTTTCAGTGCGCTTGAGTCGAACGGAGTATTCCACCAGAAGTTTTGCGAGTTTGTCGAACCGATCGTCATGCATAGGCGCTTATCATTCCACCGGCCCGACCGGATGCAACTCCGCAGCAGGCGTTATGCGCTTCGGATAAGCTTCGCTGCAAACGCGCCATCAAAACGATCTTGAAACGGAAGCGAACGCTCCTCTTCTGCCAAGCGCAGGTCCGGTGAGCTCTCGAGAATTCGACGAACGACTTCTTCGTTTTCTTCCGGCTCGAGGCTGCACGTGCTGTAAACGAGCAGACCGTTCGGTTTGAGAAGCCGGACGAGCGCGCGAATAATTTCGATCTGCCGCTGGTGCATGCGTAGGAAATCGGTTGCTCGTAATCGCCACTTCACGTCTACGCGCCTGCGCATTACCCCAGTGTTGCTGCACGGCGCATCAATCAGGATCCGATCAAATGGCGCCACTGATGTGATCTCCGGCGGGACACGCTTGCCTGTCCAATCGTGTTGGAGAATCTGCGCAATTCCGACACCGAGGCGCGCCATGTTCTCCTTTAGTGTGTCTGTACGCTGCGGGTCGCGGTCGCATACTACGATTATTCCGAGATTTTCCATTAGTTGCGCGATGTAGCCGGTCTTTCCGCCGGGCGCGGCAGTTGCATCGAGAATCCTTTCTGCGGGCTTTGGATCCAGCAACTCGCACGCAACCGCGGTGCTGGGGTCCTGAATGTAACAATGACCGCGTTCCAAGGCGGACGAAGGTAACGAATTGAATTGCACAAACATTGAACGATCACGCAGAGGACGCGATTCGGGGTACGTGTGGAGGAATTTTGTTCGATCGATTTTCAATAAATTAATGCGCGCATACACCGGCGCGGGAAGATTGTTCCATTTGCACAGCTCTTCTGCGTGTTCGTCGCCAAAGTGCTGCTGCCAGCGCTCCACAAGAAATTGCGGATGCGACGTTCGAACGAACAATGGCTGCGTAGCGGCGCGTGCGAGCAGCTCGCTGCGCTGTCGTGTCGCGGTCCGCAGAATGGCATTCACGACGTTTCGTTGTTTTTTAGCAGCGAGCTCAACGGTTTCGTGTACTGCTGCATGTTCAGGCGTTCTAAGACACAAAAGCTGATACAATCCGAATCGCAGAATGTCCCGAAGATCTCTGTCGATGCCCGAAGCACGCACGCAACCAATCCAAAAATCGAGCAACGTTAAGTTGCGTAGAACGCCGTAAAATAGTTCCAAGGCGAAGCCACGATCAGAGGCGTTCAGTTCCGTCTTCGTAAGAAGCCCAGAAATGATGAAGTCGGCGAAGTGCTTTTCTTTTCGCCACAACCGCAAAGCGGTCAGCGCGATTTGGCGAGCAGAGAGCTCCGCCATATCCTCTGCGGCTATTGCGGCTTCACGCTGGCGCGCCCGATCGAATAATAATGAAATCCGAGGCGCCTCATGGTTTCAGGATCCAAAAGGTTTCGGCCGTCGAACACCATGGGTGTCCGCATTTTTTCTTTTACGACTGCCAGGTCCACATTGGCAAATTCACGCCATTCGGTAGCGACGACCAGCGCTTCAGCATCGGTCACTGCCTCGAGAGCTGACGAGGCAAATTCCGCGTCGGCGATTGCTTTTATGGCGCGCGCCTTTTGCATTCCTTTTGGGTCATACGTAACGACACGTGCGCCCTCACGCAGCAAGTGTGTCACAAGCTCTATTGCGACGGAGGAACGAACATCGTCTGTATCAGGCTTGAATGTGAGCCCCCAGACTGCAATCCGCTTTTCGCGCAACACCCACAAGGTTTCCCGGATTGTCTTCAGAAAACGCTCTTTCTGAGCATTGTTTATGCGTTGCACTTCTTTGAGCAGATTGAACGGCCTACCAAGCCGTTCGCTGATGGTAATGAACGCAGCGATGTCTTTGGGAAAACAGGAACCTCCATATCCAATTCCAGCATTCAGGAAATCACGCCCAATCCGGTGGTCCATTCCAATTCCATCGGCGACTTTTTCGACATCGGCGCCGCTGGCCTCACAAATGGCCGAGACCGCGTTGACGTACGAAATTTTCAGGGCCAGGAATGAATTCGCGCAATGTTTGATCAGCTCGGCGCTGTTGATGTCTGTCACCAGGATCGGTGCCATGAATGGCTCATAGACCTTCTTCATCAGATCGATGGCGTGCTCGCTTTGGGCTCCGATCACGATGCGATCAGGACGCATCAGATCCGCTACTGCGCAGCCTTCGCGCAAAAATTCGGGATTGCTGACCACGTCGAAGCTCGCACCGTGACGGTTGTATCTTTTGATTGATTCGGCCACTTTCTCGCCCGTTTTCACGGGAACGGTGCTTTTGTCAACAATCACGCGGTAATCAGTGAGAACTCCGGCAATCTCACGCGCAACTTTTTCCAGGAAACTAAGATCGACATCGCCATCCGGCTGTTGCGGAGTCGGAACGGCAATGAAAACGACTTCTGAATTGTTCACGCCGTCCTCAATGCTGCCGGTGAAACGCAGCCGGCGCGCCGACACGTTGCGGTGAATAATTTCTTCCAGGCCTGGCTCGTAAATCGGAACCTCGCCGCCTTGCAGTTGCTTGATCTTTTGTGCGTCGTTATCGACGCAAATGACATTGTGTCCGACGTCGGCGAAACAGGCGCCAGTCACGAGGCCAACGTAACCGGAACCGATGATTGAAAGATCCATGATGGAAGAATGGTGCGGGCGAATCAACGGCAGCACAAGTGACGGATGGCCGCCAGATGCGTCACGTTGTTCGTGGGCTGTTTGTCATTGGCCCTGAGAGGTAGGATCGAAGTTTAAGTCGACACCCAATTTCGGGAATGCCTTGAGCGTTACTGTGAAGAGGAGGCCGTATTCTTTCACTCCGTTATTGTCGCGTATTATTCCCCCGAACGAGGCCACCCAGCTCGACAGATCCCGGTAAATAGAATAGCGCTGCTCCTCGAGGAGCCCCGTCTCGGCTTCATATTGTTCCTGAACTCCAACGCTCCAGTTATCGTTAAGACGACAGTAGCCTCCGAAGACAAACAAGCTGCTATCTTGGAAGAAGGGATTGCCGTTCAAATAGCGATGCGCAACATTCACCTGAAGATTGGCCAGCGGTTGCACGCTGGCAACTGTATCGACTTCGGTAAATCCTTTGGAAAAAGCGGGCAGTTGAGAGTTGATCGAGAGCGACATCCACGGCAGAGGATTAAAGCGGAGATTGTTAAATAAGTTTGAGTAATCCGTGCGGTCGTACGGATTGGTGAAGTTCACATCGACGAAGCTGTCGAGTTCCAACCAAGTGATCGTTTGATCGTCGCGCCGCGTTTCCAAACGGTTGCGAACACCCAGTCGCCAGACGGTCCAGCTGGCGATGGAATCGATCGGGGTGAACTGTGGGAAGTCGATCGCGCGCAGTTGTGTGGACGGTTCAAATCGATCGAACTGCAAAATGGATAGCGGGTTCGGGCCGTCCTCTTTGACGTACGAAAAGTCTGTGAATGGTTGGATTACGTGCATGAGTCCGTCTAACCCAAACGCGCGGCTTTGTACGTTCTCCCATTTTTGCGAGATCTTGAAAGAGGCTTCTGCGCCCGTATCGAAGACGCTGCGAAAAGTGTCACCATCGAACTTGATGGGGTTGGTCGTTGTTGGCGGCGGCAGAATAAAGTCGGGCACCAGCGGATTTGTCGGCGGCACAAATACTGTCGATCCGAGGTCCCAAGTCTTGCCGTAGTACGTGCCACGATACCCAACCCGCGGCACGAACGAGAGCCATCCAAAATACGTGTTTGGAAAAGTCAGTTGATGAAAAGTGTCGAAACGGTCGGTGCCATAATTCTTTATGCCTGAGTCCTCGGGGAATTGTAGCCGCAGATTCGCAAACCCAGTTTCGCCTTCGTAAAATATCGGCCCGCCAAAGAGTCCATGGCGTTTGATGTCCAGCACGACTTCCGGTTGACGCTCCGTGGTAGTGAAGAAGTCGTTCGCCTGAAAACGCTCGATGCCGGTGAGAGTGAAAACCGGATTTGTCTTTGTAAGTGCGACGACGTTATCTGGGACTGGATCAATGCGGAACTCGCCCGGATAGTAGTCCTGCATGACGTACGCGTCGCTAAGTTTGGTGATGTTCGCGGTAGCGTATATACTATCGGTAAAGTTCGTCCGATCTTCCAGGCTCAGTCGGTAGCGATTGGTAGGAACATCCTTCCGCGGCACATTAGTTTGATTTATATCCGGGTTTTGATCATCGATATAAAAAGTCTTGAGTCTCGCCTGACTGCTTTGGTCTTTTCCATAATCAATAACGGGATCAAAGCCGATCGCAGGCCCGCGACGGCCAAAGTAATCAAGTCGGAGACGCGCCTTGATATAGTCCGTGATGGGGAACATGACCTGCGTGAGGAGCGACGGGCCCCAGGTGCTCGTGTACGCGGGCGTAACGCTAAAACTGAACGTGTCACTGAGCGACTGATACAGGTAGGGCCACCAGAAAATCGGGACGTTCCCTATGTACGCGGTCACGTATTGGAAAATGACGCGATCGTCCTCATAGTATCGGATCTTCTGCGCGTGAAGGTGGAAATCCGGTCTTGCCGTATCATTCGTTGTAAAATTGCCTCCCTGCACGAGATAACCGTTATCGGAGATTGAAGTGACGTTCCCGCCTTTTAAAAAGTAAGGCACTGACTCGGTCCGCGCAGTTTGCGCCCGGATCTTTTTTGTTTCGGTGTTGTAAACGCCACTTTCCGCAATGTACAGGCTTGCTTCGCGATAGATTCGCACGTGGCCTCTCAATACCACGTCGTGCGTGCTGGGATTGTACTGGGCATAATCGGCGTAAATGTCTGTGTTGCCGATGTGAATCGCGACGTTATCGCGCGCTGTTGCCAACCCGTTTTCATAAGTCGTTTCCCCGGTGGAAGTGATTTCCATCGGTACATTCTGCGGAGTTGAGATCTCTCCCCGAATGAAACCGGCACTCGCAACAACAGCAGCGAGCAACAAAACCAGCAGTCGCATGACGGACGGCAAACGTACTGCACCCAAAGCTCCATGGAAAGCCAAAAAACGGGTACAAAAGAGCCAAAATGTGCTGTCCGGGCCTATTATGGTCCGTCTGCGAGTCGAAAGTCGTCTGTGTTCTGCCTTGATTAACGCGGCGATCAACGGTTTTCTTCACCCGGGATGATTAAGTCCATCGACCAGGTCTTCGTGAACGCAAAGCATTGGCTGCTTTCGTGGCTGGCAGGGTGGCCGAACTGGGCAACTCAAGTGGTGTCGAGCTTGATTAATATCTTGGCGCTGCTCGCTGTATTCCTGACGCTTTTCGCGCTGCTCTCGGTGCTGGAGCGAAAAATTCTCGCACGGATACAAAACCGCTACGGCCCGAATCGCGTTGGGCCGTTCGGCCTTTTTCAGCCAATCGCCGACGGCATTAAAATGTTGATCAAGGAAGACATCGTCCCGGTGCGGGCAGACAAGATCGTACATTTCCTCGCGCCCGTTCTCATCGCTGCCGTGGCGATCCTCACCTTAGGTGTGATTCCCTATGGCCGGAACATGGCGCCGTTCACGATCGATTGCGGCATTCTTTTTTTCTTCGCCGTGGGATCGGCGACGGAACTCGCCGTGTTCATGGCCGGCTGGGGTAGCAACAACAAATTTTCGATGCTCGGCGCCATGCGCGCGATCGCTCAAATGATCAGCTACGAACTGCCGCTTATCATCACGGTTTTGCCGGTCGTGATGGTCGTCGGCTCGCTTACAGCTGACCGGATTGTCGCTGCGCAGGGTAATTACACGTATGGCCTCATACCGCGCTGGTTTGCCTTTACACCATGGGGCATGGCTGCCTTCATTCTGTTTTTCATTTCTGGTCTCGTAGAGTCGAACCGGACTCCGTTCGACGTTCCGGAAGGCGAATCGGAAATTGTCGCGGGTCACATGACCGAATATTCCGGGTTCAAATACGCCACATTTTTCATGGCCGAATATCTTGGAATGTTTGCCATTAGTGGCTTGGCCGTGACTTTGTTCCTCGGTGGATGGCATGCGCCTGCGCACGCTCTCGAGTTCATTCCATCCTACGTCTGGTTTTTCGCGAAGCTGAGCGCGCTGCTATTCGTCTATGTGTGGGTCCGCGGAACACTCCCGCGGACCCGCATTGATCAAATGATGAACTTCGCCTGGAAATTCATGTTGCCGATGGCGTTCACGTGCATTGTTGCAGCTGCTGTATGGCATTATGCAGGCCGCGGGTTGCGCGGATGGCTCTGGTCACTGCTGGTGATCGCAATTGTTTACAATGGCTTGTCGATATTGCTCGATACGAAAAGAAAATTCGCGCCGCGCGTTTATCGCTTCGCTGAATGAACGGCGCCGCGTTTATCGTCATCGCCATATCCACGCTCGCGGCGGCGCTTGCCGCTGCGACCTTGCGAAAACTGATGCATGCCGCGCTAAGTTTCGCCGTCGCATTGGTCGGTGTCGCGGCGTTCTTCTTTTTGCTCGGGGCTGAATTTGTCGGCCTGGCACTGGTATTCATTTACATCGGCGCAGTCGCGGTGTTGATTGTTTTCACTATTCTTTTAACGCGGCGCGACACTGGCAAAGATCACGGATTTAACTGGGCCGGCGCTATCATCGCCGTTGCCGTATTTGGCGGGTTAATGTGGGCGATTCTAAAGACGCAATCGCTTGTTATCGTCGCTCCCCACACGCCGGCGCTTACGGTCAAACGGATTGGCGTGGCATTGATGACCACTTACGTGTGGCCATTGCAATGTGTTGGCCTCCTGCTCACTGCCGCGCTGATCGGAGCGCTCATTCTCGTACTGGAGGAGAAGCAATGACACCGACTCTCCAGGTTTTCCTCCTGGTTTCTGCCGCATTGTTTTCCATTGGGCTGCTGGCGGCGCTGAGTCGCCGGCACGCTATTTTCATTCTCATTGGAATTGAAATGATGCTGGCGGCCGCAAACCTGAATTTCATCGCGTTCTGGCGTTTTGGCGGGGAGCATCAACCGCCGATCGGCGTGATCATTGCACTATTTTCAATTGCCATCGCCGCTGCCGAAGCTGCTGTCGGGCTCGCGATGGTGATCGCCGTTTATCGTCACTACCGCACAACTAATGTCGACCAGTTTGATCGCCTGCACGGATGAATTCCTGGGTCGTAGCTTATCTCTGGTGGATCCCAGCAGCACCGTTTGCGGCGTCGCTGGTCATTTTGAGTTTATCGAACGCGCGACGGAAAAGCGCAGCCGCGCTCGCCGTGGCTGGTCAGGCGCTTGCGCTCGCGATGTCAATGGTCGCGTTCGCTGTAAGCATGCAAGCCCCGGGCTTCCGTGCGGTACAGAATTTCACGTGGTTTACATTCGGCGAACAAGCGTTGCGTCTCGGTTTTGTTCTTGATCCGCTGGCTGCGGCCATGCTGGTGATGATCGCTCTAGTCGGGCTTTGCATTTTTGTTTTCAGCATCGGTTACATGGCCGAGGACAAGAATTTCACCAGGTTCTTTGCGTACCTTTCGTTCTTCTCCGGTGCGATGCTCGGGCTGGTTATCGCCAACAGTCTGCTTCTGCTTTTCATTTTTTGGGAGCTTGTGGGGCTCGCGTCGTATTTGCTCATTGGATTTTGGATCCAAAAGCCGAGCGCGGCGGCGGCTGCAAAAAAGGCGTTCATCACCACGCGCATCGGCGACATGGGACTCTTCCTCGGAATGCTGTGGCTTTATGGCCGGAGCGGCACGCTTCTCTTTTATGATGGCGGAAACGGTTGTCTGGAAAGTGCCAGTTTCGCCATCCTCGGTGCAAGCACCACGTTCATTGCGCTGTTGATCTTCTGCGGGGCGGCTGGAAAGTCGGGCCAGTTCCCACTGCACGTCTGGCTGCCGGACGCGATGGAAGGCCCCACACCGGTCAGTGCGCTTATTCACGCGGCCACGATGGTTGCCGCGGGGGTCTTTCTCGTTGCGCGCGTCTATCCGTTATTCTCGTTAGGCGCAATCAACGGCGTAACATCGTCGCTCACGGTTGTCGTGTGGATCGGAATAACCACAGCGCTGATGGCGGCGCTCATCGCGATCGCGCAACCAGACATCAAACGAATTCTGGCTTACTCAACTGTGTCACAACTCGGTTTGATGATGGTCTCCCTGGGCGTGGGCGGTGTTGCTGCAGGCATCCTGCACCTGCTCGCGCACGGCTTTTTCAAAGCGCTCCTTTTCCTGGGCGCAGGCTCCGTTATTCACGGATGCCATGGCGAACAGGACATTCGCAAAATGGGCGGTCTGGGGCGCCTCATGCCCGTCACGTTTGTGACGTACGCGATCGGGATGATGGCTCTCAGTGGCGTGCCGTTCTTTTTTTCCGGCGGTTGGACGAAAGAGGAAATTCTCCACTCGACGGCGAACTGGCCGCGATCACATCTGCCGTATTACCTCATGTTGGCCGGCGTGATTCTCACTGCGCTCTACATGACACGCCAGATGATCTATGTCTTTTTCGGCAAGCCACGCGTCGCTGCGGAGCGCGCGCATGAAAGCCCGCGCGGTATGACGATGCCTCTGATCGTGCTGGCGCTTGGCGCGATTTTGTTAAGTGTGGTGCTCACGCCAGCGTGGCCATGGCTGCATGACTATCTCGTCGGCGAACCGGTGCATTTCGAGTTCGGGCGTTTGATTCAGCCGATGCTGTTTATTTCGCTTGTGCTCGTTGGTGCGGGTATCGCTGTCGGTTTTTGGATGTATCGCAAGGCTGGTTTGCCAGATCGCGGTCGCCCAGCGGAGGTCGATCCGCTCGAATATGCGCAGCCTGCATTGTTTCGGTTTCTCGCAAACAAAATCTGGATCGACGAACTCTATGACCGCACAGTCATCGCTTTCAGTTGGATGGCCGCGCGTCTATCCGATTGGATGGATCGCTATTTCTGGGATGGCCTGGTGCGCGGACTCGGCGGTCTCGGTCAGCTCGTTGGGATCTTTACAACGAGTATCGATGAGCACGGGATCAATGCCGGAGTCGATGAGACGACCGCGGGCACGCGCGGTCTGGGACGCCTGATGTCAGCGGCGCACTCAGGCCAAATTCAAACTTACCTCGGCGCGGTGGCGATTGGAATGCTGGCGCTGCTCCTTCTGTACGCATGGCTGGCTTAATTACGACAACCATCTTCATTCCGCTACTCGGAGCGATTGCGGTGAGTATTTGGCCGCGCGGGAATTTCCGTGGCGTTGCCCTCATATTTACCGTCATCTCGGCTGCATGTGCTCTCGGCTTGTGGCGAGACTTCAACACCGCGCTGGCTGGACTTCAGCTGGTCGAACGCTGTCCGTGGATCCCTGCAGTGGGCGCCGAATATCTCGTCGGCGTCGATGGTTTGAGTCTGCTCTTGGTGTTGCTCACGTCGTTAATCATTCCGTTCGCATTTCTGGCGCAACCACCTCCACGCGGAGGTCGCGCATTCTATGCGACCATGCTGGTGATGCAGTCGGCCCTCTACGGGACGTTCACTGCGCAGAATTTCGTTCTCTGGTTTTTGTTCTACGAGATGAGCCTGATTCCCGCGTTTCTGCTCATCAAAATCTGGGGCGGCGAAAATCGTGATTATGCCGCGACCAAGTTCTTCCTCTACACGTTTCTTGGCAGCGTGGCGATGCTGCTTTCTTTTCTTGGAATCTATTTCGCAAGGCAGACGTTTGATTTTGCCGTCCTGGCGTCAATGGCCAAGAACGGGTTGGTCCCAGGAAATGTCGTCTGGCTCGCGTTTGCCGGAATTTTTCTAGGACTGGCGGTCAAGGTGCCGCTATTTCCATTCCACACGTGGTTGCCCGACGCTTACCAAACCGCGCCTACAGGTGTGTCGATGGTGTTGACAGGCGTGCTCTCAAAAATGGGCGTGTATGGTTTCGTGCGCCTCTTGCTGCCTCTTTTTCCTAACGAAATCAAGATCATTGGCCCGTGGCTGCTTGCGTTGGCTGTTTGCTCAATTGTGTTCGCCCCCCTGGCTGCTTGGGCGCAGAAGGATTTGAAGCGGATGATTGCTTATTTGTCGGTGAATCATCTTGGCTATTGCATGCTTTCTCTCTTCGCGGTGGCCGCGTCACCCGTTGTCGCTGCAAGGATCGATACGGACGCAGCTCTGAGCGGCGTGTTCATGCAGATTTTCAGTCATGGGATCACAGCGGCTACGCTTTTCTATTTTGCAGGTCTACTTGAACAACGGCGTGGTCAGCGCGGGATCGATGACTTCGGGGGTCTGATGCAGCGGACACCCCTGCTCTGCGGGTGGATGAGCGTTGCAATTTTTTCATCTCTGGGTTTGCCGGGCTTGAACGGATTCATCGGCGAGTTTCTGATTTTCAAAGGCTCATTTGCGATTGCCCCCGGGTTTGCGGCCATTGCTGTGATCGGGCTTTTCGTCACAGCCATCGTGTTTGTGCGAGCGATGCAATCCCTGTTTAGCGGGCCACTCGCAGAAAGTTGCAGCGCCTTTCCCGATCTTTTGCCAGTCGAAAAACTCGTCGTTGTCCCGATCACACTGCTCATGTTTGCCGTCGGCATCGCGCCGCAATTTATCTTCAACATTTTCAACACAACGGTCGTTCAAATGGCGCGGCTGTTTGCGTGATGCTACTCGAATGAAAGGTCAATTCGTTTCCGCAGAGCGCGTGTGGCAATCGCCAGCATGATTGCCTGGACGATTTACGTCACGTTCGCCGGCGCAGTGCTGCTGCTTCTTTCGCCGCGCGCGTTTGCGCGCTGGATCGCGCTGCTTACAGCGTTCGCAGGTTTGGCTCTGGGTCTGATCGAGTTAGTTCGCACGCCAATTGCTGACCTTGCGCGCTTCACAACGATCGTGCGCGTGCCGTGGGTGCTGGCACTGGGGATAAATTATCATCTGGCAATCGATGGCGTCAGCCTCACGATGGTTCTTGTCACCGGTATTTCCGCGGTAAGCACCGTGCTGTTTTCTTGGGACGTCAAAGAGCGGCAAAACGAATTTTTTTTCTGGTTGCTGTTGGTGGTGGCTGGCTGCTACGGCGTTTTCCTTAGCGCGGATTTGTTTTTGTTTTTCGCGTTCTACGAATTGGTGATCGTGCCGAAGTATTTCCTGATCGCCGTCTTCGGATCCACCAACAAGGAATACGGCGCGATGAAGCTGACGCTCTATTCGTTTTTTGGCGGCATGTTCGTTTTTGTTGGGATCCTTGCGGCGTATGTGACGGCGGGAACGCTGGATCTGAATCAGCTGTCGCAATTTCAATTTTCGCCGCAACTGCAGTCGTGGGCCTTTCCCGCGTTGTTTCTCGGCTTCGCTGTGCTCGCCGGAATCTGGCCGCTCCATACGTGGGCGCCGACCGGTCACGCCGCGGCGCCGACAGCCGGTTCGATGCTCCTCGCCGGAATCGTGATGAAGCTCGGGTCTTACGCAGGACTCCGCGTCGCGATGAATCTCTTTCCACAGGGCTTTCAAATGTGGGGCAAATGGATCGTCCTTCTTGGCGTCATTGGAATCGTTTACGCCGCGGCCGTAGCGCTTCGCCAACATGACCTGAAATTTGTCATCGGTTACTCGAGCGTCAGCCACATGGGTTTCGTAATGTTCGGGCTTGCGGCGGCAACAGCGCTGAGCGTTTCAGGGGCAGTATTGCAAATGTTTTCTCACAGTGTGATAGCGGCTCTTTTGTTTGCCGTCGCTGGACGCATGATTTATCGCCGCACGCACACACGTGAGCTCGACGTGCTCGCGGGTATGAGCCTCAGTCGTGTGCTGCCGTTTGCAGCGTTCACGTTTGTTGTCGCCTCAGCGGCGTCGATGGGCATTCCAGGATTCAGCGGATTTGCGGCCGAGATCACAATTCTTATTGGCGCATGGAAAACTTATCCTGTCGCGGTCTGGATCACAGGGGCAGGCATGGTACTCGTGGCTGCATTCACGTTGCGCGCGTTAAAGCAATCCTTCTTTGGCGAGGCGCGGTCAACAGTTCAGTTGCAGGACGGCCGGGTGGCCCTCGATCCGGATTGGAATGAGCAACAAACGATCACGGCCGCGGAAAAATGCGGGGCTTGCCTGCTCATGTTCGCAACGATCGCGGTCGGCCTTTATCCCAAACTGTTGCTTGATCGCATTATGCCGGCTGTGGAGGCGATGAGGTTTCTTCAATGAAAGCTGCTGATGCAACAATATCTTATCTGGAACTGCTGAAGTTCGCCTCACCGGAAACGATCGTAGTCATAACAGCGCTTGCGGTTCTTGCGGTTGGGCTTGGGACCGGGCGCGTGAAATCGACCGCAACGGTGTCCACAGTGCAGCGTGCTAGAAGCGCGAGCAACAGCGCCACCGCTATGGGGATTTGTTCAGCCGTTGCAGGGCTCGGCCTCGCAATCGCCGCTGGCGTCGTCTTGCAATTGCCTCAAGGCACGACCCTTTTCGGTGGAATGCTGGTGATCACGCCGTTCACCAGCCTTTTTAAAATTATATGCATTGTCTTGGCGTTCTTCACAGTCCTGTTGATCGCATCACAAAAATCGACGCCTCATCCGGGCGAATATCTGGCGCTTGTTCTCTTCGCAACAGTCGGCCTGATGCTGCTCGTCGGCAGCGAGGAATTTCTTATGATCTTCATCGGACTCGAACTGCTCGGCTTGTCGCTTTACGTGATGACCGCTTTCGACAAGACGGATATACGTTCGGCAGAGGCTGGTCTGAAATATTTGCTCTTCGGCAGCACCTCCAGCGCTTTCACACTTTTTGGGATCAGTCTGATCTATGGCATGACTGGCACTACCAGTCTTCCAGCAATTTCGCAGAAACTGGCCAGCGCATTCCCGACATCGTCGGGATTGCTGGCTGTTGGGATCATTATGACGCTCGTCGGCTTCGCGTTCAAAATCGCCGCCGCGCCGTTTCACCTCTGGGCGCCTGATGCCTATCAAGGCGCGCCTGTTCCCAGCGCAGGCTTCATTGCCTCAGCGTCGAAGGTCGCCTCGTTTGTGGTCTTGGGGAAAATTGTTCTCGTCGGATTTGCTCCCGTGCGCGGCAGCGCTGCCTGGCACGCTATGCTTGCCGGTTGGTCACCCGTGCTCGCGGTGCTGGCAGCATTATCCATCTTGGTCGGTAATCTCGTTGCGCTTGCGCAATCGAACGTGCGGAGACTGCTTGCCTATTCCGCCGTCGCGCATGGCGGCTATACACTTATTGGAATAGTCGCTGGCGATCGCGAAGGATTTTCCGCCGCATTATTCTACGCCAGTGTCTACGCTGTCACACTGGTGGGTGCATTCGGTGTAGTTGCAATGGTGCGGCACGAAACGGGCGGTGACGATTTCTCAAATTTTCGGGGTTTGGCTTTCCGATCGCCGTTTATGGCGGGATGCATGGCGATCTTCATGTTGTCACTGGCAGGCATACCGCCGCTCGCCGGATTTTTTGGAAAGTTTTATGTCTTTAGTGCCGCGCTTCGTGCCACTCCAAACCATGGCTTGCTCTGGCTCGTAGTAGTTGCGCTTCTTGGCAGCTTCGTTTCGCTGTACTATTACCTGATTGTGTTGAAAGCGATTTTCGTCGACGAGGCTGCGGTGCCGGCAACGCATCGCGTTGATTCCCTCTCGTCGGATCTGCTGCAGCGAAGTACGGTCATTGGGCTTGCGGCAGCAGTTCTTTTGCTTGGGATAATGCCCGGAATACTGGCAACGCGAATCCTCGCTACCGTACCATAAAAATTTCTTTGAAGATCGCGATTAGCGCTTGACTGCCGCGGCAAAAATCTTGCATCAAAGCGAGTAGTACCATTGCAAAGTTCGTGAAGTGAAAATGGGCAGCATCAGCCAGTTCATTGATCGCCACTTCCGGCATTTTAACGCCGCGAGCTTGAAGGATGCTGCCGATGCCTACATTGCGCATCTCGATAGCGGTGGAAAAATGATGATCACGCTCGCTGGCGCAATGAGCACCGCCGAGCTGGGCGTTTCTCTCGCCGAAATGATTCGCCAGGACAAAGTGCACGCTGTCGCCTGCACAGGCGCGAACATGGAGGAAGATCTCTTCAATCTCGTCGCGCGCAGCAAATACGAACGCATTCCTAATTATCGGGAACTAGGTCCAGAACAAGAGCACGAGCTGCTGCAGCGGCACCTCAATCGCGTCACTGACACTTGCATTCCGGAAGAGGAAGCGATGCGACGAATTGAGCGAGTGGTACTCGACGAGTGGGTCGCCGCCTCGGAAAGTAATCAGAGAAAGTTCCCGCACGAGTTTCTTTACAAGATTTTGCGCGAGTGCCGGTTGAAACAGTTTTACGAGATCGATCCCGCTGACAGTTGGATGATTGCCGCTGCGCACAAGGATCTTCCGTTGTTTGTGCCCGGCTGGGAAGACTCAACCTTGGGAAATATTTACGCCGCCCGTTGCATCACCGGGGCGATTAAGAATGTACAGGCGATCCGCTCCGGGATCGAATACATGATCCAACTTGCGCATTGGTATCGCCAAACGTCGAATGATTCCTCCATCGGGTTTTTCCAAATCGGCGGCGGTATCGCAGGCGATTTTCCAATTTGTGTCGTGCCCATGCTGAACCAGGACGTGGTCAGCATGCCGGTGCCGGAATGGGGTTATTTTTGCCAGATCAGTGATTCCACTACCAGCTTCGGCTCATATTCCGGCGCGGTTCCGAACGAGAAGATCACTTGGGGCAAACTCAACGTCGATACTCCAAAATTCATCATCGAATCGGACGCAACGATCGTGGCGCCCCTCATTTTTGCCAAGGTTCTGGGCTGGTGACGATTCTCTGCAGTATTCGTTATTGCCAGTGGCCTGCGACCCACACCCAGCCGTTGTACCGAGGCACCCAATGGCCTTCGACCCAAACTGCGGCTGGTCTTGGGCGGACTATCCAAGTTCCCGGCACCCACACATAAGTGGTTCCCGTCCACCGCCAATAACCGCGAGTCCAGGCATATCCGGGTGCAGGCGCTACGGTCTGAGTTTCAACGCGAAGTGGCGGCGGCGCTCGGGTCACCACGACCTCTCGAGCGGGGCCTGTGGTCGTTACTTCCTGTGTAGTTGTGGTCGTCACCGTAGTTGGTTCTCCCGCACAACCGACTAAAGCTAGGATCGACAGGGTCAATAGATAAGAGCTTGTTCTCATTTTATCCTCCGTTACGGATTCGTTTTCTGTCCGCACATTGGCTTTGTTGAAATGAATCACCCCCGATGGTTCGATGGCCAACGACTGATTTTGGATGGATGATGCGGAATGCTTTACGTCGTCGCCACACCAATTGGCAATTTGGGCGATATCACGCTGCGTGCTGTTGAGGCGCTGAAATCAGCCGATGTAATCGCGGCTGAAGATACGCGGCATTCGGGGCTATTGCTCAAGCATTTCGAAATCAAAAAGCCTTTTATCAGTTATCACGAGCACAATGAAGCGACGCGCACGCTGCAACTCGTGGAACGTCTCGCCCGGGGTGAAAACATTGCGCTGATTACAGACGCAGGAACGCCGGGACTGTCCGACCCGGGGTTGCGTCTCATTCGCGAATGCATTAAACGCGAGCTGCCGTTTACCATCGTCCCCGGGGCATCCTCAATTCTTGCGGCCCTCATTGGTTCCGGATTTTCAACGGAGAAGTTTTTTTTTGGCGGATTTCTTCCGGTCAAGCCTGGACAGCGCGAGCGCGAATTGCAAGCAGCGGGCGAACGCGAGGAAACCTCAATTTTTTTTGAATCGCCATATCGATTAACAAAAACACTCGCCGTTTGCATTGACGTCATGCCGGAGCGGCAACTGTGCGTTGCACGCGAGCTGACAAAGAAATTCGAAGAATTCCGCCGCGGTGTTGCCAGCGAGCTTCTTGCGCATTATCAGGCCCATCCGCCAAAGGGCGAGATCGTGCTGGTGATCTCTGGTTCGTGACAGATCAAGCGACCTCAATAGGCCCTGCCCCCTTCAGGAATTCAGAAGTACGACTTCCCGCGAATAAAGAACGCTCAACAGCCGTCGAACCCTACCACCAAATCAGGGAAAACAAATGGAATCAATGGGATCCGACATTGCACTTTCCGAAACTCTCGGCGCGCCTCACGTCCCAGGACTTGCTGTGCGCATTCTTCCTGCTGGCAAGCCTCACTTGAGTCAGAAAGCTTGCGCGAGCAGCGGCGCCGTCTCGTGCGATTATGAACTGATGTCCCGCGTACAACGTTTGCTCACGCCTTTGCTTACGGGACTGCTGGTGACGCTGCTGCAACTTGCAATGGCTGTGGGCCTGCTCGCGCCGCAAGAGCCGATTTTGGAGCGCTACTCCGCATTGGTCCAACACGACAGTTATTGGTTCATGAACATTATCGATCGCGGCTACCAGACTATTGTCCCGCCCGTCGATCACAAAGTAATGGAACTATCGAACGTTGCATTTTTTCCGGCGTATCCGGCGATCGCAGCGTTGTTCCGCTACGCGTTTAACGTTGACAGCTTCGCCGCACTACTCATCACAGCTCAACTGGCTACTTGGTTTTTTTGGACTTATTTCTTTTTATTTTGTAAGCGCTGGAATGTTTCGCCTGCCCTTCAGATTTGCGGCACTTTACTAATCGTCGCTCATCCAGCAGCGTTTTTTCTGGTCGCCGGTTATTCCGAATCGCTGTTTTTAATGACGCTGTTTGGCTTCATTTACTGGAGCACTGCGAAAAGTAGATCCGCGAAGATTTGGGCGGCGTTGCATGGTTTTTTAATGTCGGCAGCGCGGATTGTCGGAATCGTGTGTGCTCTGTTTCCCGTTGTGTATGCAGTGCTTCAAACTGGATGGCGCGGTTTGCGTGAGCCGCGGAAATGGCTGCGCGAGCACACGGCAGCCGTGGGCATTACTGTTATCGCAATTTGCGGCGCCATCGGGTTCTTTATTTACTCTCAACTGCGATGGGGCCACTGGGACATTTACATGCTCACGCAGGCAGCCGGGTGGGGGATCGTTCCCGATTATCTGGCCGTGTTTAAGCCTGGCAGTTATCGCTGGCTCGTTCCGGCACTGAATGATCCAACGGAAGCGAGTCAACTATCCATGACGCTGGGCGGCCTGCTGCTAGTAGGGATCGCCCTTTGCGAACTCGTTCCGGCCATTCGACGGCGCGCCGGCCTGCCGCTACGCGCGGGGATCTATTTTTGCGCGGCCGCGATCTACTACCTCTCGGTCAGCGGGGTGGCCTGCGTGAATATGGAAAGCATGCTCCGCTACGAGTTCTGCGTGCACGCTTTGATCGTGCTGGCATTTTTGAATTTTTTGAATCAATTCCGTACGCCGCCGATGCTCGTGCGGGCATTCGGCATCGCGGCAGTAGCGTTTTTCACCGCTGCTGGGCTGTGCGTGCAGGGCTGGTACGTTTGGAATTTCACCCGGGGCAATTGGGTTGCGTAGCAGAAGATGAAAACAAAAGTCGCCATTATCGGTGCAGGACCAGCAGGTCTGACCGCTGGATATATTCTCTCGAAAGAGGCGGTCGATGTCGTCGTGTTGGAAGCGGATCCTGTTTATGTCGGCGGTATTTCCCGAACTGTCACCTATAAGGATTTTCATTTCGACATCGGCGGCCACCGTTTCTTCTCAAAATCAAAAGCGGTCGAAGATCTGTGGACGGAGATTTTACCGAACGACATGCTCGTGCGGCCACGTTCGTCGCGCATTTTCTATGACGGCAAATTTTACTCTTATCCGCTCAAACCGGTCGAAGCACTGGTGAAGCTCGGTATCGTCAAATCGGCTCTGTGTGTCCTTTCCTGGTTGAAAGCGCGTCTGTTTCCTGTGCGGAATCCGCGCAATTTCGAAGAGTGGGTAAGCAATCAATTCGGCAAACGGCTCTTCAACACATTCTTTAAGAGCTACACCGAAAAAGTCTGGGGGATGAGCTGCAGGGAAATTTCTGCAGACTGGGCCGCGCAACGCATCAGAGGACTTTCGCTCGGTAGCGCCATCAAGAACGCGCTCATTCCGCAGCGGTACAACGGCGACCGCAGCAGAGTCATCAAGACGCTCATCAACTCGTTTCGTTATCCACGTCGGGGGCCGGGCATGATGTGGGAAGTTTGCGCGGAAAAGATGCAGGCGCGGGGCGGCAGACTCGAGATGGCCTGCAGAGTAACTCGCTGTTCCTACGATGAAACGTCCGGTAACTGGACGGTAGAATACAAAAATCAACTCGACCAAATGCAAACGATCGAAGCCGAGCACGTAATTTCATCCGCGCCAATGCGAGCGCTGGTTTACGGTTTGTCGCCCGCTGTGAGTGAGCGAACAAAACGTGCGGCCGAGAGCCTCAAGTATCGCGACTTCCTTACTGTCATGTTGATCTTGAAAGATCGACAGATGTTCGATGACAACTGGATATACATTCACGACCCGAGCGTGAAAGTCGGCCGTGTTCAGAACTTCCGTTCCTGGTCGCCGGAGATGGTGCCCGAACCCGACAAGGTCTGCTACGGCCTGGAATATTTTTGCTTCGAACACGACGGGCTATGGGATTCGAGCGACAACGATTTGATCGAACTCGCCAGGCGCGAGCTGATTCAGATCGGCCTGGCCAAAGAAGGCGATTTTGTGGACGGTTGTGTCGTTCGCCAGAAGAAGGCCTACCCGGTTTACGATGACGGTTACGCGCGGCATGTCGCGACC
>Ga0209803_1000628_pt1 | contig 23573 bp, 26 predicted proteins | sample GraSoiAngelo_138_FD_185895 | JGI IMG/M metagenome (GOLD analysis project Ga0209803, IMG submission 185895) | Grasslands soil microbial communities from the Angelo Coastal Reserve, California, USA - 14_0929_09_40cm (SPAdes) (version 2) | ecosystem: Environmental > Terrestrial > Soil > Grasslands ...
GACGCTGGAGAGAAACGGACGGTGAAGGGGATGTGGCAGGCAGGTCTGGCGACCTGGGACGGCGCTGTTGACGGACGGACTGTGAACGGGGGTGGGTGCAGGGGGTCGGGGCAGCCTCGAGCGACCCTGGAGTGAATATAAATTTACAGAGCAGGGCTTGTATTGACGAACAAAATTTTGTAGTCTATCAGTATGCCGGATGAACTGCAGGCGCTCGAGGATGCGGCCCGCGATTTCAAGCGGGATGCCGACCTCGACTTCGTGGATCCCAAGCGGCTTGCGGCGGTAATCGATGGACTGCACGGCACATTGAGTACTGTCCTTTTTCAAGGCAAGCGGCGAGGGGATCACCTCCTCGCCGGCAAGACCCCGTGCGGCTGGGTGATGCAGACCTGCTCTCTGACTCCAGGTGCCGCCTCGGAGCGGTTGCGGGTCGGGGAGCAGCTGGAGGCGATGCCTGAGGTCGCCCAGGCGTTGAGCTCGGGCGAGATCGGCTACCAGTCGACGGCGGTGATCTGTAACTTCCGCAGCAAGCTGCGCGAAGACCTGCGCCAGAACATCGACGAGGGATTCTGGATCGAGCACGCTCGGGAGTCGTCGGTCAGGGACCTGAGCTGGCTGGAACAGAACGTCCGCTACCTGGTCGATCCCGACAGCTTCGACCACCAGGTGGAAGAGGACTGGGAGAAGCGCTTCCTGAGCATCAGTGAGTCCGGCGGCATGTTCCACATCTCGGGCGTGCTCGACCGCATGGGCGGCGCCGCCCTCGAGGTGGCCATCGAATCGTTCTCCAAGCGCGCCGGCACCGCGGACGGGCGGACGCCGAAGCAACGGCGGGCTGACGCACTGGTGGAAGTCGTCAATCGCGCCATGGACAAAGGCACGCTGCCGCGGCGCAACGGTGTGCGGCCGCATATCAGCGTCAGCACCACGATCGAAGGTCTGAAGGGAGAGCTAGGTGCCGCGGCGTCCCAGCTGGGAAACGGGATGCCGATCTCCAGCAAGACCGTGCAGCGCCTGGCATGTGACGGGACGCTGCATCGAATCCTGAAAGCCGATTCGGCTGTAGTCGACGTCGGTTGGGCGACACGCTCGGTCTCGCCCTCGCAGTGGCGAGCGCTCAAAGCCAGGCATCGAACCTGCAGCGGACCGGGTTGCGACCGGCCGGTGAGCATGACGAGCCCTCACCACATCGAGTTCTGGGCTCGAGGTGGGCGAAGCGATCTGCCTAACCTTGTGCCTCTTTGCTATTACCACCACCGGCTCGTGCACGAAGGCGGATGGCAGGTGATTCGAACTGCCGGCGGAGTCAGGTTCGTCGCTCCCGAGCGGGTCTTCATGAGGCGCCGGAGGTGGGGCGAGCGTCGAGCGGCGTAGAGACCTAGAGTTTCGGTCATGCCCATCGTCTGGACGCAGGATCCCGCCGCCAACGAGCTGCTGGAGACCGATCCGCTCGCCCTTTTGATCGGGATGGTGCTCGATCAGCAGGTGAAGATGGAGAAGGCCTTCGGCGGGCCGTATGAGCTGAAGCGCCGGCTTGGCCATCTTGACGTGCGGAAGATCGCGAGCATGGACCCGGAGAACCTGGACACGGTGTTCCGGGAGCGGCCGGCGTTGCATCGCTTCCCCGGGAACATGGCGCGGCGGGTGCAGGCGATGTGCGCCGTCGTGGTCAAGGACTACGGGGGCGACGCGGAGTCCGTGTGGCGGGACGCGAAAGACGGCGATGACCTTGCGGCCCGAATCTCGAAGCTACCCGGATTTGGGGAGATGAAGACGAAGATCCTGATCGCTGTGCTGGCGAAGAAGTTCGGGGTCAGGCCGCGGGGTTGGGAGAAGCACGCCGCTACGTGGCATTCCGTGGCGGACGTCGATTCTGCGGAATCGATGGCGCAAGCCCGAGACGTCAAGCGAGAGATGAAAGCCAAAGCGAAATCGTGATCTGATAAGGTTTCGACTCCGGCGCCGCCGTAGAGAGCGGAGCGGAAAGATCTAGATCGAGATGAGAGGATCAAGTTGAGAGACTGCACGCCGACCCGGGACGAGTCCCGGACCCTAGCCCAAAGCCATGCGCTGATCCCTGTCTACAGGGAGGTGCTGGCCGACATGCTGACCCCCGTCCGCGCTTACACGCTCCTGTGCCCGGCCGGCGAGCCCGGGTTCCTGCTCGAGAGCGTCGAGGGCGGCGAGCGCTTGGCCCGCTACTCGTTCATCGGGTTCCAGCCCCGGCCGCTCGACCTCGGCCACAGCAGCCCGCTTGACGCGCTTGCTTCGGTGGCCGGCGAGGACACTGCGCCGGTCAAAGGCATCCCGCGATTTCACGGCGGCGCCGTCGGATACCTGGGGTACGAGACGGCGCGGCACTTCGAGCGGCTGCCGGTAGCGAAGGGCGCGCCTCCTCCGATGCCGGAGAGCGCGTTCCTGCGTGCCGAGGACCTCGCCGTCTTCGACCACGTGACGCGCCGCCTTCAACTGCTTACGATTCACCGCCCGAACCGCGAGGACTACGACGAGGCGGTGGCGAGGATCGACGCGATGGAGAAGCGCCTGGCGAGCGATCCGCTGCCTGCGCCAGGGCACGGAGTCGACGGCGCGCGCTGGGAGCCGAATGTGACCAAGGGTCAGTTCCACGCCATGGTCGACGCCGCGCGCGAGTACATCATCGGCGGCGACGCCTTTCAGATCGTCCCTTCCCAGCGATTCCAGAAGCCGCTCGCGGCGAACCCATTCGACGTGTACCGATGCTTGCGGGCGATCAACCCCTCGCCCTACATGTTTTTCCTGGCCCTGGGCGGGGACCGTCATGTGGTCGGCACCTCGCCCGAGAAGCTCGTCCAAGTCGAGGGCAGGCGAGTGGAGACCAGGCCCCTCGCCGGCACGAGGCGCCGCGGTGCGAATCCCGAGGAGGACAAGCGCCTCGAGAAGGAGCTGCTCAGCGATCTGAAGGAGCGTGCCGAGCACGTCATGCTCGTCGATCTCGGCCGCAACGACGTCGGCCGCGTCGCGCGGCCTGGCACCGTGGTCGTCGATCGGCTGATGGAGGTTGAGCGCTACTCCCATGTGATGCACATCTCGTCCACCGTCAGCGGCCAGCTCCGGGAGGGGAAGACGTCGCTCGACGCCTTGCGCGCGGCGTTTCCCGCCGGCACGGTGTCGGGAGCTCCGAAGATCCGCGCCATGGAGGTCATCGCCGAGCTCGAGCCCGACCAGCGCGGCGTTTACGCCGGCTCGCTGGGCTACGTGAGCTTCGGCGGCAACATGGACATGGCCATCACGCTGCGCACAGTTGTCGCGACCGAAGGTGTCGCCTACGTCCAGGCCGGGTGCGGCGTGGTCGCGGACTCCAAGCCCGAGCGCGAGTACGAGGAGACGCTGGAGAAGGCGGGCGCGATGTTCAAAGCAATCGAGATGGCGGAGGCCATGTGATGGCGCGGCTCGCGATGATCGACAACTACGACTCCTTCACCTACAACCTCGTCCAGTACATGGCCGAGCTCGGCGCGGAGCCGGCGGTGTTTCGCAACGATGAGGTGACTGTCGAGGAGCTGTCCAAGTTCGACGGCGTCGTCATTTCGCCCGGACCTGGAACGCCCGACGACGCCGGCGTCTCGAACGATACGATCCGCGCGCTGAGCGGCAAGGTGGCGATCCTGGGCGTGTGCCTTGGCCATCAATGCATCGGTCAGGTGTTCGGTGGGGAGGTCGTTCGCCACGAGCCTGCGCACGGCAAGACGGCCTGGGTCCACCACGACAACTCGGGCGTGCTCGCAGGAGTCAGCGAACCGTTTGAGGCGACGCGATACCACTCGTTGATCGTCAAGCGCTCCAGCATGCCGCAGGAGCTGGTGGTCACCGCGTGGACGCACGACGGCGTCGTCATGGGCCTTCGCCATGTCAAGCACCCGACCTACGGCGTGCAGTTCCATCCCGAGTCGATCCTCACGAAAGAAGGTAAAAAGATTCTCGGCAACTTCGTCCGCCGAGCCGCGGCCCCACCATTGCCCTCCCCACTTCGTGGGGAGGGGTCTGGAGAACACGTTTGATAGAGGCGATCGCCAAGGTCGTCCGCTGCGAGAACCTCTCCGAGGACGAGGCGGCCGCGGCCTTTGAGGTGATCATGCGCGGCGACGCCACTCCCTCCCAGATCGCGGGCTTCGTCGTCGCTCTGCGCATGAAAGGGGAGACGGTTGAGGAGCTCACCGGTTTCGCGCGCACCGCACGCGCGGTCGCGACACGGATCCAGGTCGAGGGCGCATTGCTCGACACGTGCGGCACCGGCGGGGACGGTCTCGCGACCTTCAATATCTCGACGCTCGCCGCGATCGTCGCTGCCGCTTGCGGCGCGCGCGTCGCCAAGCACGGCAACCGCGCGGCGTCGTCGATGTGCGGCTCGGCGGACGTGCTCGAGCAGCTGGGCGTGAAGATCGACCTTGCCCCGGAAGGTGTCGCTCGCTGCATTGACGAGGCCGGGATCGGATTCCTGTTTGCGCCGGTGTTTCACCCGTCGTTTCGTTTCGCCGGCGTCCCGCGGCGCGAGCTTGGCCTGAGAACTGTGTTCAACGTGCTTGGTCCGCTTTGCAACCCAGCGGGCGCGAAGTACCAGGCCCTCGGGGTCGCTGACGGGGCGATGGCCACGAAGATGGCGGACGTCCTGCAGCGCCTCGGTGTCGAGCGCGCGATCGTCTTTCATGCGAGCGACGGGATGGACGAGCTGTCGGTCGCATCGCCGTCCACCGTGATCGAGATCGACGGCCGCCGCAAGGAATATGAGCTCGATCCGGTGGAGCTCGGCCTGAGCAGGGCGCCGGTCGAGGCGATGCGGGGTGGAGGCCCCGAAGAGAACGCGCGCCTGGCGCGAGAGGTGCTTGGTGGCGCCAAAGGTCCGAGGCGCGACGTCGTGCTCCTCAATGCGGCGGCGGCATTGCGGGCGGCGGGTCTGGCGGAGGAATGGAAGGACGGCCTGGGGCTGGCGGCCGAGGCGATCGACTCGGGACGCGCCGGCGAGGTGCTGCTGCGGTGGGCCACAATCTCGCAAGAGTGAATCCGGAGGCGGAAGACGTCCTGTCCCGCCTGGTCACCGAAGCCAGGCTGGACCTGCAGCGTCGCCGCTACCTCGTGGGCTCCGACCAGTTCGAGCTCGCTGTGGCCGCCTACGCGCCCAAGGATTTCCTGGGCGCGCTGCGGACGCCGCACCTGTCGGTGATCGCGGAGATGAAGCAGCGGACCCCGAGCATGGGCGTGCTGTCCGAGGACTACTTTCCGGCTGACATCGCGCACGCATACACGGACGGCGGCGCCGCCGCGATCTCCGTGCTCACCCACATGGCCGGCTTTGGTGGCCGGCCCGAGCACATCCGCATCGTTCGTGCCGCGACCGAGCTCCCGATCCTGCGCAAAGACTTCGTGACCGACCCGTTCGAGATCGCTGAAGCGAGAGCTTGCGGCGCCGACGCGGTGCTGCTGATCGTCGCAGCGCTCGACACCGCGCAGCTCAAGGATCTCATCGCGGTCGCGAAGAGCCGTGGTCTCGCCGCGCTGGTCGAGGTCCACGACGAGGACGAGACTGCCGCGGCGCTCGAGGCGGGTGCGCCGGCGGTGGGAGTCAACCACCGTGACCTTCGGACGTTGGCCGTTGATCTGGCTGGGAGCGAGCGTCTGCGCAAGCTCGTACCGACCGACATCGTTTTCGTCGCGGAGAGCGGCATCCAAGGTCTCGAGGACGCGAGGCGTATGCGGGAGGCGGGGGCCGACGCCATCCTGGTCGGCGAGCTGCTGATGCGTTCCGCCGATCCGGCCGCGCAAATCAGAGAGTTGACGCAGTGATCCGGATCGCCGGGCGCGCGCAGGGCGCATGATTCGAATCAAGATCTGCGGCATCTGCGACCTCGAAAGCGCGCGCTTCGCGGTCGAGGCAGGCGCCGACATGATCGGTTTCCACTTCTGCAACTCCGATCGGCGCGTCTCGCCCGAGGACGCCAAGGCGATCCTGGACGAGCTGATGGTGCGGCCGAAGATCGTCGGCGTCTTCATCGACGAGTACCCGGGCGAGGTGCGCAGGATCGCCGATTTCCTCGACCTGGACCTGCTTCAGCTGCACGGCTCAGAGCCGCCGGGCTTCGAGGCCGGCCGGCCGGTCATGAAAGTGCTCAAGGTGAGGGACGGTCAGGTTCCCGGGACGGACGATTGGCCCGACCCGATCATGCTCGACTCGTGGGCCGCCGACCAGCGCGGCGGCACCGGCCGGACCTGGGACTGGGAGGTCGCGCGGCCTCTGTTCGCGTCTCGCAGCGTATTCATCGCCGGCGGTCTGGAACCGGGTAACGTGGGCAAGGTCGTGAGCGAGTTCAAGCCCTACGGCGTCGACGTCTCCAGCGGCGTCGAGGCGCGCGTTCGCGTCAAGGATCCGGAGAAAGTGCGCTCGTTCATCCGCGCCGTCCGCATCGCCGAGGCGCTCGCCTGATGTCACGCTCAACGCTGACTCACCCCGTCGACGGTCGGTTCGGCGCATTTGGCGGGCAGTACGTGCCCGAGACCCTGATGAGCGCGCTGCGAGAGCTCGAAGACATGTGGCACGAGGCGAAGGCCGACCCCCAGTTCCAGCTCGAGCTGGCCGGCCATCGGCGCGCGTTTGTCGGACGCCCGACACCGCTCTACGCCGCGGGCCGCCTGAGCGAGCACTTCGGCGGCGCGCACATCCATCTCAAGCGCGAGGACCTGTGCCATACCGGAGCGCACAAGCTGAACAACGCGGTCGGTCAGGCGTTGCTCGCGGTGCGCATGGGCAAGAAGCGGGTCATCGCCGAGACTGGCGCGGGTCAGCATGGCGTCGCGACCGCGACGGTCTCCGCGCGATTCGGCCTCGACTGCACCGTCTACATGGGCACGGAAGACATGCGCCGCCAGTCGATGAACGTGCGCCGGATGAAGCTTCTCGGCGCCGAGGTCGTCGAGGTCAAGTCAGGGTCGAAGACGCTCAAGGACGCAACCACCGAGGCGATCCGGGACTGGGTGACCAACGTCCGCACCACCCACTACATAATCGGTTCGGTCGTCGGCCCGCACCCGTATCCCGAGATGGTGCGCGACCTGCAGCGCGTGATCGGCGATGAGGCGCGCGACCAGTACCTCTCGCTCGATGGCAAGCTTCCCGACGTCGTCGTCGCGTGCGTGGGCGGGGGCTCGAACGCGATCGGCATGTTCACGGCGTTCCTCGACGACCGCGATGTCGTGCTGATCGGAGTCGAAGCGGCCGGCAAGGGGATCCGCACCGGCGAGCACGCGGCGTCGCTGGTGGGCGGCCGTCCTGGAGTGCTGCACGGCTCGTACTCGTACGTCCTGCAGGATGGCGATGGCCAGATCCTGCCGACCCACTCGATCTCGGCGGGCCTCGACTATCCAGGCGTCGGGCCCGAGCACTCCTTCCTTCGCGATATCGAGCGGGTCGAATACGTCGCCGTCACGGACAAGGAAGCGCTTGCCGCCTTCAAGCTGTGCACGCGGCTCGAGGGCATCATGCCGGCGCTCGAGCCGTCGCACGCGATCCATCACGCGGGCGTGATCGCGCGAGAGCTCGGACCGGGCGGACGGATCCTCGTCTGCCTCTCCGGCCGCGGCGACAAGGACATGGACTCCGTTGATGGTGGCTGACGCCGGGCGCGCGCAGGGCGCACTTCCTATAAAGACGAAGCTCGCCAACGCGCTCAAGTCGAAAGGCGGCGACCTGAAGCTCGTCGCGTACATCATGGCCGGGCATCCGTCGGCCAAACGCTCGATCGACGTGGGGAAGAGGCTGGCTGCTTCCGGCATTGCGGCGATCGAGATCGGCATCCCGCACTCGGACCCCCTGGCCGATGGACCGGTGATCCAGCGCGCGGGCCAGGCTGCGCTCCAGCACGGGATGACCGTCGCGGGAGCTCTCGAGGTCGCCGCCGGGGTCGCGAAGGAAGGCGTGCCCGTCGTGCTGATGACCTACATCAACCCGGTCCTCGCCTACGATCCGCGGAAGTTCGCCGCCGAGGCCTCGCAGGCCGGCGTGGCGGGCGTGATCGTGCCCGACCTGCCGATCGAAGAGGCCGAGCCCGTATCCGGCTGGCTCCGCTCGGCGTCGCTCGACACCGTGTTCATGGTCGCCCCGACCACGCAGCCAGACCGCATCGCCACGATCTGCTCTCACTCGAGCGGTTTCGTCTACTGCGTCACCGTGACCGGGATCACCGGGGTGCGCAAGGACCTGCCGGCGGGCACGACCGAGATGTTCGCCGAGGTCAAAAAGCACACGTCGCTCCCCGTCGCGGCCGGGTTTGGCATCTCGCGCCAGGAGCACATGAAGGCGTTGCGCGGGCATGTCGACGCCGCCGTCGTCGGCAGCGCGATCGTCGACGAGATCGACAGAGCCGGAGACGGCGTCGCCCTGGTCAGGGAGCTCCTGAAAGCTTGTCGGTAAGAGGTATCAGGGGGGCCACGACGGCGAGCACGAACACCGGGGATGCGATCACCGAAGCCACCGAGGAGCTTCTGCGCGAGCTCGTCCGCCTCAACGACCTGGACGCAACTGAGATCGCGTTCGCCTACTTCACCACGACGCCTGACCTGAACGCGGAGTTTCCTGCCCTCGCCGCCCGCCGGCTCGGCTGGCTCGACGTGCCGCTTTTGTGCGGACACGATATGAACGTCCAGCAGCCCAATCCTCGGGGCGTCCCCATGTGCATCCGCATCCTGTTGCTGTACAACACACCACGGCCGCAGGCGGCGATGCGCTTCGCCTACCTCCGCGGCGCCGAAGCGATCAAGACCGACCTGGATTACATGAGAGGGGCGTTCAAGCCGTGATCATCGTCATGTCGCACCAGGCGACGCCGGCCGAGATCAAGGCGGTGGTGGACCGCGTTGAGGAGATCGGCCTTAAGACCGAGCTCTCGAAGGGCGAGGAGCGGACGGTCATTGGCGTGATCGGCGGCAACGCCTACGCCTACAGAGACGCGTTCTCGCACCTCGGCGGGATCCAGGAGATCGTCCCCATCACCAAGCCGTTCAAGCTCGCGAGCCGTGAGTTCCGCCGGGCCGACACGGTCGTCGACGTCGGCGGGGTGAAGATCGGCAACGACGAGGTCGTGGTCATGGCCGGACCGTGCTCGGTCGAGGGCGAGGAGATGCTCATGGAGACCGCGCGTCACGTCGCGTCGCAGGGCGCGCGGATGCTGCGCGGGGGAGCGTTCAAGCCGCGGACCTCGCCGTACTCGTTCCAGGGACTTGGCGAGTCGGCGTTGAAGATGATGGCGGCCGCTCGCGCCGAGACCGGCCTCAAGGTCGTGACCGAGGTCGTCTCGCCAGGTGACGTCGGGCTCGTCGCGCAGTACGCGGACGTGCTGCAGCTAGGCACCCGCAACATGCAGAACTACGCGCTTCTCCAGGAGGCGGGCCGCTCCGGCAAGCCGGTGCTTCTCAAGCGCGGCATGTCGTCGACGATCGAGGAATGGCTTCTCGCGGCCGAGTACATCCTGTCGCAGGGCAACCGCGACGTGATCCTGTGCGAGCGCGGGATCCGCACGTTTGAGACCGCGACCCGCTTCACACTGGACCTCAACGCGGTACCCCTGGTGCGCGAGCTCTCTCATCTCCCCGTCGTTGTCGATCCCTCGCAAGCGACCGGCAGGTGGTCGCTCGTCGGCCCCATGTCCCTGGCGGCGATCGCGGCCGGCGCGAACGGGTTGCTCATCGAGGTCCACCCGACGCCGAACCAGGCGTTGTCGGACGGCGCACAGTCGCTGGACTTCGACGCCTTCGACCATCTCATGGCCGACTTGCGGCGGCTGCTCGGCGCGATGCAGAAGCAGCTGGCTTAGAGCGGCGTGCCGACCGTCGCGATTGTCGGGCTCGGCCTGATGGGCTCCTCATTCGCGCTCGCCCTCAAGAAAGCCCGTCCCGATGTAACTGTCGTGGGCAGCGACCGCAACCCGGTCGTCGTGCGGAAAGCGCTCGACCGCGAGATTGTCGCCACCGCGAACACGGACCTTAGCGTGGTCGAGGTGGCCGATGTCGTTGTCGTCGGCGCTCCGCTCCACGCGATGCGCGAGCTGTTTGCGCAGCTGGCCGTGAAAGCCGCGGGCAAGCCGATCACCGACATGGCGAGCACCAAGGCGACCGTCATGGAATGGGCCGCCGCAGAAGGGATCGACCTGGTCGGGGGCCATCCCATGTGCGGCAAGGAGACATCTGGCATCGACCACGCCGAAGCAGACCTCTTCGAGCACGCCCCCTGGGTGCTTACGCGCGACGATGGGTGGATCACCGAGCTGATCGAGGCGGTCGGCGCGCATCCGGTCGTGATGGACGCCGTGACCCATGACCGGCTCGTCGCGGGCGTGAGCCACGCCGCTTTTCTGCTCTCGGTCGGCTACGTGCTCGCGCTTTCGCGACGCGAGGACTGGCCCCAGGCTTCGCGTCTGGCCGCCGGCGGATTTCGGGACATGAGCCGGCTTGCCGCCGGCGACCCCGATCTGTACGCCGGCGTCGCGCGCACCAACCGGCAAAACCTCATCGAGATGCTGGACGCGGTGAGCGCCGAGCTCGCGAGGCTTCGCCGGCACCTCGAGGCCGACGACCCGCGTCTGATCGAGCTGTTCGAGGAGGCGCGGGACGTGCGTGAGCGCTGGGCCAAGAGTTGATCGCCACCGTGCGAAGCGCTCGCCGGCTGGAGGGCGCGATCACGGTGCCGGGCGACAAGTCCATCTCGCACCGGGCGCTCATCCTTGGCGCCGTCGCATCCGGCGAAAGCAGGGTGCGCGGCCTGTCGGCGGGCGCCGACGTGCAGTCGACCGCGAGCTGCCTTGGCGCGCTGGGCGTGGAGATCGACGGATCGATTGTCCGTGGCCGCGGCATGGGTGGGTTGCGTGCGTCATCCGGGCCGCTCGATTGCGGAAACTCGGGCACCACGATGCGACTGCTGGCGGGATTGCTCGCGGCGCAGGGATTCTCGAGCGAGCTCATCGGCGACGAGTCGCTGTCCCGCCGGCCAATGGACCGGGTCGTCGGTCCCTTAAAGCAGATGGGCGCGAACGCGGCCTGGCCTCCGTTGCGAGTGGGCGGCGGCACCGGGCTGCACGGCATCGAGTACCACCCTCCCGTGCCGAGCGCGCAGGTCAAGTCGGCGGTTCTGCTGGCGGGGCTTTATGCAGAAGGCAAGACCTCGGTCATCGAGACTGTCAAGACTCGCGACCACACCGAGCTGATGCTGGAGGCGATGGGGGCGACCGTCACTGTCGACGGACTGACGGTCGAGTTGGAGCGCACCGCAAGCCTGGCTCCGCTCGACATCGATGTGCCCGGCGACTTCAGCGCCGCGGCGTTCTGGCTGGTCGCGGCGGGGATCGTCAGCGAATCGAAGGTCAAACTCGTTGGCGTCGGCGTCAACCCGACGCGAACCGCGCTCGCGGACCTGCTCACGACCGCGGGCTTTCATCTCGCCAGGTCGAAGCCGCGCTTCGAAGCGCGCGAGCCAGTCGCGGACCTGCATGTGCGACCCGCCGGCGACCTGCGTCCGCTCCGCATCGATGGCGGGATGGCTGCTGAGATGATCGACGAGCTGCCTGTGCTGGCTGTGGCGGCGACGCAGATCGCCGGCACGAGCGTGATCTCGGGAGCGGGCGAGCTTCGTATGAAGGAGTCCGATCGCGTGGCCGCGATGGAAGCTGGGTTGAACGCGATGGGCGCCGATGTCGTGGCCCAGGCCGACGGCTGGATCATCAAGGGACCACGTCGCCTCGAGGGTGCGCGGGTGGATTCCGTCGGCGACCACCGCGTGGCCATGGCGCTTGCGGTGGCCGCACTCATCGCGGACGGCAAAACCGAGATCGAGGGCGCCGAGTGCGTCGAGATCTCTTATCCCGCGTTCTTCGATCACCTGGAGTACCTGGCTTGAAGGTTCGCCGCGAGATCGATGTCGAGGTGGTCGCGCTCGAGCTGTACGAGCTCGAGGTAACTGCCCCACGCGACGATTTCGAGCTCGAGGTCAGGCGCACCACCCAGGTGGCGCGGTCCCCGCACGCCGCCTCTTTCGACGCGGCCCGCAAGCTATATCTGAAGTTCGGCACCGATCCCACGCGGACGCGTCCATCCTCGGAGGCGCTCCTGCGCCGGGTCAAGAAGGGCGAGCCCCTGCCGCGCATAAACTCGCTGGTCGATGTCGCGAACGCGCTGTCCGTGCAGCTCCAGGTGCCGGTCGGGCTCTACGACCTCGACAAAGTGAAGGGCGACGAGCTCGTGATCCGGCTGGGACAGAAGGGCGAAAGTTATCAGGGCATCGGCAAGGAACGTGTCAACGTCGCGGGGCGGATCTGTGTGGCCGACGCCGAAGGTCCGTGCGGCAATCCAAGCGCCGATTCAGCGCGCACCATGATCACCACGGACACAGAGCGCGCGGGGTGGATCTATTTCTTGCCCGTGAGCGACGAGGATGTCGACCGCACCGCCGAGCTCATCGCCGTTTTCGGGCGTGGCCTGATCCGGCTGGTCGAGTCATGAAGGTCGCCGCCGAGCAGGTCCTCTGCGTCAATCGCGAAGACATCTTTCCCGACGGCGCGTGGCACGGATTCGTGACCGACGATCTGGAGCGACCGCAGAAGGTGATCCGCGAATCCCACTTCTTCAAGCCTCGGGCGGAGGTGGAGAACGATCCTAGCTTTCAGCAGATCATCCCGTACGTTGTGTTTCGCCATCGAGACCGCTACCTGCTGACGCACCGGCTGCGCGCGTCGTCGGAGCGGCGACTGCGCAAGCAGTACTCGCTGGGCGTGGGCGGCCACATCAATCCCGGCGACCTGAGCGCGGGCGACCCGATCCTCGACGGCCTCAAGCGAGAGTGGGAGGAGGAAGTCGTCTACGACGGGCGCTTCGAGGCGCGGCTGCTTGGATTCCTGAACGAGGAATCGTCGCCAGTGTCGAAGGTCCATCTCGGCGTCGTGTTCCTGGTCGACGGCGACAGCCCGAACATCAAGATCCGCGAGACCGACAAGCTGGCCGGCGAGCTACTCACGCTGGACGAGATGCGGATCTACTTCCTCGAGATGGAGTCGTGGTCGCAGATCGTGTACGAGCGCCTTCGCATGGGCGAGTCGTGAGGTATGTGGAGGCCGGCGGCGCTCGCGTCTCGGTCATCGGCCTCGGCACGTGGCAGTTCGGCTCGACCGAGTGGGGTTATGGGCGCGATTACAACACCAAGGTGGCGGGCGACATCGTCCGCCGTGCCCTCGACCTCGGCGTCAACCTGATCGACACGGCGGAGATCTACGGACTCGGTCGCTCCGAGCGGATTATCTCCGGCGCGATACGCGACAGGCGCAACGCGGTCTTTCTCGCCACCAAGCTGATTCCCATCGGTCTCCCGTTCATGACGGGCTGGCGCGCGCGCTCCAGCCTGCGCAGGCTTGGCGTCGACAGTGTCGACCTCTACCAGCTCCACTGGCCGAGTCCATTTTTTCCGCCGCGGTCGACGATGCCACGTTTTCGACGGCTGGTCGATGAGGGCGTGACCCGGCATGCGGGCGTCAGCAACCATGGGCTTGCCGCCTGGCAGGAATGCGAGCGGGCATTTGGAGGACCGATCCTGTCCAACCAGGTGCGGTTCAGCCTGGTGTATCGGGAGCCGGATCGGGAGCTGGTGCCCTGGGCGCAGCGAGAAGGTCGCATGGTCATCGCGTACAGCCCGCTGGGGCAGGGACTGCTCTCGGGCAAGTACCAGACCCGGCCGCCGGCCAACTTTCGGCGGGTTCGCGGCGACTTCACCGCGGAAGGCCGCGCCAGACGGGCGCCTCTGATCGACGCCTTGGGTGAGATCGCCGGCGCACATGGCGCGACGGCGGCGCAGGTCTCGCTCGCCTGGCTCGTCCGCAAGCCGAACGTGGTCGCGATCCCGGGAGCATCGAGTGTGCGGCAGCTCGAGGAGAACGTGGCCGCGGCCGATCTGACCCTCAGCGACGACGAAGTTCGCCGACTGGATAGCCTCAGCCTGTGAAGCTCAACTCCGTCGAGCTGCACCGGATCAAGCTGTCGCTCGTCGCGCCCTTCGAGACCTCGTTCGGGGTCCAGACCGAACGCGACGTCCTGCTGCTCAAAGCGATCACCGACGCGGGTGAGGGATGGGGCGAATGCGTGGCGGGCGAGGAGCCGACCTATTCCTCCGAGTACGTCGAAGGCGCCCAGGAGGTGCTCATCCGCCACCTGATCCCGCGGCTGCTCAACCGCGAGATCTCTCTGGCGGACGTGGCGCGGATCCTGCGACCGATTCACGGCCACAACATGGCCAAGGCGGCGCTCGAGATGGCGATGCTCGACGCCGAGCTGCGGGCGGACGGCAAATCGTTTGGGCAATTCTTTGGCGCCACGCGCACGGCGGTGGACTGCGGGGTGTCGGTCGGAATCCACAGCTCGATTCCAGAGCTGCTGCAGACCGTCGGCGGGTATCTCGACGCCGGGTACCTGCGGATCAAGCTGAAGATCAAGCCCGGCTGGGACGTCGAGCCGGTACGTGCTGTGCGCGAGCGCTTTGGCGACGTGCCGCTGCAGGTGGACGCGAACACCGCGTACTCGCTCGCCGATGCAAAGCACCTTGCCGAGCTGGATCGATTCGACCTCCTGCTCATCGAGCAGCCACTACCGGAGGAGGAGGTGCTCGCCCACGCCAAGCTCGCGCGCAACGTCAAGACGCCGATCTGTCTCGACGAGTCGATCACGTCGGCGCAGGCGGCGGCCGACGCCATCGAGCTCGGCGCGTGCCAGGTGATCAACATCAAGCCTGGCCGGGTGGGCGGTTACCTCGAGGGCCGCAAGATCCACGACGTATGCGTCGAGCGAGGCATTCCGGTCTGGATGGGAGGCATGCTGGAAACAGGGATCGGGCGCGCCGGCAACGTGGCGATGGCCGCGATGCCGGGTTTCACGCTGCCTGGAGATACCTCGGCGTCAGACCGCTACTACCACCGCGACATCACGGAGCCGTTCGTCCTTCAGGACGGCAGGCTGAAGGTGCCGACGCGGCCTGGTCTCGGAGTGACGGTGGATCGCGAATACCTGGACTCGATCACGTTCTGGAGTGGGACGCTCGGGCGTGGCGGCATGAGCGCGGCCTCGGGCTAGCGTCTACCCCATCAAGTCGGTCATGGCCGCGGCGCGTGCGGCGGAGCCCAGCCGGCGAAGGCCAAACCTGTCTTCGATGGTGGCGAGCAGGTTGTAGTGGTTGTAGGCGTGGCCGCTCACCCGGTGCGGCGTGTTCGGTCGGATGACGATGGTGAGGACCGAGTTGATGCTGTCCTCGCCCTCATCCCAGGTCAGGAGCAGCACACCGCCTTCCTTCCATGCCTTCGTCGCGAGGATGGTCGGCACGGTCTGAGCCAACCACGCGTCGGCTGTCGCGGTCGAGCAGTCGTGGCCGTCGTGGCACATGTTGGGGGTGATCCAGACAAACCGCGGAACGTTGCCGGAGATATCGCGGGCGAACTGCGTGAAGGGCACGACCTGAGGGGGGCACCGGCCGCCGTAGTACGCGAACGGATTGTGCTTGACGGCGTAGAGAGTGGTGTTGCTGAGGCAGCCGCCGCTTGTCATGCCCTCCATGTAGGCGCGCCAAGAGATCCCGGCCGACGTGAGCTGCGCGCCGAGGCCGCCTGCCGGCAGGGCATGGTACCCGTCGTCCGTGATTCCCCATGTGCTGCCCGAGGTCATGGCGAGGTAGTTGGGAAGGCTGGGGTGAGTTACTCCCCGGTAGTTCGTCGCAAGGCCATATTTCGCCGCCAGCTGCGACGTGTAACGACCGGCGAGCGCGTCTTTGTACGAGCGGTTCTCCATCACGATGACGAAGACGTGCGATGGGGAGGGGGCGGGCGCCGTGGTCGGAGCGGGCGCCGTGGTGGGAGTCGGCGAGGAGCTCGGCGACGCATTCGCCGTGGGTGTTGGACTCGCCGTCGGCTGCACCGCCGCGACGGGGGTCGGGCTGGGATGCGCGGCGGTGCGGGCCGGCCCGCAGGCCGCGACAGCGATCACGGCTAGCATCGGCAAGGCCATGAGACTGGCATCCGGGCGGTGGGAGTTCCACGTTCGGCCGGAGCGGGGTGGGCGGATCACCTCACTTCGCCTCGACGGCGAGGAGCTGCTGGACCAGGGCATCGGAGTTGACCAGCCTACCGCGAAAAGCTTCGTTGAGGGCGGCGCATGGGGCTGGGACGAGATCGTGCCGAACCTGGAACCGACCGACGAGCTGCCCGACCACGGCGAGGCGTGGCGGCTGCCATGGGAGGTGCTGGATGAGGGCATGATGCGATGTCGGGGCCGGCTGGTGCCTTGGGAGCTGCAGCGCCGCATCGAGCTCGATGACGCGGTCAAGGTTGCGTATCAGTACCGAAATGTGGGTAGGTCAACGCAGCTCGCGTACTGGTGCGCGCACCCGCTGTTCAGGTATGAGTCGGGGATGGAGATCGGCGCGGAGGTGCCGAGCGCTCTTGGAGAAGGCGCCAGCACAAAGGTCTTTCTACCGGCTGGATCGGTCGACCATATCGTGCTCGGGTGGAGCTCCGGCAAGCGCATCGCGGTGAGCTGGGACGCGTCGCTGACGCCTGATGTGGCCATCTGGATGTGCAATGGCGACATCGGCGGGTATCGCCAGATCGCCGTAGAACCGGCGACCGCCTCGCCTGTGCTCGAGCCCGGCGCGTCGTTCGCCTGGTGGCTTCGAATCACCCCTCTCTAAACTGAGCCCGTGCCCAAGGTCATCGGGCTGCGCTGTCGGGAGTGCGGCGCTGAGTACGAGCTCCAGGCGACGCACGTCTGCGAGATGTGCTTTGGTCCGCTCGACGCCGTCTACGACGAGGCGTTGCTGCGCAAGATCGTGAAGCGGGACCGCATCGAGTCGGGACCCAAGTCGATGTGGCGCTATCGCGACCTCTTGCCCGTCGAGGATTCCGTCGCGGTCGTCACACTCGGCGAGGGCCTGACTCCGCTGGTGAAGGCGGACCGCCTGGGCGCGGAGCTCGGACTGCGCAACCTCTATCTGAAGAACGACAGCATGAACCCGACCAACTCGTTCAAGGATCGGGTCGTTTCCGTCGCCATCAGCTGGGCGCGCGCGCACGGTTTCGAGACGATCGCATGCGCCTCGACCGGGAACCTCGCCAACGCGGTGGCCGCGTACGCGGCGCGCGCGGGTCTGGAGTGCTTCGTCTTCATCCCCGTCGACCTCGAGCCGGCGAAGGTCGCGAGCATCAGCGTCTTCGACCCGAATGTCGTGGCGGTGCGAGGGAACTACGACGAAGTGAACCGATTGTGCAGCCAGCTGATCGAGTCGACGCCATGGGCTTTCTGCAACATCAACATCCGCCCCTTTTACGCCGAGGGCTCGAAGACGCTGACCTTCGAGACCGCCGAGCAGCTCGGGTGGAAGCTCCCCGACGAGATCATCATCCCGATCGCCAGTGGCTGCCAGTTCGTGCGCCACCGCCAGGCGGCGCACGAGCTCATCGAGTATGGCCTCGTGCGCGGAGACCGCGTGCCTGCGTTCACAGGCGCTCAGGCGCTGGGCTGCGCGCCGGTCTACAACGCATTTCATTCCGATACTCCGGACCGCGTCCTGCCCGTCAAGCCGAACACCATCGCGCGGTCGATCGCGATCGGCAACCCGTCGGACGGTGTTTACGTGAACCGCATCGCGCGCGAAACCGGCGGCGTGGTCGAGGCCGTGACCGAAGAGGAGATCGTCGATGCGATCCGGCTCCTTGCGCGGACCGAGGGAATCTTCACCGAGACGGCGGGCGGGGTGACGATCGGCGTGCTCGCCAAGCTCGCGCGCGAGGGGCGCTGGAATGGCGACGAGGTGGTCGTCGCTTATGTCACCGGCCACGGGCTGAAGACCGCCGACGTGCTTGCCTCGGTGAACGGCCACGCCAAGCGGGTGGAAATAGAACCCACCATGAAGTCGTTTCGCGAGAAGGTGTCGATTTAGGTAATGGCGCAATTTCGAATTCCTGGACCCTTGCGGAGGCTCTCGGACGGCCAGGTGACCGTCCCCGTGGAGGCGGCCGACCTGGCGTCGGCGATCGAAGCGCTGGACGCCCGGTATCCCGGCTTCCGGGACCGCTTGCTCGATGAGAAGGGCGAGCTGCGCCAGTTCGTCAACGTCTACCTGAATGACGAGGATGTCCGCCTGGGGTCGGGTCTCCGGGAGAAGGTCGGCAAGGACGACGAGATCTCGATCGTGCCGGCGGTGGCGGGAGGCTAAGAAGCCAGGCGCTCGCCCCACCGGCGCTTTGCGCCACCTCCCCACAAGTGGGGAGGAGTTATGAACTTCACGCCCTCGCCGGCCCTGATCACCTGCCATCCACCTTCATGGACAAGTCGGTGGTGGTGGTAGCACAGAGGGAGCAGGTTGGGCAGGTCGCTTCTTCCGCCGCGAGCCCAGAACTCGATGTGATGCGGGCTGGTCATGTTGACCGGCCGGTCGCATTCCGGGGCCGCACAGGTGCGGTGTCTTGCTTTGAGCGCTCGCCACTGCGATGGCGAGACACTGCGCGTTGCTCGGCCAACGTCAACGACGACAGAGTCAGCCTTGAGAACCCGGTGCAGGGTTCCGTCGCAGGCCAGGCGCTGGACGGTCTTGCTCGAGATCGGCATTCCGCCTTGCAGCTCTGATGCGGGAGCACCCAGCTCGCCTTTCAGGCCTTCGATGGTGGTGTTGATGCTGATGTGCGGCCGCACGCCGTTGCGCCTGGGCAGCGTGCCGGCGCCCATGGCGTGGTGCATGGCCTCGACCAGCGCGTCAGCGCGCCGCTGCTTGGCCGTCCTCCGATCGTCGGCGCCCAGCGGATTGGACATGGAGTCGATGGCTGCCTTGAGGGTTGTGCCCCCGACCGGATCCAGCCAGGCGTCCAGCCGGTACATGCCGCCGCTCTCGCTGATGAAGAGCTGGCGGCGCTCGAAGTCGTCTTCGACTTTGGCCGAGAAGCCCTCGGGGTCGACCGCGTGCCACGTTCCGGCCGCGATGTCGCGCAGGTCTTTGATCGAGAAGCGCTTGGCGTTGCCGATCCACATCTCCTCGTCGAGGCGAGCGCCGATCTGATCAACGCGCTCTTGCAGATGGCAGATGACCGAGGCCGCCTGGAATCCGATCTCACCCGAGCTCAGCGCCTCTGCAACTATTGGCATCGACCTGAGCTGGCTGCCGTCGCACAGCCGATCGGCCGCGGCGGTCTTGGACATTTGGCATTCCCTTGCCACCCATGAGCAAGCGTTCTGGCCGGACAGCAGATGCTGGTTGCGCTTCTTGGCCGCCGCCACGGCCCGGCAGAGCTTGCCCTGGAGGCGGTCGATGGCGGCGCTAAGGCGCCTGGGATCGACGAAATCGTCGTCGGCGTCACGCTCGAAATCCTCGATCGCAGACTCGAGCTTGACGAGTTCATCAAACATGTCGCGATTATACGAACTTTAGTTTGGTATGTCCATATATTTTCAGTAAATTTATATTCACGGCAGACGTGCCTTCAACGCCGCCACGCCCGCCTATCACACCCTCTTCACAGTCCAGACCTTTAGCCTTACACTCGCCACGAATGGGGCGGAGACGTTGGAAACTCATCTTCGGTCCCTCGCTGGTGAAGGAGCCGGTGATCTACCAGCTCGGCCGCAAATTCGAGATCGTCACCAACATCCGCCGCGCCGACGTGACCCGTGACCAGGGCTGGGTCTTGCTCGAAGTCTCGGGCGAGCCCGAGGAGCTGGACAAAGGCGTCGACTACCTCGAGTCTCGGGGAGTGAAGGTCGAACCGGCCGAGGGCGACCTCGTCGAGTAGTTTCTACAGCTAGCGGGTCGTCATCGCCAGTCGTGCTCCTAGGAGCGCCTTCGTCGCCTGCACGTCGCCGATCGCCAACAGGTTCGGAGCTTAGCTCCGAACTACGATTGGCGCCGGAAAATGGCGGAGTCGGTGGATGTCGCGATCATTGGTGCCGGCCAGGCCGGGCTGGCCACCAGCTGGTACCTCAAGCAAGCCGGCGTCGAGCACGTCGTCCTGGAATCGAGCCGGGTCGCCGAGACGTGGCGCTCGCGCCGGTGGGACTCGTTCTGCCTGGTCACGCCCAACTGGAGCGTCAGATTGCCAGGTGCCGAGTACGCCGGCCCAGACCCCGATGGCTTCATGCCGCTCGCCGAGCTCATCGATTACTTCCAGCACTGGGCCGACTCGTTCGACGCGCCAGTGCAGACGAACAGCAACGTCTCGTCACTCGAGAAAAACGACGGAGATTTCGTCCTTGAGTTGGCGGACAAGAAGCTCCGGGCGCACACTGTCGTGGTCGCGACCGGCGCCTACCAGCGGGCACACAGGCCGGCGGGCGCCGAACAGCTGCCCCCCACGCTGTTTCAGCTACTGGCTGAGGAATACTCGAACCCAACCACTCTTCCCCCCGGCGCGGTGCTGATCGTCGGCAGCGCCCAGACGGGCTGCCAGCTCGCGGAGGAGCTCCACGAAGCGGGCCGCAAGGTCTTCATCGCGTGCGGCCGGTGCCCGTGGGGCCCTCGGCGGATCGGCGGTCGCGACATCGTCTGGTGGGCAGCGCAGTCTGGATTCCTCGACCGCACGCCCGCGACGCTCCCCGGGCCCGCAGCTCGGCTGGTCGGAAACATAGTCACCACCGGCCATGGCGGCGGCCATGATCTGCACCTCCGCACGCTCGAGCAGATGGGAGTCGAGCTGCTCGGCCGCTTCAGGGGTGCCGAGGCCAACAAGATCGGCTTTGCCGATGATCTGGCGGCGAGCGCCGACTTCGGTGACGCAAGGCTCGGCGACCTGTGGAAGTACATCGAAGCTCACTGCGCCGCTTCCGGTCTGGCACTGCCGGATTTCGAGCTGCCGCAGCCGCTGCGAATCGCGACCCGGACCGAGCTCGACGCCGCCAAGGAAGGCATCGGCACCGTGATCTGGACCAGCGGCTACCGTCCCGACTACGGGTGGATGAAGCTCCCGGTGTTTGACGAGATGGGCTTTCCGGTTCAGCGCGATGGCGCTTCCGAGATCCCCGGGCTCTATTTCGCGGGCGTCCACTGGATGCGCAAGCTCAAGTCATCAATCCTCTACGGTGTGGGAGAGGACGCAGAGTTGCTCGCGCAGCACATCGTCGCCAACAGATCGTGAGAGTCGTCGTCGCGATGTCCGGCGGGGTCGATTCGTCGGTCGCCGCCGCGTTGCTGCAGGCGCAGGGTCACGAGGTCGTCGGTGTGACGCTGCAGCAGTGGCCGCGTGACGATTCCGACGAAGCCACCCGCCACGGTGGCTGCTGCTCGCTGTCCGCAGTCGAGGACGCGCGTCGGGTCGCCGCCGTGCTGGACATTCCTTATTACTGCTGGAACCTGGAGCAGGAGTTTGGCGAGCGCGTGATCGAGCCTTTCCATCGCGCGTATCTCGCGGGGCGAACACCGAATCCCTGCGTGCGGTGCAACGCGTTCGTGCGCTTCGACCTGATGCTGTCCCGTGTCGTCGAGCTCGGATTCGACCGCCTGGCGACCGGTCACTACGCTCGGATCACACGCGGGCCGCAAGGTCCAGAGCTTCACATGGCCGTCGATGCCGCGAAGGACCAGTCGTACATGCTCTATCACCTGGACCGCGAACGGCTTTCGCGCATCGTCTTCCCATTGGGCGGGATGAGCAAGCGCGAGGTGCGCCAGCACGCGTTGGAGTTCGGTCTGCCGGTCGCGAACAAGGCTGAGAGCCAGGAGATCTGCTTCGTGCCGCGCGGTCAGACAGCCGCGTACCTCGCCCGGCGGCTGCCGGTCCGAGCAGGCGCCGTCACGGATGCCGCCGGGCGCCGGCTCGGCACTCATCGGGGGACCGCGCTGTACACGGTCGGACAGCGCAGCGGTTTCGGTGACCTCGCCGAACCGGGGCCATGGTACGTGACCAGGATCGACGCGGCCACCAACCAGATCGTCGTCGGCCGCCGCGAGGACCTTGCCGTGCGCGAAGTCTCGCTCGAGGAGGTCACGTTCATCGACGGCACGACACGCGAGCCGCTTCCGTGCGAGGTCCGGCTTCGCTACCACTCGCCCGCCATCCCGGCGGTCTATGAGGACGGTCGCTTGAGGCTCGACGAGCCTTTCCTCGGCGCGGCGCCTGGCCAGGCGGCGGTGCTCTATTCGGGCAGCCGCGTGCTGGGCGGGGGGATCATCGCAGCGGCCGCGTGAGCCGCTCTCCCGACCTCGTTCTCGCCGCTTTCCACTGGCTCGAGTACCTCGGGCTGCTCGGAGGCATCGGCTCGTTCGTCGTCCGGCGGCTCGGCCGGATGCCTCCTCGCATCGAATGGGCGAACCCGCCGATGCACATCGCGTTCGCGGCGGCGCTGGCCGGCGGCCTGGGTTTGCTGGCGTTCGAGCACGGCTCGTGGGCCGTGCCGCGCGTGGCCGCCGAAGGGGCGGCGCTGGTGCTGTGTCTGCGCGGCAATCGGTATGTCGCGCCCTTCGCCGTTCTGGCGGCTGCCCTCCTGCCATTGGCCGGTCACGCGTCCGGCGTGTCACCGCAGGCCGCCGGGGCCGAGTTCGCCGACGCTCTCCATGTGCTGTCCGCCGGCATGTGGGCGGGAGGCATCCTGGCCCTTGCCAGCCTGCAGCCGTCCGACGGGTGGAGGTCACCCGAGGCACGGATGTTGCTCGAGCGGTTCGGCCGCGTTGCCCTGATCGCGTTCGGCGTCACCGCCCTGACCGGGTTGCTGAGGGCGACCGAGCAGCTGTCGGACGTCAGCGACCTGTGGACGACGACCTATGGCGTCGTCCTGATGCTCAAGTCAGCGGGCGTCCTCGCGATGCTTGCCGCGTCCCTTGCCTGGCGTCGCGGGTGGCCGGCAGGCGGGGCCGAAGCCGTCCTGGCGACTGCTGTGGTCGGGGCGACAGCCTTGCTCGCCGCTTTTCCGCTACCGGCATAGGATTGGGCTGTGGCGCAAATTCGCGACGTGATGGCCAAGCGGCTGCAGACGGTCGGCCCCGACGACACCGTCGGCGAGGCCGTCGCGGTGATGGCACAGAACCGCATCGGATCGGTCCTGATCATGGATGGCGAACGGCTGCTGGGCATCTTCACCGAGCGCGACACAGTGCGCGCGCTGTCTCAAGCCCACGACGCGGCAAGGCATGAAATCGTCTCGTGGATGACGCACAACCCCACGACGGTGGCTCCGGACGTGGATGCCGAAGACGCGCTGCGGACAATGCTCGACAGCGGCTTTCGCCACCTACCCGTCGTTGAGAACGGCAAGGTCATCGGCATGGTGTCGATGAGGGATCTCGCCGGCTAAACGAAGCGATCTGCGTGCCGGCTCGGGACGCTATGGATCCCTGCATCGGGCCTGGGCCGAATCGTTGGTGTAGGCCCCTCCGGCCGCCCCATCCCCGGCTTTGCGGCCGCCCCATCCCCGGCCTCCGGCCGGTACTTCCCTGTGAGACTGGTTTGGCGCCAGTGACCCGAGGATGTGGCTCAGTACTTCCTGGGCGCTCCCAGCGAGCTGCCTTCTTGTGGATTTGCCCGCCCGAGGGTCATGGTGCCGGTCGGACA
>Ga0209803_1000633_pt1 | contig 23547 bp, 19 predicted proteins | sample GraSoiAngelo_138_FD_185895 | JGI IMG/M metagenome (GOLD analysis project Ga0209803, IMG submission 185895) | Grasslands soil microbial communities from the Angelo Coastal Reserve, California, USA - 14_0929_09_40cm (SPAdes) (version 2) | ecosystem: Environmental > Terrestrial > Soil > Grasslands ...
GCCGGGCCTGGCAGGTCGGTCAGCAGGTTCGAGGATCACCAGTTCCTCACCACGAACCCGGCGAACGGCCAGCTCTACCTGACAGAGACCATGTTCACCGCCGCCGGCAAGCCCGTGATCCTGTTCTCACGAAGCACGGACGGCGGTCAGACTTGGTTGTCTCCGGTCTCGATCAGCGATCGGGCGGGAAACGTCACCTTCCAGGACTCGTTCGCGGCGTCAGGCAAAGACCCGTCCACCGTTTACGTTACGTTCGGAGCCTTCGCCAACCACAACCTGTCGAACTGGAATCGCATCTACATCGCGAAGTCAGCCGATGGCGGCCTGACGTTCTCTCAGCCCCAGCTCCTGACAGAGATCACGCCGCTTCCAGACCCGCTGCCGAACGCACCATGGCGCTCAGACAACAACCTTTGGGTGGCGGTCGATCGCAGCACCAATCAGATTTATGTCAACTACGCCGACTACAACGGCGGCGACGCCGACGTCAAGGTCATACGGGTCCACGACGACGGCGGTAGCTTCTCGGTGCAGAGGATCACGCGGGTGAACAACGACTCGACAGCGTCCGACCAGTTCTTCCCCTTCGTCACCGTCGCCCCCAACGGTCGCGTTGACGTCTGCTATCAGGACCGGAGCTACGCGCCGGGAAACGCTCTCCTCTTCACCACCTGCGGTGCGTCGACTGACGCAGGTGTCTCCTTCACGAACCAACAGGTGACCACAACTCCCTTCGACGCGTCGAACAACAACTTCATCGGGGACTACAACTGGCAGGTGTCGACGGCAAACACAGTGATTCCCATCTTCGTCGGTGATGGAGTCCCGGGAGGTGGCTCGCTCGATGAAGAAGTCTTCATCGCGATCGTGACTCCCTGATCAAGGGGACGGGCGCGGGGACCTTTCGGCCCCCGCGCCTGCGCCCGCGTCTTGGGGGGTCTAGCACCAGCCGTAGCCGCCAGTGGCGGCGGCGCGTTGTGGGGGAGATGGGCGCCGCGGGTCGCACGCTTCTCGCGTTCTTCGTCGGGGCTATCACGGCCTGCAGCTCCGCGCTTACATCCAGCCCGCCGAAGTCGTACGTGCCGTGGGAGCCGCTGCCGCCCGCGCAGCACTACGTCACCACGCCGCTTGCGTCGCCCGTCAGCCCGCCGGCCGTTCCCGAAGGCGCAGCGGTTTGCCGCGGAGCCCAGCTGGAGGGCGTTGCGCTTGCCGAAGGCGCGGCGACGGGCAACGTCAACATGCCGCTCCTGTTCCGTAACCGCAGCACAACCGACTGCTTCCTCGAGGGCTACTCGTCGGTCAGCGTCCTGAACGCGGACGGCCGGCCTCTCGCGATATCCACCGGCGAGAAGAGCCAGGGCACGTTCTTTGCCGACGACCCGGTCACCAGGGTGATGCTGCTGCATGGCACGCCGGCGCTTCCGAAACCCTTCGCGCGAAGCAACGGCAGCCTCGGCCAGGCGTTCATGAATTTCTCCTGGTACGACTGCAGGGAGCCGCGTGCCTCGCGGCTCGCCATCGATCTGCCGAACGGAGGCGGCTGGTTCTGGATGCCGTTTCGGATCAGCGCCGACGCGAGCCCTGCCTGCCACGGCTCGTCTGACGACTACACCGTGACCGAGCGAGGCCCGTTCAGCGCCGCGGGACTCTCGTGGGCGCCATCGCTCGACTTCATCTCCGCTGAGGTCAACATAGTCGCGCCGCGATCGGCGGCACGCGGCGCCGAGGTCAGGTACTTCATCACCATCCGCAACGGCAGCACGCGAGACTACGACATGCTGCCCTGCGCCGACTACTCCGAGTCGCTCGTCAAGGAACGCCTGGCGACGTATCAGCTCAACTGCGCGTCGGTCGCGCGCATCGCCCCAGGCGGCATGGCGACCTTCGAGATGCGCGCAATGATTCCTCGCGCATTGGCCACTGGACCGTCAGAGGTGGTCTGGTGTCTCAGTGACGGCCGGCTCGGCATCGCCTGCGGGACGGCGGCGATCGACATCACCTGAGCCCCTCCGGCGGCCTCGCCGGCACCTCCCCATAAATGGGGAGGAGTTGGGGCGATGCTCAAGCGCTGAGCCCCTCCGGCGCCTGCGGCGCCACCTCCCCATAAATGGGGAGGCGTTGAAGAGTTCTACTTGACGGAGGGGAGCCACCCCGCGCGGGTCTTTTCATACGTGGCGATGTCGTCGTCGTGGCGCTCGACCAGCGCGATCTCGTCCAGGCCGTGCAGCAGGCACTCGCGGGCGAATGGATCGATCTCGAAGCGATAGCTGAAGCCGTCGCCTCGCACCTGCTGCGCCTGGAGATCGACGATGACCTCGACCGTTGGATCCTCCGAGACGAGGTCGATGAGATGCCTGACCTGTGACTCCGGCAGCGTGACGGCGAGCAGGCCGGTCTTGTAGCAGTTGGCGCGAAAGATGTCGGCGAAGGTCGGCGCGACGATCGCCTTGAAGCCGAAATCGCGCAGTGCCCATGGCGCGTGCTCCCGCGAGGAGCCGCAACCAAAGTTGGCGCCCGCCACCAGGACCGAAGCGCCGGCGTACTCCGGCCGGTCCAAAACGAAGTTGCCGCGCGCCCGCCAGTCATAGAAGAGGAAGGGCCCATACCCGGTGCGCTCGATCCGCTTCAGGAACTGCTTGGGGATGATCTGGTCGGTGTCGACGTCCGCCAGGTCGAGCGGCGCCATGCGCCCGGCGACGCGTTTGACGGGCTCCACTACATCAGCTCCCGCACGTCGACGAGGTGGCCGGTCAATGCCGCGGCCGCAGCCATCGGCGGGCTCATCAGGTGAGTCCTTCCACCTGAGCCCTGCCTGCCTTCGAAGTTCCGGTTCGACGTCGAGGCGCACCGCTCGCCCGGCGCGAGGATGTCCGGGTTCATGCCGAGACACATGGAGCAGCCTGCGTTCCGCCACTCGAAGCCCGCGGCCTTGAACACCGCGTCCAATCCTTCGTCCTCGGCCGCGCGCTTGACCGAGGTCGAGCCTGGCACCACCATCGCCCGGACCTTGGGGTGGACGTGGCGGCCCTGGATGACGCTTGCCGCGGCGCGGAGGTCCTCGAGCCGCGCGTTCGTGCACGAGCCGATGAAGACTCGGTCGATTGCGATGTCGGCCAGGGCGATGCCCGGCTTCAGGTCCATGTAACGCAGGGCCCGCTCGTCGGTCTCGGAGTGGGGGACCGGGACGCGCCCCGTCACCGGCACCACCTGCGCCGGCGTCGTCCCCCACGTGACGTGGGGCTCGAGCTTCGACGCGTCGATCTCGATCACATCATCGAAGGACGCGCCGTCGTCCGTGCGCAGTGAGCGCCAGTGGTCCAGCGCCTGCTCCCAGGCAGCGCCCTTCGGCGCGTGCAGCCTGCCCTGCAGGTAGGCAAAAGTGGTGTCGTCGGGCGCGACCATGCCGGCCTTGGCACCCCACTCGATCGACATATTGCAGATCGTCATCCGCCCTTCCATCGAGAGGCCGCGGATGGTCGGGCCGCCGTACTCGACCAGGTGGCCCTGGCCCGCCGAAGTGCCGGTGCTGCCGATCAACCTCAGCACGATGTCCTTGGCCGTGACGCCGATCGGGAGCGAACCGGTGACGTTGACTGCCAGGTCGCGCTGGCGCTTCTGGGGAAGGCACTGGGTGGCCAGGACAACCTCCACCTCCGACGTGCCTATCCCGAAGGCGAGCGCCCCGAATGCGCCGTGGGTCGAGGTGTGGGAGTCGCCGCAGACGATCAGCATCCCCGGCTGGGTCAGCCCGAGTTCCGGCCCTATGACATGGACGATGCCCTGGCGCCGGCTTCCGATCTGATGCAGGGGGATGCCCTCCCGCCGGCAGTTCTCCGCCAGGACATCCATCTGCTTGCGTGAGAGCTCGTCGGCTGCTCGCGCGCCACCCCGCGTCGGGACGTTGTGATCCATGGTCGCCACGGTCAGGTCCGGGCGGCGGACCCGCCGATCGGCCAGGCGCAGGCCTTCGAAAGCCTGCGCCGAGGTCACCTCGTGGACGAGGTGGAGATCGACGAAGAGGAGGTCGGGTTCGCCCTGTGTAGAAGTCACGATATGGGCGTCCCAGAGCTTCTGCGCCACTGTCTTTGGCATCGGGAACGACAACTCTACGGTCCGTCAGGCAGGGAAATTTGTGCCCTGGCCACAACCCGAAGCAGGGTATGGCTCGTTAACATGCACGTTCACACATGAGCCAGTCCACGCGCGTCAGCCTCCTGGTACTTAGCCTCCTGGGCCTGATTGGCATTCCAACGGGGGCACGCGCGAGCTAACAGACCGCCAGCTAGATCGCAAAAGCCCCCGACCGAAAGGCGGGGGCTTCTTCATTTCTCGACCAAAAAGGAGCCCGCCACAAGTTGACCGGAGCCGACATGATCCTGGAAGCGCTGGAGCGCGAAGGTGTCGAGTACATCTTCGGCTACCCGGGCGGCGCCAACCTGCCGATCTACCAGCACCTCCACGAGCATCCGAAGCTGAAGCACATCCTGGTCCGCCACGAGCAGGGAGCGGCGCACATGGCCGACGGATACGCCCGTGCCTGCGGCAGGCCAGGCGTCGTCTTCGCGACCTCGGGGCCTGGCGCGCTCAACCTCGTGACCGGGCTCTGCACCGCCTACATGGACTCGGTGCCGATCATCGCGATCACCGGCCAGGTGAACAGCACCCAGGTTGGCCGCGACGCCTTCCAGGAGTCGGACGTCATCGGCGCCACGTCGTCCGTCACCAAGCACAGCTACCTCGTGACGAAGATCGACCAGCTGCCGCGCGTGGTCCATGAGGCGTTTCACATCGCGACCACCGGCCGGCCCGGTCCCGTCTTGATCGACATCTGCAAGGACGTCCAGATGGCAGACGCCGAGCGCGTGACCCCGGAAAGATTGCACATCCCCGGCTACAAGCTCAACGGGCACATCGACCTGAACCACGCCAAGCAAGCCGCTGAGGCGCTGGCCGGAGCCGAGCGGCCGGTGATTCTCGCCGGCCACGGCATCATCCTCAGCCATGCGGAGGCCCAGCTCCAGGAGCTGGCCGAGACGGCGGCCACGCCGGTTGGCACCACGCTGCTCGGCATCGGCGGGTTCCCGGTCAAGCATCCGCTCTCGCTGCACATGACCGGTTTCATGGGCACCGGCTGGTGCCTGAAGGCCGTGCAGAACGCCGACGTTTTGATGATGGTCGGCATGCGGGTCGATGACCGCGTCACGGCCAAGCTGTCGGAGTTCGCGCCGAACGTGAAGACCTTCATCCACGTCGACATCGACGGATCGGAGATGGGCAAGAACGTCCGCCCGCACATCGAGCTGGTCGCCGATGCGAAGCAGGCGCTCGCCGCGATGCTCCCGCACATCGGGACTCTGCAGGCAGACCGCGGCCGCTGGCTCTCCCAGATCGACGCCTGGCGCGAGGAGCACCCGCTTCGCTACAAGCACTCGAACGGCCAGCTGCAGCCGCAGGACGTGTTGATCGACATGTACCGCAGGGCCGACAGCGAGGCGATCGTGGTCGCCGACGTCGGCCAGAACCAGATCTGGGCGGCCCTGTGGTGGAACTACGACAGGCCGGGCCTGTTCATCAACTCCGGCGGAGCCGGCACGATGGGCTTTGCGCTCCCGGCCGCGATCGGGGCCAAGTTCGGACGGCCCGAACTGCCTGTTTGGTGCGTGGCGGGCGAGGGCGGCTTCGTGATGACGGCGCAGGAGCTTTCGGTTGCGGTCGAGCACCAGCTCGACGTCAAGATCGTGCTCCTCAACAACCTCTCTCTCGGCATGGTGCGCCAGTTCCAGGACGACTTCTACGGCGGCGTGCGCTCCCAGGTCGACCTGACCCACATGCCCGATTTCGTGAAGCTTTCCGAGGCTTACGGGATGCCCGCTCTGCGGGTCGAGAAGCTCGAGGACATCGGGCTGGCGTTGGACGCGGCGGAGCGTACGAAGGGGCCGTTCCTGATCGACTTCCGGATCGACCCCGAGGCGAACGTCTACCCGATCGTGCCGTTGGGCAAGGGGCTCGGTGAATTCTGGGAGGCACCGGAAAATGCCTGAGGCCACGGCGCGCCTCCGGCCGGCCCCATCGCCCGGCTCCACCGGGCACTTCCCCGCAAGCGGGGAAGAGTTGGCCACCTCCCGAGTGCGGGTCCTTTCAGTGCTCGTCGAGGACGGCCAGAACACGCTGACCAAGATCGCGGGCGCGGTCCGCCGCCGCGGCTTTCACATCCGCGGCCTTTCCATCGGCCCGACCCGCGAGCCGGGGCGTTCCCGGATCACGCTCGAGGTCGACCACGGCCACGCCGAGGCCGACCAGGTCCGCAAGCAGCTCGAGCGCCTGGTCGACGTGGTCGAGGTCGAGGACCTGACCGGCGACGAGGTGCACAACCGTGAGCTCGTGGTCGCCAAGGTCAAGACCTTGGAGCTGGCCCGGTTGATCCAACGCGGCGCCAAGGTCATCTCGACGGACACGGACGGAACCACCGTCGAGTTTTCCGGCGACCGCGACGAGATCTTCGACTTCGTCGAGGAGCTGGCGCGCCACGGGATCGTGGACGTCGTCCGCTCGGGTCCCCTGGTCATGAGGAGAACGGTATGAAGATCCACTACGAGAACGACTGCCCGCCGAGCCTCGGTGAACCGGTCGCGGTCATCGGCTACGGCAGCCAGGGCCGCGCGCACGCACTGAACCTGCGCGATTCCGGAGAGGACGTCCGCGTCGGCCTCTATCCCGGGAGCAAGTCGATCGAGCGCGTGGAGGCAGACGGCCTGCGCGCGGTGCCGGTGCCCGAGGCGGTGTCCGAAGCGACTGTGGTCATGGTGCTCACGCCCGATGCCGGCCAGGGCAAGCTGTTCCGGGAGTCGATCGAGGCTCACCTCCAGCCGCGTTCAATGCTGATGTTCGCGCACGGTTTCGCGATCCACTTCGCGCAGATCAAGCCGAACCAGGACATCGATGTGGCGATGATCGCGCCCAAAGGCCCCGGCCACCTCGTGCGCAGCACGTACGTCAACGGCCAGGGCGTGCCGGCGCTGATCGCCGTGCAGCAGGACGCGACCGGCAAGGCGTGGCAGCGCGCGCTGGCCTACGCGCGATCGCTGGGCGCCGGCCGCGCAGGAGTGCTCGAGACGACATTCAAGGAAGAGACGGAGACCGACCTCTTCGGCGAGCAGGCCGTGCTGTGCGGCGGCGTCGCCTCGCTCGTCAAGACCGGGTTCGAAACCCTTGTCGAGGCGGGCTACCAGCCTGAGCTCGCCTACTTCGAGGTCCTGCACGAGCTGAAGCTCATCGTCGACCTGATGTACCGCGGCGGTCTCGGCTTCATGCGGTACTCGGTCTCCGACACTGCCGAGTTCGGCGACTACGTTTCCGGACCACGCGTCATCGACGACCACGTGCGCCAGACCATGCGGCAGGTGCTGGCGGAGATCCAGGACGGGAGCTTCGCAGAGCGCTGGCTCGACGAGAACTCCAACGGCCGCAAGCAATTCTTCGCCATGCGGCGTAAGGACGCCGACCACCAAATCGAACAGGTTGGACGCGATCTGCGCGCGATGATGACCTGGCTGGAGCCTGTAGAAAAATGAGAGACAAGAATCCCGACCGCGTATTCATCTTCGACACCACGCTGCGCGACGGCGAGCAGTCGCCCGGGTTTCATCTCGACGCGAACTCCAAGCTGCGCATCGCGCGCCAGCTCGAGAGGCTGGGAGTGGACGTGATCGAGGCCGGGTTCCCGATCTCGTCGCCTGGAGATTTCGAGGCGTGCCGGCGCATCGCGCGCGAGATCCGCGGCGCCACCGTCACGGCGCTCGCCCGTGCCGTGCGTGAAGACATCGACGCGGTGTGGGGCGCGCTCAAGGACGCGCAGGACCCGCAGATTCACATCGTGCTGTCGGTCTCCGACGTGCACATCGACCGCAAGCTCGGCATGACGCGTGCGCAAGTGCTGAAGCGCGGGGCGGAGATGGTCGAGTACGCGCGCTTCCTGTGCGACAAGGTCGAGTATTCGCCCGAGGACGCCGGACGTGCGGACCCCGACTACCTCATCGAGACGGTGGAGACGATGATCGCCGCCGGCGCCAACGTCATCAACATCCCGGACACGACAGGCTACTGCCTGCCGTACGAGTTCGGCGAGCTGGTCCGCCGCGTCATCAACGAGGCGCGCGGAAGCGAGAAGGCGCTGTTCTCTGTGCACTGCCACAACGACCTGGGCCTCGCGGTCGCCAACACTCTGGCCGCGCTCTCCGCGGGCGCGCGGCGCGTGGAGTGCACGATCAACGGGATCGGCGAGCGCGCCGGCAACACGTCCCTCGAAGAGGTCGTGATGCTGCTGAAAGTCCGGCAGTCGAAGCTCGGCCTCGAGTGCGCAGTCGAGACGCGAGAGATCACGCGCACGTCACGCCTCGTCTCGGAGCTGACAGGCACACCGGTGCAGCCGAACAAGGCGGTCGTCGGCGCCAACGCGTTTGCGCACGCGTCGGGCATCCACCAGGACGGCGTGCTGAAGGACCGCCTGAACTACGAGATCATGAAACCTGAAGACGTCGGCCTGGCCGACTCCAAGATCGTGCTCACGGCGCGGTCAGGGCGTCACGCGTTTCATCACCGGCTGAGCCGCTTGGGCATCACGCTGAGTGAGGGCAAGGACGATGAGGCGTGGCAGCGGTTCCTCGTGCTGGCGGACACCAAGAAGGAGGTCACCGACGAGGACCTGCGCAAGATCGCCGCGATGGCGGAGACCAATGGGACCAATGGTCATGAGGGGAACGGGCACCCGCCGGTGACCGACCAACTCCACGACCACAACCACGTCGCCGACGCCATGCGACACATGATCTTCGGGTGAAGGTCGCCTACCAGGGAGAGCCCGGCGCCTACTCGGACGAGGCGGTCTCGGCGATCTTTCCCGACGCGCAGGCGTCCGGCTACGCGACCTTCCGGCTGACCTTTGAGGCGCTCGAGATGGGCGCGGTCGATGCGGCGGTCCTGCCCGTCGAGAACAGCAGCGCGGGCGTTGTCCAGGAGGTGTCCGACCTGCTCTGGGAGCTGCCTGGTCTGCGAGTGGTGCGCGAGCATGTGCATCCCGTCCGTCACTGTTTGCTGGGGTGGCCTGGTCCGGTCGAACGCGCTCTCTCGCACCCGCAGGCTCTCGCCCAGTGCGATCGCTATCTGCACTCGCGGCAGATCCGGCCGGTTGCCTTTCACGACACGGCCGGCGCGGCCCGTGCGGTGGCGGAGCAGCGCCAGCCGGGCACCGCGGCGATCGCGAGCAAGGCGGCCGCGGCCCGGTACTCGCTCTACGTGCTGGCTGAATCGATCCAGGACGACTCCGAAAACCGGACCCGATTCGTGGTCGTGGAGAAGGGCGGGCCTGCGCGACCGCGCGATGCGGCGACCGGCGACCGCGAAGCGGTCTCCAGTTGGAAGGGATCGATTGCTTTCGTCACCGCGCACCGGCCCGGCAGCCTGGCTCACGCTCTGGCGTGCTTCGCCGAGCGGGGGGTCAACCTGACCCGGCTCGACAGCCGGCCGATGCTGGGCCGGCCCTTCGAGTACCGGTTCTACGTCGACTTCTCCATCAACGGCGAGGCGTCGTCGGCGGCCGCGGCGGAGGCGGCGCTTAACGACCTCGAGGAGGCGAGCGCCGAGATCAAGCTGTTCGGGACGTACCCCTCCGCCTAGCGGACCTAACTCTTCCCCGTTTGCGCAAACGCAGGCCGCGGCGGGAAGCACTTCAAACCGCGACCTGCCCGCCCCAGTTTAAGTTAACAACGTTAAGTATGTAGTCGGTGATTGGCTTCAAAACGACTCCTGAACCTGAAACGCGCGTTTCAGAAAGCTGTGAACAATTCGTTAAAGGTTTTGGGATAAAGTGACGAATCGTGGGCCGCGGGCGTACTGACGCACCAGTTGCGGCAGACGAGCGACCGAAGCGCCGCCGGCTCCCAGGCGTAAACCTGCGCCCAGGCTCGGTCAAGCAGGCGCGCCTCGAGTCCGGCCTGAGTCTCGCCCAGCTTGGCAAGGGCCACGTGACGGCCCCCGCGATCTACCTGATCGAAACCGGCCGTACCCGACCGTCGCTCCCGACCCTAGAGCACATCGCGCGACGGACAGGCAAGCCGGTCGAGTTCTTTCTCGCGGCGCCCGTCGCCGCGACCGACGACCTCAATGCGCGGCTCGTCGAGCTCGAGGCGATGGTCGCCGACGCGCGCTACCAGGAAGCGATCGCGCTCGGCCAGTCGATTCTCGACCGCGGGTCGTCTGCTTTTCGCCTCGGGCGCATCCGTTTTCTGATCGGCCAGGCCTACCTCGGCTCAGCGCAGTCGGAACGCGCCGCCACGCTGCTCGCCGAGGCCAGAGCTCACTTCGAGGCTGTAAACGACGGCGCGATGCTCGCCGAGTGCATCGCTGCCCAGGCTGTGCTCGCCACCCGCACCCAGACGAGTGACGCGGTGTACCTGGCCGAGATGGCGCTTTCCGTCTTGCGCGCCCTCAAGCCTGTCCCGCCTCCGACCGAGGCCCGCTTGCTCGAGATCCTCGCCGCGGCGCACTTTGCCAGTCACGACCATGAGCGGGCCATCGCCACCTATAAGGAGGCGATCGCCGTGGGCAGCGCAGTGTCCGATCTGCAAGGGCTGGCCCGCCTCTACGGTGCAATCGGAGCGGACTACAGGAGCGCCGGCGACGGGGAGACGGCGGCGCGCTACACGCAGCGCTCGCTCGCCGTGCTCGAAGTGATTCGCGATCGCGACGTGCTCGCCAAATGCGAGAACGACCTCGCCCTGGTCCTCATGGCCGGGGGTGAGCTCGCGGAGGCGCGGCTGCATCTGGACCGCTCGCTCCAGCTGTGCGATGACAGCAACCTGAGATGCGGCCGCAGCCTGGTGCTGCTCAGCCTGTGCGAGCTGACGATGCGCGAGGGCGACCTCGAGCGAGCGCAAGAGCTTGGGAGCGAGGCCCTCGAGCTCGCCGAACGCCTCGAGGAGGGTGCGACCATCGCCGAGGCTCACGTGCTGCTGGGCCGGATCGCCGACCAGCGCGCTCTGCCCGACGAGGCTGACAAGCAGTTCGCCGACGCGATTCGCGGGTTCGAAGCGTTGGGGTTGCGCGAGAGGCTGCTCCAATGCCACGGCCAGTACGCCGAGATCCTGGAGCGGCGAGGTGAGCTCGCCCGGGCGTACATGCACATGAAGGAAGCGCTCCAGGCGAGCCGGCCGGGGCTGCTTCGCCGGGAGCAGGAGCAAGAGCAGGAGCGGGTCAGCTCGGCTTAGACGTTCTCCTTGCGTTGAAGGAGACCCTATTTACGCGTGTTAACGTAGTTTTCGCCGCCGGGGCGGCGTCTATGGACACGCAGGGGAGGTAGCTGACAGCTGGCGAAAGCTCTTCGCAACTCGAAGTTCACCCTCACCGCGGAAGCCGTCATCGCCGACTACCGGCTGGCCTACAGTAGCCGCCGAGCCTCCGTCATCGGGCGGGCTGAGGTCCTGCGAGGCAACGCCACCTTCGGCATCTTCGGCGACGGCAAAGAGATCGCCAACATCGCGATGGCCAAGGCGTTCCGGTCGGGCGACTGGCGGGCCGGCTACTACCGGGACCAGACCTTCATGTGGGCGACCCGGATGTCCAACGTCCGCGCGTTCTTCGCCCAGCTCTACGGAAACGCCAGCCTCGAGGCCGACCCGGCGTCGGGCGGCCGGCAGATGGGCAACCACTTCGCGACCCGCTTTCTCGACGATCGAGGCGAGTTCGAGCGCTCGGTCGACATGCCCAACTCGAGCGCGGACGTCTCGAACGTCGCCGGATGGATGCCTCGACTGGTCGGGCTTGCCTATGCGTCGAAGCTCTATCGCGACAACCCGCAGCTGAAGGATGCACAAGACGGGTTCTCCGTCAACGGCAACGAGGTCGCGTTCGGGACCATCGGCGACGCCGCGACCAGCGAGGGCCTGTTCTGGGAGGCGATCAACGCCGCGGGCGTGCTCCAGATCCCGATGGCGATGTCGGTGTGGGATGACGGATACGGAATCTCGGTGCCAATCACCACGGAAACCACGAAGGCATCGATCTCCGACGTGCTCCGAGGCTTCAGTCCGGACGACCGGCCGGGCATCGATATCTACGTCACCCGCGGATGGGATTACACCGCGCTCATCGAGACCTACGCGACCGCGATCGACAAGGTGCGGCGAGAGCACAAGCCCGCGCTGATCCACGTCACCGAGATGACGCAGCCGCAGGGCCATTCCACGAGCGGCAGCCACGAGCGATACAAGTCGAAGGAGCGCCTGCGCTTCGAGGCTGAGTACGACTGTGTAGCCCGCATGCGCGACTGGGTCATCGAGTCGGGAATCGCCAGCGAGTCGCAGCTCGAGGGTTGGGAGGCGGCCGACAAGGAGGCAGTCGAAGCGGCGCGCGACCTGGCCTGGGAGGCGTTCCAGTCGCCGATCCGCGCCGAGCGCGATCGCGCGGTGGCGATCCTGCGCCGGGTCGACATGCCGGAGGTGGCCGAGATCACCAACTCGCTGGACGAGGCGGTCAAGGTCACGCGGTCTTTGATCATGTCAAGCGCGAAGCGGGCGCTTCACCAGCTGCGCGGACTCGAAGCTCCCGCGCGTGACGAGCTCGCGAAGTTCGTCCGCGACTATGGCCGTGAGAACGACGAGCGCTACAACTCGCACCTGTACAGCAGCTCACCCGACTCGCCGCTCAACGTTCCGGTCGTGGGGCCCGCCTATTCAGACCAGTCGCCGACGGTCGACGGCAGACAGGTGCTCGTCCGCAACTTCGACGCCAACTTCGCGCGCGATCCACGCATCTTCGTCATCGGCGAGGACATCGGCAGGTTGGGCGACGTCAACCTCGTGTTCGAGGGACTGCAGGCGAAGTACGGAGAGCTGCGGCTGACGGACACCGGGATCCGCGAGGCGACGATCCTCGGCCAGGCGATCGGCGCCGCCATGCGCGGGCTGCGGCCGATCTGCGATATCCAGTACCTCGACTACTTCCTCTACGCGCTGGAGACGGCGTCGGACGACCTTGCGACGCTGCACTGGCGGACGGTGGGCGGACAGAAGGCGCCGGTGGTAATTCGCACGAAAGGGCATCGCCTGGTCGGAATCTGGCATTCGGGGTCCCCCATGTCGGTGGTGCTGAACGCCCTGCAAGGGCTCTACGTGGCGGTGCCGCGGAACATGACGCAGGCGGCGGGTTTCTACAACACGCTCTTCCGGGGCGACAATCCCGGGCTCGTGATCGAAGTCCTCAACGGCTACCGGCTGAAAGAGCGCGTGCCGGACAACATAGGCTCGTTCACGGTGTCGCTTGGCGTGCCCGAGGTTCTGCGCGCGGGCACCGACGCGACCGTCGTCACCTACGGTGCCTGCTGCGCGATCGCGCTCGACGCCGCGCAAACTCTCGATGAGCTGGGCGTATCGTGCGAGGTCATCGACGTCCAGACGCTCAACCCGTTCGATGTGACTCACATGCTCGCGCGCTCGATCGAGAAGACGCACGCGCTGATCTGTGTGGACGAAGACGTGCCGGGCGGCGCGTCGGCGTTCATGCTGCAGCAGATCCTCGAGGCGCAGAACGGTTGGTGGCACCTCGATGCGGCGCCGCGGACACTGGCAGCTTCGCCGAACCGGCCCGCTTACGGGCCTGACGGGGACTACTTCACGAAGCCCAACCGGGAAAGCATCGTCGCCACGGTCTACGGGGTCGTGCGCGAACGTCAGCCGTGGAGGTTGCCGGCACTGGACGGGTGACGGGACTTCCGCGCTGCCGGCAGTCGCGCCGTTCGAGAGCGCGTGAATCCCGCGGCTGCCGGCACTAGCGGCAAATTTCGGTTAGGTGAGATCTCCTGGTAGGTACTCCATCACGGCCAGGGCGGGTGCCGCGCTCAGGAGACTGAAGCCCTCGAGCAGGTAACCGAACCAGCCCGCGGCCGGCGCCGGCTCGGCGAGGGGCGGAATCACTCGCCGCGGTCTGCGTACTTCTCGCATCGGAACCTTGTCCGACAGCCCCGCCAGCGCCCTCGCCTTGGCGAGGCCCGCGTCGAGGCCGCCAAGCTCGTCGACCAGCTTGCGCTCGAGGGCCTGTCGCCCGCTCCACACCTTGCCCTGCGCGATCGGCGCGAGCTCATCCGAGGTCATCTTCCGCGCGCTTTCGACCAGGCGCAGGAACGCGTTGTAGATGCGCGTGATGTCCGCGCGGACGATGCTCCGCTCCTCATCCGTGAACGGACGCTCGTCGCTCTCGAGCAGCACACGATCGCCGCGGGCAATCGTCTCCCGGCTGAAAAGCAGCTTCTCCCACATCGAGCCCGTGACGATCTTTCCGCTCAGCACACCGATGGAGCCAGTGATTGTTCCCGGGCGGGCGACGATCCAGGATCCTGGCATCGAGACCCAGTAACCGCCAGAGGCGGCGACCGGCCCCATGACGACGACGATCGGCTTGCGCTGCCCGACCACGGCGAGCGCATGGCGCATCGCCTCCGACGCTGTCGACGACCCGCCGCGAGAGTTGACGTACAGGACGACGGCGGCGGCTCGCTTGTCCGCCGCAACCTGGCGCGCCACCTGGACGACGCTCAGGTCGCCCGCGCGATCGTCGCCCACCAGGGGCACCTCGAATGGCGGCTTGATCGGCAGATGCCCGGACCGGCCGTCGATGATGGTGCCTTCGATCCGCATCAGCGCGACGTACTTGCGCAGGCGAAGGGTCGGCGGAGGGGTTCGCATCTTGCGGCTCGCGCGCTCCCAGGTCCCGATACTGACAGGTGCTCCGGCGCCACGGGCCAGATTCGCCGGCAGCCCTTCCTCGCCGACGACCCGGTCGACGGCGCGCTTCTCGACGGCGACGTCGTCGCCGTAGGGCGAGCAGTCGATCAGCTCCTTCGCACCCGCGCTGTCGAGCAGCCTCGACTCGGCGATCGCCGTGAGCAGCTCCTCGTGCTGCGACTCGAGCAGCCAGCTGATCTGTTCGCGCAGCTCGTCGGACATGCTCGACTTGGTAAGCGGGTCGGCCGCCGACTTGTAGGGCGAGACCTGGACGAAATCCGCCCCCAGGCCGAGTCGCGCGAGCCCGTCGGCGAGAAACAGGCTCGTGCTCGAGAAACCCAACGCGCGGACGCTGCCGGTCGGCATCAGGAGGATCTCGTCGCAGGCGCACGCGAGGTAATAGGCGCCGGTGCCGTACGAGGGCGCCCAGGCGACCACCCGCTTGCCCGCCTTGCGGAGCCGGCCGACGAGCTCGCGGAGATCTTGCAGGGTGGCCATCGACATGCCCGCCGATCGGAGATGCAGAACAACCCCTTTGATCCGCGCGTCGCGCGCGATCGCGTCGAAGCGCTCGCCCAGCTCTTTGACGCTGAGTCGCCGCCTGGACACGAAGCGCTGCCACAGCGGCGGCGGCGGATCAGGCAGGGCGGGCAGGTTCTCTTCGAGCACGAAGGCGACGAAGTCCGGCGGCCTGCCGATCGAGCTGCGGATGCTCGAGACAAGCCACCACAGGTAGCGGAACGGATACAGGAGCAACCCTCGCCCTTCTAGAGCGAACGTTTAGGCCTGCTAAACGACCTTCGAAATCTCGAGGTGCTCGTCGATATTGCGGCTCAACCGGGACGCGCCGTACTCCTGCCCCACGTGGTGGTGATACGGAACTCCTGTGAAGAGGTGGTGCGACTTCGTCGGGATGGTGGCGTCCTCGGCCCACTCCTTACGCTGCAGCTCCATGTAGCCCTCTTCCTTCTCGTGCTTCAGGCCTTCGAGGAGGACCGACATGCCATGGCCGGCAGCGTGCTGCAGGGCGAGCGTGATGAAGATGAAGCCGATGCCCAGCAGGCCCAGCTCGTCCCAGGTGATCGGGTTCTTCTCGTTGAACCACTTGAACGAGGACGAGTAGTTGAAAGCAAACCTCGCCTTGGGGAAGCGCTTGCGGATCTCGGTGCAGAAGGTCTCTGTCGGCCCGCGCTCGGCGGTCGGAAACTCGCACCACAGCAGGTCGGGCACGCCGCTGTCCAGGTAGCGAAGCCCGCGATCGATTGCCAGCTCCAGCCCGCGCTTGGACTCGGGAGCCTCTGTTGCGGACACGCCGTCGGTGCGCGCGATGATGATGAAGTCGGGGTGGCCGAGGTCGTCGGCAACGCTGCGCATCATCTTCAGCTTGCCGACGAATTCGTCCGCGGCGATGAGCGCCTTGCCCGCGATATGGCCGCAGCGCTTGGGCATCACCTGGTCCTCGAGGTGAGCGGCCGCGACGCCCGCGTTGAGGTACAGCTCGACCGTGCGCTGGACGTTGAAGAGGTTCCCGTATCCCGCGTCCATGTCGACCACCACGGGCGGGATCTCGAGGTGGGTGGGCGGGACCTTCTTGTCGGGGTCGCCCATCGCCATGGTCAGCTGGAACTTGCGGAGCGCGCTCACGCTTCGGCGCGCGCCGTCCGCGATCTCGACCGACGAGTAGAGGTCCATGTCCGTGGTGCCCAGGTGGCCGATCGCGAAGGAGTAGCCGCTGAAGTAGACGGCGTCGAAGCCGTGATACATGACGAGTTGCGCTCCCATGGGGTCATACACCCCGGGGGCGAAGACGTAGGGCTTGGAAGCCAGCATCCCGCGCAACCGCCTGCTCGGCGATTCGTTGCGCGACGCGGGAACCTTGAAGCCGGGCGGAAGCAGTGGAGTCGAGACGAGATCCATCTAGGGCCTCCTACTCGTTTTCGTGATCGCAGTTGCAGGGTTCCGGGCATTCGCACTCGTGCTCGGTCTCCTGTTCCTGCGATAGGTTTTCCTGATCCATAGCTAAGAAACTATCAACGAATCCGATATACGTCCAATCAATTGATCTGATCGGTCCTATCGGAACAACCGATGTAGAAAGAACGCATGTCGCGCGTTCTATTTGGTCCCGAGCAGCTCCAGGAACGCGGCCACGATGCCTTCCGGCTTGCCGGCGTCCCGGCGGCGGTAGGCGACGATCGTGTTCTGCATCGGGGGCGCGTCCAGCATTTTCACGGTTCGCAGCGTCTTGCCCGCAAGCTCGCGAGCTACAGCCGTGCCCGGAAGAAGTGCGACGCCAAGGTCGCGCTCGACCATCTTTTTGGCCGCCTCGATGGAGTCGAGCTCCATCAAGCCGCGGAGGCTCACTCCGGCCGAAAGAAACGCTCCCTGCGTGATCTCGTAGTAGCTGGACGTGCGGTCGAACATGATCAGCTTCTCCGCGGCCACCTGGGCCATCGTGACGTTGGAGAGCTGGGTGAACGGATGATCTGGCGCGCACACCAGGACCAGGTCCTCGGTGTGGAAGGCGCGCAGCTCCAGGTCTGGGTGCCGGATGGCACGCCCAAGGCCGATCTGGACTTCGTCGCGCAGGACCAGCTCGACCACGTCTTCCGAATGACCTGTGCGCACGGACACCTCGACTCGAGGGTGTGCGGCCACGAACCGCTCCAGCAGGTCCGGGAGCACGTAGGTGCTGACCGCCGGCGCGGCCGCGATCATCAGGTGGCCCGCGGAGGCGGTCATCACCTGCTCCAGCGCGTCCCGGCCGTCGACAAGGGCGCGCAACGCGCGCTCGGCGAAAGGGATCCAGGCGCGGCCGGCGTCGGTCAGGCGCATGCCGTGTGGCGTGCGCAGGAACAGGGGCGTGCCGAGCTCGCGCTCGAGGCCCTGAAGGCGTGCGGTCAGCGTCGGCTGGGTGATGAAGAGGGCCTCGGCGGCCCGGCTGACGCTGCCCCGCCGGGCGACCTCGAGGAAGCCCTCGACCTGGACGAGCTGGATGCCACTTGGCTTCCCGTTACGGGATTCTTCTATGGCCACGGCAGGACGCTACAAATTCTATCTATAGGTCGGCCAGCCCGGACAGTCCGGACTGAGTGTCAGGCTTGGCTGGTCCGACGGGTTGGCTCACAGTCCGGATGCCGACCGACTTCGGAGTGGCTTGGGTTAGAACTGCCGCCCGCCGGACACAAACTGGACCGGCCGGCGTGACTTCATAGGAGCGTGTAGAGCTCAACTCAGTCCTGTCCGCCGACCAGTCCTCATCCCCCGTTGAAAGGAGACAAGGACATGGTGACACTCGGGACTGATAGCCACAAGCAAAGCCACACGCTGGTGGCAGTGGATGAGAACGGCCGCCAGCTCGGGGAGCTGCGAGTGGCAGCAACATCGGCGGGTCACAGGGAGGCGCTGGGCTGGGCGCGGCAATGGCGGGAGCGACGCTGGGCGATGGAGAACTGCCGCCAGTTGTCGCGCGGATTGGAGCGGGACCTGCTGGTCGCCGGCGAACAGGTACTGCAGGTGTCGCCCAAGCTGATGGGGACATCACGGCGCTCGGGCCGGCAGCTGGGCAAGTCGGATCCAATCGATGCTATGGCAGTGGCGCGGGTTGCGCTCCGGGAGCCGAATCTTCCGGTGGCCCGGCTGGAAGGCAAAAGCCGCGAGCTCAAGCTCTTGGTCGACCACCGGGAAGACCTGGTTGGAGAGCGAACTCGAATTCAAAACCGCCTCCTCTGGCATCTTCACGAGCTGGAACCTGGGTTGCAGATTGCCGGCGGCGGCTTGACCAGGAGAGTGGTGCTGAAAGAGGTGGGCGGCCGCCTCCAGGCACACCAGGGAGTGGTTTCGGAAATCGCTGGCGACCTGGTTGAGCGCTTGGCGGAATTGACGATGTCTGTGAACCGACTCCAGCGTCGAATCGAAGTCCTGGCCGGGGAACTGGCACCGAGCCTGGTGAGCTTGCCTGGTTGTGCTGGGTTGACCGCGGCCAAACTGATGGCCGAGACCGCGGACGTGCGCCGGTTCCACTCCAGCGCTGCCTTCGCCATGCACAACGGTACGGCACCGATTCCGGTCTGGTCAGGCAACCAACAGCGGCATCGCCTCAACCGCGGCGGCAACCGCCAGCTCAATGTGGCCCTGCACCGCATCGCCATCACGCAGATAAGGCTCGGCGGTGAGGCGGGGGCCTACGTGGCTCGACGAATGTCGCTCGGCAATTCCAAGACTGAAGCCATCCGCTCACTCCGGCGCCAGCTCTCAGATGAGGTCTACAGACGCCTCCGGCTGGATCGTTTGGAGCGGCTCGCTGTACCCACTACGGCAGCGGCTTGACATAGGAGCATCTATCCGCGGGGTTTAGCCCCTAGCTCGGGACGAGCCCCTTGACCATCTCCTGCTCTTGCAGGAGCTCCTGCGTGGTCACCCGGATGCGCTTCCACGCATCGTCGTCGTGGTGCAGGTCGGGCACGACCTCCCAGTGCTCGCCGTCGGACCGCACGGGGAATCCGAACTGCAGCCCTTCCGGCACTCCGTACTCGCCGTGGCTGACGACCGCGAGCGAGTGCCAGTCACCCCACGGAGTCGGCTCGCGGATGCTCACGACCGAACCGATGACCGCGTTGGCGGCGGATGCGGCCGAGGATGCTCCTCGGGCCTCGATCACCGAGGCGCCGCGCTTTTGGATCGTCTCCACTAACTTGCCCTTGAGCCATCCGTGGTCGGAGATGACCTCGAACACCGGAAGGCCTGCGATCCGCGCGTTGGCCGCGTCGGGGTACTGCGTGGTCGAATGGTTGCCCCAGACGCCGATGTTCGTCACGGCGGCGACCGGCACCTTCGCCTTCAACGCGATTTGCGTCCGGGCGCGATTCTCGTCGAGACGTGTCATCGCGAACCAGCGCTCGGCCGGGAGCTCCGGTGCGTTCATGCGCGCGATGTAGCAGTTGGTGTTGCACGGATTGCCCACGACCAGGATGCGAACGTCGGATGCCGCCGTCTTCTGGATCGCCATGCCCTGTGGCCCGAAGATGCTGCCATTGACAGTGAGCAGGTCGCTTCGCTCCATGCCCTGCTTGCGCGGCGCGGCACCGACGAGCAGGACCCAGTTCGCGCCCTCGAACCCCTCCTCCGCCTTGCTGGTTAGCTCCATCCCGGCCAGCAACGGGAAGGCGCAATCGTCCAGCTCCATGGCCACGCCTTCCAGCGACTTCATGGCAGGCTCGACCTCGAGGAGGCGGAGCACGATCGGTTGGTCGGGACCGAACATCTGGCCGGAGGCGATCCGGAAGAGGAGCGAGTAGCCGATCTGGCCTGCCGCGCCGGTGACTGTGACCTGGATGGGCGCGTGCCCGCCGCTCATATCGAGGAAATGCTAGTTCGCTCTCATCCCCCGCCGCATGAATGCGGCTGATCGCCGGCGAACGCCAGGATCGCGCCCCCAAGGGTTAAAGGGGCGACGGCGAAGATCGCGACCGTGACTATTGCTGAGACGAGAAAAACGACGACTCTCAGGACGCGTCGCCCCATGCAGATGAAACGCCGGGTCCGCGCGAAGGGTTACCTGAAGCCTTCGCCTTCGGGTTCGAAGAGGTCGTCCTGCGCCAAACGACGGGCAAAGCACAGGAAGCCAGTGTGGGCGACCATCCGGTGCGAGGGCCGCATGCTGCGCCCCCTCACCGTCCAGCCGCGCTGCAGGAGCTCGAATGCTTCCAGCATTCCAAAGCCCCGCACCTCGCGCAGGCAGTCGAAGAGACGCTGCACCTGGGAGACGTTCGGGCAGTGCGCGAAGAGGATGCCTCCCGGACGCAACGCCGCCTTTACCTGCGGGACGGCCTGCCAGGGCTCGGCCAGATCCAACAGGACTCGGTCCATCTCGCTCTCGTCAACACCGGCATAGATGTCGCCGAGCTTCAGCGTCAAGTTGTCGGGGATGGCCCCGAGGGTATCCACGATGGCGCGCTTGGCAGCTTCCAGGAACTCCTCCCGAATCTCGTAGCTCACGACCGCGCCGGTCGGCCCGACGGCGCGAAGCGCCGCAAGCGTCAACGCTCCAGTTCCGGCGCCAGCTTCCAGGACCCGGGCTCCGGGAAAGATGTCGGCCCCGATCAGGATCGCACCGAGGTCCTTGGGATAGATCGGCTGGGTCTGCCGGCGGCGGCCGGTGACCTGCTCGGCGAAGGTCGGACGGACGGCCAGGAGGCGGGCGCCGAGCTGGGTGGTGACCACGACGCCTTCAGGACGGCCGATGAGGTCATCGTGCTGGATGAGCCCCGAATGGATCGAGTGCTTCTCGCCCGCGCGGAGCCGGAGCTTGTGGCGCCTGCCCACCTTGTCCACCAGCACGATCAGCTCGCCGTCGGCGAAGACCCGGTTCACCGGCTCGGTTTGTGAGCGCGGATCAGTGCGTGCCAGTAGGCATGGAAGAGCTTTCCGTCTCGCCGTTGCGGGTGAAGCTGCTCGCGAGCCTCACCCTCGGCCGACTCGATGACCGCGGCAAGCTCGGCGGACAGCTCGGCACCGATCGACATATTGCCCATCCAGTCCTCGTAGTTCCAGTCGAGCTCCCGCGCCTGGGCGGTCTCGACTTCGAATCCCGCCCGCTCGAGCTTTGCCACCCACTCTTCGACGGTGAGCGAGAGGATGTGGGACGGGTCGCGGCGCAGCTCGACCTCGTGCAGCACGTCGCGCGCCGGAGGCGGCGGCGCGCAGTCGACGAACGCGGCATCGCGGTCCGGCTTCAAGACCCGAAACGCTTCGGTCAAGAACGCCTCGACGTCGGTGAAATGGTGAGGAGCCGCGCGCACAACGTAGATGTCGAACGTGTCGTCCTGGAATGGCAGATGCGATGCGTCCCCGATCACCCAGTCAAGGTTCGTGATCGTTCGCTCGGCGGCCACGCGCCGGGCTTCGTCGAGCATCTCCCGCGTCAGGTCGAGGCCCACGACCCGTCTGACACGCGGCGCCAGGGCAAATGCTGTGTTCCCAGTCCCGGTCGCAACGTCCAATGCGAGGTCGCCCTGCTTGGGACGCACCAGGTCCACGACCTCCTGCAGACGGACCGAGGATGCATGGAAGGTCGACTTCGAGTAGTTCGCCGCGACCTTCGAGAAGCTGTCCCGCACGTCCGGCATAGCCGTGAGTCTAGGCGGCGAGGAAGAAGGCGGTCACCGCGATGATCATGTACGCGCCCAGGAGCTGAGCGCCCTCGAGCCAGTTGGTCTCTCCGTCCCGCGAAGTCACCGTCACGATCAAGGTGGCTAGGGCGACGATGCCGATCTCGAAGCCCGTGAAGACGAAGTCGATGGGGTGAAGCGTGAACAGGCTGACGAACACGAGCAGAGGCGCCACGAACATCGCCACCTGGGTCGAGGAGCCGACCGCGATCTCGACCGTGATGTCCAGCTTGTTCTTGATCGCGAAGAAGATCGCGGATGCGTGTTCGGCCGCGTTGCCGATCACCGGAATCAGGATGAGACCGACGAAGGCGGTCGGGATATGGAGCGCGCTTATCGCGGAGTGAAGCGAGTTCACCAGGAGATCGGCCTCGAGCCCGACGGCGAGCGCCGAGACGGTCAGCACGATGAGCGCCGCCCTGGTCGACCAGCTCGCGGTCTCGCCGTGGCTTGGTGCGTGAAACAGATGCGCGTGCGTGATGTTCGTGAAGGCGAGCGCCGCCAGGTAGAGGGACATCAGCACGATGGCGACGAACACGCTCACCGCCTCCCTGGCTGTCGAGCCCACCGAGGATCCGAACACCAGCATCGCCGGCACCACCAGGCCCGCGACCGCGAGCAGCAGCGACGACGCGTGGACGCTGGCCGTCCGCGGGTTGAAGGTCATGCTCTTGTGGTAGAGGCCACCCACCGCAAACGAGAGGCCGAGAACCAGCAGGAGGTTGCCGACGATCGAGCCGATGAGGGTCGCCTTCAGAATCGCGACGTCGCCGGCGGCGACGAGGAAGAAGCCGACGATGAGCTCGGTCAGGTTGCCTAGGGTCGCGTTCAGAAGGCCACCGCGCTGGGGACCCAGCCGGATCGCAAGCTGCTCGGTCGCCTCGCCGAGGAGGGCAGCCAGCGGGACGATCGCCAGCGCCGAGGTGATGAAGACAGCCGTCTCCTGATGCAAGAGCTCGGCGGCAAGCGACGCGGGCACGAAGACCAGCAGCAGGTACATCGGCCGCACCGGCAGGTTGATCGGATTGCGCAAACGCACCTCCACTCCTAGAGCAGAGGTCTCGCCGCAGGCGCTTCTGCAGTCGCTCCCGGGTTATGCCCTGGTTGGCCAGGTGCCGGCGAAAGCGACCTTCGGGCTACTCCCCTCTACGAAATCGATGCCGAGTATATGGTTGCGGCCATGACGAAAGCGACCGCCCGCTGGTCCGGGAACAAGGTCCTCTTCGACATCGAGTCCGCATCCGGGCATACGGTTCAGATCGACGAGGCTCCGATCTTCGGCGACGACGCCGCCATGCGACCGACCGAGATGCTGCTCGGAGCCCTGGGCGGGTGCACCGGTCTGAACGCGGTGCTGCTCCTCAAGAAGTTCAAGCAGCCTCTGCGGTCACTCGAGGTCGAGATCGAAGGCGACCGTGAGGAGCAGTGGCCGAAGGCTTTCAAGAGGATCGAGCTCACCTTCCACTGCACCTGGGAAGGCGACATCGACAAGAAGCTGGTCGACGAGGCGATCGACCTGGCCTGCAACCGTTACTGCCCGATCCACGCCACGCTGTCACACGGCGTGAAGATCGAACACAAACGCAAAGACACTCATTAGCTAGACG
>Ga0209803_1000640_pt1 | contig 23415 bp, 14 predicted proteins | sample GraSoiAngelo_138_FD_185895 | JGI IMG/M metagenome (GOLD analysis project Ga0209803, IMG submission 185895) | Grasslands soil microbial communities from the Angelo Coastal Reserve, California, USA - 14_0929_09_40cm (SPAdes) (version 2) | ecosystem: Environmental > Terrestrial > Soil > Grasslands ...
TTCGTCTCGCTGGACGAGAACAAGGAACAGATCATCCGAGAGGCGGTCGAGATGGGCTGGTCCGACATCCTCGACTATCTCGACAACGAGCTCCTCGTCTTCATCGACGCATCCGGCCGAGAGTTTTCCAATTTCATCCGCAAGGAACTGCCGGCGTTCGTCGCGGACTGGAAAGGCAGCAACGCTCGAATCGTGGTCGACCCGCTCACGCCGGTGCTGTGGTCGACGAAGGACCTGTACGAGCAACGGGACCTGATTGGCTACATGTTCAAACAGACGCGAAAGGTCGGGACCGTCCTCTGTACGCTCGAGGAACACGGCCCGGGGGACCTCGCGGGTCCCGAGACCGTGATCCCGATGTACCTGGCGGACTGCGTCGTCCACCTGAAGTTCAACAGCGACCACGCGAGTCCGTCGCGGCTCCTGAACATCATCAAGTGTCGCAACAGCCGCCACAGTCCATCGGCGCACGCGTTCCAGATCGTCCGCGGCCTCGGGATCGTGATCGAAGGCGTGGATGGCCGAAAGCCCGCCTCGGCGAAGGCTCCGTCCCAGCTCCGGCAACTCCTGCTCACCCACTCGATGCCGAAGAACGTGCGCGACGCGCTCGAGAAATCCTTGGACGGACTCACGGACGACGACTTTCGCACGCTGAAGCCGGAGCAAGTCCTCGATCTGATTATCCAGGAGTACCAGGGGGCGTGACGTGGCCCGCGGGCTGGGTCGTGCCCTCCAGCGGGCCGTGTCCCGGGAAGGGACCGATGTCGACTTGGAAGGCGAGGGCCGCAGCCTCGCGAACGCGCGGCGGCGGCAAGTGTTCCGGTATCTCTGCCTTCGACCCTGTGCCAGGATCGGAGACATCAGTCGGGACCTGAAGATGTCACCCGCGACCGTGCGCTGGCACACGTGGGATCTCATCGAGAACCGATACCTCCAGTCGGAGGGCGTGAGCGTCTTTCCCTCCGGACTCATCGATCCGCGGGACGTGCCGCTCTTTGCGGCCCTTGCCGCGGCCGGTCGGGCGGCGATCCTCGCGGGTGTGTCCGAGGTCCCGGGCCTCTCGTTCCAGGAGATCGCGTCCCGCGTGGGGCTCACCCGACAGTCCGTGAGCAAGGTCGCCTCGGAACTCGTCGAATTCGGTCTTGTCCGCATCCTCGATGATGGGCGTTTCCGCCGCGTGTATCCGACCGGTCTCCTTTCCCGGAAGCGCGAGGCGAACCGGGCCCGCGCCGAGGCGTTCGGGGAGGCGCTCCTCCGGCGACTCTCGAACGAAGGTCTGGTGCCGGAACTCGTGCGACGCGAGGAGACGACCCTGCTCGTCCGGTTTGGCACGGGCGCCCAGCGGGTCCTCTTGGAAGTCCCGGCGGATCCCTACGAGACCTCTTGGAAGTCGCCCGTCTGAAGGCCATGTTAACGGATTGAATAGACGGCGTGATACGGACGATACAACGCGCTTTAAGTAGCACGTGGACCCCCACTCGACGATGGACGAGAGCTATCTCGAGTGGCTGATCGGACTCCCGGGGCTCGGCGAGGCAAAGGCCCGCCGCATCGCCGAGCGCTTCCCCTCGTTCGAACGGCTGCAGGCCGCGACCCATGACGAACTGTCCGCGGTCGAAGGCGTCACCTCCGCGGACATCGAGGCGCTCCGCGGTCTCCTCTCGGACGGTTCAGGACAGGACGCATCGGGCCAGCTCTTCCTCTGTCCTCAATGCGGGTCGTTCGCCGGAACCGCGGCGAAGTCCTGCCCGTTCTGTGGCGTCGAATTCGAGGCCTCGGCGGACTCCGGTTTGTCGGACCTGATTGAGGATTTCGTCGCCGAAGAGGACGCTCCGGCCCGGATGTGTCTCACGTGCGGTGCAGGGATGGGCCGTGAGGCGACGAAGTGCGACGTGTGTGGACGCTCGTACACTCCCGAAGAGACTGCGCTGCTCCCCGGGTTCCAGCCGGACCTCGGCGAGAGCGCGCCGTTCTGCTCCCGCTGCGGCGGATACCTGTTCTCCGATGAGACCGAGTGCGCGATTTGCGGCACGGCCGTTGCTTCGACGAAGCCGGTCGGACCGTCTGCCAACGCGAAAGGCGTTGTGAAGGACTTCTTGACGCGCTGGCAGCGGATGACCCCGGCCGTCCCGGCGCTCTCCGAGACGGACCGACTTCAGGAAGAACTGGAGCACTATGACCGCCTCCTCGATACGGACTCGACGCTGGAGCGCGCTTGGGTCAATCGGTCGAAGATCCTCGAGAAGTTGGGACGATCGAAGGAAGCCGCAGACTCCCTTTCGAAGGCCGCGGACCTGAACCCGGCGAAGGACGACGAGTATCGCCTCGAGGTCCAGAACATCCTGCGCGCCTCCGCGGACGCGTCGGCCCTCCCCGCTCGGTGGCGCCAACCGGCCGCCACGGCCGCGCCGAAGGTCGCCGAGACGCGACTCGTCGAAGCACTCACCCACTACGATTCCCTCCTGCGCGCGGACCCTTCCTTGGTCGTGGCTTGGCGGACGAAAGGCGAGATCCTCGACCGACTCGGACGTGTCGACGAGGCCCGAGCGTGTTTCGAGCGCGCGGATCTGCTCGAGCGCGCGGAAGGCCGATCCCTCCAGGCGGCTGCCTCCGGCCTGCGATCCAGCGGATTGGCGACCCCCCGTCCCGTCGGGTCCGGCCACGTGAACGGCCGGGTCAACGGCACGCGCTCGGGGCGGACGAACGGACGCACGAACGGCCGGACCAACGGGCGTGTCAACGGTCTCGCGGAAGGCCGTGTGAACGGATTGACGACCGGGGCCGTGAACGGCCTCACCTTCGGCAAAGGGGCCACGAACGGTCTGGTCAACGGCAATGGATTCACGAACGGCCGCCGAGGACGCTACGGTCCCCCGCGGATCCCGGCGCAACCACACTGGTCCCGATCCGTCGTCGGCATCGCCGCTGTCGTGGCCTTGATGGTCATCGTCCCGATCCTCGCGAGCATGCTTTCTCCGTCGCCGAACGGACCCTCCCCACTCATCCGGATCGACGGAGACTTCAGCGACTGGGCCAAGTTCCCGGCCTACGCCGACTCCCCCTCGGACCAGGTCCAGAACCCGGACGTGAACCTGCTCGCGGTGAAAGTCGCGACGCAGAATCAGAATCTGTTCGTGAACGCGCAGGTGCAAGGCCTCCTGTTCCAGGGCCCGGGCGCGAACGAGACGGACAGCGTCTTCGTGTTCCTCGACGAGGACAACAACCGCAACACCGGCTACCCGATCGGTGACCTCGGCGCCGATGCGATGGTCGAAGTCTATGGATGGCGGGACTACCGCGGCGTGCAGCACGGGGTCGACAGCTTCCGCTTCAACGAATCGGGGACGCTCCGGTCGAACGACTGGCGGCGGTTCGTCCCGGGCGGTTCGGCGGACGCGGCGATCAGCGGCCAGCAGCTCGAGCTCCGGACGACCGTCGCGGATCCCGCGAAGACGCGGATCCTCGTGTACGCGGCGGACAACCTCGGGGACCGCGACCCGGCGGATGGCTCCGTGATTCCGAGCCGACCTTCGGTCGTCGTGGGCCAGCAGACCGTCGCGCCGGACATCGTCGTGGGCCCGAGCGTCGCGTTCCTGCGTCTCACCCTGAACTCACTTGGCGGCGTCCCGTACCTCTCCGCCCTGAACGTGAGCCGCTCCGGATCCTCCGCGGATTCCGTGGACCTCTCCCTGTACCGCGATGACGGCAGTGGCGCCCTCGACGCGGCGGATACGTTCCTTTCGAACGCCTCCATGGTCGGGACGGCCGCGAGCCTCCCGATGAACGAGCTCGTGACGGCACCCGAGGTCCTGTGGGTGGAAGCCCGGTGGGCGAACCTCACCCCGACATCCACGTTCGGTTTGTCCGTGACCGGGATCAATTCGAACGGGACCGTGAGCTTCCGTCCGCCGGAGACCGGGCTCGTCTACCTCGGCGCCGCGCCCGTGAACCTCCGGGTCGATGGCGCGTTCGGCGACTGGCGCGGACGGCCCTACGGGCAAGATGCGCTCGGCGATGTGACGAATCGGACGGGCGCCTCCGAGTACGATGCCAACGTTGACCTCGTCGCGACCGCGGTCGACGTCGGGACGAACTTCACGGGCTACGTCCGCGTGGATGGCCGCCTGCTCGGCGGGCAGGACCTCCCGACGACGCGCACCCGGACGTATCCGGTCCCGGTCGACACCGACCTCGACACCGTCCCGGACGCCGTGGAAAACCAGCTCGGGCCGAACCTCACGCGGGACTTCAACAACGACAACATCACGGACGACCGCACGGGCGGCGACGTCGACGGAGACGGGATCGTCGACTACCCGGCCGGTCCGGACTGCTGGCTGAACACGACGATTCCCGCTTGGTACCCGGCTCCGTACGCCGGCCGCATCGTGACCCGTTACATCTGCCCGATCGGCGTGCCGCCCGAAGAAGGTGTGGACGTGGTGTACGCGTACATCGACGCAGACAACTCGAGCGCGACCGGCCTGTGGGCCGACGTCCAGGGTCGGATCTACGGGTTCGACGACGCGATCGCGGTGATCGGGCGCAACGGCGTGGTGAACTCGAGCGGCCTGTACGCATTCGCGCCCGCGCAGGCGAATCCGTGGAGCCTCGTCCGGCCGATCGATGTCGCCCTGGACGCCCACCGGATGGAGTTCTCCGTGAACGCGAGCGCCCTCGGCCTGGCCGCCGGCTATCAAGTGGTCTACTTCGCGTCGGACTGGCGACTCGGATACGATGTCGCGTTGCCGGATTCCGCCGTCGCCCGATTCCCGATCGGCGCGCAAGCCGCGACGAACGCGGTGATCAACGAGGTATCTCCTCAGCCGAATCCGGAGTGGGTGGAACTGGCGAACCCCACCACGATTCCGATCTCTCTGAACGGCTGGAACCTCGCTCTGGTCCGCGGGAACCAGATCAACGTCATCTTCACCTTCACGACGCAGACCCTCGGCGCGTGGGGATCCGGGCTCGAGTATCTCTCGACGGCCCTGCCCACGAACTCCCTCCCGAATGGGAACGCTCAGCTCCTATTGCGGCAAGGCACGATCGTCGTCGACCAGACGGCGTACTCGCCGAGCGTCGGAAGCGGCCAGACGTGGGCGCGTTTCAAAGACCCAATCACGGGAAAGCCGATGGACACGAATAGCGACCCGGCCGACTTCTACATCTCGCTGTCGCCCTCACCGAGCCGCGCGAACGATCGACACCGCCCGACGATCACGGTGGTCAAGACGGAGAGCCGCACCGTCGCCGCGCCGGGCCAGATGATCACGTATACGTTGTATTATAACAACACCGACACCGGGATGGCGAAGACAACCTGGATCAACGACACGCTGCCCTCCGGTGTCGTCTACTCGTCCTCGAGCGTTCCGTACAGCTACATCATCGGCCCGACCTACGGGTGGAGGTTCGCGAACGTCATGCCCGGGGCCCATTCCTTCACGGTCACGGTCCAGGTGACCGCGACGACGACGGATGGGCAAGTCCTTCGGAACACGGTCACCCTGGACTACACCGACCAGCTCTCCCGACCGCTCCCGAGGAGCCGCGGATGGGCGAACGCGACCGTATCGCGGCCCACGATCACAGTCGTGAAGATCGCGAGTCCATCGAACGCGAAGGCGGGGGACCTCGTGACGTTCACGATCTATTACAATAACACGGGTTCTGTTGCCGCGGGCACCGTGACGATCAAGGACTCCTTACCGACCGGCTTCGACTACATTGGCGCGACGCCCGCGCCGACCTCGAACAACGGACGCACGTTCTACTGGAACTTCACGAACGTCGCGCCGGGCCCGCATAGCCTGACGATGACCGCTCGCGTGAACGCGAGCTTCAGCGGCACGCAGCTCGTGAACTGGGCGTTCCTGAACTACACGACGGTCGGCGGGTATCCGCTGATCGGCAGCACGTCCTCCGTGACCGTCGCGATCCCCGAGCTCTCCGACATGATGTTCGTCGCGGTGGTCCCAGTCATCATCCTCGGATTGAAGGTCCGGGCCAAGCGCCGCTCAAAGGAATAGAGAGTGGCTGACAGCGTTCCAAGGACCAACGGCCGTTAGAACGGCACGGTTCGTCGTCCACCACAAGGATGGACGGCTAGCGTGCCTAGGTCGTCGGCCCAAGCCTTCCTCAAAGGAAGGCAGGCTTCGCGCAGGCTCGCGCACTGCACTACCGCAGGGAACGTGGGCGGGCTTAACTTCCGGGTTCGGGATGGGACCGGGTGTATCCCCGCCGCTTTGGCCGTCAAACCACTGCTGAGTCGGCCGAGAGACTGCGCGATATATCAGGATTTCGATGGACGGCTTCTAGCGACCGAGGCCGAGCACCGCGAGGAGGAGGTTCCCCACGAGGAAGGCGAGCAAGAATCCGATGAGGAGCGGGACCATGAACGGGGTCTTCGGGGTCACCCAGGCGCGATCGACGCCCGCGGCGCGCAGCCGGGCGATGTCGTCGGCGGGATTTTCTCCGCGCTTCGGGAACAGGACGAGGACGTGTTCTCCCCGCGGCGTGATTCTCTCCATGAGCCACGCGTGGGTGGGGAGCGCATCGAGCCGGGCTCGGTAACCGAGGAACGCCTGCGGGATCGCGAAGTCTCGGCGGAGGGCGTTGAAGATGAACAGCCCGACCGGGATTGCCAGTGACACGATCGCCGCGTCCACCCAGACCACCAAAGAGAAAGGGAAGACGATCCGCAGGCCCGAATCGACCCGCGGGTCCGCCACGAGGAGAGGGAAGGGCAGGGCGTTCGGATAGGTCGGGACGAGGAGCGTGATCGCCATCAGGCCTTTGGCATCCGCGCCGCCGTGGAGGACTCGGAGTCGGTAGAGCGCCTGAGACGTGACGATCATGACGGGCGTCGATGCCATAGCGGGTGTCGATCCGGTGGCCGGAACGGCCCCCGTGACCGCGAGCGGCGCGATCCACATCACGCCCGCAACGAGGAACAGCGCGATTCGAACGGGCCGGGCGTGGAATCCATCCTCCTCGGTCAGCGGCCGTCCAAAGAAGACGGCGTAGAAAAGAAGGGCCGCGGAGCCCGCAAACGACCACGCCGACCACGGCGCGGATTCCACCACAAGTTGCGAGGCGAGGACGACGAGTCCGAGCGTTCCGAGGCCGATCCACAACGGGTCGCGGACTCGTCGCGTGCGAAAGTCGGACGCCGCGGCGACGACGAGAAAGGCGGTGCCGGCCGCGAGTCGCGTCGCCGCGAACGCGTCCACGCGTCCGCATCCCAGCGTCGTTATTTCAATGGTTGCGTGCGCCGCAGCATGGGTCGCGCGACCTGCGTTTTTCTCGGTAACGACTAAATAGACCCTAACGAATAGCGCAAATCGTCGAAGGATTTTCTCGAATCCCTCCGAGGACCGACATGATCGAGCCGCGGCGAATGAAGGTGAAAGTCTGCCTCGTGGGCGAGCACGCCGTGGGCAAGACCTCGCTGATCAAACGCTACGTCCTGAATGAGTACGACGATCGATACATCGTGACGCTCGGCGCGAAAGTCTCCAAGAAAGAACTCGCCCTCAATCCGAAAGGCGGAGACGCGATCCAGATGGACATGACGATCTGGGACATCATGGGCTCGAAGGGATTCCGCGAGCTCCTTCGCGAGGCATACTTCCACGGGGCGCAGGGGATCCTTGCCGTCGCCGACATCACCCGATACGATACCCTCGAGGACCTCGACTCGTGGGTCGAGTCCGTGTTCCGGACCGTCGGCGAGATCCCGGTCGCGTTTGCGATCAACAAGATCGACCTGAAGGACCAAGCCGCGTTCGGTGAGGAGCAAGTGAAACAGGCCACGGAGGCCTTCGAGGCCCCGTATTTCTTCAGCTCCGCGAAGACCGGCGAGAACGTCGAGCTCGTGTTCCGGACGCTCGGCGAAACGATCGCGAAGACCGCCGCGAAGTCCGCATCGCAACCGTAGTCGACCCGCAGGTCCTCGGACTTGACCGACCCTTGCTCAACCGTTCCGGCGCACCGCCATAGGCTCAAGTAGCCGGCCCATTCTCCGCCCCTCCGTGTCCGGTGCCGGACCCGCGTCGGCCTCCGTTCGCGTGCGTGTTACCCGGGACCTCGGCCTGTTCGACATCACGATGGCGGCGCTCGGCGCGATGGTCGGCGCCGCGATCTTCCTCCTGGTCGGCGCCGCGTACGCGGTCGCCGGTCCGCTCATCCTCTTGAGCCTCGGCGTCGCCGCGCTCATCGCGGCCCTCGCCGGAATGGCGTACGCCGAGCTCGCGTCGGGCCGACCCGATGCCTCCGGGGGTGCCTATGTGTGGGTGAGGAGTGCGTTGCCCGCGCCGAGCGGGTTCCTGAGCGGCTGGCTCTCGTGGGGTGGACACATCGCCGCCTCCGCGTTGAGCGCCCTCGGCCTCGGGATTTTCCTCGTCGAGCTCGTCCGTCCCTCGGTTCAATCGTCGTTTTTCGGGCCGAACCCGCTGGAGGTCAGCCTCGTCGCGCTCGCCGTCCTCGCACTATCCGCGGCCGCGCACTTCGCCCGCGTTCACCTCCCGCTCCGGGCGCTCGGCCGGCTGACGTTGGGGAAGATCCTGCTAATCATCCTCGTCGCCGTCCTCGGGGCGATCTCCATCTTCCAACCCGGTCCGCCGCGGGGATTCGCGGTCGGCGCGCCGGTCTCCTCGCTCGAGCTGATGCTCGGGGCGGGTGTGCTCTTCATCGCGTTCCAGGGCTTCGAGGTCGTCGCGCAACTGTCCGACCAAGTGAAGCACCCCGAGAGCAGCGTGCCGCGTGGCGTCTTCCTCGCCCTGCTCCTCGCGTTCCTCGTCTACGGGGGGTTCTTCCTCGCGGTGCTCGGTAACGTGCCGGCCGGCGCGTTGTCCGGTTGGCCTGCGTGCACGGCCTGCGTCGGCGGGTCGGAAGACATGGTGCTGTTGGGTGTCCGATATTTCCAACTCGGGCAACCGTACATACGGGACTCCGTCCTGATCATCGGGGTCGTCTCGATGTACGGCGCCCTGAACTCGAACCTGACCGCGGCGATCAAGACCTCCTTCAGCATGGCGCGCGATCGCCTCCTTCCCGGGATTCTCGCACGGATCGGGGGACGCGAAGTGCCTCCCGCCGCCGTCGCCCTCACGTGTGTCGGGGCGGGGCTCCTCGTCTTCCTGACCATCGAGACAATCGCGATCCTAGCGAGCCTCGCGTTCCTTGGTCTCTTTGCGTTCGTCCACGCGTCCGTCATCGCCTTGCGCCGGGGAGAGCGGCGGAGCGCGCCCGGTTTCCGGGTGCCGCTGGTGCCTGCGGTCCCGATGGCCGCGATTGCGTTGAACCTGGCCCTCGGCGCCCTGCTCTGGAATTACCCCGCCCGGAGGGACGCGCCGATTCCGCCCGGGACGTTCGCCATGCTCCTCGGCGGAGTGTGGCTCGCGGTCGGGCTCGCGTATCATTGGATTGGAGGCCGCCGAACCGCGGGCCGTCCGGTTTCGGCCAACGCGGCCACGGAGGTGCGCGACATCCTGGCGACGTCGGAGGACCACGTGGAGCTCGAGCGGTACCGCGTCTTCCTCCCGCTCCGGGAGTTCGAGGACGAGTCCCTCGTCGAACTCGGCGCACGCATCGCCCGCGCCAAGAACGCGGAGCTCAGCCTCCTTCATGTCGTCGAAATCCCTCGAAACCTCCCGCCAAAGGCGATTCGGTTCCGGTACGTGGACGACCGGATTCGCGGGCTTCAACGACTCGCTCGGATCGGCGAGCACCTCGGGGTCGACACCCGCCCGGTCGTCAAGATCGGCCACAAGGTCTACGAGATCATCCTGGACACGATCCGCGAGGAGGCGGTGAACCTCCTCGTCATGGGATGGCGGGGCGAGCGGATCGAAGGGGATCGCCGCGTCCTCGGGAGCAACATCGACTACTTGATCGAGAACGCGCCGTGCGACGTCATCGTGTTCAAGACCCAGGGATTCCGACGGCCCCTCCGCCGGATCGTCGTCCTGACGAGTCCGATCTGGGGCCTCGAGGGGATCGACGACCTCGCGTTGATCCTCGCCGCCGAGGACCATCCGGTCGTCGAAGTCGTGGCGCTCGCGAGCGATCCGTCGGAAGCCGAGCGCCTCAAGCAGGAGAGCACGCGCTTCGAGGGCCGCGCGCACGAGCGCGGCGTGATCGTCGAGCCGAAGGTCATCTACTCGACCCAATGGGAATCGGAGGCGTTGCGCGAGAGCGCCGAAGCATCGTTGCTGATGATCCGCGCGACCTCGCCCGGCGGCCTGCGGAAGTTCTCCCTTGGACCGGTGGAAGACCGGATCGTCAAGCTCGCGAAGTGCCCCGTGTTGATCCTACGGAAGGGGGCCTAGGGCTCGGCATCGCGGGAGCTCGACGCCCCGCTCATGGCCGGGTCCTCCGTGACGTCGGGGCTTCGGATCTCCCATGCGATTCGAGCGGCCGCGAGCAGCATCAGGAAGGCGAGGATTCTTGTAACGGTCACATTCGTCGTGCGTTGCAAGAGGGCAACTCCGAGTCCTACACCCACGACCCCGACGAGGCCCATGATTACCGCGAGACGCAGCGTCCTGCGAGTGGTCTGACCCATCTGACGGTGCGTGAGGAAGCCGACGATTTGCTGCGGCAAGGACACGAGCGAGCTGATCGTCCCGGCCACGATGGCGGGAAGGCCGAAGATCAGGATGAGCGCGGGAATGCGGTATTCGCCGCCCGCGACCCCGAGCAGGCCGGACGTGAGGCCGATGCCGAGTCCGACGACCAATCCGAGCACCGCCTGTTCGAGGCCAAATGAGAACGGACCGGGCGACGGAGACTCGAACAATAGGAGCCGCAAAGCCGTCGTCACGAGGATTGCGGCGAGGAGGCCTTTGAGCCATTTCGAGGGCGTTCGGCGCGCGAGGACCGCTCCGCCGTATGCACCGGGCAAGGACCCGACCATCATCGTGGCGGCAAGGAGGAGTGTGTCGAACGGTTGAGAGAGGGCGCCGCGAAGGAGGGCGGTCGAAATCCCGACGAGCACTCCCGCGAGCAGATTCCCGGCGATCGTCCAACGTACGTTCCGCAGCAAGCTCAGGAGAACGGGTGCCCGGTACTCTCCTCCCCCGACGCCGGTTACTCCCGCGACGATGCCGATCGGCAATGCCGCGATTCCGGCCACCAAATCGTCCCGGGAGATTTTTCGCGGAATCGATACGCTCTTCATCCGCGCGGCTCCCCCATCATGCGTTTGCGGTAAGACGAAACCCTGCATAAGGACGCAGGCCATCGGTTTGTTTTGGGCATCCTACACGAGGGTGACGTCGACCGTCTCGACGCTCCCGACTCCGGGGATGGCGGCCAGGGACTGCTCCAGGAGGTCGGACCCTCCCGACGCGTCGCTCACGACCGCGATCGCGAGGATCGCCTTCAGCCCGAACGCGACGGGCTGCTCGCGCAGATCCCGCAGGGCGCTCCCGAGCGTCGAGCGAACACGCGATCGGATCGACTCGAGGTCCGTGTCGGCATCGTCGGGCATGATTCGGAATGTGACGGCCACGGATCCCATCCGTGCACCTCACGGCCCGGTGAACGAACAGACGGGGCATCGATACGAAACGGATTGGTCGCGGCATCGCGCGCACCGCCCGATCTTCGCTTTGCCGCAGCTCGGGCACGGGAACAACGTCGTGCCTTTTCCCGAGAGGACGGCGCCGCACGAGGTGCAGCGGCTCTCCGCGCGGATCACGAAACGCGGGATGAAGTGGGTCTATAAATCGTTGTGCTCCATCGCCATCTATATCCTGCGAGCTGAATAATTATGGCCCCTCCGATTTCGATCCGCCAACGGGGTTCGCGCGCACCGCAAACTTTAATACGAAGGCTCGTTTTGGCAAACGGTCGCATGTCGCCGCCGCTAGCCGGAGGGCCCGTAGCTCAGCTAGGTAGGATGGCGAACCAACACCGTCCCTAGAAAGAGCATCCGGCTTTTAGCCGCCTTCCTTCACCGGAGAGCGGAAAGAAACCGGGTGGTCCGGGGTTCGAACGGGCCCTGCGGAGCGCGCGGGGTCCCCGAAAGTCCCCGCGGGCCCGTACGGCTCGCGCGCGCGTGGCATGCCAGGTGGAAAACGGTCGCCCAGGGAGGACCTCCCCTTGAGGTTTAACGTGTTGGAGCATCAGCTAGTACCAGAGCATCGCCTCGTGCCGGAGGAAGAGGCGGAGCGGGTTTTGAAGGCGATGAAGATCACGCGAGACCAGCTCCCGAAGATTCGGAAGAGCGATCCCGTGATCCAGGTCCTCGAGAAGATCGAGGGGCCCATCGAGGAAGGCCGGATCATCCGCGTCACACGGGTGAGCGGGACCGCGGGCGTGTCGGAGGCTTATCGCCTCGTCATCGGGAGGTAGACCATGCGCGAACTCATCGACGCGTTCTTCCGAGAACGCTCCATCGTCAACCATCACATCGCCTCGTTCAACGACTTCCTTCCGACGATCGACAATCCGAATTCGCGGATGCAACGGATCGTAGACAACCTCCGGTCGTCGCCCGAGGACGAACGCCGTGGCATCATCAAGCTCGACGAAGACCGGACCGAAGGCGACGTCATCGAAATCCGGATCGGCCGGAAACGCGACGAGCGCGGACGGATTGACCTCGAGGCGAAGCCAACGATCACGCTGGGCCTGCCGGTCGTCAAGGAGGCGAACGGGGCAACGCACCCCCTCAACCCGATGGAAGCGCGCCTTCGGAACCTGAACTACACGGCCCCGATCTACCTCGACTTCACGGTCATCGAGAACGGCATCGAGCGGGAGCCGGAACGGGTGCACATCGGCAACTTCCCGATCATGGTCAAGTCGAAACGGTGCCTCCTCTACAAGGAGAACATGGAGACGGAAGGGGAGCTCACGTCCGACGAGTACAAACGCAAGCTCATCGAGATGGGCGAGGACCCGTACGACCCGGGCGGGTACTTCATCATCGGCGGGACGGAGCGGGCCCTGATCTCGCTCGAGGATCTTGCCCCGAATCGCGTCCTCGTCGAGTTCAATGAAAGGTACGGCCGGAAGGTCGAGGTCGCGAAGGTCTTCTCCCAGAAAGAGGGGTACCGCGCCCTCACCCTGATGGAGAAGAAGAAGGACGGGCAGCTGATCGTCAGCGTGCCGACCGCGTCCGGGCAGATCCCGCTGATCATCCTCATGAAAGCCCTGGGCATGGAGAAGGACGAGGACATCTACAACGCGGTCGTCTCGACGCCCGAGATGGCGAACATCGTCTACGCGAACATCGAGGAATGTCAGAACAAGAAGATCTACCCGCCGAACGGGATCTTCACGCGGGACGACGCGATCAATTACCTCGAGAAGAAGTTCGCGACGGGCCAGGCGAAGGAATACCGGATCAAGAAGGTCGAGTCGATCCTCGACCGGTCGCTCCTCCCGCACCTCGGCGACACCCGCGAGGACCGGATCAAGAAGGCGATCTTCCTCGGACGCGTCGCCCGCACGGTCCTCGAGCTTTCCCTCGGCATGCGTCGCGAGGACGACAAGGACCACTACGCGAACAAGCGGCTGAAGCTCGCGGGCGACTTGATGGAGGACCTGTTCCGGGTCGCCTTCGCGAATCTCGTGAAGGATCTCAAATACCAGTTGGAGCGATCGTACGCGCGGCGCCGGGAGCTGAAGATCTCCTCGGCGATCCGGCCGGATCTCCTGACGCAGCGGCTGCTCCACGCGCTGGCGACCGGCAACTGGGTCGGCGGGCGCGCCGGCGTCAGCCAGCTTCTCGACCGCACGTCGAACATGAGCGCGTTGAGCCATCTTCGGCGCGTCACCTCCCCGCTCACGCGGTCCCAGCCGCACTTCGAGGCGCGCGACCTCCATCCGACCCAGTGGGGCCGCCTCTGTCCGAACGAGACGCCGGAGGGCCAGAACTGCGGGCTGGTCAAGAACTGCGCCCTCGTGATCGACGTGTCGGAGGGATTCCCGGAGGAAGAGGTCAAGCTCCTCCTCGCCGACCTTGGGACGAAGCAGGTCAAGGGCCAGCAGACCCAGCTCACCCGCGTCTACGTCAACGGGGATCTCGTCGGGCTCCACGAGGACCCGAAGGTGCTCGTGGCCGAGATCCGGGAGCGTCGCCGATCGGGCCTCCTGAGCCACGAAGTCAATGTCCGCTTGGACGAGAACATGGGGGAGATCATCATCAACTGCGACGAGGGCCGGATCCGGCGACCGTTGCTCGTCGTGAAGGATGGCCACATCGTCTTCTCCCGAAAGCACGTCGACGAGCTGAAGATGGGCCGCCTTCGGTTCTCCGACCTCGTCCGGAACGGGATCGTCGAGTGGATCGACGCGGAAGAGGAGGAAGACACGTTCATCGCGATCTATCCGTACGACGTCCCGAGTCGGTGCAAGGAATGCAAGCACCCGCTGAGCCGGAACGACGTCACGTGGGCGAACATGGGGAGCCGCGACGACGAGGCCGAGCTCCTGTGCGCGCATTGCCACAAGACGTTCACCGTGAAAGCGGCGATCACGAAAGAGCACTCCCACATCGAGGTCGACCCGATGGTGATCCTCGGGGTCGCCTCCGGCGTCGTGCCGTATCCTGAGCACAACTCGTCCCCGCGCGTCACGATGGGCGCCGGGATGGCCAAGCAGTCCTTGGGCCTCGGATCGAGCAACTACCGCCTGCGGCCGGATACCCGGAGCCACCTGCTCCACTACCCGGAGCAACCGCTCGTGCAGACGGACTCGATGAAGTACGTGTCCTTCAACGAGCGTCCCGCGGGCCAGAATTTCGTCGTCGCGGTGATGTCCCACCACGGGTACAACATGGAAGACGCGCTCGTCATGAACAAGGCCTCGATCGACCGCGGCCTCGGGCGCTCATCGTTCATGCGAACGTACCGCGCGGAGGAACGCCGTTATCCGGGCGGTCAGGAAGATCACTTCGAGATCCCGTCCCCGGACGTGCGCGGCGCCCGCGCGGACCTGTCGTACGCGAACCTCACGCCGGATGACGGCCTCATCTCGCCGGAGGTCCTCGTCCAGGGCGGGGAAGTCCTCATCGGCAAGACGAGTCCGCCACGGTTCCTCGAAGAGGAGACGGACTTCCTGACTCCGCAGAAGCGCCGCGAGACGTCCGTCACCGTGCGGCACGGGGAAAGCGGCTGGGTCGACTCCGTCATGCTCACCGAGAGCGAGAACGGCTCGAAGCTCGCGAAGGTGAAGGTGCGCGACCTTCGGGTCCCGGAGCTGGGCGACAAGTTCGCGTCCCGCCATGGGCAGAAGGGCGTCATCGGGCTCATCGCGCCGCAGGAAGACATGCCCTTCACCGCGCAAGGCATCATCCCGGACCTGATCATCAATCCGCACGCGATCCCGTCCCGGATGACCGTGGCCCATGTCCTCGAGCAGATCGGCGGGAAGGTCGGCTGCCTTGAAGGTCGGTTCATCGACGGCACGCCCTTCTCCGGCGAGCGGGAAGAGGCGATGCGGAACGCCCTCGTGGAGAACGGGTTCCGGTCGAACGGGAAGGAGATCCTGTACGACGGCCGCACGGGGCGGATGATCCCCGCGGAGATTTTCATCGGCGTCATCTACTACCAGAAGCTCCACCACATGGTGTCGGGCAAGCTCCACGTCCGGTCACGGGGCCCGGTGCAGATCCTCACGAGGCAGCCGACGGAAGGGCGGTCCCGCCAGGGCGGTCTGCGATTCGGCGAGATGGAACGGGATTGCCTGATCGGCCACGGCGCCGCGATGGTGATCAAGGACCGCCTCCTCGACGAGTCGGACGGGACGATCCAGTATGTGTGCGGCAACCCGGACTGCGGACACTTCGCAATCAAAGATCGGAAAGGGAACCTCCGGTGCCCGGTCTGTGAGAACACGTCGAAGATTTACCCCGTGCAGACCTCGTACGCGTTCAAGCTCCTGCTCGACGAACTCCTGTCCTTGGGGGTCGTCATGCGTCTCCAGCTGGAGGACATGCGATGATGTCTTCAATGAGGGGGGTCACGAAGCGGATCCAGGCGATCAAGTTCGCTCTCCTGAGCCCCGATGAGATCCGCCGGATGTCGGCGACGAAGATCATCACGGCGGACACGTACGACGACGATGGATTCCCGATCGACATGGGCCTGATGGATTCCCATCTCGGGGTCATCGAGCCCGGTCTCCGGTGCAAGACGTGCGGCGGGAAGGTCGACGATTGCCCGGGTCACTTCGGCCACATCGATCTCGCGATGCCGGTGATCCACGTCGGGTACGTGAAGGACATCAAGAAGCTCCTCCAGGCGACGTGCCGGAAGTGCGGACGACTGCTCCTCACGCGCCAGCAAGCGCAGGAGTACATGGCGGAGATGGAACAGGTCGAGGAGCTCGGCGGCGACGTGACGGAGGTTGGCTTCGTCACGAAGGAGACCGCCCGCGAAGCGCAGAAGCGGCAGCGCTGTCCCCATTGCGGCGAGGAACAGGGAAAGGTCACCCTCGACAAGCCGACGACGTTCCGCGAGGACGGTCACAAGCTCACACCGAAAGAGGTGCGCGAGCGCCTCGAGCGGATCCCGAACGAAGACCTCCGGGTCCTCGGGATGAACCCCGAGGTCGCCCGGCCCGAGTGGATGGTCCTGACCGCGCTGCTCGTCCCGCCCGTCACCGTGCGTCCGTCGATCACCCTCGAGAGCGGCGACCGCTCGGAGGACGACCTCACGCACAAGCTCGTCGACGTCCTGCGGATCAACCAGCGTCTGCGCGAGAACCGGGACGCGGGTGCGCCCCAGCTGATCGTCGAGGACCTTTGGGAGCTGCTCCAATATCACGTGACGACGTACTTCGACAACCAGACGTCGGGCATCCCGCCGGCGAGGCACCGGTCCGGACGGCCGCTGAAGACGCTCGTGCAGCGGTTGAAGGGAAAGGAAGGCCGCTTCCGATCGAATCTGTCCGGCAAGCGGGTGAACTTCTCGGCCCGCACCGTCATTTCTCCGGATCCGATCCTGTCGATCAACGAGGTCGGCGTCCCGGTCGAGGCGGCCCGCGAGCTGACGGTCCCGGTCCACGTCCAGGCGTACAACCTGGACATCGTCAAGCAATGGGTGAAGCGCGGTCCGACGCCGCTCGGTCCCCTGGGCGAGTATGCGCCCGGCGTGAATTACGTCATCCGCCCGGACGGCCGGCGGATCCGCGTGACGGAGAAGAACGCCGAGGTCGTCGCGGAAGCCGTCGAGGTCGGATACACGGTCGAGCGGCAGCTCGTGGACGGCGACATCGTGCTGTTCAATCGGCAGCCCTCCCTGCACCGGATGTCCATGATGGCGCACGAGGTCCGCGTCATGCCCCACAAGACGTTCCGCTTCAACCTGGCGGTGTGTCCGCCGTACAACGCGGACTTCGACGGCGACGAGATGAACCTGCACGTCCTGCAGAGCGAGGAAGCGCGCGCGGAGGCCCGGGTCCTCATGCGGGTGCAGGAGCACATCCTCTCCCCGCGGTTCGGCGGCCCGGTCATCGGCGGCATCCACGATCACATCTCGGGCTCGTTCCTCCTGACGCACAAGGAGAGCAAGTTCACTCGGGAGGAGGTCACGTTCATCCTGAGCAAGATCGACATGCGGGACCTTCCGCCGGCGGACGTCAAGCGGGGCGGCAAGGAGTTCTGGTCCGGGAAGGCCCTGTTCTCCGCGATCCTGCCGAAGAACCTCAGCATGACGTTCAAGTCCTCGATTGCGCCGAAGGGCGACATCGGGTTAAAGGAGCTCAAAGAGGAAGACTCGCTCGTCGTCATCAAGGACGGCGTAGTCTTGTCCGGTACGATCGACGAGAACGCGGTCGGCGCGTTCAAGGGCAAGATCCTGGACAAGCTGGCTCGGGACTACGGGCCGGACGCCGCGCGGGAGTTCATCGATCGGGCGACGAAGATGGCCATCGGCGCGATCATGATCCGAGGCTTCACGACGGGCATCGACGACGAGGACATCCCGGAAGAAGCGAAGAAGCAGATTGCGGACGTCCTCAAGACCGCGATCGAGAAGGTGGAGGACCTCGTGGAGTCGTACAAACGGGGCGAGCTCGAGCAGATGCCCGGTCGGTCCCTCGAGGAGACGCTCGAGGTCGAGGCGATGAAGATCCTCGGCCGCGCGCGAGACCAGGCCGGTCAGATCGCGGGCAAGCACCTGGGGATCGAGAACAGCGCGGTGATCATGGCCCGATCCGGCGCTCGCGGGTCGATGCTCAATCTCTCCCAGATGGCCGGATCGATCGGGCAGCAGGCGGTCCGCGGGGAGCGCCTGAGCCGCGGCTACTGGAACCGCACCCTCCCACATTTCAAGAAGGGCGACCTCGGCGCGGAGGCAAAAGGCTTCGTGAAGTCGTCGTACAAGAGCGGTCTCCACCCGACGGAATATTTCTTCCACGCGATGGGCGGACGGGAAGGCCTCGTCGACACCGCGGTGCGGACGTCGCGGTCGGGATACATGCAGCGCCGCCTGATCAACGCCCTCGAGGACCTGAAGGTCAAGGAGGACGGCACGGTCCGGAACACGGCGGACACGATCATCCAGTTCAAGTTCGGCGAAGACGGCGTCGATCCGTCCCGCAGCGTCCAGGGGCGCGCGGTCGACATCGATGACATCTTGCAAGAGGTCCTCGGCGAGGAGCCGTCGTGGAAGGAGCGGCTCCGCGAGCAGGAGATGGCCTCGTACGGCCTCACGGAGAAAGACATGTACGTCGAGATCTCCGAGGAAGAGGTCGAGGTCGAAGAGGAAGAGCCTCCGTCGGAGGAGTGAAGATGGCCCGAGCGACGACGATTCAGGCGCTGCGGAACCGCGGGATCTCGAAGAAGACCGCGGAGATCCTGGCGGACGCCGGCTTCACCTTGGAAAAGCTCGCGGCCTCAAAGCCCGAGCGTCTCGCGAAGTTCATCGCGAAGAAGGAGGCCGAGAAGGTCCTCAAGAAACTCGGCACGGCCCCTGCCGCCGCGGAGGCAAAGCCGGCGCCGAAGCGCGAGAAGGCCAAGCCCGCGGCCCGTGCCCGGAGGCCCTCGGCGAAGGCGGCCGAGGCGGAGCCGGAAGCGCCGCTCACGATCCCTGTGAAGGCGCCGCCGCTCTCGGCGGGCGAACAGGAGATCCTCGACGGGTTGAAGGAGATCGGACGATGGCTCCCCCGGTTCGTCGTGACGGAGCTATCGAAGAAACTCCATGGACTCAAGCTCAGCAAGAAGCGCCTCCAAGAGGTCCTCCAGCGAATCTGCGAGAAGTTTGACCTACACGCGATCGACGCGAACGAGTCCGCGGGGATCGTGTCCGCGCAGTCGATCGGGGAACCCGGGACCCAAATGACTATGAGAACTTTTCACTACGCGGGGGTCGCCGAGATGAACGTCACCCTCGGGCTCCCGCGGCTGATCGAAATCGTCGACGCGCGTCGCGTGCCGTCGACCCCGATCATGGAGCTGTACGTCAAGTCGGGTCACACGGACCTCGAGCGGATGCGAAAGATCGCGACCGAGATCGAGATGACCTCCCTCGAGGACATCGCCTCGATCGAGACGGACCTCGTGAACATGCGGGTCCTCGCATATCCGGACGATCACCGCATGAAATCGCGGGGGGTCACCTGGCCGGAGCTCGAGGAGAAGCTGAAGAAACTCGGTGAGATCCAGGAGGTCCGCCGCCAGGTCGGGAGCGCGGAGAAGAAGGCCAGGGCGCTCGTCGTCGAGGCCGGAGAGCCGTCGTTCAAGAAGCTCCAGCGCCTCGTCGAACAGGTCCGGATGATGAAGATCAAGGGGATCGACGGGATCTCGCGCGCGATCATCAAGAAGCGCGGCGAGGGCTACGTCATCTACACGGAGGGATCGAATCTCTCGAAGATCCTCGAACTCCCGTACGTCGATGCATCGAGGACGACCACGAACTCGGTCCAGGAGATCTACGAGGTCCTCGGCATCGAGGCCGCGCGGAACGCGATCGTGAACGAGGCGTACAACACGCTCCAGGAGCAGGGCCTGACCGTGGACATCCGCCACATCATGCTCGTCTCCGACATGATGACGAACGACGGGGACGTGAAGGCGATCGGCCGCCACGGCATCTCCGGACGCAAGTCCTCCGTCCTCGCCCGGGCCGCGTTCGAGATCACGGCCCATCACCTGCTCCGGGCCGCGATCACGGGCGAGGTGGACTACCTCGACGGCGTCGCGGAGAACGTGATCGTGGGCCAGCCCGTCACCCTCGGCACCGGCGCGGTCAACTTGATCTACAAGCCGCCTCCGGGCGCCCCCAAGCCGACGGCCGTCGCCAAGCCGAAACCCGCCGTGACGCCTCCGGCTCCCGTGCCGGCCCCCGAGGAGCCCCTGGAAGAGGTCGTCCCGTGATCGACGTCCCCCGCGCCCTCCGCGTCGCGGCGGACACCGGCGAGGTGCGCTTCGGCCTGCGCGAGGTGCGCCGCGCGGCGAAGTCGAAGAAGGCGAAGCTCGTGGTCCTTGCCTCGAACTGCCCCGAGGAAGCCACGCGGAACCTGGGGGACGTCCGCCTGTTCCGCTTCGGCGGCACGAACGTCGATCTCGGCGCGGCCTGTGGCGTGCCGTTCTCCGTCGCCGCGGTCGCGGTGATCAGCCCCGGGGAATCGAACATCCTGACCGTCTAGGATTCGCATGGCCGAGATCGTTTTCGACGAGCAGACGATCAAGTACGTCGCGTTATTCCAGGATCTCACGCGGACGACGGTCGTGGACTGCGTCGACGCCGGCGACAAGCTCATCTTCGTCGTCAAGGAAGGCGACATCGGCAAGGCGATCGGCAAGAAGGGCGAGAACATCGCGAAGCTGAAGCGCCTGATCAACAAGGACATCCACGTCGTCGAGTATTCGGAGCAACCGGACAAGTTCGTCGCGAACGTCTTCCGGAATTTCGACGTCAAGTCCGTCCAGATCGAACAGCGGGGGGAGGTCGTCCACGCCACCGTCACCGTGGAGTCGACGAAGAAGGGGCGTGCGATCGGCAAGGACGGAAAGAACCTGCGCGTCTCCCGAGACTTGATCGCGCGTCATCATCCGATCCAGAGTGTGAGCGTCGCGTGACGGCGCACGGCTCGCTCGTCACCGCGAGTGAGTAGGAACCTTAACGTATTCCGGTTGCTTCGTCGCGCGAAATCGGGTCGCTCGCGGCGGCCCGGACTCCGCCGACGGAGGCGAGCCGGATCCAGTACAAGTGGACGGTCTTGACGGTCACGACCGTGGGCGTGCTCATGGCCGGGATCGACTCCCGCATCGTGATCGTCGGCCTTCCGCAGGTCGCCGCCAGCCTCCGGGCCGACGCCGAACAGGCGATCTGGATCACGCAGTCGTACGTCCTCGGGAGCACGGTCGCGCTCCTCCTCGTCGGGCGCATCTCGGACATCGTCGGCCGAGTGAAGCTGTACACGAGCGGATTCGCGGTCTTCACGGTCGGCTCCCTCCTGACGAGCCTGGCGTTGGACCCGGCCCAAGTGATCGCCTTCCGAGCGATCCAGGGCCTCGGCTCCGCGATCCTGTTCACGAACAGCGCGGCGATGATCGTCGACGCGACCCCGTCTCACGAGCTCGGGCTCTCTCTCGGGATCAACCAGGTGGCGTTCCGGATGGGGTCCATGGCCGGCCTGACCTTGAGCGGCATCATCCTCTCGTTCCTCGATTGGCGCGCCCTGTTCTACGTGAACGTGCCGATCGGGATTTTCGGTACCGCATGGGCTCGCCTCCGCCTGCGGGAAGTCGGGAAGCTCGAGAGAGGTGCACCGATCGACTGGGGCGGTTTCGTCACGTTCACCGTGTTCATCATGGGCCTTCTCCTCGCCCTCACCCTCGCGGCGTACGGGGTCGTCGAGACGAGGACCGTGGCCGTGCTCTTTGCCGTGTCCGTCGTCAGTCTCGGACTGTTCGTGGTCCTCGAGCGTCGACATCCCCACCCCCTGCTCGACCTCAAGCTCCTCCGGATCCGCGAGTTCACCGGCGGCGTCGTGGCTCAGCTCCTGAATGCGATCGCGTTCGGCGCGGTCCTGCTCCTGCTGAGCCTCTACTTCCAACTCGTGTTGAGACAGAGCCCGCTGACCACGGGCCTCCTGATGATCCCGCTGGACATCGCCACGCTCGCGGCGGGACCGCTAAGCGGCCGCCTCTCGGACAAGTACGGACACCTGCCCTTCACGACCTCCGGCTTGGCCGTCATTAGCCTGTCCCTCTTCCTGTTCTCCACGACGGACGAGTCGACCCCGTATTCGCACCTGGTCGCGTACATGTTGCTCTTCGGCGCGGGCCTCGGGTTCTTCGCATCGCCGAACATCAGCTCGATCATGGGGTCCGTCCCCCCGGAGCGACGTGGCATCGCATCCGGGTTCCGTGCGACCTTCTTCAACGTGGGATACACGATCAGCTTGAACCTGGCGATCCTCATCACGACCTTCACCGTGCCGTACGTCTTGGTCACGCAAATCATCGCATCCGGGAGCACCGCCGGGATTTCAGACGCGGACCGGATCCTCTTCGCGCAGGGAATCAAGACGACGTACCTGTGGCTCGCGGCCATCAACACGCTCGCGATCTTGCCGTCCTTGCTCCGGGGACGGCGGTCGAACCGCCATGAGCCCGCAGGGATCGCGGTCGCGGACCCGTAGGCGCGACGCCGCGGCTACCGCATGGATTCAAGTACGGACAACGCCCTGGGAGAACCCCCGATGGCAATCTCGCGACGGCGACTTCCCTTTTGGCTCGTTCTCGCAACGGTGGCCGTCGCGCTCCAAGCCGCTTCCCTTCTTGTAGCCCCCACCACTCGGTACGAAATCGGTTGGGTGCGACCGTGCGCATCCGCGCAGGGGTCGGCGTGCTTGATGGGGATGCTTCAGCCAACCCATCCGTATCTCTGGCTCGGCGTCGGTCTCTATCTCGTTGGTGCAGCCGTGATGGCCTGCGCGATCTATGTGCACCGCCGCCCGGAGCGCCGAGTGCTTCAGGCCCCGGTGGGACGTCCCTAAGGCGACCGCCATTGGGCCCCCGCGAGGCGGATGCCCATCATGAACCAAACGATTATTACCGCGGCGGATGATTTCGCCTCGCCTGCGGTGGCAGGTGAAGGGATCCCCCCTCCATGTCCCTCCCGGCTAGGGAGCCCCCTCCCTCGGCAGATGGCTCGCTCCCCTTGCGATTTGACGATTCGGATCGGGACCTCCTCGCCCGCGCGTTCCGGTCTCCCGGCGACGGACCGCGCGCGTGGCGCTTGAATGGCGAGGCCCACCGGATCTCCCTCGTGGACGGATTCGACCGCCTCCTCGCGTGGCCGGTCCTGCACGGCGTCACGCGGTACGATCACCAGGTGCGCACGGCGCTCCGGGTCTTGCGCGACTTGCGCGGTCGAGCGATCCTAGCCGACGAGGTCGGCCTCGGCAAGACGATCGAAGCGGGGCTCGTCCTCAAGGAGTACGCCG
>Ga0209803_1000645_pt1 | contig 23258 bp, 21 predicted proteins | sample GraSoiAngelo_138_FD_185895 | JGI IMG/M metagenome (GOLD analysis project Ga0209803, IMG submission 185895) | Grasslands soil microbial communities from the Angelo Coastal Reserve, California, USA - 14_0929_09_40cm (SPAdes) (version 2) | ecosystem: Environmental > Terrestrial > Soil > Grasslands ...
TACGGGCGCTCTGATCGGCTATCTCAGTTTCGGGCCGCTGGCTGATCGTTTCGGACGGCGACCTGTCTTCGCACTGATGTGTGCGGGCAGCCTCGTGATGGTGCCGGTGACGTTTCTGACGCCGCACGCATACGTGCACGTGCTGCTGCTGCTGCCCCTGCTCGGCTTTTTCAACAACGGGATCTTCAGCGGGTTCCCCATTTATTTTCCGGAGCTCTACCCGACCCGCATCCGTGCGACCGGTGCGGGCTTTTGCTTCAACGCCGGGCGCGTGCTCGCCTCGGGCGGTCCGTTCCTCACAGGCTATTTGGTGACGTCGTTGGGCAGCTTCGGCCGCGCGGCCAGCGCCGTCGCCCTGATCTATCTCGTGGGTCTGCTGATCTTGCCGTTGGCGCCTGAGACGAAGGGGCAGCCCCTGCCGGAGTGAAGGTCAGGGGTTATCCCCTGGCGGTGCGCTCGTACACCTTGGCGTCGATGAAGAGATGAAGCAAGGCGGAGTCCACCTTGCCCTCCTTCACTTCGTCCCTGAGGATGTCGAGGGCCTTCGAGGCCGGGACGGCCTTTTTGTACGGGCGGTCGGAGGCGGTCAGCGCGTCGTAGATGTCGCTAATGGTCATCATCCGGGTCTGAACCGGGATCTCCGGGGCGGTGATCTGCCGCGGGTAGCCTTTCCCGTCCAGCTTCTCATGGTGGCCGTAGGCGATCTCCGGAATGCGCCGCAGTTTGCTGGTCCACGGGATGGTCGCGAGGAAGCGGTACGTATGCGTAACGTGGCTCTCGATCTCCTGGCGGTCCTCGCTGGTCAGGCTCCCCTTGGGGATGGAGAGGCTCACGAGCTCGGGAGCCGTGAGATACGCTTTGGGGCCGTCGAACGAGTGGAACGTCCTGGCGGCGATCTCGTTGAGCCGCTCGAATCCGCCCTTCGCCAGCACCGTCGGGACATTGCACGCCAGCAGGAAACGCAGGATCTCGTCGGTGTCGTCGAGCCGGTGGCCGAGCTCCTTGTCGAGCTTCGCCAGCAACTCGGCAGTCTCGCCGGGATTGGAAAACTGGTACACAGAGACCTTGCGTTCCAGCGCCTCCTTCTCCAGCGTCCGCTTGATGAACTCGAAGCGGGCCTTGAGGAGCGCCACCTCGTTGGGGTAGAGCTTCTCGGCCTTGACGAGCACGTGCTCGCGCACGCCCACCTTGCCGAAGTCGTGCAGGAGGGCGGCGTAGCGGATCTCCTTCATCTGGTCGTAGTCGAAGGTGACCTTGGCGTAGGGGCCAGTGTCGACCCGGTCCACGACTTCGGCAAGGCCACACGTCAGGGTGGCGACACGGCCGGAGTGGCCGGAGGTCGTGGGATCGCGGGACTCGATGGCCACCACGCTGGCCGCGATGAAGCCTTCGAACAGTTTGTTGATCTCGTCGTAGAGGATCGCGTTTTCGATGGCCGAGGCGGCCTGCCCGCCCAGCGCGAGGAGCATCTCCTCGTCTTCCGCATCGAAGGGAGGCCCAGGGGCGCCTTTCTCGACTTCGGCCCAGTGTTCCCCAGGGTTTTTATTGAGCACCTGGAGCACCCCGACCACTTCATCCTTGGTGGAGAGCATCGGAACGGTAAGCATGTTCCGGGTGTGAAATCCTGTCGCCTTGTCCACCGCGGGGTTGAACCGGGGGTCTGCATAGGCATCGGGAATGTTCAGGGGTTTTTTCGTTTGGGCGACGTGGCCCGCGATGCCCTTGTCGGCGGGAAACCGGATTTCCCGGGCGCCCTGGGCCACCTTGCTCCAGAGCTCGTTCTTGTCCTTATCGAGGAGGAAGATGCTGCCGCGCGTGGCGTCGACCACCGAGCGGGCGTGTTCCACGATCTCTTCGAGCAGGACGCCGAGGTCCCGCTCCGTGGACATGGCCTTGGCCACATCCAGGATAATCTCGAGCTTTTGAATGCGCCGCTCTTTTGGATCGAGTTGTGCCACGCCGCGCCCTCATTGAGCGTTCATAGGGTACACCTTCCGATCGGTGGGATCAACGAAGTACGCTATAATGCAGGTCTCCATGCGGATCTGTCCCCAATGCCGTCTCATCGCCTCGGATGATCCGGTGTGCCCGGAATGTGGATGGAACGTCGCGACGGGCGGCGTCACCGGGCCGGCCTCTGAGCGTGCGGCGCGTTACGCAGAACACTTACAGTACATGGTCCTCTTCACCGCCCTGATGTTCGGCGCCTCGCTGATCGTCTCCTTCGCGACGACGCGTGGCAACCAGTTTCTCCCTGCTGTCTCGATGGGCTTGCTCGTCACCGGACTCATCGCCGACGTCTTCCTGTTGCTGCTCATCTACAAGACGGCAGCCATGTTCGCCGAGGCCAGCCGCTGGATGGTGGGCGCGGTCCTCACCTTCCCGTTCGGCACCCTCATCTTCGCCTGGGTGCTCGCGCGGCGGGCCCGCTTGGGCGGCCCCGTCGTCCCCCCTGCTTCCGGGACCGGGGACTGACCGGCCCCTGGCGCTTGCGCGGCTCTTTCGTGATCGGCTAAGCTCGACCCATCGGTCGAACTGTTTCCATGAGCGAATCTCTAGCGGAGGGAGGAACGGCGGTGAGACACGGTGTGTGGTCGGTGGCGCCGGCGATGCTAGCGCTTGCGGTGGTGGGATGCGGGGGGCCCGGTCAGACGGTTCCCCTCTCGGTCAACATGGACGCGGTACCCGCTCCGGCGAAGGTCACCGCTCCGTTGCGGGTGGCGGTGGTCCCGTTTGAGGACGTGCGGACTGACAAGTCCGGGATCGGACGTTACCAGCATTACGTGGAGTCGACCGTGGACAGGTTGGTGCCGGCCGGCGGGTCGGCGGCCGATCAGATCACGAACTTCGTCGTGGAGTACCTGAAGCGCGCGGGCTTTCCGGTCACCCGCGTGCAGCCGGGGCAGACGGTCGTCCCCGGCTCGGCCGATGTGGTGCTGTCTGGGCAGATCGAGTCGTACTGGAGCGAGGCCGTGACCCGGTTTGCCCGGACCGAACTGGCGGCCAAGAACCGGCTCGTTCTCAAGGCTGTCAACGTGGGCGATGGCAGCACGGTCCGCACCACGGTGGTCGGCGAGGAGACCAAGACGGTGGTCTTCTTCGATCTCGGAGATCTGGAAAGGCTCAACAGCGAGGCGTTGGGCCAGACCCTCGCGCGGTTCCTGGCCGACGTGGTCGTGGCGGACCGGACGTTCAAGCCAAAGCAGTAAGGGTGCGCGGAAAAGGTAGCGACGATGGCCACAACCCCGGTCCCCGATGACCGCCTGCGACAGCAATTCGAGGCGTTACTTGCGCTGCCGGAGGCCGATCCGCACGCGGCGATCCTGAAGGAGCTGGTCGGCGCGGTCTTCCGGCTGAACGAGAACCGGCTGGAGACGCTGGACCTGAAGATCCTGAATCGCGCTCTCAAGGAGATGCGCTATGCCTTCCGGCTCTTCAGGCAGTACCGGAATCGGCGGAAGGTCGCCATCTTCGGTTCCGCACGGATGCCTTCGGAGAATCCCCTGTACGATCTCGCCCGGCGCTTCGCCCGCCGCCTGGCCGAACATGGGTACATGGTCATCACGGGGGCGGGAGGGGGGATCATGCGGGCGGCGAACGAGGGGGCCGGCCGGGAGAACAGCTTCGGGGTGAACATCCTGCTCCCTTTTGAGCAGGAGCCCAATCCGGCGATCGCGGACGATCCCAAGCTCATCCACTTCAAGTACTTCTTCACCCGCAAGCTCTTCTTCGTGCGGGAGTCCCACGCCTGCGCGGTGTTCCCCGGCGGGTTCGGTACCCACGACGAGCTCTTCGAGATCCTCACCCTGCTGCAGACCGGCAAGAACAATCCCCATCCGATCGTGCTGGTGGACCTGCCGGGGGGCACCTACTGGCGGGGATGGGTGCGGTTTGTGCAAGAGAAGATGCTGGCGACCCACATGATCGCGGCGGAGGATCTGGGGCTCTTCCGGGTGGTCTACTCGGCTGAGGATGCTGTGGCCGAGATCGAGGGCTTCTATCGGAACTACCATTCCAGCCGGTTCGTGAAAGGGCGGCTGGTGCTGCGTCTGCAGCGTCCTTTGACGGCCGGGCAAGTGGACGACCTCAACGTGCGGTTTGCATACTTGTGCCAGGACGGCAAGATCGAGCAGCGGTCTGCCCTCCAGGAGGAAGAGGACGAGCCTGAGCTCCTGGCGCTGCCCAGGCTGGTCGTGCCCTACGACAGCCGGAGCGCGGGAGGCCTCCGCCAGCTCATTGATGTTGTGAATGGGCTGCCAACCTGACGGGCTCGAGCCGGCCCCGGCTCGGTCCCGGTCAGTTGCGCTCAGTAACGCATGGTGACGGAAGCGGTGCTGCTGCGCGCTCCGAAGAACTTCCGGGAGAACTCCTCCACCAGCGCAGGGTCGTAGCCCTTGCAACTGAAGATGTCGAGGTACGCCCGGTTCGTCTCGTTGGCGAAGTGCCCGCTGATCAGGGACGTCTCGATGAGCTGGAGCATCGAGTAGCCTGCCACCCGTCCTTCGCCGAAATGGACGATCTGGCACTCCCCGAATCGCTTCATCCTGATCAGCGTGCAGAGCGCGATGACGTAGGCCTCGATGTGGTTACGGTCCCGGATGGTTTCAGGTCTACAGTCGTGGAGATCAACTGCAGTGGAGAGGCCCCAAGCTTTCCCCTCCCTGATCAACTCCTCCGCGGATTCTACGGGAGCGGACGTTGGGGCCATCGTTGGTAAGACGGCACCTTCAGCGTTATCTAATGCGTTCATCGATACGGAGCACCTCCTTGTTGATGTGACGGTTGTTAGGGTGACTGGCTACGCTGAACTCTCATTATGGAAACGCACTATAGCACAGTATTTTCCACACGCAATATTTTTTTTCATGACGCTCGAAATTTTTTCGCTCCCGGTCAGTACTCCTTGGAGGGCGTGTAATCCTGGATCCGCGCGTGCGCTTCCTCGACGCTCATCCGCTTCAACTCCACCTGCCGGCGCACCCACAAGTCGTGCTGATTGCGAAGCTGAAACTCCTGCCGGCGGCGCAGCGCGCCGCCGCCCAGCGTCCAGATCGACGTGAAGAACGTGTCCTGCTGCGACGACAGCAGGCCGGCCTTACCCAGGACTGCCTGCTCGTCGTACACCGGCGAGTCCCAGGTCCAGCTGTCGTCGTAGGCCGGCGCAGTGGCGCAGGACGCCAGCACGAGGCAGGCCAGCAGGAGCGCCGCAGGCTTCATGGCGGCAGGATAGCGAGCGGACTGGGCTGAATCAAGATCGTAGCGGAGGAAGGGCTCAGGAACACTCCGGGCTGAACCCGCGTCTCAGCGTGTTCTCCGAGATGACAGAGCTCGAGACGAACTGGAGGAGGTAGTCCGGGCCTCCAGCCTTGGCCCCGATACCGGAGAGGCGGCCTCCGCCGAACGGCTGGCGGCCCACCAGCGCGCCAGTGATACCCCGGTTGATGTACAGGTTGCCGACCAGGAACTCCTCGCGCGCCCGCGCGATGTTCCGGGGGCTACGGGAAAAGAGCCCGCCGGTGAGCGCGTACTCGGTCGAGTTGGCGAAGGCCAGGGCCTCGTCGAAGTCCCGCGCCCGCAGCACGGCCAGCACCGGCCCGAAGATCTCCTCGCGGGCCAGGCGGTGCTCGGGGCGGATGTTCGTGACGACCGCCGGTCCGACGAAGTTCGGCCCTGACCGTCGTGCGGGGTCCGGCAGCAACGCGGGAGTCCCTTCCTGCTGCGCGAGCGCGAGGTACTCCAGCACCTTCTGCACCGCCCGTTGATCGATCAAGGGGCCGAGCCCCGTGCCCGGCTCTTCGGGTGGGCCCATGCGCACGCTCCGTGCGGCCTCCACCAGCCGCTCGACGAAGGCGTCGTGGATGGCGTCCAGGACGATCGCGCGCGAGCAGGCGGAGCACTTCTGTCCCTGGTAGCCCAGGAAGGAGGCACTCACGCCTGCCACCGCTTCATCCAGATCGGCGGTGTCGTCCACGATGATCGCGTTCTTGCCCCCCATCTCTGCGACAACCTTCTTCACCTCCCGCTGCCCCGGCGAGACTTGCGCCGCGGCGGCGATGATCTGGAGTCCGACGGCCTTCGAGCCGGTAAAGGCGATGACGGGGACGTCGGGGTGTGCGACCAGGCGGCGGCCTGCCTCCGGTTCGCCGGGGAGAAATTGCAGGACGCCGTCCGGCAGCCCGGCCTCGCGGAAGACTTCCACCAGCGCGTGCCCGGTCACCGGTGACCTTTCCGACGGTTTGAATACGACGGCATTCCCTGTGACCAGCGCTGCCCCCACCATGCCGGTCGGGATCGCGAGCGGAAAGTTCCACGGGGATAGGACCGCCACGACGCCGCGCGGCCTATACAGCAGGTGGTTGAGTTCGCCCGGTAGCGTCCCGAGCCGGATCGGCTCCGCCAGGCGGCGCATCTGTCGGCGGTAGTATTCGAGGAAGTCGATGGCCTCGGCCACGTCGGCATCGGCATCGCGCCAGCCCTTGCCTACTTCGAAGACTTCCAGCGCGGCTAGCTCGAACCGGCGCCGGCGCAGCAGGTCGGCGGCCTTCGCCACGACCTCAATCCGATCCGCCGCGGAGGTTGCCGCCCAGGACCGGCCGCTTGCCACCGCGCGGGCGACGGCCTCGTCCACGTCCTGGGGGACCGCGGCGCTCACGACGCCGACCACCTCCTCGGGCTTGGCTGGGTTGCGTGGGGTCAGGGTCGGTCTGGTGAGGCCCCTGGGCACGGGGAAGGCCGGATCGATGCGCCGCCAGAGGGTGGTACGCACAGTGGCGACCGCGGCGCGCATGCGCTTGCGGGCCTCGGCGCGGGCGAAATCCGTGTGAGGCTCATTCGTGAACTCGGGCTCACCCTCACCCTTCCCTCTCCCCAGGGCACCCGTTGCTTCCTCGTTGCAACGGGTCGATGAGAGGGTGGGGGAGAGGGGGGCGCTCTCGACAGCGGATGGCTTCAACAACTCATCGAGGCTCTGCTTGCCGAGGAACTGTCGGCGCAGGATGGACTCGTTGGCGGTGTTCTCCAACAGGCGCCGGACGAGATAAGCCATACCGGGAATCAAATCGCCGACCGGTGCGTAAACCCGCACACGATATCCGGCGTCCACGACTGCGGCCTGAAGCGGCTCGGCCATGCCATAGAGCATCTGGAGCTCCACGACGTTCGCCGCGAGCCCGCGCCCTTCGGCTTCGGCCATCACCATCGCGACGTGGCGCAGGTTGTGGGTGCCGAACGCCGGCCGGATCACCGCGTGGTGCTCCAGAAGGAGCGGGATCAGCTGTTCGTAGCTGGCGTCGGTGTCGTCCTTGCGGGCGAAGACCGGCACGGGCCACCCGCGCTGGCGGTGCATGATCGTCTCGTAGTCCCAATAGGCGCCCTTGACCAGGCGGACGCCCATCGGCGTCCCGCGGGCCTCGGCCCAGGCGAGCAGGTCCCTGACGTCGCCTGCGGTGTCCCTGAGGTACGCCTGCAGCGCGAGGCTGGCGAAGGGATAGGCGCGAAACTCGTCTTCCATAAGGAGTTGGCGGACGATCCCGATCGTCAGGTCCTTCCACTCGTAGTGCTCCATGTCGAAGGTGATGGCGGCCCCACGTTGCACGGCCGCTCGGAGTAGCGGGCGCAACCGGGCTGCGACGGCAGTGTAGCAGCCCTCCGGGTCGATCGGATCGAATTGCGAGTAGAGCGCCGAGAGCTTGATCGACACCTGGGTGCGTGGCAGCGGGCCCAGGTGGTCGGCTTCGAGGAGGGGTGAGGGGCGCCACTCGCGAGCGGCCTCTGCCAGGGCCGTGATGGCCTCGTGATAGCGGGCAGCGTAGGTCTCGGCTTCCGCCTCGCAGACCGTCGCCTCGCCCAGGAGGTCCACCGAGTGCGCCATGCCGCGCTTCCAGAGGTCGGCGACGACCGGGAGCGCCTCCTTCGTACCGGCGCCCACGATGAACTGGTTGGCCATCTGGATCGCCTGGTTGTAGATCGTGTCGGCGGTCACGCCGACTCCGAAGCCGACGGTCGAGAGGGCCCGCATGCCCCAGCGCATGAGCGAGCGCCCGCCCGGCGCGTCCCGCAGGCCAGCATCCTGGCCGAAATACTCGTCCACGAGGCGCTTGATCTGGGACGGAGTCTTCAGGGTGGGCAGGACGTCAATGAAGCGGAAAAGCTGGACCTTGAAGGTTTCGTCGCGGATGGCCCAGTCGAGGAGCCGGCCGGTCCACCATTTGCGGTCGAAGAGGCGGGGCGTGGTCGCGGCCGCGGCCTCGTACAGCCGCGTCGCGTGGCGGCGGATGTCGACTTCTGTGGCGACGCGCATGGCCTCGGATCCCCTCAATCTCCATTATACACCGCGCCTTGGCGCCGTCCCGTCCTTGAATTCCCTGGATAGGCTGGGCTAGACTGCACGCATGGCTGAAATTCCCGTCATCACCATCACCGGCTCCCAGCAGAAGGAACCGAAGGAGTTTTTCACGCGGGTCTTCTGCCTGCGCAAGGAGACGCCCCCACTGGGACTGCTGGTCGAGTATCTGAAAGGTCGCGGGGCCACCCCGATCATCCCGGCGGAAGTCAACGAGAAGCTGTTGAATAGCTGGAACTGGGTCGGGATCGAGATCGGGTACGCGAAGGGTCGCAAGCCGATCCTCGTCACCTGCGTGCGCAAGGGCGGCGCCCAGGACGAGGTCTTCAAGCAGGACATCGACGGCCTGCTGAACTACGTGGAGGCCCACCGCGAGATCGATAACTGGCGCGTCGCGGACCAGTTGCGGGGCTGCCGGTTCTACATTGCGAACATCCTGGACAAGAACGACATCACGGACGATGGCTACGACTTCAACAGTTGGATACTCCAGTTCTTCGAGGAGAACTGCGACGGGATGGTCCAGATCGACGGCCAGGGCTTCTTCGACCCTCAGACCGGAGAGTTGATCTTCCAACTGCCGCCGATCGACGACGAGCCCGAGCCCGCCAAACCGAGCCAGCAGCCTAGCTAGACACGTCCCGAAACAATGTGTTAAGGTGCCCTTCGCTGGGCCGGTGCGCCTGTAGCTCAGTGGATAGAGCACAAGCCTCCGGAGCTTGGGGCCACAGGTTCAAATCCTGTCAGGCGCGCCATATCCTGGCTTCTCGCCGATCCTTCCTGGTGGGCCGTTAGCTCAGTTGGTAGAGCAGCTGACTCTTAATCAGCGGGCCGCAGGTTCGATCCCTGCACGGCCCACCAAACCGAACTTCGTTCGTACCGCCCAGCAGCCTCCTTCGTATGCTAAATTTTCTTGACAAAATCCCGCCAAGGTCGTGTAATCAAGGAAATTTTGCTCTTCGGCCAGCCTTAGCGGGCAGGCGCAGAGGCCTGTAAGTTGAAGGCGCAATCGGTCCTCTCCCTTGTACCAAGCGGGAGAATGCGATTGCGCCTTCTTTTTTGGGGGTAGACCTCGACATGAACGAAGCAGGCGACCAAGTCTCACTGAAACAGCCTTCTCTAAGCGGAGGGGAGCCAGCTGGCCCACGGCGGCGTGGTCGCCCGAAGGGGCAGAGTTACATGGAACCGGCCCTCCTCGTGACCATTCGGCATCGGCTCAAGCTTTCGCAGGCGATCCTCGCCAAGATCGTGGGCGTCTCGCGCACCACGGTCAGCATGTGGGAGAACGGACACGTACCGATTCCGAAGGCGGCGGTTGAGTTGATCAAGAGGCTGTTTCCCTGGCTTGATCGACAAGAAAGACAATATGCGCCGCATCCCGCAGGGAGTTCCGCGCACGGTTCCTCCTGACGGCAACCGGACATTTTCCCTCTAGCAGGCTCTCTTCACCATTATCTCTCAGCTACCATCCGCTCGCCTCCTTGGAACCGGGGTTGCCCTTACGGGTAACCATGCGCTTGCCTTGACAACCCATGCACTATGGGATAGGGTGATTATTCCTCAAGAACAACCAGACGTTAGGTACTAGATCGTATGGAGCCAGCTGAATCGACAGCGCCGCCGGAACCCAGCCCTCCCGAGCCTCTGGTTGCCACTCGTCCTTCTCTGCCCACCTCGCCTGCCCGACCCGAGGCCATCGCTCCAGGAGCCTCTCGTAGCGTCTCGTTGGAAGGGCGCAAACCCTTCTTGCTCAAGAACTTCGAGCGGCTGTTTGTCTTGCTCACTCTCGTCGCGACTGTCCTGATGAATTCCTTCGTCCCGCAGAAGATCGCCTTCCTGAACTTCTTCTTTCTCCCGATCATCTTGGCCGGCTACTACCTGGATCAAACGAAGGCTGTGCTGGGTGCCGTCTTCTCCTTCCTGGTGATGCTGGTGTACGTGTACCTGCGACCCGAGGCGTTTTTGGAGCCGGTAGGGTATCTGGCGGGCAAGCCGGTGTTCGCCCTGTACCTTCAAGTCTTCATCTGGGGGTCCTTCCTCATCCTGGCTGGCGCGGTCGTCGGAGGGCTGCATGAGAAGCTGGCCCGGGAGTTTGAGAACACACGCCGGCAGAACGAGGTGCTGCAGAAGCAGCAGAATGAGCTCAACGTGGTCAACCTGGCGTTGAAGACCAGCGCCGAAAATCTGGCGTTCCTGAATCAGGAACTCCAGCTCCGGCAGGAGGAGCTTAACCAAGCCCATGCGGCTCTGAAGGACTACAGTGAAAACCTGGAGGTCAAGGTGCGAGATCGCACCGAGGAGCTCAACCGCGCGAACGCGTCGCTGAAGGACTATACCGAAAACCTAGAGTTCAAGGTCACGGAGCGGACCGAGGAACTGGAGAAGTCCAAGCAGTCCATCGAGGCCCTCAAGGCCAAGGTGGAAGAAGCGCTGTACGCCACCATGGACTCCTCCGTGGTCAAATTGCTCATCGAGGGGAGGCTACGGAACGAGAAGCGCAACGTCAGCATCTTGTTCTCCGACCTTGTCGGCTTCACGACCCACTCCGAGCAGAATCCCCCCGAGATCGTGATCCGAGACCTCAACCGCTACATCGGCGACATGGAGCCCATCCTGCTGGCCTATCGCGGCCACATCGACCGGTATATGGGCGACGGCATCATGTGCGAGTTCGGGGCACCCCTGGATTTTGCGACCTACCGAATTCTGGCCGTCCTGGCGGCCATCAAGATGCAGGACAAGATGGCCAAGATGAGCTATCCGTGGGACATGCGCATCGGCGTGTGCTCGGGGTCCACCATCACGGGCCTGGTCGGGAACAAGCGCCAGACGTATACCGCCATCGGAGATGTGGTCAACATCGCCGCCCGGCTGCAGAAAGCCTGCGTGCCGGGCAAGGTGCTGATCGACCGGTACACGTACGAGTCTGTCAGCCTCTTCATCGAGGCCCGGAAGAAACGCGACATCCCTGCCAAGGAGGTCCTGGAGACGGACAAGGAACGGCAGCTGGAGGCGCTCCACGAAAAGGTCGCGGCGGAACCGGGCAACGCCTTCCACCATTTCCAGATCGGGCAAATCCATCTCGAGCTCAACGAGCCGGTCGAGGCCTTTCAGTATTTCGAGCGCTCCTTGCACCTCGATCCGAACGAGATGAAGTACAAGCTGGCATACGCCGAGGCCGGCATGAAGCTGCGCGAGAGCGAAAAGATCGACATCAAAGGCCGGCGGCAGCGCATCGAGGCCTACGAGGTCATCGGCATCAAGGATCCCTTCGAGGACCGCAAGAAGGTCTCGCAGAGCTTCGCGCACGAATACCAGTACGTGCACAATCTCATCGAGATCCCGTCCGATGTGATCCTGCCCGTGGAGGCCTTGGACGGCAGCATCGGCCATTCCAAGATGGTCGCCATCTTCGCCTATGCCATAGCCACCTCTTTCAACCTGCCGGAGAAGGATAAACTCGACATCCTCCACGCCGGCTTTCTGGCGGACATCGGCAAGGAGATCGTGCCCCATCATCTGCTCAACCGAATGGGGAGCCTCAGTTCTTGGGAGTTGGACATGGTGAAGATGCACCCGGTGGAAGGGGCCAGGACCCTGCGGAAGATGGGTTACGATAACGAGGAGATCATCAAGATCGTGTACCACAGCCACGAGAACTACAACGGGTCGGGCTATCCGGACGGGCTCAAGGGCGACGACATCCCGCTCGGCTCCCGGATTGTGGCGGTGGCAGACGCGTACGACGCGCTGATCTCCTGGCGGCCGTACCGGGATCCTTGGGAGCGCCACGTCGCCCTGGACGAAATCGCCCGCGGGGTCGGCAAGGGCACCTACGATCCCAAGGTCGTGGATGGCCTGATCAAGATCATGACCCGCTGACGATGCCCCGGCGCGGTCGTCAGACCGTGCCGTGCTCCCTCGGCGTCTCACGGAGCCGCTTACACCATGACATCGTGTCCTGACAAGCCAACCGCGTCGGTGATCGGCTGGCTCTGCCTGGGGCTGGCTCTGCTGGGGCAGGCCTGCAGCGGGCCGGCGCCCGCACCAGATCGGAGCGTGCTCCCCCGGCATGAAGAGCGGGAACGCTTCGTCCGTCTGGAAGCCCGTTTGGGGGAACCCCTTTGGGAGGGCGTGACGCAGTTCTCCCATCCGCTGCGGTTGAGCCCCGCCGAGTGGACACGACTCCTGTCCGGCGTCCGCATCCAGAGCCGCAAGGACAGCTTCATCTTCACACCAGCCAAGGACCCGCCGGTCGAGGCGTTCGCGCCCGAGGAGGTCGGCTACCTGAGCCGGGTGCTGAGCGATGTCTTCGCCAAAGCCACGCCGGACGAGTGGGTCTCGTTCGGCGTGAGCCGGGTGCTCCCATCGGGAGTCAATGAGGTCACCACCGGCGGGCTGTTCGTGGAAGGCCCACGCCTCCATCTGATCCTGGCGAACTACCGGCAGAGCGTGACGAAATCCGCCGTCCGCGAGCACTTGTGGACGGCGCCGCTGCGCACGCTGTCCGCTCCCTTCTACGAAGTGGTTGAGGAGGAGTACAGAACGGTGGTGCGCGAGACGGGCCTGTTCAAGCGGCTCCTGCATAATGCCGGGCCGGAGATCGTCATCGAGTATCAGGCCATGCTCGCCGCCAGGCCGGTCGTCAGCCTGCCGATCCTGGTGCCGGCTCCCCCGCCTGCAGCATCGCCGGCGGAATCCTCCCGGCTCCCGGTCACGATCCTCGAGGAGAGCCTGCAGGCGCTCAAGCGGCTGCGGGACCAGGACTTGATCACGGAGGAGGAGTACCGGCAGAAGAAGAAAGAGTTGTTGGACCGGTTCTGAAGTGAGCGGGAGTGAGTTGCAGCGTGGTTGCGTCTGAGCGAATAAGCTTAGTATGATCCCTAGAGAGGCCTTCCATGAAGATCTACCACGTCATCGGCTGGGGACTCCTGACAGCGGCGGCCTGTCTTCTGCCCTCAACGGTCCAGGCCGATTCGCCGGTCCTGGCGACGGTGGGTGGCACGCCGATCACGGCGGCGGAGATCGAGCAGGCGCTCCGGCTCCCGCTCTACGACCTGGAAGTGGAGAAGTATCGCCTGACCCAACGGAAGCTGGACCAGACGATCGTCGAGCGGCTGCTCGCGGGGGCGGCGGCCGAACGCGGGCAGACCGTGTCGGCCTTCGTCACGGCGGCGGTCCAGGCCCAGATCGCGGCGATCACGCCAGAGGAGATCGCCGCGCGCGTTGGGACTGACCGGGCCAAGCTGCCTCCGGACGAGGAGCAGGCCCGGAAAGAGGCGCGGAGCGCTCTGGTCCGCGAGCGCGCGGGGCGAGCGCTCCAGGAACTGGTCGAGCGGTTATCCCGCGAGGCCCAAGTGACGGTGTCGCTCCGTGCCCCTGAGCCTCCTGTCATGACCGTCTCCGTGGGAAACGGCCCGGCGTGGGGTCTGCTGGCGGCGCCGGTCACGCTCGTCGAGTTTGCGGATTTCGAATGTCCGGTCTGCAAGGACAGCCTCCCGATCTTGCTAGCGGTGCGCAGCCTCTATCCGGAGCAGGTCCGGATCGTCTATCGGAACTTCCCCCTCGCGTCGCACCCGCAGGCTCGCCCGGCGGCCGAAGCGGCTCACTGTGCGCACGAGCAGGGCCAGTTCTGGGCTTATCACGACGCCCTCTTCGCCAAGGCGCCCGATCTCCAGGCGTCGGATTACGTGCGGTTGGCCGAGCGTCTGAAGTTGAACGCAGCGGACTTCGCCGCCTGCTTGAGCAGCGATCGACCGAAGGTCGCCGTAGCCAAGGACCTTGCGGACGCCCAGGCCTTGGGGCTCAGCGGGACGCCGACCTTCTTCATCAACGGGCGCTATCTGTCCGGCTACCAGACGCTGGACACTCTCAAGCAGTACATCGACCGCGAGCTGCAGGCTGTTCGCAATGGTGCGCCTCCGGGAGACGCGGCCGCGGGAGGGGGGACCCGATGAGCGCGCATGCGGGCAGGGGCCTCGCGCTCGGTCTGGCTGTGACGGTGGCCGTGCTGTCGATGCCGCCGGAGTCGGCTGCGGAGGAGCCCAAGACGTCGCCGGCCGTCGTGCCCTTGACCAATCCGGTCGGAGAAGGGAAAGGGAGTTTCCGCGGTGGCCTGTTCCGCAATGTCGTTACCGCGCGCGGGTTCGAGATCGACGACAGCCGAGCGGGGCAGCACAACGTGAAGGCCGTCGGGATCACCAATACGTTCACGCCGGACACTCCGGCGATCTATGTCGTCGTCGAGTTCCTCCAATCGACCTTCGATATCTTTCGCCTCGTCGGGCGCTTCATCCTGGAGGATCCGAACGGAAAGCCCATCGGGGCCGTCCTCCAGGTCGACCGCGCCCAGTTCGAAAACGAAGACATGGGCGGTTACCTGATGATAAAGCAGCCGCCGGGCGGCTTTCCCATCGGCAACTACCGCGTCGAGATCCACTATGAAAACATCACGGACATTAGCCTGCTGACGCTCGCCCGCTTCAAAGTCATCCCGGCGACTGGCGCGGCCGGCCAGAAGCCTTAAGGTACTCGATGCCTCCCGCTGCCCATCCCGCGCCTCCGCTCGCGGTGAGAGTCCGCCCCGCTGCCATGGGCGATCTTGAGGTGCTGGTGCGGTTCAACGCCGCCATAGCGAAGGAGACCGAGGGCCGCCAGCTCAATATGGAGCGGCTGCGGAATGGGACTCGCGCGGTTCTGGAGTCAAGCGAGCGCGGGTATTATCTGGTGGCCGAAACAGAATCGGTCGTCGTCGGCCAATTGTTCGTCACCTATGAGTGGAGCGACTGGCGTAACGGCATGTTCTGGTGGATCCAGAGCGTGTACGTCGAGCCTTCAGTTCGAGGACGCGGCGTGTATCGCGCCCTCCACGAACGTGTCCTGAAAGATGCCCACGCGCGCGGTGACGTGTGCGGCCTGCGTCTCTATGTGGAGAAGGAGAATGAGGCGGCGCAGGAGGCATACGCCCGGTTAGGGATGACGATGACCCCCTACCGCGTCTACGAGCAGGATTTCGTGCTGTGATGGAACAGGGAGGGGCACGGCGCGCCGTGCCCCTACAACCTTGACGTCGTGAGCCACAATACAGTACAACACTGGTGTGTCTCTCCTGATCCTCTGCGAGAGTGGCGGAACTGGCAGACGCGCGAGACTTAGGATCTCGTGGGCACAACCGTGGGGGTTCGAGTCCCCCCTCTCGCACCAATGAGACCGTCGCAACACCGACTTCACTGATGAAACTCGAAGTGACCGAATTGGGTCCGGTGAAACGGGCCGTCCGGATCGAGGTGCCGGCTGAGGACGTCGCCAAGCGGTTCCGGGACGTCTACGCGGACCTCCGAAGCCAGGTGCACATTCCCGGCTTTCGCCCCGGCAAGGCGCCGCTGGCTCTGCTGGAAAAGCGCTACGCGAAGGCCGTCGAGGACGACGTCGTCCGCTCGCTCGTCCCCGAGTACTACCAGAAGGCCATGGAGCAGGCGGGGTTCACCCCGGTCGCCGTGGATCTGCCGCCGCTCGAACGGATCAAGATCAAGGACGGCACCCCGCTGGTCTTCACGACCACCGTGGAGATCAAGCCTGTCTTCGAGCTCCGGGAGTACAAGGGCATCACGCTCAAGCAGGACAAGCGGGCCATCACGGAGGAGGAGCTCGACAAGGCGATGCAGGTCCTCCGCCAGCAGCATGCCCAGATCGAAGTGGTCACGGAGGACCGGGGGATCGTCGAGGGAGATTACGTGCAGGTCCACATCGAGCAGGTCGAGGGGCCGAACCAGCCGGCCGGATTCAAGCCCGAATCCCACCTGTTCCGGGTCGGCGACAAGACCCAGTTCTACGGGCTGACACTGGATGGGGTGGTCCTCGGCAAGAAGAAGGGCGAGGGGATCGAAGTCAGCCAGGAAGGGACCGGCACCGCCCGGGGGACGGTGCAGGCGATCAAGCAGAAGGTCCTGCCCGAGCTGGACGACGAGTTCGCCAAGGACCTGGGCGACTACAAGACCCTGACGGAGCTCCGCGAGAAGGTCCGCACGCAGCTCGAGCAGGGCCTGAAGCGGGACATCGAAGAGACGTACAAGGACCAGATCATGAAGCGGCTGGTGGACCTCCACCACTTCGACATACCGGAGTCGCTGGTCCAGCGCGAGCTGGACGCCATGGTCCAGAGCGAGCGCACGCGGCGCCGCCGGATCCGACACCTCATGTCGCACGGGGAGGCGGGCCATCAGGAAGAGGAGACGTTCGATGTCCGGAAGTTCCGGGAGGAGAGCCTCCCCACAGCCCAGCAGCGCGTCAAGCTCGGCTTGGTCCTCGAGACGATCGCGCAGAAGGAAGGCATTGCGGTGACCGAAGCTGACCTCGAGTACGAGTGCCGCCAGATGGCGCGCGCGCTGCAAGTGGACGTGGCAGAGGTGGTGAAGATGCTCCAGGCCGGTGGCGCGGACGCGGTCGAAGACCTCAAGTCCCGCATCCTGGCGGAGAAGGCCTTGCAGTTTGTCTATGAAAAAGCCATCATCCAGGTGTGATGAACTCCTAACCTGAAAGTGTGAGATAATGAAACCTATGAGCGAGACTGGCCAGATGCTCATCCCGATGGTGATCGAGCAAACCAACCGAGGCGAGCGCGCCTACGACATCTATTCCCGCCTCTTAAAGGATCGTATTCTCTTCATCGGCACGCCGGTCGACGATATGATCTCGAACCTCATCATCGCCCAGCTCCTGTTTCTCGAAGCCGAGGACCCCGAGAAGGACATCAACGTGTACGTCAACACGCCGGGCGGATTGGTGACGGCCGGGCTGGCCATCTACGATACGTTGCAGTATGTCAAGCCTGCCATCGCCACCATCTGCGTCGGCCAGGCCGCGAGCATGGGGGCGCTCCTGCTGGCGGCCGGGACGAAGGGCAAGCGCTACGCGCTGCCGAACTCCCGGATCATGATCCACCAGCCGCGCGGTGGGTTCGAGGGCCAGGCCACCGACATCGGCATCCAGGCCGAGGAGATCATCAAGATCCGCAAGCGGCTCGATGAGATCATGGCGAAGCACACCAACCAGCCGGTCGAGAAGGTCCACAAGGACTCGGAGCGCGACTATTTCATGTCCGCAGAGGAGGCGAAGGCCTACGGCCTCATCGACGAAGTGATCGTGCGGCCGCCGAAGAGCTTGAAGCCGACCAAGGACGACAAGGGCGGCGACGGGAAGACCCCCGAAGTGAAGTCATAATCGAGGGAGGGCGATGGCGAAACAAGAGAAGACCGAAGCCCAGTTGCGGTGCTCGTTCTGCGGCAAAGGACGTGAGGAGGTCCGGAAGCTGATCGCCGGGCCCACGGTCTACATCTGCGACGAGTGCGTGGACCTCTGCAACGACATCATCGCGGAGGACCTGGAGGAGAAACAGGAAGCCGTCTCCTCCAAGCTGCCCAAGCCCAAAGAGATCATGCGCACCCTGGACCAGTACGTCATCGGCCAGGAGCGGGCCAAGAAGGTCCTGTCGGTCGCCGTCCACAACCATTACAAGCGTATCTCCTCCAACACACTGGACGATGTCGAGCTCCAGAAGGGCAATATCCTCCTCATCGGCCCCACCGGTACCGGCAAGACCCTGCTGGCCCAGACGCTGGCCCGCATCCTCGACGTGCCGTTCACCATTGCCGACGCGACGACGCTGACCGAGGCGGGCTACGTCGGGGAGGACGTGGAGAACATCATCCTCAAGCTGGTGCAGGCCGCCGACTATGACGTGGAGCGGGCGGAGCGCGGCATCGTCTACATCGACGAGATCGACAAGATCAGCCGCAAGAGCGACAGTCCCTCCATCACGCGGGACGTCTCGGGCGAGGGCGTGCAGCAGGCCCTGCTCAAGCTCATCGAGGGGACCGTGGCCAACGTCCCGCCCCAGGGCGGGCGCAAGCACCCGCACCAGGAGTTCATCCAGGTGGACACGGCGAACATCCAGTTCGTCTGCGGGGGCGCCTTCGTCGGGCTGGAGTCCATCGTCGAGCAGCGCCTCAACCAGAGGATGATCGGCTTCGGCGCCGAGGTCAAGGGCAAGCACGAGCGGCGCACGAGCCACCTGCTGGCGCAGGTGCAGCCGGAAGACCTGCTCAAGTACGGGCTGATCCCCGAGTTCGTGGGACGGCTGCCGGTCGTCGCCACGCTGACGGAGCTAGACGAAAAGTCGCTCATCCGCATCCTGACGGAGCCGAAGAACGCGCTCCTCAAGCAGTACGAGAAGCTCCTGGCCTTCGAGAAGGTGAAGCTGAAGTTCACCGAGAGCGCCATCGTCGCGGTGGCGAGCAAAGCGTTCAAGCAGAAGACCGGCGCGCGGGGCCTGCGCTCCATCCTCGAAGAGGTGATGCTCGACCTGATGTACGAGATCCCCTCCCAGCGCGAGATCCGCGAGTGCGTGATCACGGAGGACGTGATCGAGGGCAGGGCCGCGCCGCTGCTCATCAAAGACCACGAGAAGGGCGTCAAGTCCGCCTAGCCCGGGCACCTAACCTCCCACGCGCCTCGTCCGCTACACACTCTACCTGCTGCTCGTCCCGGTTCTGGCCGTGGCCGGCCTCGTGTCGTATTGGTTCGTCATGCTTCCGGACATCGCACGCCTGGCTAAGAAGAATCCTTCGACCACCGTGCTCATCGAAGCGCGGCGGGCCGAGGCCGCCGAGAAGGGCCAACCCTTTCGGCCTTCATGGGCCTGGGCGCCGCTGGCGCGTATCTCGCCTCATCTACAAAAGGCGGTCATCGTGGCCGAGGACGCGTCGTTCTACGAGCACCACGGGTTTGATTGGGAGGGCCTCCAGGAGGCGCTCACGCGCAATTGGGAGCAGGGGAAGATGCAGCGCGGGGGGAGCACGATCACGCAGCAACTGGCGAAGAACCTCTACCTCTCCTCCGAGAAGAGGCTCCTGCGCAAAGCGCACGAAGCGCTGATCGCCTGGGAGCTCGAGCGGCGCCTCTCCAAGAAACGCATCCTGGAGCTCTACCTGAACGTCGCGGAATGGGGCCACGAGGTCTTCGGCGCCGAGGCGGCGGCGCGCCATCACTTCGGGAAATCCGCTGCCGAAATGACTGAGGAAGAGGCGGCCTTGCTCGCCGCGCTGCTCCCCGCGCCACGGCGGAACGATCCGATCCAGTACACCCCCTACCTCGCCAGGCGCCAGGAGGAGATCCTGTACTGGATGCACCGCGAGATTGGCGCTCTACAGCCCGCAGCGCCCTGAAGTCTCCCGCGTCGCTACCCGTCCAGGAACCGCTCCGTCTCTTCGAGGTGTTTCTTCAGGTAGGTCATGAACGGCGTCCCGCCGGTCCCCACGCCGGTCGGATTGCTGGCACTCCGCTGATGCTGCTGGTGGATGTAGCGGTCGGCGTAGTCCAAATGTGTCTCTCGGAAGCGGGCCAGCAGGCGGACGCAGTCGCGGAAGGCCTCCCAGAGTTTCGGATGGCGTTCCCGGCGCTCCCGCACGTAGCCGTACAGCAACGCCTTCCCTGACGCATCGTTCAAGCCCTCCACGGTTTCGATGAACGCGCGGTGCTTGGGCGGCATGTAGTCGCGCATCTCCGCGAGGTACTGGCGCAGGGGGTCTTCGGCGTGGGGCACCCCGAACGCGGCGTCCAGGGCCGGAATGATGGAGCTTTGCGCCCCGGTCTCGCCGCGGAAGTGCTGCGTGGCACCCTGAAAGTCCTCGACGCCGTCGTACACGACGCCGCGCGGCAGGGTCGGATTGTCCTTCCACCCGTGAATGTACGGCCTCACGCGGTTGTAGTAGATGTACGGGTCGCAGCGTTCCGGCATCCGGCGCAGCGTGTGATGCATCTGCTCCTCGGCGGCGGCGGCGCTGTGCAGGCACAGCATGACTTCATCCGGGTTATCGGCGCGCGCCGCCCGGAGCGCCTGGGCGATCCCCGCGAGCGCCTTCCCGGCTTTGGCCTCGATGTCCACGTGGACGAGCACGAACCACTCTTCGTCCAACCCGCCGAGGAAGTTTTGCAGCAGGGTGATGTTGCCGAGCTCGATCGGCCTCGTCGGGTCAAGCCTCCGCCAGTTGTCCAGCGTGTAGGAGGCGTAGGACAGCACGGGCGGCCGGCCCAGCTTCTTCATGACGTGATGCCAGGGCACAGCGAGACTTGCGGGGATCCGGTCGGCCGGCTGGTGCGGGTCTTCCCAGACGTACCCATGGCCGGCGAACGACAGGATTCGGGCGGCGCTGCGGAGTTCGTCTAGATCCCGCTTGCCAAGGCTGTTGCTCCAACTCTCCCGCAGGGCGTCGACGTAAGGGCGGAATTGTCGGGCGGCCAGGAGCTTGGGGAGCGCCTGGGCGAGGTCATTCAGAACAGCGGGCCAGTGGCGTGGGAGCGTCGCCAGGGGATCGCAGCGTGGCAGGAAGCCACGCTCTGGTGAGATATCGAAAGAAGTGAGATCCATATTTTAGTGTAGCACAGCGAAAGTGCCGCAACTCACTGGAGCTTCTCGACCCTGACGCCGATCAGACGGATGGGTTTCAATTTCGGGTTCTCCCGTCGGTCCAGGAACGGCACCAGGAGCTTCCATGCTTCGAATTCCAGGGCCGCTACGGAATCAGCCGGCTGCGGGAGCGTGTGGGCGCGCGTGTGAGTTTCGAAGTCGGCGAACCGCGCCTTCACGACGACCGTGCGGAACTGCCGGAAGCCCTCCGCTGAGAGCCGTTGCATGACCTCTTGGCACAGATCCTTGAGGCGATCGCCGATGAAGATCGCGTCGAGGGTGTCCTGGTCGAAGGTTTCCTCCTCGCCGATTGACTTTGGCTCATAGTTCTCTTGAATCGGCGTGTCGTCTTGGCCGCGGATCATCTCGTAGAACTCCGCGCCGCGCTTGCCGAACCGTTCCTGTAATTCCTCCCGCGAGAAGCGCTTCAGGTCCCGCACGAGCCGGACCCCCTGTTTCGCCAGCTCCGCTTCGGTCTTGGGGCCGATGCCGGGGATCTTGCGGACAGGCAACGGCTCGAGGAACGCTTCGGCCTGGTGCTCGCGGACGACGGTGAGCCCGTCCGGCTTCTTCTCGTTCGAGGCGATCTTCGCGATCAGCTTGTTGGGCCCGATCCCGACCGACGCGCTCAACCGCTCGCGGTCGCGGATCGCCTGCTTAATGTCCCGGCAGACCGCTTCCGCCTTCTCGTACGAACCGGCAAAGCTCAGGTCTGCATAGGCTTCGTCGATCCCCGCTTCCTCCACCACCGGGGCCAAGCTCCGGATGATCGCCATCACGCGCTGAGAGACCTCGGCATACTTCTTCATGTCCACGCTCAGAAACACGACGGGCGGCTTGTCCTGGCGCCGGGCGGCTTCCGAGAGCCGCCAGGCCGTGGAGATCGGCATGGCCGAGTGGATGCCGTATGCGCGCGCCTTGTAGTTGGCCGCGGCCACGACGCCGCGGCCTTTGCCGCCCTCGGGATCGGCGCCGACGGCGATTGGCAGCCCGCGAAAGCGCGGCGTGTCCCGTTCTTCGATCGCCGCGTAGAACGCGTCCATGTCGATGTGGGCGACGATGCGCATGGATCGTCCATCCATTGTACGGCGGGTCCTGTCGCCGAGCCACCGGGGCACCTGTTGCTCTTCGGATGCAACGGGTCACCAGCTCGCGCTCCGCGAAGCGGAAGCAAGTCGCGCTGCGCTCCACCCGGGTCCCACTCGGCGCCACCCGCCGGGAATTACGGAGGAACGATCCCTGCACAGTTTTAGAGGAGGTGGCGCAGAATCTCGCCCCAGGAATTTACGCGGCGGACGTTGGGGTGGGTGAGTGGACCGGCATTCCACGGGCGTGTGAGCAAATAGACGGTGGCGCCGGTCTCGGCGATCAGGTGGGCGTGCTCGTGGCGGTCCTCAATGAAGGCGTGGTAGGGGATGCCGAGCGCGTGCTTGTCGTCGTCGAAGTGGAGCTGGTCGTAGGGCAGGCCCTTGGCCTTGAGCCAGTATTCGGTGCTGGCTTTGGACTCCGGGTTGCGGCTGGTGACCAGCGCGATCTCATACCGGCCCGCGAGTTGTTGCATCGCGGCTTTCGCGCCTTGCACGACCTTCAGCGTCCGGCAGACTTCCGTGTTGAAAAGCCGGAAGACCCGGCCCAGTTGCTCCTCGGTGACTCCGTAGGTCATGTAGTCGTACTGGGTCATCTGCTCCTCACGGAGGACGATTCCGAACATTTCCTGGATCATCGCCCGCAGACAGGAGTCGGATTCAGCCAGCACGTTGTCGATGTCCACACCCAGGATGGGTCTTGCGCGTTTTCTCATGACGGGCCGCCTCCCGCCAACTCCTTCAACGCCGCGTTGGCGAGACGCCGGACATCCGCGTTGCTGTCCTTGAGCGCTGCGGCGAGCGCGGGCCTGGCGGCCTCGCCGCCGAACTTGCCCAGCCGGAACGCGGCCTCGACGCGCACGCCGGGATCGGAATCTCTTGCCAGCACCTTGCTGAGCGGGGCGACCGTTTGCTGGTCGGCGATCTCACCCAGCGCGGCCACGGCCCACCGGCGGACACGTGGGTCCCGGTCAGCCAGCAACTTGGTCAGGACCGGAACGGCCGTGCGCGCTTCCATGCCGCCCAGCGCGGCGGCGGCCAGGCGCTTCGAGTCACTGGGTGTGCCGGGTTCGCGCATACGCTCAAGGAGCAATTCGATTCCAGTCTGTGTATCACCGGTCAGCCCGAGCGCCATCGCCGCCGCTTCGCGCACGCCTGGGTCGGGGTCGAACAGCAGTGACGCGAGGGGCGAGCGGTCCAGACCCACGGCGTCTTCGCCGATCATGCCTAGCGCCCATGCGGCATTCCGGCGCACGCCGGCATCCGGGTCGCGTAGGGCTTCCACGAGAGCCGGGACCGCCTCCTTGCGCGCGATCTTTCCGAGAGCCTGTGCGGCGGTGCGTCGTTGCTCCGGGTTGGGGTCTCTCAG
>Ga0209803_1000654_pt1 | contig 23155 bp, 28 predicted proteins | sample GraSoiAngelo_138_FD_185895 | JGI IMG/M metagenome (GOLD analysis project Ga0209803, IMG submission 185895) | Grasslands soil microbial communities from the Angelo Coastal Reserve, California, USA - 14_0929_09_40cm (SPAdes) (version 2) | ecosystem: Environmental > Terrestrial > Soil > Grasslands ...
TGCTACACGCCGACAAGAACGGCTTTTTCTACGTGCTTGACCGGACTGATGGCCGCGTTCTGACGGCTAGGAACTTCGTTCGTACGACTTGGGCTAGCGGTATTGGTCCTGACGGCCGTCCACAGCGCGCCAAAGAGGAGGATTTTGTCTGTCCGGAAGTCGGCACAAATTGGAATGCCACTGCGTTCAGCCCTGTTACGCGTCTCTATTACGTCGTCGCTCTGGAAAAGTGCGAGGCAAAACTGACCTCCAGCGGAGCAAAAAAAAGCGAGACCGACCAGGAGCCTGGAAAGAAATATCTCCGTGCATTCGATATTGAAACTGGAAAGATTGTTTGGGAGGCCCCGCAAATCGGCCCGGTCGATGGTAAGAGAAACGCAGGAGTGCTGGCCACGGCCGGAGGCATCATCTTCTATGGAGACCCGAGCGGAGATGTAATCGCCCTCGACGAGCGCGACGGGAAGGCGTTGTGGCATTTTCCGACGAACGGAATAAACAAAGCCTCGCCGATGACCTACATGGTCGGCGGCAAGCAATTTGTGGCGCTTGCGGTAGGCCCCAATATCCTGTGCTTCGGTTTGCCGTGACAGCTTGCAAATGTGTCCTGACGAACCGGCGTTATATTCTCAGCACCGCGAAGCTAGAACTGCAAATCACGGACGGCTACCCAACCTTCTACAGACTTGCTGTGGGTGACAGCGCGAACCACAGTTTCGGAAACGAGATCTGCCGCCAACGCGCCGATAACGGAAATTCCGAGGTCGGAACTTATTCTGTTGGTGGAGACCGCGAAAGTGGAGTCACCGTCGCCGTTCGTGTGATAGGGATTGATGGCTCGCGCAACTCCGGTTGAAGCCATCATCGCAATCTTGGTCAGCTCGGTCTTTGTGAAAGACACATTGGTTGCAACCACAACGAGCGTTGTACTCCGCAGAGGTACATCGCTGATGTTTAAGGTAGAGGAACGCGCGCTCGCGGCGAGTTTTCTTAGCGTTTCGCTAATATTGGCAAACCCCTTGCCGTCATGCCGGAGCGCTCCGGCAACGATTTTTCCTGTTTGCCGGTCCAGGATGTCGCCGACCGAATTCGCCACAACCAGCGCGCCGATAATGACGTCACCAAGCCGAAGGCTGGAAGTGGCGAGGCCGGACTTCATTCCGTTGTAACCCTTGCTCCTAAGCATTTTCCCCACGGTCGCTCCCGCACCGACACCCACGTTGCCTTCCTCAAGTTGGCCTGCGGAGGCCGTCTGGCAAGCCTTGTAAGCGGCATCCGCGTCCGGGCGAATTCGCGCATCGCCCAGGGCCAAGTCGTCGATTACAGCTCCCACAACGATCGGAATACGAACGTTGGGAATTCCCCAATCGAATCCCGTCTTGTGCTCTTCCAAGTAGCGAACTGCTCCTGCGACCGCCGACAGGCCCATGGGTCCTCCGCCCGTCAGCAGAAGTCCGTGGATGGTGTCTATTGGACTCACGGGTTGAAGGAGGACTCCCAAATGCGAGCCGGGCGCGGAGCCGTCGTAATCGACGCCTGCGGTACCTTTGCCTTCGAAAAGCAATGCGGTACAACCTGTGGGCCGCCGTGAGTCGGTGTAGTGACCCGCTTTGATGCCCGGAACGTCGGCGATAGATCCGGCCCAAGTCTGCTGTTGGTTCGCTTGGGACGCCCTATTCCCAACAACATCGCGCGCCCAAACCGATCCAACGGATGCCATCAGGGTGCGATTGAATTGACGCCGGGTAAAAGTCGACATGGCCAACCTCCATGATTGGGGCATCTGACATTACCTCATTTTCTGAAGTCGAACTACGACACTCCCCGCGAGGAGACAACTGGCCGCATAGGTTTCGGGCTTGTTGCGTTTTCCGTCTTCCCGGTTCGATTTCGCTCTGATTTTGCGGCGCTTTGGCGCAGGAGAAATTACACCCAGAAAAGTTCGAGGGCGGCGGTGGGGCCGTCGAGGTGGCCGGAGAGGCGATGCTCGAGGCCATCGCGAGACGGCGTGAGCTGCTGGCGGAGACGGTCCATCTCGTGCTTTGTTAATGGAGAGAAATTTCTGGTGATAGTGGTGTTGCGCTCGAGCATGGCGAGAGTGGGCATGCCCACGACAGCAGTGGTTACGGGTAAGCTCATGGAATAGCGCAGCAGTGAATCGATGTCGGCTTTGCCGGCAGCGTTGCCGAGAAGAAATTCCTGGCCGGTGACCTTCATGGCGATAATGCCGAGATTCTTGGCATTGGCGGCAGGAAGCGCGAGCTCTTCAAAGCGGCCGTTGCGCGATGCGTTCAGCGCCATCTGCACGCAATCGAGATCGTGGCGCTGAATGGCCGTGGCAAGGATTTCGCCATTTGTGTGGCTGGTCACGCCGATGAAGCGCGCGAGTTTCTGCTCGCGAGCCTCCAGCAAGCCCTTGAGCGCGCCATCGGGGGCTTCGATTTTTTCGAGATCCTCGGCCTGGCCGAGGCTGTGGATGTGCACAAGATCCACGTGATCGGTTTGCAGGCGCGTTAGGCTGCTTTCGAGGCGCCGAAGGAAGGCGTCGCGCGTGCGATCGGGAATTTTTGTGGCCATCCAGACGTCCTTGCGGCGCGTGGCCGTGACCTTGCCGACACGGCTCTCGCTCTTGCCGTCGCCATAGGCGTAAGCGGTGTCGAGGTAAGTGATGCCTAGGTCGATCGCATGATTCAGCGCAGCAATGGCTTTTTCCTCGTCTTCGTACATGAGGAAGCGGCTGCCACAGCCGAAGGCGAGAATAGAGACTTTCGCGTTGGTGCGGCCTAATGTGCGCTTGGGTAGCGAGGCGATAGCAGTATAGGCTTCCGCCGCGTCGGGGAAAAGCGAAAGGCCAACTCCAGCGGTCGTGAGGCCAACGCGTTCCAGGAATTTTCTGCGGGATAAGTCTTTCCTCATGGGCACCTCCTGGCACGAAGGAATGATTGTAGCGCTGAACCGCGGAAGAGACGAGGCTCGCCGCGCGCCGGGTGCGCGCCGGGAGCCGTCGCCAAAAACAATAGTGAGCAGCCCGGGACCACGATCGTTTCCACGGCCTGGTGGAGCGGCGCGGCCGGGTGCGTCGTCGTGCGCAGGGCACTTCGTTGTCTCTGGGACAGTGGCCCAATGAGCTCTGGTGCACCGACTACAAAGGCGAGTTCTTGCTGGGAAATCACAAATACGGCTATCCGCTCACCGTCACCGACCACGCCAGCCGTTTTCTTTTGACTTGTGAGGCGCTTTCTTCGACCCGGGAAGATTACGCTTTCACTGTATTTGAGCGGCTTTTTAAGAGCGCGGCCTGCCCGCCAACATCCGCAGTGACAACGGCGTACCCTTCGCTTCCGCACACGCCTTATTCAATCTGAGCAAGCTCGCGGTCTGGTAGTTAAGGCTGGGAATCGGCACTGAACCCATCAAGCCTGGCCATCCGCAGCAAAACGGCCGTTATGAACGCATGCATCTCACTTTGAAGATAGAAGCCACCAAGCCTGCGGCCGCCAATTTCCTTCAGCAGCAGGCCCGCTTCGACAGGTTTATCGATGTCTTCAACAACGAATGTCCGCCCGAAGCGCTGGCCATGAAATGTCCGGCGGAGGTCTACCAACCTTCCCCACGTCCCTACACCGGATTGCCAGACATCGACTATCGACTCCACGATAAGACCATCGTGGTCACGCGTTGCGGTCGCATCTGTCTGGGCAAGAAAAAAATCAATTTCAGCCAGGTCTTCGCCGGTCAAGCCGTCGGCATCAAAGAAGTGCACGACGACATCTGGCTGGTCAGCTTTATGTATTATGATTTGGGATACTTCGATCTGGAGACTCGAGTGTTCGAACCGCTCGAAAATCCGTTCGGCCCAAAAGTGTTACCTATGTCCTAGGTACGTTTTGTAACCCATGTCTCCGGGCCGGACCCTGAAACTAATGGTGGGCCTGGGTGGACTTGAAGCACCGACCTCGCCCTTATCAGAATTGCGGTCGTTGGTCCCGCGCGAAGAATTTACGCATGGCGCCTTCTTTTGCAGGAGTCGCCATTTGCTTCAAGGAACCATCCTTGAAAGATCGAGAACCGAGAATCCAGTGGACTCTGCCGCCTTGGCCAACCGGTGGTCCCCGCAGACGAAGCTCCTCCTGGACGGACGCTGTCCGCACCATACCAAGGACGCGCCAAGTTGCAGGCCGTCTGCCGCCCGCAACGGATGCTGATCCAACAGCTGCGTCGCCAAATCTCGAATCTGATCGCCTGGAAGAATTTCTCTCCATGCCTTGCCTAGCAAACGCAGACGTGCCACTGCACCTTGTTTATCGAGATTCGTTATCTCGTTTTCGCAATGGAGGCGGCAAATAGCACTATAAACTTCTACGAGGCTTCCCCACCAAACTACGGGTGCGAATCTTCTCAGATAGGACTGGGCGTGACGGCTCGCCGCTTCGTGAACACACAGCGGGACGAGCGCGCTTGCATCCCAGAAGGCGGTCGTTTTCTTCAACGCTTCTCTTCTCTGTCGGCCAGAATGGCTTGCATGGCCTTGTTTCCCTTGACACTTCCGGTTGGAATCTTCAGAAGCTCCTTCACATTGAGTCGCACCTTGGGCAAACGTAGTTTCCCCGCCGCAACCAGGACCAGTTCTTGATGGTCGGCGTCTTCCGCCGAAAACGGTACGAGTTTGGCCACCGGGAGGTTACGGTCTCTGATCACCACTTCTTCGCCTCCCTTGGCGAATGAAAGGTACTTGCTTAACTGATTCTTCAGTTCTGCCACATTCACACTGCGCATTTGGCCACTCCGTGCTCATGGCTATTATAGCCGTGATTGCCGGGCAACGAAAGAGCCGGTTGGGGTGCTTGCAGGGTGCCTTGGGTGGCTCCGTAGGCGTGGAAGTAAAATTGTCGGACCGTCTGAGCGACCCGACACATAGGTTTGATTTATGGTGGGCCAGGGTGGACTTGAACCACCAACCTCGCCCTTATCAGGAGGCGGACCTTCGCCATATGTTTGTCCGCATCATTGGATTCCCCACCGCCCGTACCATTGAGGGCTCTTTCTGCTGGATCGCCTGTGCAGCGTTGTGCACCTGAGGGACATTCAGCCGTCCTTGGTTGCAGGGCCCGAATCGTCAGCGGCGGCCTTGTTCGGCCACTTCCTCATCCAGACGCTCGGCAAGAAACATCTTGAGCAGGGATTGGTAAGGCATATCGCGTTTGTTGGCCAACTGTTTCAGGCGCGCAATGATCGTAACCGGTAAGCGCAACGAGATCGTCCGAACGGAGGGCGTCAGGTTCGGAAATACGACGCGTTTTGCCTTCGTCCAATCTATATAGTCGGCCGAATCCCTGCGCGCCCAGAAATTCCTTTCCTCCTCTTCAGACCTAAACGTCGGAAGGGTTTTCAGGTTTTTCTTGTTCATGATAGCCTTCATAAATTCTCCGTTCTCTGCGGGTCATCTCTCGAGCCGAGATAACCCGGATCAGCTTGCGCCGCACGGTGAAAGCCACAAATAACAGCCGGTTTGAGTCCGTGCGGCCGAGCGCGTAGAAGCGAGCCTCATGTCGCGAATGCTTCGGATCAGGTCGAACAATGAGCGGTTGATTGAAGAAAACCTCCTCGCACTCGAAATCTGCAACGCCATGCTTGTCCCAATTCTTATTGACATTACCTTCATTCCAGTTGAACCCGGTGCACTCCGTCCATAGGTCCATGTATATCGCTATTATATACACGTTTCGAGGTTAGGCCAATTGGGACCAAGGCTTGCTTCTCGCCTAATCAATTCGCCCGCGATTTATGGTGGGCCTGGGTGGACTTGAACCACTAACCTCGCCCTTATCAAGAAGCGGACCTTCCCAATATGTTTGCCGCCATCGTCTGGTCCTGGGTTTGTACGCCACGTCCCAACACGAGGATTTAGTTGTTGCGCTTGCACTTGCTGAAATGTCGAGACGGCAAAAAGGCGGCAACTGGACCACCAAAACTCTTACCCTGAGGTCTGTTTCCCTCCTTTTCGCGATCGAGTTGGCAACGAGGGGCGCGGAACGTCACGATTGCGTTTATATCGGCTCGCCCGGAAACTTGGCAAGTAGTTGGGAAATGGCTTTTTACGCGAGAGTCCGCAAACCGGGAAAAGTGAGGATGACCGCATGAACACTGGCTGATTTATGGTGGGCCTGGGTGGACTTGAACCACCGACCTCGCCCTTATCAGTATTGAGGCCCCGGGTCTCGAAGCGTCATTCTTCGCAATACCGGGCGGCTCGCCAATCCAAAGCTGATTCTTTGGAGAGAGTTGCCGGAACAAAGGGACGAGGCACTTCAAAAGAGCAACAAGCGTTGGCTAGTCTTGGGGCTCAGGCCGAAAGAACACGATTCCAGGATGGGATTTTGGAGGTATGCTTGGACATTCGTGTCAGAGGCGGTGAGCGACTGGGCCATTTTAGCGGTCCATTTAGGGCCACCCCTTTCCCTCTTGTCGAGGATCTCAGAACGGTCCTCGCCGTGAAGGGTTCGCTTCGCCGCGCAACACCGGCGCGCCCTTGACCGCTGCGGGCCGTTCTGAGAGAACACCCCCTTCCAAGAGGGAAAGGGGCAGAGTGAAAAGTAACCAGACCACCGCTGTTTTGGCCCCTTTTTCCACCGCCATCGACAGACATTCGCGAAATTCCAAGTCCAACGTCATCAACACGCGATCTTCCGTGCGGCAACGCTAGGAGAGCACCGAATCGTTGGCACACGAGAGTTTCTTGCTTCGAAACCCGCCCCACGAAGGATCGATGCGTATTCTGTTGGAAGATTCTCGTAGACTTTGAACTTCAAGCTTTGATTTCCAGGGGTAAATCTACGGTGCCCTCCCGCGTCAACTCAGCCGCACACGCCAATGCCGCATCGATATCCTGGTCCGTCAGTGCGGCGTAGTTCCGCAATATCTCTTCGCGGGGTACACCTGCCGCAACGTTGTCCACTATGACGAATACCAAGACACGTGTTCCGCGGACACATGCCCGGCCGTGGCAGACGGTCCGGTTTATACTGATTCGCTCACGCCAGTTTTGCATAGGTTCATCCTAACCAGATTCAGCCTACAGCGCTATCGTCGGCATCTTAGTTGAAATATCCCGGGCAATGTGACATCCTATGTGATGTTGCATGAGAAGGATCGTTCTCGACACCTCGGTGGTGGTCGCCGGACTTCGCACCCAATTGGGTGCGGGAAACGCCGTTCTACGGTTGGCCGCCACGCGGCGGCTGGTAGCTTTGGCGACGCCGCCTCTTTTTTTGGAGTATGAGGACGTGTTGAAGCGTCCCGAGCATCGGCTAGCGCATGGCCTGGCGCCCGAGGCGATTGAAGAATTTCTGGCGGAGTTAGCCGCGTTGATCGAGCCGGTCGAAGTTCATTTTCAATGGCGGCCGCAGTCCCGGGACCCGAATGACGAGATGGTGCTCGAGGCCGCGATCAATGGCCGGGCGGATGCCCTCGTGACTTATAACGTCGCAGACTTTGCCGGGCCCGCGGAGCGATTTAGGATTTCTGTGCTGCGTCCGGGCGAGCTGTTAAAGAAGGTGAAACCATGAGCAAAGCTACCTATCCATTGAAGCTTCCCATCTCCATCAAGAAGGCTGCCCAGCGGCTCGCGAAAGAGGATGGCGTGTCGTTGAACCAATGGATCGCGGCAGCGGTCGCCGAAAAGGTTGGAGTGGTGGAAACCGCGGCCGACTTTTTCAAGAAGCGGGCAGGCAAGGCCACCGGGGAAGGACTCATGAAGTTTCTTCGTACCGCACCCAAACTCGCTCCCGAGCCGGAAGACACACACCGATAGCCACAATCAAATTCCCCGTCGAAGCAGGGCTTGGACGGCGCACCCTATGGATCTGCCCACGATTCGAGTAGAGAAAATCCATTTGCAAAGAAACGAGGCCGCGATGTCGGAGATTGCGTCGCTAATTGTCGGAAGCGAGAAGCTCACATCCATATTTGGCCGATGGCCATCATTTCATCATTTCATGACGCGGAGATTCATGATCTTCACCTTCAGCGAGGCTACATTAATCCGGAAGATCAGGTCTACGGATTCCCACTTTTGACGGTAAGACTTCACCTCTGGCTGATGACGCGCGATATTGACCTGTCTCTGGCGAATTGATACGGTCATGACAGCACCTTCCGGTCAGTTATGCGCCAGCCAAAGGCCATAGCGCACGGAATCCAACAGTCCAAATCCCTTGCGATAGCGCAAAACGCGGTACCACCTGTTCCACTTGCGGATGAATTTGAGAACCAGTGGCATAGCGCCTCCCCCTCTCACCAGCGTTACGTCCTTACACGTACAGCAAGGGCAACGCTCGCACCTCGCGACCTTCGGGTTCAACAAATTCAAAATCGCAGGAATTCCCGATGTTGTTCAAGAGCGGCGAACGGCTTCTGCGAGCCAAAATCCGCCGCACAGACGCTTTCGGCTGCTAAAGGCGAACGGTATCCGACAGTGGTTCCCAAGCGTCTCTGACAGGATTTGCACTCTCTCCCGCCGCAGGTAGCTGGCGATTCCTAGCGTGACCCGCGTGTTCAGCAAGAGTCAGTCCGGCCGCTGTGAGCAATGGCTTTCTCCTCATGTGCAGTTTGCGCGCGAGCAACCTGTTTGGTTTCGCGGTGGAGCGTCAGCTTGAAGCGGACCGCCTGAAAACAATGTCCCTCAGCTTCAGCATTGCCCTAAATCAGCTCCCGTTAGGGGAGTACGACTGTCAGGTGACGGTGCTGGACCCAACTGCACAAAAGGCGGCTTTCTGGCGTGCTCCCGTTAAGCTGGTGCCCTAATCGCCCTGACGAATTCACATGAACTGTGCGTGGACTGGTCGTAGGCCTATGCCGAAAGTGTGAGTCGAAACCTTCCCGAAACTGGCCAGTCCCTCCACCGCGGCCTAAACGCTCCGCCTACGGCGTCGCAGACCTTCGTTCCGAGACCTTCGTTCGGGGACTGGCCAAAGAACACGAATCATGCTTTAATCGCCGAACCGTCGGCGAGCAAACCACCCTCGAAGCTATTCCACTTAACATATAGATAAGACATGAATTTTTCTCCTTTTTCCTGCCCCATTTTCCTGGGGCACCCAAAAGCGAGAGGCCGCTGCTCCCAAGGCGAGCGGGTGCTTTATGGGAGGGACCTGTGATGTTTGTGACTTGAAGCATCGCTTGGCCGCATTTGAACCATCGTTTGGCCGCTCATCGCCGTAAGCCCTTTAGATCCGCACTCCGTCGTCAAACCCTGGCTTTGAATGCATCGTTCGGCCGAGAGTACAGAATCGGAAAATTTCTCAACTGCGGGGTACGGGTAGTGAGGCACTTTGCACGCGACAGACTCTGGCGCTGTCATTCCGAGGCCCGCCGCGGCGGACTCCTCGGAATGACTCGGTCAGATAGGTTTGCAACAAGTGCTAAGTGTTGTGATCGGTTGCCCGCATCGAACCGGGCCAGGGTTTTCCTCCGTCTTGGCGGAGCCATCTATTCGAATGACTATCTAATTCCGAAGAATTCTCTTGACACGAAAATGCGATCCTGCTAGTTTTCTAGCATAGCTGCTGGGAAAATAGCACATGACGCGAAAACCCAAGCCAAACGCCCTCTCCCGCCGCGAACGCCAGATCATGGACATTCTCTACAAGCTCGAGCGCGCTTCTGTGGGCCACGTCCTCTCGAATCTCGCCGACAAACCCAGCTACTCCACAGTCCGCGCCCAGCTTCGCGTGCTCGAAGAAAAAGGACACGTCCGCCACGAAGAGCAGGGCCTCCGCTACGTCTACGTTCCCGCCGTGCCTCGCGACGTCGCCCGCCGCTCCGCGCTTCGCCATCTTGTCGAAACATTTTTCGACGGCTCCACAGAAAAAATCGTAGCCGCGCTTCTCGGCGGTGAAGTCGCGCGTATCTCCCCGGAAGAGTTCGATCGCCTCGCCCGCCTCATTGCGAAAGGCCGAAAGGAGAGCTGACCATGAGCACGCTCGCCAACTCTGAACTCGCGCTCACGTTTTTAATCGCGTGTTGCGCCAAGGCCACCATTCTTCTCGCGTGTGCCTTGACAACCGTAATCGCACTGCGCCGGCGTTCCTCCGCCCTACGCCATCACGTTTGGGCAGCTGCTATTCTCGCTTTACTCGTGCTTCCTTTCCTCGCGCTGCTGCTTCCCGCGTGGCACTCCTCCGCGCTCGGCAGCGCCGCCGCTCTGTGGAGCCCCGCGCACGCGAATACAGCGAGTTCAAACTCTTACGCGATTCCTTCCATCATTATTGAGGCCGTAGCCGCCTCTCCAGCCTTCAACAAACTTGTCATCGCCGTTCTTTTCGTCTGGGCGCCCGGCTTTTCTTTCGTCTTCCTAAGGCTTGCAGCAGGTCTTGCGCGCCTCGCTTGGGTCTCAGCGCATGCGAAGCCCATCTTCGACGAGGATTGGATGCGCACTGTCTTCAAACTTTCCCAGTTCCACAGACTCGCTCGCTCCGTCCGCCTTCTCCAATGCGGCAGTTCTCTCGCCATGCCCCTCACGTGGGGAATTTTCCGTCCCGTCATCGTGCTGCCCTCAGACGCTACCGATTGGCCCGAAGACCGCCGCCGCATCGTCCTCTCCCACGAACTCGCGCACATCGCCCGCAACGACTGGCTCTTGCAAATTTCCGCCGAACTCACCCGCGCCATCTACTGGTTCCATCCCCTAGTCTGGCTGGCCGCCGCACAGCTCCGCCAGGAAAGCGAACGCGCGTGCGATGACGCCGTTCTGCTCTCCGGAATCGCGCCTTCCCACTACGCTAGTCAACTTCTCGATCTCGCGCGGACGCTTAAGAACTCACATCACGGTTGGTCCACCGCACTCGCCATTGCCCGCCCAACGAATCTGGAAAGGAGATTTATCGCCATGCTGAATCCAAATTTAGACCGCGGGGGAATCTCGCGAAGAACGGGGCTGCTCCTGAAAGTCGCTGCCTTGTGCTTGCTCCTTCCGCTCGCCGCCCTGCGCCTGCCGGGTCAGAATTTGTCCGGGAAATTTACGGGTACCATCCTTGATCCCAGCGGCGGCGCTGTTCCGAACGCAACCATCGTCATGACCAACCACAAAGCAAACACATGCGCGCCGAGTCTAGCACTCCCGCCATGTACCGTTGACATGACCACTTCGGACGCGGATGGCAATTTTGTTTTCAAAGCTTTGCCTGCCGGCGAGTACGAAATGAAAGTGCTCAAGCCGGGATTTGCCACCTACCTCGCGCCGCAAGTTGTCCTCGATCCGGGCCGCGACCTCGCGATGACCGCCAAGTTGAACATCGGTAGCACCAACGAGACCGTGGATGTACAGGCGGAGGGTTCCGCGAAATCCGCAGCAGCCGCACAGGCATTGGAAGCCGAGGCGAAATCAAAGGCCACGCGCATTCGCATTGGCGGTAACGTGGAAGCGGCGAAGGTGATTACAAAGGTGCAGCCCATCTACCCGGAGAGCGCCAAAGACGCGGGCGTGCAAGGTACTGTGCTGCTTCATGCGGTTGTGGGTATGGACGGCAGGCCGCTCCAGCTGCAAGTGTTGAATAGCCAGATCAATCCGGACCTCGCCCGCGCCGCCGTCGAAGCGGTCAGCCAGTGGCGCTATCAGCCCACGCTCCTGAATGGCGAGCCCGTCGAAATCGATACAACCATCCAGGTGAAATTCTCACTGGCCCGCTAGAGACTCACTTCATCGGCTACGCGAACCGTACCGCCCGCGGTGGGACATTTTCCGATTCTGTACTCCTGGCCAACCGATGCTCCAAACGTCCGAACGGGCACTCTGACGGAGTTCGGATTTACAGGACTTACAGGCCGATGAACGGCCAACCGATGCTTCCGAAATGGCCAAACGATGGTTCAAGTCACATGTTCGGGAGGAGCCGTGAAAGCAGAACCCGCGAAGCTGCCGGGCGCAGGAATTTGGCCCGAAGCAGTGCCCAAGAAAATGCGCGGCAGAAAAAGGGTACTTACCGAAATCAGTGAGTATCGGCGTCAGAAGCAGACTTGAGCTAAGCCGGACAGCGCGGATTATTCGTACCGCAAGGCGACCATCGGATCGACTCGCGATGCCCGCCGCGCAGGGAGAAACGCAGCAAGCAACGCAATGGCAACCAAAGAGATGGTTGCTCCCATAAATAGCGAAATGTCTGTCGGCTTGATGCCGTAGAGCATTCCATTGATCGCCGAAGACAACAAGCGGACTACAGCAAGTGAACCGCCGATGCCTATTCCAACGCCGCAGAGGACTACTGCGAGCGTTTGGCGCAGCACAAGCGTTCGGATATCGCCTCGCTGAGCACCCAGAGCCACGCGAATGCCAAACTCATTCGTTCGGCGCGAGACGCCATAGGCAACAACTCCATAGAGTCCAATCGCTGCAATTAGGCAAGCCAACAGCCCGAAGGCTGACGATAACAACGCGGTCAAACGCTCCTGGGAAATCATGTCGTTTACGACTGTCTCCAATGGCTGGAGTTCCTCGACTTGCAGAACTTTGTCACTTGCCGCTACATCTGCCCTTATGGCCCCGCTCAGCAACTGCGTATTGAGAGTCGAGCGAACGAAAAAACTGTCGCCTTTCCCAGTCGGTAAATACACCATGCGCCATACCCTCTCGCGCACGCCATAGTGCTTCGCATCACGCACCACACCGACAATTTCGCGAATGACTTGCGGCTCAAACGCGAGCTTGATGCGCTGGCCAATCGCGGAATTTGAACCAAAGTAGTGGCGAGCGAAGCTCTCGTTGACCACAGCCACGGGAGGCTTCTCGGCCTGATCTTGGGAGCGTAGATAGCGGCCCTGCAAAAGTCCCAAGCCGATAGCTTCGAAGAAGCCAGGTCCGGCCGAGATCAACCCCACGTCATTGTCTTTTCCGGATGATGGATTCCCGATGACATCAACACCGCCCGACCAGCCGCCATCTCCGTACACGCTAGACCCATAACTTGCAACGATCACACCGGGATGCGATTCCAAACGCTGTTTTATCTCTGCATATGCTTGGTGAAGGCGGTCGTCGGCTGTCCCTTTGGGGTAAGACAGGTCAAATGTTACGACGTTCTCGGCATGGAACCCGAGGTCGCTGCTCTTCAGATTGTGCAGGGTGTCGACAAACAGCCCAGCACCGACTAGCAAAGGCAAGGAGAGCGCGAGTTGACCAGCGAGGAGAAGCCTTCCGCTCCAGGTCGACCCAATTATGCGCTGCCCGCCATGCAAGGTCATCTCGAGTTTTTCTCTAGAGGCCCGTAATGCGGGGCCCAGGCCGAAGAGTATCGCAGTCGCGACCGCAACCCCAGTTGTAAAGCCAACCACGACAAAATCCGGCTGGAGATTAAACGCCATTGGCAGCGGCGATGTAGGAAGCAGGGAGACTAGTACGCGTGTGCCCCAAACCGACAGGAGTACACCGACGAAGGCACCTAAGAGCGACAGGGTCAAATTCTCTGTGAACAGTTGCCATGCGATGCGCGTGCGGCTGGCGCCGAGAGCTAAACGGACCACGATCTCATGGTGACGGGCGGCGTTGCGCGCCAACATTAGGTTGGCTATGTTCGCGCAGGAAATCAGAAGTACAACTCCGACCACGGCAAACAGAACAAGCAGTGGTTTCTCATACTTGCGTCCCGTAGTCGCGAGGCCGGAGGCGGCGGGACGAACGGTAATATGCTGGGCTTCGAGCATCTGTTTGAAGCGCGGCGATGCACTTGGTAAGAGCACGTCAGCAACGTGCGTGCGGAAGGCAGCCTCGAACATGGCCTGAGCCCGCTTTGGGTCAACTCCATCATGTAGCCGGACAAGGAGGCGCAGCCAACTAATGTTCGGGTCCGGTCGCCATCCCCGGTCAAGCGCACCAGCGGTAATAGGAACCCATACGTCTACGGAGACCTCTGGCTCGATTCCGGTGAATCCGGGCCGCGCGATACCAACGACCGTGTAGGGCGTCTCGTCATAAAGAATTCTCCTACCGAGAACCAATGCGTCGGATTGGAAGCGGCGCTTCCAGAATGCATAACTCAAGACTGCGACGTGATTCCCTCCAAGCACGTTATCGTCTTGCGGTTCGAGGACTCGCCCCACAATTGGCCCCACGTTTAGAACAGAAAAGAAGTTACCGGAAACGGCCTCTCCCGCCTCGCGCTCATCAGAAACTCCATTGAGTCCAAATTTGGTTGACCCAACACGCTCCGTGGCGAAAACTTCGCCCCAAGGAGAGGCTATTCTGCTGAATTGTTGAAAGAGCGGATAGGAATAGCTAAATTCGCCGGCGAAGTCGCCTTGCGAAGAGGCGCGCATTAGATGAAAAATCTCTTTAGGATCGCGGACTGGCAGGGGTGTCCACAGAGACGCGTGGAGGAGCGTAAATATCGCAGTGTTGGCTCCGATGCCGAGCGCGAGAGTCAGGACGGCAACGGCGGTAAAGCCGGGAGACTTGCGAAGCATTCGGGCGGCGAAGCGAAGGTCCTGCCAACACGTCTCTACTAAGGATTCCCAGCCGCCAGAGCGAACGATTTCCTTGCTGACTTCGAGGCTTCCCCGCTCCAAGCGGACTGCGCGAAGGGCATCCTGGCGGCTCATGCCCTGCTTCATCTTTTCGTCGGTGGCCATTTCGAGGTATTCGCCCAGTTCTTCATCTAACTCCCGGTTCACCTGCTCCTTTCGGAACAGTGACCGAAGCCCAGTCACAATGTTTCGTAGAAATGCCATAAGTTTTCACTCCTATGAAAATAGCTGCCTATCGCGTTGAAAACAAAGCATAGGTGCCTGGGTCCATTTTCATCCTTCGTTGTGGCTCTCCGAGAGCCATGAGTTACTCGTAACGTAGCGCCACCATCGGATCCACTTTGGTTGCTCGCCGCGCCGGAATGTAACTGGCGAGCAGGGCCACTCCAATAAGAAGCAACGCGACTGTGGCAAAAGTCAGTGGGTCGGTGGGCTTGATGCCATAAAGCAGGGTCGCGAGGTAGCGTGTTGACACGAGGGCGGCCGCGATACCAATTCCGACACCGAATCCCGCAAGTTTGAATCCTCCTCGCACGACCATTTTCAGAACATCTTCCGGCTCAGCCCCGAGAGCCACGCGGATGCCAATCTCATGCGTGCGCGTCGACACTGAGTATGCGATTGCGCCGTAGAGGCCGACGACGCCGAGCAACAATGCCATCCCCCCGGCGACACCTAACATCGTGAGAGTGAACGAAGTCCGTGCCATTGATTTCGAGTAGTAATATTCGAGCGTGTGCGCGTCTGCTATGGGAAGGTCCGAGTCCACCGACCAGACGGCTTTCTGAACGTCTTCCATCAGGCTCGCCGAGCCGGCACGCGAAGCGCGCATACAGAAGGCCACCGAGCGGATCACATCAAGTTCATTGCCCTCGAACTCGGACGTTAGAATAGGCCAATACACCGAACTGGGTGCTTCCTTATCTACACCATCGTCGCGGACGTCCCCCACAACGCCGACGATTTCCCGCCAGTCGTCTTTGGGACTCACGCGAATTTGCTTGCCGAGCGCGCTCGCTGGATCGTGCCAATACTCGCGCGCCATTCTTTCGGAGACGATTGCGACCGGAACCTTGTTGTAGATATCACTCCAAGTGAGGTCGCGACCGGCGACGAGCGGCGTGCCGAGTGTTTTGAAAAAGCCCGGTGCAACGAACCTGAACCGGTGGAGCGGAAGCTCACCTTGTGAGTAGGTGCGGTCCTTTTCGAAGGCTGGACCGGTCGTCTGGTTCCCATCCAGGGGAACACTCATGGAGAGGCTGACTGAAGAAACGCCCGGAACGGCCTCGATCTTATGCAGAATCTCCTCTTCGATGCGCATCACACGCTCCGGCTCTTTCACTTGTGTGTAGGGAATATCAACGCGGAATGTCTGGATATCCGAAGGCATGACGAAACCCGGATCGACTTCGATCAGGGCGCGAAAAGTGCGAATCATAAGTCCGGCGCTGACCAGGAGGACGAGAGCCAGCGCAACTTGGGACACGACGAGCGCGCTTCGTGCCCGGTGTCGATGGCGGCTCTCGCTCATGGAACGTCCGCTTTCCCGCAGCGCGGTCAACTGAGGCACCGCCGCATATTTGAAAGCCGGCACGCAACCGAAGAGTAGGCTGACAAACAGCGATAAAACCAATGTGAACAAAACGGCAGGGCCATTGATTGCGATTTCGTTTATCCGTGGAAGTCCAGCGGGCGCCGTGGCGACAAGCACCCGTAAGGCGCCATAAGCGAGCGACAGACCGAGCGCGGACCCAAGAAGCGCCAAAAGGAAGCTTTCGAGAAGCAAACTCGCCGCAATGCGACCCTTGCTTGCGCCCAGAGCGGCACGGATGGCTAACTCACGCTGACGTCCCTCCGCGCGGACCAAAAGCAAGTTGCCAACATTTGCGCAGGCGATGAGCAGCACAAATCCGACGCCCCCCATCAGCACCCACAAAACCTTGTCCATGTCCCCAACAACCTCTTGTTTTAGCGTCCGGAGGTTTGGCCCGATTCGAGCATCTTCCAGGGTTTTTGGGTTGAGGCCCACTGGCATCGGAAAACTCTTTTGGACGATTGGAAGCATCCGCGCCACGTCCGCGTTGGCTTGCGCCAGTGTGACTCCCGGCTTAAGCCTGGCGACGGATTCATAGCTGAAATTCCCGAGGAAAGTGTAAGCGCGGTCGAGCTGCAAGGGTAGGAGCATCGCGATGTCCCGTCCGCCGAAGTGAAAATCCCGCGGCAGCACGCCAATAACTTGCCGCAATTCTCCGTCGACAGTGATCGTTTTTCCAATCACTGAGCGATCGCCGCCGAACTTCCGCTGCCAAAAACCGAAACTCAGCATCACGGACTTTGCGCTGCCCGGGGAATCATCCGCGCGCGTGAAGGTGCGCCCCAGAGTAGCTCTGAGACCCAGAATCGGAAGGACGCCATCGGTTACGTCGAGCGCGCTTACCCGCTCCGGCTCCGCCATGCCTGTGATGTTCACGGAGTCGTTCCTATAGAGACCAATGTCCTGGAACGTGCGGCTCTGCTCACGATAAATGAAGTAGCATGAATCCGATGAACTCAGGTCCTTGATGTTGAGCCCGGGAGCCGTGTGCCACACGGCGACCAGTTCCTCTGGATGAGGATAGGGCAGGGGCTGCAGTAGAACTCTGTCTATAACACTGAATATCGCCGTGTTCGCCCCAATCCCAAGCGCCAGCGTCGCGGCCGCGATGATCGTGAAGCCGGGTTTTTTGCATAGCATCCGCACGCCGTATCGCAAGTCTCGCCAACACGTCTCCACGAAGAATTCCCAGCCGCCAGAGCGAACGATTTCCTTGGTAACTTCGAGACTGCCGCGCTCTAGTCGCACTTCGCGAAGCGCATCCTTACGACTTACGCCTTGCCTTATCTTTTCCGCCGCTTCCATCTCCAAATAGGCGCCTAGTTCTTCATCCAACTCTCGGTCGACTTGGTTCTTTCGGAAAAGCGACCGAAGGCCGGTTGCAAAATTTCTGAACAAAGACATGGCTCGCTCCCTACGAGGTCTCCAAAATTCTGCCGATTGCGGCCACTTGCCTGCCCCATTCTCGTGTTTCGCTGTCGAGCCTCTTTCGTCCCTTCGCCGTCAGGGTGTAGTACCTTGCCCGCCTGTTGTTTTCAGTGGGTTTCCATTCGCCATCGATTAGCCCGTCCCTCTCTAGTCGTTGAATGGCGAGAAATAACGAGCCCGCATTCAGGCGGAAAACGCCCTTGCTCATCTGCTCGATTCGCACGGAAATCCCGTATCCATGCGTAGGCTCCAGCGCCAACGTTTTTAGGATGAGCATATCGAGCGTGCCCTGGACGAGATCACTCGGCTTGTCTGGCATAAACCTTCCCCTTGGCTACCAGGAGGAACATACACCTCTTCTACTGGTTGTCAAGAGGAGAAGACCCCAAAATTCATGAGGAAAAGACCTGAGAATTCATGACGGCAGGCGAACAGTCAGGGGGTTTGTTGCCCGATGGTTTACCGACTGAGCTCTGCATGCGCGCCCGCTTCGCGCAACCGCAACCGAGAGGTTCTGGCAGTGCCTGGTGCCTACAGCAAATCAGAATTCGGACCGTGTGCGCCGGTTGTTGCTACCTTACTGACGGATTGGGGTTGGAGAGAATTGGGCGGAAGGGTGGGAAGGAGATCGCCGAGCGTGGCCAGGAATACTTCAGGCGCAAGCTCGACGTAAGAACCGTAAGGACGGTCGGCCTCCCAAGTTCAACAATTCCTGCTAATAAGCTCATTCTATTGAGAATAGACAATTGAACGACAAAAACTGCCTGGTCACCGTCCGCGCCTTCCAAATATTTTCTTACATTTTCCTTTTTCAAGGCCTCTGAAGTATAGGGAGTCGAAGGCTTCAGAAAAAAGCCAGTTGAGGTTTCTCCCAAAACAGGGCCTCTTAGATATTAGGGGGCTCATAAGTTGCTTTCCTCGGACGGAGGGGAAACTGCCCTTCAGTCTGGCGAGCCGGTTTGCCCTTCCTTTTCTCTCTTATGGTTGTAGAACCCCGAGCGCGACGTGAACCGGAGTCCCGACCCTGACACCCGCGCCGGCTGGGACACCGTCAGGAGGCTAGAGAGAATTCGCGGTGAGGAGGAACGTGCCGATCAGCGTGACCAGGAAGCCCGCGGAGCCGCTGGCAGCAACCGCTCGCCTCTACCTCGCGAGGAGAGGGTCCAGCTGGTCCTCGCTCGAACCAGCCGCACAAACTATGCGGATCGCAACGGGACCTACCAGCTGCGCGATTCCGAGCTGCACGCTTTGACCGAGGTCGGCAAGTTTCGCGTCGTGGACGTCCATGATCTCGCCCAATTCGCCTACAACGGCGACTCCTCTCGCATGCAAAACGACCTCGCGAACCTGAGCCGCCAGGGGCTTGTGAAACAGACTTCCATCATGGATTCCGACCTTTCCCCGGTTCGCGCTGTGACGCTCACCAAGGAAGGCCATCGGGCTCTCTCCTACAGCAGATTCCTTCGTCCTGATCAGGTTACCTACCACGGATTGAAGAAGCCCAAAGAAGCGTTCCATGATGCCGAACTCTATCGGCTCTATCACAAGGTCAGCGATGAAATCGAAGGCCGTGGCGGCAAAGTCGTTCGCGTCAAGCTGGACTACGAAATCAAACGCGATCTCTACGCCGATCTGGCCCGCACCTGGCAAGACAAGAGCAAGGGCCCGGAAACGGTGAAAGAGGCCGTCGCCCGGCGCCATGGACTCAAAGTCGTCAACAAGGAAATCCAGATCCCCGACATGCGTCTCGAATACGCGAACGACCCCGACATGGAGATTCACACGAGGGACGTGGAACTCGCGACCGAGCATTACCGCCCCCGTGGACTGGCGGCCAAAGCTGGCGCTGGCTTCCAGATCTACGCCCGGCGTGGCGAGGCCGATCGTTTGCGGCGCATTCGCGATGAACGCGAATTGAACACTGTCATCTTTAGCCTATGAACTTTCCTGAGTCCAGTCTCGCCAACCTTAGCAGCCTCGGCTACACCGAAGACGAGGCTCGCTTTCTCTACGTCGTGGCCACACATTCCGGGTACTTCTCCATGCGCCAGTTTCTGCAGTTCACGGGAACCAAAAGCGGGGACAAGAGCATGACCTTCTCCCAAAAACTTTTTGCCAAGGGCCATGCCACAGCCCGCTCCTTTCTCCGCAACAGTCTCGTGTACCACCTATTCTCCCGCATCGTGTACCGGGCCATCGGCCGGGAAAACCTTCGCAACCGCCGTGCTCATTCCCTCGAACACATTCGCACACGGCTCGTTGCCCTGGACTTCGTCGTGACGCATTTGCAGTACGAATACCTTGAAACCGAGGACGACAAACTGAACTACTTCTGCCAGCAGCTGGACCTCCCGAAAGAACTCTTGCCCAGGAAGCGTTACTCCGGAGCCGTTCACAACACAACGACCGAGCGCTACTTCGTGGACAAGTTCCCCATGTTCCTCTGTTCCGGTTCCTTCACTCTCCCTGTGGTTACCTTCACGTTCGTCGATCCCGGACTTGGCATTCTGGACAGTTTCAAGACCCATCTGCTGGCTTATGGAAGTCTGTTTGAAGCGCTTCCCGAGGTGCGGCTCGTCTATATTTCGCCTCGTCCGACGCAGTTCGAGATTGCTCGGAAAACCTTTCTGGCCACCGCCGGCCGCCCTCCGAAGAAAGACCCAAGCGACGAAATCCTCCGCTATTTCCGGCTCCAGAAGCTGTGGGACGAGCGGAAATACGGGAAGCTCACAACCGACGACAGGGAGTTCCTCCATCTCTCGGACAAGCGCTACGCCCGTCATCGGTGCCAGAGACTCTATCCAAGTTGGCGAGACGGCATCGTATCGGACGACTACGTCCGCTCTGAAATTCAAGATCTGGCACGACCACGCAGAGTGATCTTCGAAAGCGAGCTGGTGGATGGACAGGTTGCCTTATTTGAAGCGACCCCAAAGCGGAAACCAACGCCAAGCACAGCAGGCGAAGTGAAGAACAGCCAGGAGGGAACGTTCGGGGGATCGTTCGGGTCAGCTTTCGCCGCAGCAGTGGATAAACCTATGGAGAAATGAGCAGATGCGTCAGGCCAAGGCAAGAATGGGGACGCGGCCAAAACACTAGGATGGGCGGGAGCGACCCCATCGCGCCGCAAAATCGCGGCCCGATCCCTTCGGGCTTCGGGGGTCACTCCCGCCTCTTGCTGCTGGAAGTCGCAGCTCGTGTTTTGGCCGCGCAAAGGAAGAAGCAGAAGAAGGCCCCAGCCAAGAACTCTGTAAGACATGATGTCAGACAGAACGTAAGGAGGAACAAAACGAAAGCATGGCAATCATCAAGGCACCACCCAAACAACCAAAGTCAGTGACAATCCAGGCGCGAGTCGAGGAGTCGGTAAAAACGCAACTCGACCAATACGCGAAGTTCATCGACTCCACTCCGTCCTACGTCATTACCGAGGCTCTGAAACTTCTGTACCGCAAGGACAAAGACTTCCAGTCCTGGCTAGGCCAACACACAAACAACCGCAACCAAGAACAAATTCAAGGAGACGCCCTTACTAGAACTGTGTAACAAACATGAACCGCCGTCCAACCCAATTCGGTGTGCGTGAGAGTACAGCGTCTCCAAGACAGCATGCCTCGCGCCTACAGTGGATTCCTTGCCTTTGACGTCCGATGCAGCCCCGAGAGGTTTGCAACATCCACAGCCGACTCGAGTGTTGGCATCCCGTACAAGCGGGCCCGACAACCCGATCATTACTATGCCTCTGGAATCGGGTACCGGAGGACAAAGAGGAGATAGTGCCGAAACTATTTCGGCTCCTGCAACGGTTATCACTGCCAACGAGTTGGGGCGAGCGCCCCTGACGCCGGAGCCGTTTGTCTCGGCCGACGAGGCGGCGCGGTTTCTTTGCGTCAAACGTCGATATCTACTGGGGCTCGCCCGCAGAGGCATCACCGGAGCCTATGCGCTCGGCACAGGGAGCAAACGCAAAATCTGGGTGTTTCGGCTCTCGGAACTCGCCGCCTGCATCGTACGCAACGAAACCTCGATTCCAAAACCACCAAAACCGTGTACGATCGGATCTGGCAGTCCCCGCTGAAAAGAGGAGCTATGTCCTATCAGCGAGGATCACTCAAGAAAGTAAAACGCAAGGAATGAGAAACCTGGGTGCTACGGTACCGGGTCACGCTTGCGGACGGTAGACGGGTCGAGCACAACGCGCCGGTCGGATTACTTGCAGTTCTTCCAAAAGAATCCGACGCCTGGCGCGAGGTGGACCGGCTTGGGCTTTCCGTACGCATCAATGACTCACCAGCTCCTGGCCGCGTTTCATTTCACTCTCTTGCGGAGCATTACCTGAAGGCCGATTTCGGCGCGGACGCCGTCCGTCAGAAATCAGTCAATACCAGCGGCCATGTCGAGCATGTCGTGCGCGCTTATCTTGTCCCACGCTTCGGAGATGAGATCGCGGAAGAGATAAAGCCGCTCGATATTCAGAGATGGCTAAAGTTGCTTCACGTGGATAAAGGCCTTGCATGGCCGACGATTGCGAAGATACGGGGCACCATGCACCGCATCTACGAAATTGGCGTCCTACACGAACACGTCTCGAAGAATCCCGTGCTACACGTCGAGACGCGCTCGAAGAGCGACTACAAGGCCATCGTCATCACACCCGCGCAAACGCTTGCGATCCTTCATTCACTGCCCTCACCTCTTCACTTTACGCTGGTGCTCGCGTGTGCTGCTACAGCGCTCCGCGCTTCGGAGATGCTGTCGCTGCGCTGGGCGGACGTGCTGTGGGAGGAAGAGCGGATACGGATCTCCAAGCGCTGGGCAAAAGGTGAGGACGGCGAGACAAAAACCGAAGCATCGGATGGCTACGTTCCACTGCATGCCGTGCTCGCGCATTTCCTGCGTGAGTGGCGGGCACAGACGCCGTATGCCGCCGATGAGGATTTTGTCTTTCCTTCTTTAAGGGCAAAGGGCCGCGTTCCCCTCTCCGCATCTATCTTCGTTTCTGATCATCTCCGACCGGCAGCAAAGAAAGCCGGGATATGCATAAAGGATGGCAAGCGGTTCGGGCTTCACAACTTGCGTCACAGCCTAAGCAACTGGCTGGTGAACAAGGCGAAGATCGAACCCAAGACCGTGCAGGGAATCTTGCGTCACAGCAAAATCCAGACGACGCTCGATCTCTACACACAGGAACACACAGGAAGACAGCGACGAAACACGCGCGGCGCAGGGGGAATATCTGACGGCGCTTGGAGTGAGTACCAATACGGTGCAGTAACGTGTGGGTTGGATTGTGGGTTGAGGTTTTTGGAGCAACACCCGGTAAGCCATTGAAAATAATGGTGGGCCTGGGTGGACTTGAACCACCGACCTCGCCCTTATCAGTATTGCGGTCATTATTAGTCTAGTAGCCCACCAAGAAATGTCAGTTCTTTGAAGAGCATGACGTTGACATGTGCCCGACATGAAAGTATGCTTGTAGCATGTCAAAAATGATTCAACTTCGCAATGTACCCGATGCCCTGCACCGCGGCTTGAAAGCTCGCGCTGCCATGGCAGGCATGTCGCTCTCGGACTATCTGTTAGCTGAGATCAAGGAAATCGCGGAAAGGCCAACGCTAGCAGAAT
>Ga0209803_1000658_pt1 | contig 23122 bp, 23 predicted proteins | sample GraSoiAngelo_138_FD_185895 | JGI IMG/M metagenome (GOLD analysis project Ga0209803, IMG submission 185895) | Grasslands soil microbial communities from the Angelo Coastal Reserve, California, USA - 14_0929_09_40cm (SPAdes) (version 2) | ecosystem: Environmental > Terrestrial > Soil > Grasslands ...
CCCCCGGGCGTATCCATTCGGATCACCACCGCGCCGGCGTTCTTGTCCTCAGCGGCGCCGATCCCGCGATCGATATAGCGCTGCATAACCGGGTTCACTTCGCCGTTCGCGGTGAGCACGTGCGTCGCGCCTCGCGGCGCATCCGGTCCGCCCGCGCAGGCGAAGATCGAGACAGAGGCAAAGAGAAGCAGCGCGGCGAGCCCAAAACGTGTCCTCCGGCTCGAGCGGAGGAACTCGGTGGTGTTCATCTTTGTGGCGACTCGCGCAATCCCTATTATACGCGATTCGTGCCGGTCCAATTCGCCCGAAATTGAACGCCCGTTCGCACCGATGCTAGAATTGCCACATCCCACAGGAGCACTCACCGTATGGAAGACTCGATGCGACCCCCCGGCATGCGCGACATGCTGCCCGCGGACATGGAGCGCTTTCGCCTTATTGAGAGCGCCTTCCGAAACGCTTGCCTCGGCTGGGGCTATGGCGAAGTCCGTACGCCTACGATCGAGCGGCTCCATTTGTTTACAGCAGCGGGCATGCTGTCGCCTCAGATGCTCGATCGGGTCTATTCGTTCCTCGACTGGGACGGCTGGAGCGGCGAGCGCGTCGTCCTCCGCCCCGATTCGACGATTCCAGTCGCCCGCCTCTACGTAGAGAAGCTTAAGGACGTCCGCGTCGCCAAGCTCTTCTATGTCCAGAGCGTCCTCCGCTTCTCGCAGGGTGACGACTCGCGGGAGGACTGGCAGTGCGGCGCCGAACTCATCGGCGATACGTATCCGCTGGGTGACCTCGAGCTTATTCTCATCGCCTGTGAGGTCCTCCAACGCCTCGGCTTTGCGCCGGAAATCAAGCTCTCCGATCCGGGTATTCTCCGGGCGGTCCTTTGGAAGGCAGGCTACGAGCAGGTCGCGCAGCTGTCGCTCTACGATCGCTTGCTCGACGGCGACTCGAACGCGCTCTCCGAGGTGCAACAACGGTTGCCCCAAGGAGCGGTGGCCGGCCTTGACATGCTCTCGATGGAAGGCGAAGGCTCCGCATTTTTGAAGAATCTCCGCAGCGTTCTCGAACCTGGTATCCCCGAAGTAGGTGCCCCTATCGACGAGCTGGCGACGATCGTCGACGTCCTGACGGGCATCGGGCACTCGCCGAGAATCGCGCCTGCACTGGTTCGCAACTTCGAGTACTACACCGGTCCGGTATTTCATGTCTTCATTGGAGGCACGAAGATCGCCGGCGGCGGGCGCTATGACGCGCTAATCTCGCAGGTAGGGCAACAATCGATTCCGGCGTCCGGCTTCGCGCTCGAAATGGAACCTCTCGCTTCTCTGCTATCAGGAGCCGAATCGGCAGCACGACCGCAGGTTTCAATCCGCTCCGCGGGAAAAAACGGCGCCGATATCGGTGCCGTCTTCGCGCTCGCTCGCGCACTTAGAGACGCAGGCGTAAGTGTTCAGCTCGTAGGTCCAACTAATGGTCCCGGCCGAGAAATAGTTGCGTCAGCGGACGGATTTTCGCTGGCGTCCCAAGATGGGAAGGCCCGGCGTCTGACCCGCGTGGAAGAGGTGGTCCGGGCGGTGGCAGATGCCGGCCATGATTAAGCTCGCGCTGCCGGCAGGAGACCTCCGAAGCGCAGTCGCAGTACTGCTCGACTCGGCAGGTCTTGCGATCGAGGGCTACGGGGAAGGGTCTCGTGCCTACCGGCTGCCTGGACGCAGCCGAGATGTCCTCACCGCCCGTGTGTTCCGAGAAAAAGATATCCCCATCCAGGTCGCTCTCGGAAACTACGATCTCGGGATCTGCAGCATCGCTTGGGTCAAGGAAATGCGCGCGCGCTTCCCGGGCCAGCCAATCGTGCCGCTCTCAGACCTCGGCGTTGCGCAGGCTGCTGTCTGGGCAGCCGGCGCGCCGGGTCACTGCGATCGCCTCGAATACCTACCCAGGCTGCGCCTCGTGCGGATCGCAAGCGAATACGCGAACATCGCTGAAGCATTCGCGCGGTCCGCGCGGCTAGCCAGATATCGCGTGCAGCCGGTCTGGGGAGCGGCAGAGGCCTACCCTCCGGAAGATGCGGATTGCGTCATTGTGACAGCCGCAGGCGAAAGCCAATTGCGCGAATCCGGCGCGCAGCCACTCTTCAAGCTTTTCGACAGTTCCGCCTGGCTTGTCGCGAATGCCACCGCCCTTAAGACCAAAAACCTCAGCAGCGTCACAGGGCCACTGAAATCCAGTGCTACCAGCACAGCCGCCGGAAACGGCCTTCGCTTGCCCGGGCCGCTGCCGCGTAACGCTGCGGAGCGGATGCCAATGAGCCGCGACACGCTCCGCCTCGCTGTCCCCGACGGCCACCAGCAGCGCCACGTGGTCGAAGGCCTCCGCGCAGCAGACCTCGCTTTCGACGGCTACGGCGACGGAGGGACCGTCCGCCGTCCTCCTTCCGGCGTCGACGGGCTCGATGTAAAGGTCATACGGCCACACGATATGCCGGCTCTTGTGGCGACCGGCGAAATGGACCTCGCCATCACAGGGCGTGATTGCCTCCTCGAGCATCGCTACGCTTTTCCGTCCAGCCCGGCCATCGAGCTGGTCGACCTCGAACGCGGTCAGTACAACCTATCCGCCGTGGTCAGCGAAGACCTATCGGCGACGACTATTGATGAAGCCCTCGGGCAGTGGCGTGGCGAAAACAAGCGCCTCATCCGTGTCGCCGCCGAATTTCCCGCCACTGCCGACCATTACGCCCGGAGCCGCCACTTCTGGCGCTACCAGGTGATCCCCATCGCCGGCGCTTCCGAAGGTTTCGTCCCCGAAGACGCCGACCTCCTCATCGAAGGCACCGAGACCGGCAAGACGATCGCCGAGAACCGCCTCAAAGTCATCGACCTCCTCTACCGTTCCACTACGTGCGTCATCGCCAACCGCAATGCGGAGCTGAGCGGGAACCGTCGGCGCGTCTATGACGAGTTTGTAGCGGCCCTGCGAAAGCTCTGACCCAACTCCTCGTGGGCAAGAACCGATCGGCCAAGAAAGGGTGGGAGGTGGGGCCTCTGCTACAATTGCCCAGAGGATACGTATATGCCGCCGCTGGCCCTCCACACGGCCATTGCCAAGGACATCGCCGACCGCCTGAACCTCTCCGCCCTCAACGATGAGCGCGGCAGTCTTTACTTGGGCTCGACCGCGCCCGATATTCGCGTGATCACCAAATGGGAGCGATCCCGCACGCACTTCTTCGATCTAGACTGCTTCGATGAGCAAAGCGGCGTCTCGGCGCTCTTCGTCGAGTATCCGGCCTTGGCGAATCCTGCTGAGCTTAGCCCTCAGACACGGGCCTTCATTGCTGGGTACCTCACGCACTTGGTAACGGATGAAACCTGGATTACTACTGTCTACCGTCCCCACTTTGGCGAACGCTCCCCGCTCGGCGGAGACATCCGCGCGAATATCATGGACCGCGCCCTCCAGTTCTCCCTCGACTCTGAGCGCCGCCGCGATCGTCACCTCATGCTGCACGTGCTCGACGCCGTCAGCCGCACCGACATCGGCCTCAACATCGATCTGATCGACGCCGAGACCCTCCGGCGCTGGCGCGACGTGATCGCCGATATCGTCCAGAACGAGCCCAACTGGGACCGCTTCCGCCAGGCCGCCAAGCGTCATCTGAAGATCGATGCCGACGGCGACGGCGTCGACGACCTCATGGCGTCGCTCCCCGAACTCGTTGACCAGACTCTGACCTACCTCACACCCGAGCGCGTCGAGGCCTTTATGGACGACTCCCGCATCAAGAGTCTCGACGCTGTCCGGGACTACCTCCAGTGCGCATAATCAAGGGCGCCCAGAAGGCGCGGTCGACCATACTCCACCGAGCGCCGCTCGATGATCGTGAGCTCCCGCCCGCGGTTCAAGATCTGATCCGCCGCGTCTTCGGCGCCGAGCTCGGCCCGGCCCAGGTCGTCGATCGCATCCTGTGCGACGTCCGCGAGAACGGCGACGCCGCTGTCCGGCGCTACAACGAAGAGATCGACGGCGTATCGTCGGAAGCCGCCAAGCTGCCCCTCGAGGTCTCGCCCGATGAGATCAGACGGGCGAAGTCCGAGGTCGACCAAGCGCTTGTTGCGGCGCTTACGGTTGCGGCTGAGAGAATCCGCGCCTTTCACGAACAGCAGCTGGCGCACTCGGTGAAGTCTTTTCAGATTGGCGGCGTCGGGCAGGTGGTTCGCCCGCTCGCGCGCGCCGGCTTCTACGTCCCGGGCACAGGCGCCATCTACCCCTCCACCGTCCTCATGTCAGTGATACCCGCCCGCGTTGCCGGCGTCTTCGAAGTCATCATGGCTACCCCTGTAGCCCCCAACGGCGTCGTCGCCGCGCTCAAGCTCGTCGCCGCCGAAATCGCCGGCGTCGACCGCATCTTTCGCGCCGGCGGAGTGCAGGGTACCGCCGCGATGGCGTACGGCACCGAGACCGTCCCGCGAGTCGACAAAGTCTGCGGTCCCGGGAACATCTTTGTAACGCTCGCCAAGAAGAAGCTTTTCGGCGAAGTCGGCATCGACGGAATCTTCGGCCCCTCGGAGACTCTTGTAGTCGCCGACGCCCACGCCGATCCGGCCCTCATCGCCGCCGACCTCCTCGCCGCCGCCGAGCATGATGAGCTCGCCACGGCCGTCCTGCTGGCCGACTCCGCCGAGCTCGCTGAAGCTGTCTCCGCAGCTGTCGAGGCCGGTCTATCAACACTCGACCGCGCCGCCGTCGCCCGCGAGAGCCTCGAGGCGAGAGGCGGAATTATCGTCGTCGATTCCATTGCCGAAGCCCTCTACCTCGCGAATGAATTCGCGCCCGAGCACCTCTGCCTCCACGTGTCGATTGCCGCCCACGCGGTGCAACACGTTAGGAACGCCGGTTGCGTCTTCGTTGGAGAGCATTCGGTCGAGTCGATCGGCGACTACACCGCCGGGCCCAGCCACGTTATGCCCACGGGCGGCAGCGCTGCCTACGCCTCGCCTCTGGGTGTACAGGACTTTTTGAAGGTGATGAGCGTCGTCCGCCTGGACCAGCAGACCGTCGACAAGATCGGTCCACCGGCTGCCGCCATCGCGCGGGCCGAGGGGCTGACCGCGCACGCCCTCGCCATCGAAAGCCGCCTCCGCCGGGAGCACTCGTGATGGGTCCGAAGCGAAACGCGCTGCACCTCGTCAGAAGGCACTTGGCGGCGATGCCGGGATACAAGCCGATGGACTCGATCGACGTCGTCGCCCGCGATCTAGGCGTTGCCGAAGAAGACATCGTCAAGCTTGACGGGAACGAGAACCAGTACGGGCCGTCGCCGAAGGTGGCTGAGGCGCTCGGCGGATTTGGCTTTTATCACCTCTACCCTGATCCCGAGCAACGTCGCGTGCGGGAGGCGGTCGCGTCGTATGTCGGTGCGGACGCGTCCCAGATCGTAATGGGTAACGGCTCAGATGAGCTGCTGAGCATCGCCGCGATGCTGTTCCTCTCGCCGGGCGACACTATGGCGAACGCGCCGCCCACATTCGGCGTGTACACATTCCTGGGGCACGTCTACGATGCCAATATCGTGCAGGTGGAGCGGAACGAGGATTTCGGGCTCGACCTGCCGGCGCTCGAGCGGGCGCTGGATGACGGAGCGAAGATGCTGTACATCGCTTCACCGAACAACCCGTCCGGAAACTGCTTTCCCCGCGATCAGCTGGAGCGTCTTCTGGCACACAACGCGATGATCGTCGTGGACGAGGCCTACGCGGAATTCAGCGGCGAAAGCTTCGTGGACATGGTCACGGAGCACGATAACCTCATCGTGGCGCGCACGTTTAGTAAGTGGGCCGGACTGGCCGGCCTGCGCGCGGGATATGCGGTGTTTCCGGCCGCGCTCGCGGAGATCGTCTGGAACGTAAAGGTGCCGTTCAACCTCACAGTAGCCGCTCAGCAGGCGATCCTGGCGTCGCTCGAAGACCGCGAGTGGCTAAACAAGAACATCGCGCTGATCGTGGCCGAACGGGAACGCCTATTCTCGCGCCTGATGGGCCTGCCGTGGCTGCGTCCGTATCCGTCGCAGGCGAACTTCATTCTCTGTGAGGTGAGGGGCCCCGCCGCAAAGGACGTTTGTGACCGCCTGGCGGAGCAGGGCATCATGGTCCGTTATTTCGACTCCCCCGGCCTCCGCAACTGCATCCGCATTAGCGTCGGCAAGCCTGACCACTCTGACCGCGTTCTCGACGCGCTCAAGGGAATGGGAGCCGGCGTTGGGAAGTGAACGTCGGGCCGACGTCGAGCGCCGCACGCGCGAGACGAGTGTCTCGCTTGCCCTCGACCTCGACGGCTCGGGCCGCTACGAGGTGTCGACCGGTATCGGCATGTTCGACCACATGCTCGAGCAGCTTGCTCGCCATGCGCTCTTCGACCTCCGTATCGCCGCGACCGGCGATATCGAGCGCGACCCGCACCACCTCATCGAGGACGTCGGGCTCGTGCTCGGTCAGGCGCTGAACGAGGCGCTCGGCGAGCGGCGCGGCATCTCGCGTTTCGGCCACGCGTTCGCTCCGATGGACGAAGCGCTGGCGCTTGTCGCGATCGACCTCGGCGGACGCCCCTACGCCGCGATCGACGTCACCTTCGATCGCGAGGACATTGGGCAGCTACCGGTTGAGAACATCAAGCACTTCCTGGACGCGTTTGCTCAAGAGGGTCGCCTCAACCTGCACGCCCGCCTCCTCTCCGGCGAGAACGATCACCACCGCGTCGAGGCGCTCTTCAAGGCCCTCGCCCGCGCCCTCCGCGCCGCCGTCACGATCGACGAGCGGAACGCGGACCAGGTGCCGAGCACCAAAGAAGTGCCGTAGGCTGGTGCGGGTCGTTGTTGGTTGAAAACCCTCTGCAGGTTGAAACCCGCAGCTAATTAATCCGCCGCCGCTATCTCGAAACGGTACTCCTCGATTACCGGGTTAGCGAGCAGTTTGTCGCACATCTCGTTGACCTGCTTCTCCGCCGCCTTCTTGTTTTTGGCGTCGAGGCGGAGCTCCATGTACTTCCCCGCACGGACTGAGTCCACTTCAGCAAAGCCCAGCGAGTGCAGCGCTCCCTTGATGGTGAGTCCCTGCGGATCGTTTACCGTGGGCTTCAGCGTCACGTAGACGCGAGCGAGGAAGCCCAACGGTCAGGCGCTCGGGTACTTCGTGTCGGCTTTGATCTTGTCGATCTGCTGGATGTGGTCCATCGAGTGGATCCGATGGAAAGCCAGCCACTCCTTCAGGTTCAGAGGCCCGAAGATCGGATGCGGGAAGGACGTCTCCAGCTTGTCGCTCTGTTCGAGGGATGCAGCCAGCTTCCGGTTCTCCGCGAACGTACCGACGATCCTTTCGCGCAGTTCACTGATCGGCAACGATTCTTCGTCGCCGGACTGGACCCCCATCGCCCTTACCTCAGCAACCCTCGGGGCGGCAGGCGGATCTATGCCCGCCAGGCTCGCGATGTCCTGGTTGATGCTGCGCTCGGTCACGATGACGTGGCCCAGCACCTCCTTCGCGCACCACTCGCCCTCCGGTCGGAACGTCGCCTGCTCGTCCGTCATAGAGCCGAGGCACTGGTTCCAGTCGCCTGCCGTCCGCTCAAGCATCGCGTCGATCTCTCCGAAGCTCTTCGCGCCTTGATGGCGCATGTACGAAAGCCCTTGCTGCACCGGGTCTGCCTGCTGCTGAGTCATGGCATCACCTCGCTATCACCTTCATCGCCGTTTGGCGGGCGCCAGATCCTTCGGGCTCCCACCCCCTCCTCTACCCCGCTCCCCTTAGGTTGACAAGTGGTGGCACTCATCCGAGTGTAAATCCCTGAGTCCACCATTTTAGAGGCCGGACGTGGAGCGCGACGACATCCCAGTCACCGCTCTCGCGCACGTACGCCTTGCCGGCGGCCTCGCCCATGTACCGCACCGCGACACGTTCTCGCCAGACGTTATCGATTGGGCTTCCCGCCCGCGCCGTTCCTTCGACGATGACGTGCCGGTAGGGCAATGACTGCGTGTGGACCGAGAGGGCGGCGAACCCCTTTCGGCTCACGTTTGCCAGCTTCTGGGTCCCGCGCGGCGTGCTTATGATGAACTCCTTACCGTCGTATTCATACCACACGGGCGTGACGTGCGGACGGCCGTCCGGCCGCACCGTCGAGAGTGCCGCCACGTTTGGCTCCCGGAGAAACTCCTCGACATCAGGTGCGAGGACCGTCATCCGCGAATGAGTTCGCGGCCGGTGAGGAGCTGGAAGGCCTCGCGGTACTTTCCGGCGGTGCGCTCGACGACCTCGGGCGGCAGCTCCGGCGCAGGCGGCGCCTTGTTCCACGCGATGTCCTCGAGGTAGTCGCGGACGTACTGCTTGTCGAAGCTGGGCTGAGGGCCGCCAGACTTGTACTTGTCAGCGGGCCAGAAGCGGCTGGAGTCCGGCGTCAGGCACTCGTCGATGAGGATCACCTCGTCGTCGCGCCATCCGAATTCGAACTTCGTGTCTGCGATGATTATGCCGCGCTCGCGCGCGTAGTCCCGCCCGTAGCGATAGATCGCGAGGCTGCGCAGTCGTACAGCATTGGCGCCTCGCTCACCGGCCAGTTCGGCGACTTGCTCGTAGGTAATGGGCAGGTCGTGCCCTTCCTCCGCCTTCGTTGTGGGCGTGAAGATGGGCTCGAACAGCTCCTGACTCTCCTTCAAGTTGGGTGGCAGGGCGATGCCTGAGACCTCGCCGTCGCGCTGATAGTCCTTCCATCCCGAACCGGTGATGTATCCGCGCACGACACACTCCACGTCTATCCGCTCGGCTTTGCGCACGACCATTGCCCGCCCGATCATCTCTCGCGGCAGCTCGGCGTCGATCCCGGGAACCCGTGTGCTATCGACGACCTGGATGAAGTGATTCGGTACGATAGCTCCCGTGAGCTCGAACCAGAACGCGGAGAGCTGGGTGAGCACCAGCCCCTTGTCCGGAATCCCCGTCGGCAGCACGACATCGAAGGCGGAGATCCGGTCAGTCGCCACGATGAGCAGGTTTTCGCCGAGGTCGTAGACGTCGCGCACCTTCCCGCGCGCCAGCAGCGGCAGGTCAAGCGTCGATTGGATGAGGGTAGCGGTCATAGTCCCAGCCTGTGGAAGCTCTCATCCACGTGCTGAAGGTAGAACTCGTAGTCGAACAGCGACTCGAGTTCCTCGCGCGACAGGCGCGACGTCACCGCCGGGTCCTCCGCGAGAAGCTCGAGGTACGGCGTGCGCTGCTCCCACGAGCGCATGGCGTTCGACTGGACGATCTTGTAGGCCTCCTGGCGGTTCATGCCCTTTTCGATGAGGGCAAGGAGCACGCGCTGGGAGAAAGGGAGGCCGTAGCTCGCTTCAAGGTTTTCGCGCATGCGCTCCGGGTAGACGTGGAGCCCGCGGATGATGAAGGCGAAGAGGTCGAGCATGTAGTCGAGGAGGATGCAGGCGTCCGGGAGGATGACGCGCTCTACCGAGGAGTGCGAGATGTCGCGCTCGTGCCAGAGGGCGATGTTCTCGAGGGCCGAGACGGAGTAGCCGCGGAAGAGGCGCGCGAGGCCGGAAATGCGCTCGCACTTCTCGGGGTTGCGCTTGTGGGGCATCGACGAGGAGCCGGTCTGTCCTTCGGAGAACGGTTCTTCGACCTCGAGGACCTCTGTGCGCTGGAGATGGCGGATCTCCGTCGCGAACTTGTCGAGGGCAGCGGCGATTAGAGCGAGTGTCGAGATGTAGTAGGCGTGGCGGTCGCGATGGACGACCTGCGTCGAGATGGGCTCGACGAGAAGGCCGAGCCGGCCGCAGACCTCCTCCTCGAGGTCAGGCGGGACGGTGGCGTGGGACCCGACAGGGCCGGAGATCTTGCCGACGGCAATCTGCTCCTTGGCCTGCGTCAGGCGGTGGGTGTTGCGGCGCATCTCGTCGTACCAGGCGGCGAGCTTGAGGCCGAAGGAGGTGGGCTCGGCGTGGACTCCGTGGCTGCGGCCCATGCAGACGGTATTCGTGTGCTCCTTCGCGCGGACGGCGAGTGCCTCCATGAGCGCGTGGATGTCCTGCTCGAGCAGCTCGGTGGCCTCGATTAAGCAGAGGGCGAGGGCGGTGTCCTCGATGTCGTTGGAGGTGAGGCCAAGGTGCACAAAGCGGGATTCGTCGCCCAGGCTGTCGGCGACGGAGCGGAGGAAGGCGTTGAAGTCGTGGTGCATCTCGCGCTCGTACTCGGCGGCGCGCTCGGCGTCGTAGCGGGCGCGCCGGATCTTCTCCATCGCCTCTTTGGGGATGACGCCGCGCTCGGCCCAGGCCTCGCAGACGGCGATCTCAACCGTGAGCCAGGAGTCAAGCTTGTTAGCGTCGGACCAGACGCGGGCCATCTCGGGGCGGGTGTAGCGAGGGATCATCGCGTAAGAGCCAGGAGGGAGGAGCCAGGAGATGGTCTTGATTGATGCCTGGTTAAGACTTGATTCTTTCGAGAAAAAAACTCTGTGTTTGCGGCTTTGGAAACGTAAGCGGCGGCAAATTTCTTGATTGTTATGTGCTTGTTCGTTCTTTGATTGTTTGCTGTCTGGTCCGGCTTCCGCGCGGGCCGCGCTTCGGTTGGGACGGCGGAAATGCGGGCGACGCCTGCCACGAGGCTATCTTAAGCGATTGCGGGTAGAGGTGGAAGGGGGAAATGGCACGAGGAGGATGGTGGCGGAGTCCCCGACACCAGGCGGATTGTGTTGGAAGCCGCTTGACAGGCGGAGTATACTTGACGCGCCTGCGGCGGGAGGGGTACGAGAGATATGCACGAAGGCCTGCCGGAAGGAACGCTGACCCTCCTCTTCACGGACGTCGAGGGTTCGACTGACCTGACGACTCGCCTGGGCGACGAGGCGGCACAGAGGATCCTCCGTTCCACCGCCAGCTTGTCCAGCGCCAGGTGGAACAGTTCGGCGGGCAGCAGATCAAGGGGACGGGCGACGGCTCGATGGTCGCCTTCACGTCGGCGCGACGGGCGGTCGAGTGCGCTATCGCGATTCAGCGTGCGGTGCGGACGCGCAACGAGGACTACCCGCACGAGGCGATTCCTGTCCGCATTGGCATCAACTCCGGCGAGGTGATCAGAGAAGAGGGCCCGGATGGGCGCGGCGATCTGTTCGGTGCGACGGTCACAGCGGCGGCGCGGATCGCGGCCAAGGCGTCGGGCGACGAAATACTCGTCGCGGAGACAGTGAAAGGCCTGCTCGGCGCGGTCAAGGACCTCCAGTTCGCCGATCGCGGCCGCTTCCGGCTTAAGGGTTTCGCGGACCGCTGGCATCTGTACCAGGTGCTGTGGGAGCGGGAAGGGGACGTTTCGGGGCCGGTATTGCTCAGGCGGACGCCGTTCGTCGGGCGGCAGAGCGAGCGAGAGCAGCTCAGGCGCTGCCTCGAGCAGGCGGTGCGAGGCCAGGGGAGCCTGGTGCTGCTCAGCGGCGAGCCGGGAGTGGGCAAGAGCAGGCTCGCGGAGCAGGTAGCGGTCGAGGCGCGCGACCAGGAGGTGCTGGTCCTGAGCGGGCACTGCTACGAGATGGAGATGCTGCCTTATGCGCCGTTCGTCGAGATACTCGACACAGCGACGCGAAGCATGGACCGGGCGGCGCTGCAGGTGGCGCTGGGTGAGGGCGCGGGCGAGGTAGCGCGCATGCTGCCCTCGCTGCGGAAGCTGTTTCCGGACGCGCCTGCTCCGCTCGACTTGCCGCCGGAGCAGGAGAGGCACTACTTGTTCAGCAACGTGCTGGAATTCCTCGAGCGCGGCGGCCGGGAGAGGCCACTCCTGCTCGTCATCGAGGACCTGCACTGGGCAGACGACTCCACTCTGCTGTTGCTCCAGCACCTCGCGCAGCGTGCGAACGGGATGCGCGTCCTGGTCATCGGCACGTACCGGGATATCGAGCTAGAGGGCCACTATCCGCTGCAGCGCGCTCTCGAAGTCCTCGTTTCACAGCGGCTTGCCGAGCAGATATCGCTCGACTGTCTGGCGCCGGCGGCGGTAGAAGCGATGCTTCGCGCGCTGGCCGGCCGGCCGCTACCGCAACAGCTATTCCAGCTCATTATGAGCGAGACCGAGGGTAATCCGTTCTTCATCGAGGAGGTGTTCAAGTATCTGCTCGAGGAGAAGAAGCTGGTGGACGACAGCGGTCAATGGCGGTCGGAGGTCATCGCGAGCGAGCTGGATGTTCCGGAAGGAGTGCGGCTGGTAATTGCCCGGAGGCTGCAGCGCTTGAGCGACGACTGTCACCGACTGTTGACGGGCGCAGCGGTCATCGGCTACAACTTCACGTTCGACCTCCTGACGTCCGTGAGCGAGATGGACACGAATACGGTGCTCGACTGCATGGACGAAGCGGAGAGAGCGCACCTGATTGTCTCGGGCGAGGTCGATTCGCGCTTCATCTTCAGCCATGAGCTAATCAGGCAGACGCTGCTCGCCGACGTTTCGGCGGCCCGGCGCCAGCGCCTTCATCTACAGATAGCGGAGGTGATGGAAAGGGCTCAGTCGTCGGCGCAGCAAGAGATCGCGACGGACCTCTCCTACCACCTCTCGCAGGCGGGCGATTCGGCCGATCCCCGGAAGCGGTCTCGCTATCTCTTGCTGGCCGGCGATCGGGCTCTGTCGGCGGCTGCGTTCGAGGACGCCCTGCGCCAGTACGAGGGCGCCCTTTCGCTGCAACCGAAGGATGACGCGCGGATGCACGCGGAGCTGCGTTACAAGCGCGGGCTCGCGCTGAGGAGCCTCGCCCGGTGGGAGGAGGCGCTCGAGGACTGGTGGGACGCGCTGGCGAAGTACGAGGGGCTGCGCGACCTAGAAGCTGTTGGGCAGGTGTCATCGGACGCGGCGAGGCAGTTACTTTGGGGCGGGCGCTACCTGGAGGCGCTCGAGCTTGCGCTCAGAGGGCTAAGCCGCCTCGGTAAAGTCGTCAGCCCGCATCGCTGTCTGCTGCTTGGGAACGCCGGTCTCACGCTGAGCGTCGCGGGCTATTACCGGGCGGGCGCCGGCATGATCCGGGAGGCGGTGAGACTGGCTGAGGAACTGGGCGACGACCAGCTAATGGCGCGGGCATTAGTCGGGAAGGCTGTGCACCACTTCAGCTACGGCCAGACCGTGCAGCAGGCGGAGGCGGGCCGGCGGGCGATCGAGCTGTGCAAGGCCACGGGCGACCTCTGGGACCTGACCAACGCACTCTGGGTGACCCTGGCGACTGCAGACTCGCTCGACGAGAGCGCCGCGCTCAACGAGGAGCTTGAGTCGCTTGCCGCCCGCCTCGGCAACCAGGGCGCGCTCTTTTTCAGCTCGCGGGCGACGGCGCATCGCGACCTTATGCTGACAGGCAATATCAGCGCGTTTGAAGAGTTCGCGAAGCAAGACGTGGAGACCTGCCGCAAGATCGGTCTCGTCGGCCTCTCACAGTCCTACGCCTACTGCGGACTTGCGCATTTCTGGCTCGGCCGCTGGGATGAGGCAGCAGAGGCGCTGACGACAGCGGCGGAGGTGGAGGAGGCGGGCGTCTGGGAGAGCCTGGACTCGTCTTGTCTGCTCAGGATGAGGGCGTACCAGGGCGACAGGTCGGGTGCGCTGCGGGTCTTGCGCGCATCGCCGCGCCGTCCTCCGCAACTGCCGCTGAGGCGCAGGCTTTCGCTGGCAAAGGCTTTCCTGCGCGCCGCTCGGGCGGCGGGTCTGAAGAGCGGGGCGATCTGGCAGGTCCTGTCGCCGCTGAGGGAGCGCTCGATAGGAAGGCGCGCCTTCCGGAAGGGCGCCGTAAGGACGATCGGCACATGGCAGATGACGGTGGAGGCGACCGAAGGTCTCGCTTTGGTGAACATGCGTCGCGAGGCGTTCAAGTTGTACCCGCGACTCGAAGACATGATAAACAGCGGCGGCGCCGTAATGCCCTTTCACTGCGACCGGCTATTGCAGACAGCAGCCGGTATCGCGGCAACCGCGGGCGGGCAATGCGACAAGGCGGAGGGCCACTATCGGAAAGCGATGGAGCAGGCGCGGGACCTGCCGCACCGACTGGAACAGCCGGAGGTCCGGCGCTTCTACGCGGAAATGCTGCTGGAGCGCGGCGCACCTGGAGACCGGGAGACGGCGCGAGCGCTGCTGAGCGAGGCCTTAGCGATTTACCGTGAGCTGGGGATGCCGAAGCATATCGAGATGGCGGAGGCGATGCTGATGGGAACATAGTCGCAGCGCTGGCCGCCCACCCCCGCGCCGCACGGCTCGCTCGGAATGACAGAGGGTGGGACGCTGCCGTCTAAATTCTGAGATGGCGGGCGTTTTCCGCGACGCTCATTAGCGGTACTCGTCTCGGGGCGGCGAGAACACATCCACGAATACGCACTCCTCCAGCGCGGTGGCCTCGTGTTCGGCGCCGCCAGGGACCATCCAGGTGTCGCCGGGGGCGAGCTCGCGGACTTCGTCGCCCAGCTTGAAGCGGCAGCGGCCGGAGACAAGGTAGCCGGTCTGCTCGTGAGGGTGGGTGTGAAGAGGGACGACGGCGCCGGCCTCCATGCGTATTTCGCAGAGCATCATCTTGTCGCCATCGGTCAGAGTGCGGCGGACGACGCCTGGGAGCATCTCGACCGGGTTGGCTGCGGAGTTGAGGACGATGGGCATCGGGGGCCTCCTTAGCGAACAGTGAGTAGCGAACAGTGAGTAGTGAACAGTGATCAGCGGGAAATTTTGGGAGCGACCACACTAGGCGGATGCCTGTTCGTGCCGAAGGCGTTCAAGGGCAAGCCGAATATCGTCATGCTTGAGTGCGAGGATTGCGGCGGCGAGGAGCGCGGCGTTCTTCGCCCCGTTGATCGCGACGCAGGCGACGGGAACGCCCGGCGGCATCTGCGCGATCGACAGGAGCGCATCGAGGCCGGAGGCTGCGTGGCTCCCAGAGGAGATGGGAACACCTATCACCGGCAGCGTAGTCATGGAGGCGACGACGCCAGGGAGGTGCGCAGCCATTCCGGCGGCGGCGATGATGACCTCGAAGCCGTTGCCGGCGGCTGATGCAGCGAATTGCTGGACCTTTGCGGGCGAGCGGTGCGCCGACATAACGTGGAGCTCATAGTCGATGCCGAGGTCGGTCAGGGTCTCGACGCATGGTTCTAGGACCGGCAGGTCTGATTTGGAGCCGGTGAGGATCGCTACGCCTGGCATCGCAGACGGGAACCGCGAATTGAGGTCATGGCGTGATTCTTGCTCCGTCGGGAACGGGCGTCAACCTACCGCGAATCGCAACCCCTTGAAAGACGGCTGCTTGCGAGCTTGAAGAACATCGGCGCGCTGGCGTGAGTGTGGAAAGGAAGGTGTGGAGGTATGGAAACGCACGTTTCGCTGGAATGCGGGGCCGAATTCGCGACTCACGCGGCTGTGGACGAGCATGTCAGAGGCGAGCATATGGGGTTTTCGACAACGAACGCGCCGGCTGGGCAGGCCTGAAAATGTCAGTCGTACACTATGGAGTTTCCGACAACGGAGAGCCTGAAGAGCACGAGCGGACGCATCGCTTGGGTGTAGCCACAGACTAATCGACACGCGCGTCCTGCGCCGGCGCGGCGATGTCTCTGCGGTACTGGGCGCGGCTAAAGTGGATGCGCTGGACATTGCGGTAGGCGATGGCACGCGCCTCCTGCAGCGTAGCAGCCGAGGCTACGACCGTAAGGACGCGACCGCCGCTCGTGCGGACTGTGTCGTCCTCGTCGCGAGTTGTGCCGGCGTGAAATACGAAGACTCCAGGCTCGACGGAGTTGAGGCCGGCAATGGGGAAGCCGGTTTCGTATTGGCCGGGGTAGCCGCCAGAGGCAATGACGACACCGACGCAGGCGTCGGTCGACCACTCGATCTCGGCTTCGGAAAGACGGTTGTTGGCGACGGCCCAGCAGATTTCGAGGAGGTCTGACTTGAGGCGCGGCAGAAGAACCTGAGTTTCCGGGTCGCCGAAGCGGCAGTTGAACTCGAGAACGCGCGGGCCTTCAGGAGTAATCATCAGGCCCGGGTAGAGGACGCCACGATAGGGTGCGCCTTCCTCGCGCATCGCTTGGACGGCGGCTTCGGTAATCGTCTCGTGGATGAGCGGCTCGAGGGGTTCATCGAGCCAGAGGGGTGGGCTATAGGCCCCCATACCGCCGGTGTTCGGGCCGTCATCGCCGTCGTAAGCGCGCTTGTAGTCGCAGGAGAAGGGCATCGGCGCCACGGCAAGGCCGTCGGTAAAGGCGTGCGCCGAGACCTCGCGGCCGGAGAGACGCTCCTCGACGATGACAGTCGAGCCGGCGGGGCCGAAGATGCGCTCGTCTCCGAGCATGAGGTCGACGGCGCGAAGCGCTTCGTCGGTGGTATCGCACACGAAGACGCCCTTGCCCGCCGCGAGCCCATCGGCCTTGACGACGAGCGGGGCTGTTCGAGATTCGACATAATCGCGAGCGGCTGAGCGGCCCGTAAACGTCTCGGAGTGGGCCGTCGGGATTCCGTGACGGCGCATTAAGTCTTTGGCAAAAGCCTTGGACGATTCGATGCGAGCGGCGTTGCGCGAAGGGCCGAAAGCGGCAATGCCGCGCACGGTGAGCTGGTCCACGAGGCCCGCCGCGATAGGGCCCTCTTGCCCGACGATGACCAGATCGATCCGATGATGAGTCGCGGCGGTGCAGATCGCTTCCAGGTCGGCCAGGTCGGCCGGCAGGTTGGTGGCGATTGCGGCAGTGCCTCCGTTTCCCGGTGCGATGAAGAGATCAGTGAGCTTCGGCGATTGGCGGAGCTTCCATGCGAGCGCGTGCTCGCGGGCGCCTGACCCGACGATGAGCAGGTTCACAGCCGAGGTGCCCGGTAACGCATCGACGCGGTCAAGGCGCGCTGGACAGTCGCTTTGGACATAGAGCCAGGTGCCTCGAAGCCAAATGGATGGAACGGAGCCACCACGCGGTATTTTACGGCAAGCACCTAAGCCGCGGAATCGGATGGGTTGGTTAATCGGTTTACGGGGACATAAACCAAAGTCGTATACCTTATTCCGCAAAGAACTGGCCGTTTGGTGGTTGTGGCCTCCGGCTAGATAGGCTTGAATAAGGTCACTAGACGAGAATACCCATCCCCCTCAACGGCTTCGGACCGGCGAATGCGCCCCCATTCGCCGGTCTAGCTTTTTCGGCGTAATCAACGGCGCGCAATGGACTGCCCCGCCTGGCTTGATGGCGGTGGGCCAGACCCCTCGGGCTCCCCGCCCGCTCCTTCGGCCCGGCTCCGCTCGGGATGACACGCCTTCGAGGGTCAGATGATGCGCGACAGCCGGGGATTTGGCGTGATGCCCGGAGTGCGGCCGCGTTTGGCGATGGGGCGGCCGTCGAGTTCCTTGAGGTCGGCGGTAAAGTCATTCGGTTTTGCCGAACTGATGTAGCTGCCGACGCCGAAACCGTCGACCGGCGCGCCGCTTTCGATGAATCGGCGGATGTGCGCCGGCGAAAGGCCGCCGCTAGCGAAGATGCGCACGGCTGAAGAGCCCTCATTGTCGAGGCGCGATCGCACCTCGCGCACAAGTTCGGGTGTCACCCCGCCAAGCTCGTGCGGCGTATCGAGGCGGACGGCCTGGAGTTTGTCGCCCAGCGCGTGGGCGACGCGGACGGACTCTTCGGCCTCGTCCATAAAGGTATCGACGAGAACCGTGCGTGAAACTTCCGGCGCGATGTGTCTATCGAAGGCCAGCGCGGCTTCTACCGAGTCGCCGAAGCAGAGGACCATGGCATGGGGCATTGTCCCCGAGGGCTCGGTGCCGGAGAGCCGAGCGCCGAAGGTCGTGGAGCAGCCTGAGCAGCCGCCGATCATCGCGGCGTAGTCGAGATATGGCGCCGCGTTCGGGTGGACATGACGCGCGCCGAAGCTGACGACAGGTATCGAGCCAGCCGCCGCGACGCATTCGGCGGCAGCGGTAGCCCAGCCCGTCTCACTCGCCAACATGCCGAGGATGGCAGTTTCATAGACGGCGTAGGAAAGGTAGCGGGCCTTGATGCGAAGGACGACCTCCTTTGCGGAGATACCGTCGCCTTCAGTAAGGGCCCAGACTTCCCGGTCGGGCGGCAAGACCTCGCGCAGGAGCGCGATGACCTCTTGCATGCCACAGAGCAGACCATCGCGCGCGGGAAAGACCTCCATGACGGCGATGGGGTTGAGGCCAGCTGCTTGCATAGCCTCCCGAGTGCGCATGAAATAGATGTCAGCCGTGTCGCCGGAGAGGATTGGCGGCGCTGGTGCGAAGAGATCTTCGCTCACTGCGCGGCAGCAGTAAGGCCGATGAGGGTAGCGCCGAGAACGCTCTGCATCTGCTTAAGCGCGAACGCGTGCGCGTCAGGGTCGAAGGTGGCAACGCAGTCGGCAGGGACCTCGACGGTATAATCGCGATAGCGGGCGTCTGCGGCCGTGTAGAGGACGCAGATGTTGGTGCAGTCGCCCACGATGATGATCTTGTCGGGCTTGAGCTCGGCCAGGCGTTCGTCCAGGTTCGTCTCGAAGAAGGCGCTGTAGCGGCGTTTCGGGATGACCTCGTCGGCGAACCCAGCGAGCTCGGGGATAACGTCCGGCTCTTCGGTGCCCCGTATGCAGTGAGGAGGGAACATCTCAAACTCTTTGTCGTCGGGATCGTGAGTGTCGCAGATGAAGATGATGTGAGAGCCGACGGCCTTCTCGCGCTTTAGCAGCTCTTGTATACGGGGGATAATTTCGCGGATGGTAGGACCAACGTAGAGATTGTGACCCTCCTCGCAGAAGCCACGGACCATATCGGCGACGATGACTACGTTCGCCATTGCGTACCTAACGCCGGACGATTAGCCTCCGCATAACGATGGTGGTCTCGGAGACGGAAATCGTGCCCTCCGGGGTGCTGTCGTCGGGCGTCGATACTAGCGACGTGCTTTTGCGAGAGGGCTTGCGATCAGCGCGGGGGGCGTTCAAGGCGTTACGGGCGAAGGAGCGGAGTAGCCATTCGCCGATCAGGCCGGCAGCGACGAGGGCGGCGCCGCGCGCAACAACCGGCGCGGCTTGCTGCCAGAGAGCAGGCGTGGCAGGGCTGCGCCGCGCGGGCAGGCTGGCTCTTACAGGGACGGGCAGACGTGCATTGCGGTCCATGAGCTGGTCCTCCGTGCTGGTGCGTAACGGGGACATTATAGCGCAGCATAGCTACGCGGTTGCCGTTGACCGGTCATCGGCTATCAGTTAGTTGCTCGAGGTGAGAGCGACGGCGCGTTCGATCGCCTCTGTCAGGTCAGAAGGGAGGATCGGGTTGCCGGCGGCATCAGTTGGGTGTTTGTTCCCGATGCGAATGCGGCTTTCAGCGAAGGCGCGAAGCGTTTCGATGACGAGAGGGAGCTCGCGGGCGACGCCGTGGCGGCGGATCTCGGCGAAGAGGGCGTTTGCTTCTCCTTCGGTGGCCTTGATCTGTTCGACGGTGCGAGATTCCGCGTCCCGCCAAAGCGAGTTGAAGTCCGAGCCACGGATAGCATAAGTGCAGTAGGTGATCGCCGGACCTTCGTCAAGCTCCGGCGTGGCGAGATGAATCATGACGCCGGCGCGCTCCGCACGGGTCTCTACGAGCTGCCAGATGACGTCCTGCCAGATTCCCTTCGGACCGCCGGGCGCGGCCGGGTGGAGATTGAGAAGGTCGTACTTGCTCAGAAATCGCTCGGTGAAGATGAGCATGTAACCAGCGAGGACGCCGATATCGAACGGATAGGGCTTGAGCAGACGCATGGCCTCGCCGTCGTATTCGCTGCGCCATTTGGGTAGCAAGTCGCCCTTGAGGACGGGCTTTTCGCCTTTGCTTCGACGGAAGTCACGAGACGATAGAGAGACGAGGGGTAAGCCGCAGCCGCGGACCTGATCGAGGAAGAGGTCCGTGTTCTCATCTTCACCCGGTTCGCGATTGCAGAAGACTACGGCGATGCGAGCGTCGAGGCGGCCAGAGGCGATCTCGTTTGCTGCGGCTGCGAGGAGCTTGCGCGAGCCCGGGCCCCGGCCGGTGGAAAACCAGCCGATTCTCAAGGTCACGATTCCTTACCTGCGGCATCTGCCTCTTCGGGAGAGGGACGAGTCGGTGGTTTCCAGCCGAGGGCGCGGCGGAGGTAGGCGTAGCGGCTGATGAGGTGGACGAACGGTGTGGAGAGGCGTCCGGTCAGGCTTCCCTGACGGAGGGCGGCGATGAAGTCGCGAGGACCTTCGAAGGGTGGCATACGGACAGAGACGCGAGCTACCTCCCACGCCGAGTGAGCGTCGCTGCCCGCGCTGACAGGCAGGCCCCGCTCTCTTGCAAACGTACGGGCCTTGTCGTTATGCGCCGAGAAGACCATGCGGGCGTTCAAAGCTTCGATGAAGTCGATCTGATCGATTAGGCCGAGCATGACATCTTCAAGCAGGGCAGAGCGGAGGGAGTCGAACGGGTGCGGAACACCGACGATGCCGCCCTGATGCTTGATCCGCGCGATCGTTTCTGAGGCCGGGAGATCGCGCGGCACATCCTCGGAGAGAAAAAGGCCGAGGATCTCGCCGTCAGTGGTCTTGACCTCTTCTCCGATGATAACGGGAAAGTCGGCCAGCTCGCGGGCGACGAGGGCGCCGCGGATCGTGTTGTGGTCCGTGATCGCCGCGGTGGTGAGCCCGCGGCGTCGTGCCTCGCGCACGAATGCTCGCGGAGAGAGGATGCTGTCGGGCGAGTAGTGGGTGTGATTGTGGAAGTCGGCGCGGATGAAGTTAGCGGAGGGCATTGGTCAGCGGAGCGCCCCTTGGGCGAGGCAATTGCGTTGGAGGATGTTTGCTGAGTCGCGGATGCTGCACGTATGGTAGCCGCGTCTGGCAAACATGGTTGCCTCGCCCCTACGGTCGGGCGTCATCATCTGGGTCATTCTAATGGGAGTTCGTCCGGGGCTGGTTCAGGTTCGTTTTCGGGGACGTATTCGGCGACTTCTTCGCGGACGGCGGTGAGGCCGTTGGTGAATGACTCTTGAAGGCGTGTTATCCGCAGCTCCGCCTGTTGTAGGCGTTCCTGGCAACGGCGGGCGAGCTGCATCCCCTCTTCGTAGAGCGCGAGCGATTCTTCCAATGTGAGCCCGCCTTGTTCGAGCTTTGTAACGGCCTGCTCCAGTCGGCTGTATAGCGCCTCGAAGCCCTCTTCCTTGACAGGCTGCTTAGAAGCCATACTGGCGGGAGACCTCGGCCGGGAAACGACCGTCCTTGACGTGAACATCCAGGCGCTCGCGTCCCTTGACCTGCTTGACGCTGGTGACGGCCTGCTTGCCGTCGCGGATCTGGACGACGGCGTAGCCGCGGGAGAGGGTGGCGGCGGGGTCAAGGGCGCGGAGGCGAGAGGCGTATGAGTTGGTGCGCTCCATCCGCTGATCCAGGCTGTGGGCGAGACCGGTCGCGGCGTGGCGGCGGAGAGAGGTGAGGCGTTCACCGTAGCGAGACGTATCGGGCAGTGCTGAGGCAAGCCGCTGCCCGGCACGGTCCACATCGATAACGCCCTGGCTGACTTTACCTTTGGCGGCGGAAGAAACCCCGAGAAGTATTGCCTCGACGCGGCGAGAGACCTCGCGCCAGTCAGGGGCGACCGCCTCGGCGGCGGCGGAGGGCGTGGGGGCACGGGTGTCGGCGACGAAGTCGGCGATCGTGAAGTCAGTCTCGTGGCCGACGCCTGACACCACCGGGATGGCGCTGGCGTAGACGGCGCGGGCGACGATCTCTTCGTTGAAAGGCCAGAGCTCCTCGATGGAGCCGCCGCCTCGGGCGACGATGATGACGTCAATGTCGCCGAGCCGGTTGAGCTGCCGGACGGCTTCGGTGATGCCGATGGCCGCCGCGGCGCCCTGGACGGGCGTGGGCGCGAGGACGATCTCGCCGAGGGGCCAGCGGCGGGCGACGACATTGGAAATGTCGTGAAAGACCGCGCCGGTGGGCGAGGTAACGACGCCGATGCGCTCAGGGAAGGCCGGGAGGGGGCGCTTGCGGGCTTCGTCGAAGAGGCCATCCGCGGCGAGCTTCTCCTTGAGGCGCTCGAACTCGGCCTGGCGGGCGCCGACGCCGGCGGGCTGAACGAAGTCGACGATGAGCTGTACGTTGCCGCGCTGCTCGTAGAAGGAGACGTTGCCGTGGGCGAGGACCTGGGCGCCGCCTTCGAGGGGCGCGCCGCGGTACTGGCGCTGGAACATGACGCACTGGATGGCGGCGTTGGCGTCTTTAAGGGTGAAGTAGACGTGGCCGCGCTGGGAGCGCGTGAGGTTGGAGATCTCACCTTCGACCCAGAGGTTGGTGAGGGTGAGGTTGCTCTCGAGGAGGTCCTTGAGGTAGCGGGCGAGGGCGGAGACGGTGGTGGCTTCAATCATGGTGTAAGTGTAACGCTTGCCCAGTTGGCAGTTAAGCGAACAGCGTCACGATTTAAGAGCCGGCAGACCGTGCCGTCCGCCAGCCTCGGTGCCTAAACGGAGAGCCGCGCTTCGCCTGACGCTCATAAAATCTCAGTACTTGTTCTTCGGTCAGCGTCACCTGTTCGAATTTGGGGTCATCTACGCGCGTATCTGCCGCGTGGATGGAGCGGCCCTCGACACCCTCAGGCGTGAGTACTGCGATCAGCGGCGGCCCACCGACTGTACCACTCGCCCGAAGCTCCCCCGCCTCGCGAACAAGCATCCCGGCCATAATCGCCCACTCTTCGAACGACATTGAGATCCCGTGTGTCTGCAGACGCTCCTCACTAAGCCGTAACCGTAATTCTTCTTTCAGTCTACGTCGGAAAAACTCGCACGCGCCCGGCCACCCAAGTGTTACGACATCATGCATCTCGGTTGGTTTGAAGTCGTTGCTGCTATCAAAACGAAACACATGGCAGCCGCCGTGAGCATCGAAGAATGCGAAACAGAACTCCAGGGTGCCTCCGAAATAACGCGAGTCACGCCACACAGCCCGTAAGATCCCCTGTGGGTCAACGGGCCGCCGTTGCTTGCCTGCTTGGCGTTTTGCGATCGCCTCGCGCAAGCGCCCGAAGGCAAGCTGCCCTGCACGAGTGTTACCAGCGTATGCCCCCAAGGCATGGGATCCCAGATGCGCCACTTTGATACCGC
>Ga0209803_1000670_pt1 | contig 22974 bp, 20 predicted proteins | sample GraSoiAngelo_138_FD_185895 | JGI IMG/M metagenome (GOLD analysis project Ga0209803, IMG submission 185895) | Grasslands soil microbial communities from the Angelo Coastal Reserve, California, USA - 14_0929_09_40cm (SPAdes) (version 2) | ecosystem: Environmental > Terrestrial > Soil > Grasslands ...
GGGCGAGCAGGAGATCCTCGACGGGTTGAAGGAGATTGGACGATGGCTCCCCCGGTTCGTCGTGACGGAACTCTCGAAGAAACTCCATGGTCTCAAGCTGAGCAAGAAGCGGCTCCAAGAGGTCCTCCAGAGAATCTGCGAGAAGTTTGACCTCCACGCGATCGACGCGAACGAGTCCGCGGGGATCGTGTCCGCGCAGTCAATCGGTGAACCCGGGACGCAAATGACAATGAGGACGTTTCACTACGCGGGCGTCGCGGAGATGAACGTCACGCTCGGGCTCCCGCGCCTGATCGAGATCGTCGACGCGAGGCGCGTGCCCTCGACTCCGATCATGGAGCTGTACGTCAAGTCGGGTCACACGGATCTCGAGCGGATGCGGAAGATCGCGACCGAGATCGAGATGACCTCCCTCGAGGACATCGCCTCGATCGAGACGGACCTCGTGAACATGCGGGTCCTCGCGTATCCGGACGATCACCGCATGAAGTCGCGCGGCGTCACCTGGCCGGAACTCGAGGAGAAGCTGAAGAAACTCGGCGAGATCCAAGAGGTCCGCCGCCAGGTCGGGAACGCGGAGAAGAAGGCGCGGGCGCTCGTCGTCGAGGCCGGGGAGCCGTCGTTCAAGAAACTCCAGCGCCTCGTCGAACAGGTCCGGATGATGAAGATCAAGGGGATCGACGGGATCTCGCGCGCGATCATCAAGAAGCGCGGCGAGGGCTACGTCATCTACACGGAAGGATCGAATCTCTCGAAGATCCTCGAGCTCCCGTACGTCGACGCATCGAGGACGACCACGAACTCGGTCCAAGAGATCTACGAGGTCCTCGGCATCGAGGCCGCGCGGAACGCGATCGTGAACGAGGCGTACAACACGCTCCAGGAGCAGGGCCTGACCGTGGACATCCGCCACATCATGCTCGTCTCCGACATGATGACGAACGACGGGGACGTGAAGGCGATCGGCCGCCACGGGATTTCCGGCCGCAAGTCCTCCGTGCTCGCCCGGGCCGCGTTCGAGATCACGGCCCATCACCTGCTCCGGGCCGCGATCACGGGCGAGGTGGACTACCTCGACGGCGTCGCGGAGAACGTGATCGTGGGCCAGCCCGTCACCCTCGGCACGGGCGCGGTCAATTTGATCTACAAGCCGCCTCCGGGTGCCCCGAAGCCGACGGCCGTCGCCAAGCCGAAACCCGCCGTGACGCCTCCGGTTCCCGTGCCGACCCCCGAGCCGGCCCCCGAGGAGCCCCTGGAAGAGGTCGTCCCGTGATCGACGTCCCCCGTGCCCTCCGCGTCGCGGCGGACACCGGCGAGGTGCGCTTCGGCCTGCGCGAGGTACGCCGCGCCGCGAAGTCGAAGAAGGCGAAGCTCGTGGTCCTCGCCTCGAACTGCCCCGAGGAAGCCGCGCGGAACCTGGGGGACGTCCGCCTGTTCCGCTTCGGCGGCACGAACGTGGACCTGGGCGCCGCCTGTGGCGTGCCGTTCTCCGTCGCCGCGGTCGCGGTCATCAGCCCTGGGGAATCGAACATCCTGACCGTCTAGGATTCGCATGGCCGAGATCGTTTTCGACGAGCAGACGATCAAGTACGTCGCGTTATTCCAGGATCTCACGCGGACGACGGTCGTGGACTGCGTCGACGCCGGCGACAAGCTCATCTTCGTCGTCAAGGAAGGCGACATCGGCAAGGCGATCGGCAAGAAGGGCGAGAACATTGCGAAGCTGAAGCGCCTGATCAACAAGGACATCCACGTCGTCGAGTATTCGGAGCAACCGGACAAGTTCGTCGCGAACGTCTTCCGGAACTTCGACGTCAAGTCCGTCGCGATCGAACAACGGGGGGAGGTCGTCCACGCCACCGTCACCGTGGAGTCGACGAAGAAGGGGCGTGCGATCGGAAAGGACGGAAGGAACCTGCGCGTCTCGAGAGACCTGATCGCCCGCCATCATCCGATCCAGAGTGTGAGCGTCGCATGACGGCACCGGGTTCGCTCGTCACCGCGAGTGAGTAGGAACCTTAACGTATTCCGGTTGCTTCGTCGCGCGAAATCGGGTCGCCCGCGAGGGCCCGAACTCCGCCGACGGAGGCGAGCCGGATCCAGTACAGGTGGACGGTCTTGACGGTCACGACCGTGGGCGTGCTCATGGCCGGGATCGACTCCCGCATCGTGATCGTCGGCCTCCCGCAGGTCGCCGCAAGCCTTGGGGCCGACCTGGAACAGGCGATCTGGATCACCCAGTCGTACGTCCTCGGGAGTACGGTCGCGCTCCTCCTCGTCGGGCGCATCTCGGACATCGTCGGCCGCGTGAAGCTGTACACGAGCGGATTCGCCGTGTTCACGATTGGCTCCCTCCTGACGAGCTTGGCGCTCGACCCGGCCCAGGTGATCGCCTTCCGAGCGATCCAGGGCCTTGGCTCCGCGATCCTGTTCACGAACAGCGCGGCGATGATCGTCGACGCGACCCCGTCTCACGAGCTCGGGCTCTCCCTCGGGATCAACCAAGTGGCCTTCCGGATGGGGTCCATGGCCGGCCTGACGCTGAGCGGCATCATCCTCTCCTTCCTCGATTGGCGCGCCCTGTTCTACGTGAACGTGCCGATCGGGATCTTCGGCACCGCTTGGGCTCGCTTCCGCCTGCGGGAGCTCGGGAAACTCGAGCGCGGTGCGCCGATCGATTGGGGCGGTTTCGCCGCGTTCACCGTGTTCATCATGGGCCTTCTCCTCGCCCTCACGCTCGCGGCGTACGGGGTAGCCGAGACCGGGACCGTGGTCGTGTTGTTCGCCGTGGCCATGGTCGGTCTCGGACTGTTCGTCGTCCTCGAGCGTCGGCATTCCCACCCCCTGCTCGACCTCAAGCTCCTCCAGATCCGCGAGTTCACGGGCGGCGTCGTCGCCCAGCTCCTGAACGCGATCGCGTTCGGCGCGGTCCTGCTCCTCCTGAGCCTCTACTTCCAGCTCGTGCTGAAGCAGAGCCCGCTGACCACGGGCCTCCTGATGATCCCGCTGGACATCGCCACGCTCGCGGCCGGACCGTTGAGCGGCCGCCTGTCGGACAAGTTCGGGCACCTGCCCTTCACGACGTCCGGCTTGGCCGTCATCAGCCTGTCCCTCTTCCTGTTCTCCACGACGGACGAATCGACGCCGTACTCGCACCTGGTCGCGTACATGTTGCTCTTCGGCGCGGGCCTGGGGTTCTTTGCATCTCCGAACATCAGCTCGATCATGGGGTCCGTCCCGCCGGAGCGACGCGGGATCGCGTCTGGGTTCCGTGCGACGTTCTTCAACGTCGGATACACGATCAGCTTGAACCTCGCGATTCTCATCACGACCTTCAGCGTGCCGTATGCGCTGGTCACGCAGATCATCAATTCCGGGAACACCGCCGGAATCTCGGAGGCGGACCGGATCCTCTTCGCGCAGGGGATCAAGACGACGTACCTGTGGCTCGCGGGCATCAACACGCTCGCGATCCTGCCGTCCTTGCTCCGGGGCCGGCGATCGAACGGAGACGCCAGCCCATCCATCGCCGCCGATCCCTGAGTCGCAACCTCTCCGGACGTGCGTCGTCGTCAACCAAACGATTATTACGGGCGGGGCCGTTTTCGCCTTGCCTGCGGTGGCAGGTGAAGGGATCCCCCCTCCATGTCCCTCCCGGCTAGGGAGCCCCCTCCCTCGGCAGATGCCTCTCTCCCCTTGCGATTTGACGATTCGGATCGAGACCTCCTCGCCCGCGCGTTTGGGTCTCCCGGCGACGGACCCCGCGCGTGTCGCTTGAACGGCGAGGCCCACCGGATCTCTCTCGTCGACGGATTCGACCGCCTCCTCGCGTGGCCGGTCCTCCGCGGCGTCGCGCGGTACGATCACCAGGAGCGCACGGCGCTCCGGGTCTTGCGTGACTTGCGGGGTCGGGCGATCCTCGCCGACGAGGTCGGCCTCGGCAAGACGATCGAGGCGGGACTGGTCCTCAAGGAGTACGCCGTCCGCGGGCTCATCCATCGCGTCCTCGTCCTCACCCCGGCCGCGCTGACGGACCAGTGGCGCGAAGAGATGGAGACGAAATTCGCGTTGCCCTTCGCCATCCTCCGGTCGGTCCGGGATTGGGACCGAAGGCCCTTTCTCATCGCGTCCATGGACACCGCGAAGCGCGAGCCCCATCGGCATGCGGCCCAGGCCCGGCCGTGGGATCTCATCGTCGTGGACGAGGCCCATCGACTCAAGAACCGCTTCAGCCTGAACTGGCGTTTCGTGGCCGGACTCTCGAAGAAGTACATGCTGCTCCTGACCGCGACCCCGGTCCAGAACGACATGGACGAGCTCTTCAACCTCGTCACCCTCCTGAAACCCGGCCAGCTGCACACGTACGATCGGTTCCTCGAGCGGTACGTGGCGAGCCCGGACCGGCGGGTGCCGATGCGGGTGTCGGAGCTGCGCGGACGCCTCCGGGACGTGATGGTCCGCAACCGCCGCGGCATCGCGTTCACGTTGCCGCCGCGACGCGTGCACAGCCTCGCCGTCCGCCTGAGCCCCGCGGAACGGCGCCTCTACGACGACGTCACGCAATTCGTGCGGGACGCCTACTGGTCCGCCTCCGGTCGGTTGCCGTGGACCGCCCGACTGACCTTGATCGTCTTGCAACGTGAGATTGGCAGCAGCACGTTCGCGGTGGCGGAGACGCTGCGACGCCTCGCCCAGAGCCCTCTCTTCCGGTCGGACGAACGGGAGCGTCTCGAGGACCTCCGTCAGGATGCCGCGGCGATCACCTCGAACGTGAAGGCCGCCCGGCTCCGCGAATTCCTCGAGTCCGTCGACGAGAAGGTCCTGATCTTCACGCAGTATCTGCGGACGCTTCAGTACCTCCAGGGGGTCCTGGAGGCCGATGGACATCGCGTCGCGGCCTACCATGGCGGCCTCTCGCCCGCGGCGAAGGACGCGGCGGTGCGGACATTCCGCGGGGACGCTGACATCTTCCTGAGCACCGAAGCGGGAGGCGAGGGCCGGAACCTCCAGTTTGCCCGGACTGTCGTGAATTACGACCTGCCGTGGAATCCGCTTCGGATCGAGCAGCGGATCGGGCGGGTCCATCGCCTCGGCCAGGACCGCGAGGTCCACGTCGTCAACGTATGGGCGGAAGACACCGTCGAAGCGAACCTGATGGAGCTCCTCGATCGCAAGATCCACATGTTCGAACTTGTCGTGGGAGAACTCGATCTGATCCTCGGGAACCTCGACCAGCGCCGGTCGTTCGAAGACCTGATGATGGACATCTGGGTGCTCCGGCAGGCAGAGGACCGGCGGTCCGCCTTGCGCCGCCTCGGGGATTCCCTGGTTCGCGCTCGGGCCCAGTACGAGGACGCGAAGGACGTCAACGAGGCGGTCCTCGGCGGTGCGGAGGAGGCGGCCTCCGCGTGAGCGAAACCCCGCGGTTGCAACCGTTCGTCGTCGAAGCGCTCACCGACCTCGGGGCCGTCGTGTCCCCGGGCGAATCGCTCGTATGGGTCCAGGCACCCGAGTCCGTCCAGCACGACCTCGAGGTGCCCGCGAATTTCGCGCTGACCTTCGATGCGGAGCGCAGTCGGGAGTTCGAGGCCGAGCTCGTCGCCCCGGGCAGCTACTTCCTGGAGCGCCTCATCGCCGTCGTCGCTCGTCGGGGCCAGTGGGATGCGGCCCGGTGCGCGGTCTCCGGTACGGATTGGATCCTGAGCGGGCTCCGTGAATCCGGCCTGGGGCCGGAGACCGGGGTGCGTTCGCACGTGAACGGAATCGAGGACGGACTCCTGTGGCTCTTCGCATTCCGCGTGACGCTCCTGTCGGACGAGAAACGAGAGAGCTTCCATCTCGTCGCGGTCTCGCCGTCCGAGCGGTGCGCGTGGACCGTCGACCCAGTTCGGCCGGACCAAGAGCTCATCCCGCATCCTTCCTCAGGGAATTCCGCGGATCTCGAGGCGGGGTATCGTCTTGCGGCCGAATCCCTTCGATCGATTACCGCGGGAGAAGTCGACCGATTCCGTACCCGGAGCCTCGGCCTCCTGGAAGAGGAGGTGCGTCGGATCTTCGGATACTTCGATCGGACGATTGAAGGGCTCCGCGAATCCGATCCGGATGGATCTCAAGAGCTGCTCCGCGCGGTCATGGCGGAGCGGGACCGCCGCCTCTCCGAAGCCGTGGAGCGGTTCGATCCGAAGGCCGCTGCTTCCCTCTGTTCAATCCGGGCCATCCAGGTTCCGACCGCTCGCCTCCGACTCGGGTTCCCGGACGGATCGGGGACCGACGCGCGGCTCGACGGGTGGTCCGGGCGGTTGCGGGGCCTCATCTGCTCGAATTGCGGCGGGACCGACGGGCCGTGGCGGTGGTCTCCGCCGGAAGGGTTGCGATGCGCGACCTGCGCGCCTACGCCAGCCGGGTCCGCTCGACCTCGAGGCCGTCCGCCGTCGGATACTCCTCGACGAGGAATGAGGGCCGGCGAAGCTTCGGCGCGATCTCCTCGAGGATCCAGGGCGCGATCTCGAGGCGCTTCCGCGGGCCGTCGACGCCCATGAGGTCGGGCGGGACGTGGTAGGTCCCCTCGAGGACTTTCCGCAGCGGCTCCAGATCGGACCCTTCGACGATTCCCTTCAGGAGGGTCCCGTCCTTGGTGATGACGTCCCAAGGATGTGCGACGTTCTCCGCGCGGCGCTTGATGCGCGACCGCAGCTGCCAGCCATCCTTGTAGCCGCTCGTGCAGTAGTGGACCGTCGTCCGCCATTTCCGTCCGAGGATGCGCAGGGCGACCGGGTCCGCGCCTTTGACGCCGTACGAGAGCTCGTGCTTCATCTCGTACCCGTGGACCTTCATCCGCGGGAAGTTCGCCTCGGAGAACTCCATCTCGTTCAGGTTGACGAAGGCGAGCCCCTCATCGCCCGCCCATTCGATGAGGCGGACCAGGTCGGCCTCCCGCTCCGGGATCAGCGGCACCTCGAGCCCGACGGTCAAGCCGAGCGACCGGGCAAGGCGCGACGCTGCGACGAACGCGCTCCGATGGGCGCGGGACCAGAGGCCCGGCGGAACGTGGAAGCGGATCTCGTCGAGGCCGGCGGCCCCGAGCGACCGGATCTTGTCGGCGTCAGTCGACATGGTATACAGATGGGTGTGGAACCGGGGTCCGAACTCGTCCTTCAGGAGGCGGATGTAATGGCAGGTGCGCTCGACGGCGTCGAGCGGGTCTCCGCCCGTGATCCCCGCGCCGGTCGCTTGGATCGCGTGGGCTTCTTCCAGGACGTCCTCGTCCCGCGTCACGCGTTTTTCGTCCGCGAACACGACGTCCTTGTACATCTTCTCGTCGGACACGGGACAGTAGAAACAGTGGAAGGAACAGATGCCCGTGACGAAGAGGACCATCTTCGAGCCATCGGTGCACTGGCGGCACCCGACCGGGAGGGCCCCGCGGGCGAACCCGCCGAACGGTCGTTCCTCAAGGCGCACGCCGCGACGAAGGGTCGGGGCGGGATAAAGATTCCTCACCTCGGGGGCGGTGGGCCGAGCCGGTCGCCCCCGGCGGCTCGACTACGTACCTCTAAGTAGAGGTATAATCTCCTCGGGCTTCGCTCTTCCGGTAGGAGGTGCGCGAAACTGTTCGAGCGATCCAAGGAACGATCGACCCCGAAGTCCAAATCCCACGACGGAATGATGGCGACCGTTCGGTGAGGCAGAATGACCGAAGCCGTAATCGTGGGAGCCGTCCGGACCCCGATGGGGCGTCATCACGGCAGCCTGAAGGACGTCCGGCCTGACGATCTGGCGGCGCTCGTCGTCGGGGAGGTCGTGCGTCGCGCGGGCCTCGACCCGGCGATGGTGGAGGAGGTCTACCTCGGCTGCGCGAACCAGGCGGGGGAGGATAACCGGAATGTCGCCCGGATGGCCGCGCTCCTGGCCGGCCTCCCGGTCTCCGTCGCAGGGGTGACCTTCAATCGCCTGTGCTCCTCCGGCCTCTCGGCGATCAACGCCGCCGCGCGGGCGATCAAGGCCGGCGAAGGCGACGTCTTCGTCGCCGGGGGCGTCGAGAGCATGAGCCGCGCACCGTACGCGGTCCCGAAGAGCCTCGACGGCGGGGTGGGGAACCTGACGGCCTGGGACACCACGCTCGGGTGGCGGTTCCCGAATCCGCGGCTCAAGGCGCAGTACGGAAACGACTCGATGGGCGAGACGGCCGAGAACCTGCGAGAGCGAGGCCCGGAGATTTCCCGCGAGGACCAAGACCGGTTCGCGTTGGAGAGCCATCGACGGGCCGTCGCCGCGATCGAGTCGGGCACGTTTGCGTCCGAGATCGTGGCCGTCCCGATCCCGCAAAAGACGGGCGGGCCTCGCCTCCTCTCTCGGGACGAACCGCCGAGGTCGGACACGTCCCTCGAGGCCCTCGCGAAACTGCCTCCGGTCTTCCGGGAAGGCGGGACCGTGACCGCGGGGAATTCGAGCGGCATCACGGACGGCGCCGCGGCGGTCCTGATGACGAGCGATCGCAAGGCGCGTGAACTCGGTCTACGTCCGCTCGTGCGAATCGTGTCCTCCGCCGCCGCCGGGGTCGAGCCGCGGACGATGGGCCTCGGTCCCGTCCCTGCGACGCGCAAGGCCCTCCGCCGGGCGGGCCTCGACGTCGAGGACCTCGGGCTGATCGAGCTGAACGAGGCCTTTGCCGTCCAGGTGATTGCCGTCATGCGCGAGCTCGGCCTCCGCGCGGACATCACGAACGTGAACGGCGGCGCGATCGCGCTCGGTCACCCGCTCGGATGCTCCGGTGCCCGGATCGTCTGCACCCTGGTCCACGAGATGGAGCGACGCGCGCCCCGCGAACGGCGGCCGTACTATGGCCTGGCGACGCTCTGCGTCGGCGTGGGACAGGGAGAAGCGACGATCGTCGAATGGGTCGGCGAATGACGCGGGCGACACACAATCGAGTCGGGAGTTCTCTTGGAGCGGCTACGCGTACGTCGGGAGGCTCGACTCGAGGAATTCCTTCAGGGATGCGAGCGCTCCATTCCAGTAACCGCTCCAGTCTCCCGGGACCGGCACGGGGGATCGATGCAGGAGATGGACGAACGTCTCGGGGCCTTTCGGGCTGAGCTCATAGGCCGCGCTCGTCTCGACCGGTCCGCTGTCTTGGGCGACCGGCCACATGAACGACAGCGTGCCGGGGCCGTCGATCGCCGTGATCGAACCTTCGACCCGGCCGTCGGTGAGCGTCCCCTCGTACCGACCGCCCAATTCGGCCTCGACCCGGGGATCGTCCGCCCACCACTGGATGAGCTGCGCCGGATCCAGGAGGGCCTCGAACACGCGCGGGATCGGGGCGCGAATCGTGACCTTCGCATCGGCGAGGAGGACGCTGCGCGGGGCGGGCGGTTTCGGGGCGCTCGGGGTGGCGCTAGGAGCGGACATGCGCTCGGTTCGCAAACGCATTCGGCGTATAATGTTGGCGGCGCGATTCTCTCAGAGCGGATTCTTGCACCGGGCGCAGACGAGGCGGCAGTCCTGCTTGCACTCCAGACACGTGCCGTGGAGGAACCGCTCTCGGACCGGCGCGTGATGGCAGTCGCTCACCGCGGTGACCATGTGTCCGCAGTAGTCGCACAGGTGCTGCACCGGTTTCTTGCCGGCGACGTACCGCTGGTAGGCCATCAGGATGCCGAGGACGAGGACCAGGGCCCCGATGATCAGCCCGACCATCCAGCACTGGAGGCTTCCGTCGTCCTGGAAGGGGAGCATGGACCAGGATACGGGCACGTTCCCCGATGTCGGGTTCTCGTTCAAATACTGAGCGGTGGGAATATCGGCGGTTAGACGAAAGCCGAACGAGAAACGCGGTGTGATATGCTCCGCGCCATCTACGTCGGGCGGTGTGAAGATGATGCTGACGGGTCGAACGATCGTCTTGCTCGTCACGATGGCCCTGGCCTCCGGGGGCGCGGCCTTCGGCTTGCATGCCCTCATGGGTGCGGCCGGCGACGTCGGCACGGACTACGGCCTCGACACGAACGGCAACGGGACGTTCGATTGGCTCGTGGTCGAGGCACAGGTGGCGATCCCGCAAGCCGGGACCTGGGACATCTCGGCGGACCTGTCGAGTCCCAATCCGCCGCCGAGCGGATCGTGCGGGTACGGCGCCCCCCTGCCGATGGCGGACCTCCCCGGAGGATCTCTCTCCCCCATTCCCTCCGTATACCCGATCGCATGGGCGTACGAACGATACTTCTTCACGGACGGGACCCACACCGTGCGGATGGCGTTCGCGGGAACCGATATCGCCCGCAGCGGGATCGATGGACCGTACCGGGTCCACGCCCGTCTGTCGATCGGGGGCCTTCCGTACATGACGCTGCGACCGATCGGCGATTGGGGCGGCCCGGTCGTGGAATGGAACTACACGACGAAGGCGTACGCGGCCTCGCAGTTCGAGCAGCCCGTGCGGCCTGCGACCTTCACCGGAGGCCACGCGGATTCCGCGGTCGACCTCGACGCGGACGGCCTCGCCGACTTCCTAGAATTCCGGGCCGATGTGCACGTGAACCTGGCGGGCCACTACTCGTTGAGCGGATACCTCTCGAAGGGCGCGGGCACGAACGTCGTGCAGTTCATCGCGTCCGCGTATCGGGATTTCGACCTCGCGACAACCGACACGAGTGTGGTCTTGCGGTTCCGCGGGGATCAAATCCTCCAGGCCGGCGTCGACGGTCCGTGGGACTTCAGCCTCGCCCTGTACTACGCCCCGCTCGCCTATGCACGCGGCAACGTGACGCCGGGCCCGATCGGCACAATCCTCCCTCCGCAGCCGGCTTATTATCCGGAAACGCTGTGCGGGACGACGTCGACCTATCGGGCCTCGGACTTCGACCCGACCGTGGAGCTCCTCCGGTACACGGGCCGGTTCGAGGTGCTCACCCCCGATCGGAACGGAGACGGGACGTTCGACGCCCTCATCATCCGGGCCGAGGTCGAGGTGTTCGCGACGGCGGGCTTCGATTTGTCCGGACTGCTCGCGGCCTCGTCCGGGTCCCCGGGAATCGCCAAGTCCTTCAGCCAGGTGTGGTTGCAAGAGGGAACGCAGTGGGCGGAATTCTCGTTCGCCGGACCGGACATCCGCGCGGGCGGGATCGACGGTCCGTACCAGGCGACATTGTCGATCATCCCCGGGGCGCGAGGCATCGACCCGACGACGACGTACACGACGATGGCGTATCACGCGACCGACTTCGACGCGAACGCGACCGGCCCCGCGCAACCCTAAAGCGCCCGGAGTCCGTCCGCCCGGCGTGGACGAGGCTCCCCGCCGCGTACTCGACCGGCTCGGAATCCGCCCGAGGAGGAGCCTGGGTCAGCATTTCCTGGTCGACTCCCGCGTGGCCTTGCGGCATGTGGACCACGCCCGGATCGGTCCGTCCGATACGGTCCTGGAAATCGGCCCGGGGCTCGGCGTCCTCACTCGCCTGTTGGCCGAGCGGGCGCGACACGTCGTGGCGATCGAGGCCGATCGCCGTTTCGCGGCGTACCTGCGCGAGAGTCTCCCTGGCGTCGAGGTGATCGAGGGCGACGCACTGACCATCCAATGGCCTCGCTTCGACATCATGGCCTCGAACCTGCCGTACCAGATCTCGTCCCCGCTCACGTTCCGCTTGCTCGATAAGCCATTCCGCCGTGCCGTCCTGATGTACCAATGGGAGTTCGCGCGGCGGATGATCGCGAAGCCTGGGACCGCGGACTACTCGCGGCTGAGCGTCGGCGTCTACCGGCAGTCGTCGTGCGAGATCCTGGAGCGGGTGCCACGGAACGCGTTCCACCCCCAGCCCCGCGTCGATTCGGCGCTCGTGCGGCTCGAACCCCGTCCCGCCCCGTTCCCGATCGCGGATCCGGAGCGATACGATGCGGTCGTCGACGCTCTCTTCCAACACCGGCGGAAGACGGTCGAGAATGGCCTGCGCTTCGGCTGGAAGGCCGTGGCGACCTCGCGGGTGGCGCTCGAAGCCGTCCTGCCGGCCGTGCCGTTCCGAACCCGTCGGGTCGAGGAGTTGTCCCCCGAGGAAATCGGTCGCATCGCCGACGCCATCGGCATGGCGAAAGGTTAATGGCACATCCGTCAATCGCTGCATTCCATCCTGCGCGGGGGACCCGATGGTCCGGAAAAAGACCCTTTCTGAACTCGATCAGGCGGAGATCAAGCTCCAAAGTCTCCTGGAGAAGCGCGACGCCTTGAACCAAGAGGCCGCGCTCCTCCGCCAGGAGCGCGATCTCGTCCATGAGACGAAACGGGAGATCGGCGCAAAGCTCCGAGGACTCAAGGACCGCCGGGCCTCGTTCGCCGGGGAGGCCCGGAGGCACCGCGAGAAGCGGGACGAGCTCCAGGCGAAGGCGAAAGCCCTGATCGAAATGAAACGGAAGCTCCGCGGTTCCGGCCACGCCGACGTCGGCGCGGAGTTGCGCGGCTTGAAACGGCGGGTCGCCGCGATGGAGATGCGGCAGCAGACCGCATCCTTGACGCTGGGCGCGGAGAACGAGCTGCTCGGCGAACTCAAGGAATCGATGAAACGCCTCAAGCAACTCGAGGGGCTCAAGGCGGAGCAAGACAAGATCGCGAAGGAGATCAAGGACATCGATTCGGGCATCACCGAGTTCTTCGGGGCGGCGGGGAAAGAGCACGAGGCCGCCGTCGGGCTCAGCGAGAAGGCCCGGGCCGTGCACGAGGAGACCCTCGGGATCGTCCACCAGATCGCGGCGCTCGTCCGGGACGGAAACGAGAAGCACGAGTCGTTCCTCGCCGCGCGCGGCAAAGCCGACGAAGTCCACGCGAAGGTCGTCGAGATGCGCGAGAAGGTCCTCTCGATCAGAGGAGCAAAGCGCTCAGAGGCTCGCGAGGCCCGGACCCTGTTGCGCCAGCAGAACCGCGCGGTCCGCGATGCCCTCCTGGACGAGAGGAAGCTCGAAGCCTCCGCCGACGCGGCCCTCAAGGCGTTGTTCGAGAAAGGGAAAGTGGAGATCGGCCGATGAAGGCGGTCGTCCTCGCGGGCGGCGAAGGCACGCGCCTGAAACCGCTGACGTACAAGCGACCGAAGCCGCTCATCCCGATCGCGGGACGGCCGTGCATCGATTACGTGCTGCGCTCCCTCGCAGGGTCCGGGTTCCACGAGATTATCGTGACGACCGCGTACCTGTCGGACACCCTGATCAAATCGATCGGCGACGGCCTCGACTACAACGCGTCGATCGTGTACAGCTTCGAGGAGAACCCGGCGGGCACCGCGGGCGCCGTGCGCCGGGTCGGCATGTTCATCGACGACACGTTCCTCGTCGCGATGGGCGACATTCTGTGCGACGTCGACTTCAAGGCGCTGTACGATTTCCACAAGCGGAAAGGCGGCGTCGTGACGATCGCCCTGACCGACGTCGAGGACCCGACCCAGTTCGGGATCGTCGGCCTCGACTCGAAGGGCCGCATCCAGAAGTTCAAGGAGAAGCCGCGGAAGGAGGAGGCCTTTTCGAACCTCGCGAACGCGGGCATCTACGTCCTCGAGCCGGAGGTCCTCGAGTTCATCCCGCCGGACCAGAAGTTCGACTTTTCGAAAGACCTGTTCCCGAAGCTCCTCTCGAAGGGCCTGCCGCTCTACGGCTCCCGGATCGATGGCGTGTGGATGGACATCGGACGTCCGCACGACCTCTGGAAGGCCAGCATGGAAATCGTCCGGCGGGAGGGGAAGCCGCTCCGCCGCGCGGGCGTGAAGAGCGAGGGACCCGTGATCCTCGATCCGACGGCACGGGTCGACGAGGGCGTCACGATCCGCGGTCCCTGCTATCTCGGCCCGAATGCGGTCCTCCGGTCCGGAAGTCTGGTGGACAACGCCTGCCTCTACGAATCCGCACGGGTCGAGGGGAACGCGGTCGTCCGCAATAGCATCGTCCTCGAGGGCAGCGTGATCGGAGCCGCCGCGGAAATCCTCGACAGTGTGATCTCCCGCGGCTGCGTCATCGGGGAGGGAGCGCGAATCGCCTCGAGCATCATCGGGGACATGATGACGATTCGCGCGGGCTCGCGGCTCGAGAACGCCACGGTCTCCCAGCCGCCCTAGGGTGCGTCCGGTCGGCGCGCCTATCGCAATCCGTCGGGCGACATCAGTACGTCGTAGTGGGTGACGGTCGGCTCGAATTCGAGGAGGAACTGCTTGTCCTCGGGATAGTAGACCGCCCGCTCCGGATTCGGCCCCGCGAACCGGCGGATCGCATCGAAGGACTCCCAGAACGTGATCAGGAGGAAGTGCGTCCGGTCGCCTTCGGTCCGGCGGAGGACGATCACGCCCTGATTGCCTGGCGTCTCCCGATATTCCTTCAGCCCTGACTCCTTCAGCACCTCGAAGTACGCGTCGGCTTTGGATGATGGCGTCACGCCGTGCCATGTCCTCGCGATCATGCAAACCTCCCGTGCGGCATCGGACGCGGACGGAAGAATGCGTCGCCATCGATGGACGGGCCCCTCTACCGGAAAGGGCCGCCGACCCGGACGTCGCCTCGCTTGATGACGACGCGCGCCGCGTTCCCGCCGATGCGATACCCCAGGTGGCGATACGAGGGGACACCGAGGATCACGAGGTCCGCCAGTTTTCCGGGCTCCAAGCTCCCGACGTCGGCTCCCAATCCGGTCGCGTGCGCCGCGTTGATCGTCGCGGCGACCACCGCCTCCGCCGGTAGGAGGCCATTGTGGTGGCACGCGAGCGCGATCGTGAGTTGCGTCGACTCGCACCAGCAGTTCGGGCTGAAGTCCGTCCCGAGGGCGATGGGAACGCCCGCCGCAATCAGCCGCCGACCGTCCGCGAACGGAAGATGGGAGACCAACGACGTCGCCGGGAGCAAGACACCGACGACCGCGGTCCGGGCGAGCGCGTCGATTCCCTCCGGGGATGAATGGAGCAGATGGTCGGCCGATGCCGCCCCGAGGTCCGCGGCGAGTGCGGCACCTCCGGAGTCCGCGAGTTCGTCCGCGTGGACCTTCGTCGCGAGGCCCGCCGCCTTCGCGCGGCCGAGGATTCGCCTCCCCTGTTCGGCCGTGAAGTATCCGTCGTCAACGAACACATCGCAATACGAAGCGAGCCGAGCCGCCGCGACCGCATCGACCATTTCACCGCCCACGAGATCGACGTACGCGTCGGCCTGACCTTCGAATTCCGGGGGAATCGCATGCGCCCCGAGGAGGGTCCGGACGACATCGATGCCGGCGGCCCGGCCGGCCTCCGCCGCGGCGTGCAGGATTTTGAGCTCGTCCGCGGTCCGCAATCCGTATCCGCTCTTCACCTCGATGGTCGTCGTCCCGAAGGCGAGCATCGATCGGAAGCGCTCGGCAGCGGTACGAACCAGGTCTTCGTCGCGGGCCTCCCTCGTCGCTTGCACGGTGTGGAGGATGCCGCCCCCGCGAGCCGCGATTTCTCGATACCCCAGGCCTTGCGCCTTCCAGTCGACCTCGTGCTCCCGGGTTCCGGCGAACACGGCATGCGTGTGCGCGTCCACGAAGCCGGGCAGGACCGTCTGTCCCGTCGCGTCGATCGTCACACTCGCGCGGGGATGTCGACCGAGGACGTCCGCGGTCGAACCGACGTCAACGATCCGCTCGCCCTCGGCGTACAGGGCCCCATCCTCCACGATCCCGAGTTCGCCGGCCGCTTCGTGTCGGCGGGGGCCCGCCGGGCCGCGTAGGGAGAGCAGTTCCGTCGCGTGGACCACCAGGAGGGACCGGGTTTCGGACGCTCGCTCTTCGGGGGTCGCGCGGATCTTGTGGGCCTGGACCCGTCTCATGAAAGGCTCGCCACTCCGATCGGGTCCGACCTGACGACGAACGCTTTTCCTCCCGCGGCGCGAATCGCTTCCGTGGTCTCCGCGGGACGATCCGAAAGGGCGACGATGCTCCCGCCCCCGCCGGCCCCGGTGAGCTTCGCGCCGTAGCTCGTCTTCCGCGCGGCGTCCGCGAGCCGGTCGAGCATCGGATGACCCACGCCGAGCTGCGTGAGCAGCGCGTGGTTCCGATCCATCAGGCGCCCGGCCGAAACGAGGTCGTTCCGCCGAAGCGCGTCCAATCCGTCAAGGGTGATCCGTCCGATTTCGCGTACGGCGTTCGCGGCCCGAGGGGATCGGTCCACCCGCTCCTTGAGGTTCGCGACGAGCGGTCCGGTCGCGGCGCTGATCCCGGTGTTTCCGATGACGAAATCGAGGGGCGGCAAGTCTGTCCGATGAAGGCACCACCGGCGCGCATCCCGTTCGATCGTCCACAGCAGTCCGTCTTGAGGCGTCGGGAGCACCAGGAGGCCGCCGCCGGCGCTCGCCGTGCTCGTGTCGATGGGGCTGGCGCGCCCCTGGACTTCGTGCTCGACCTCGAAGCCTTCACGCGCGATCGTCTTGGCGTCGATCGATCCGACCATCCCATGCAGGGCCCCGAGCGTCGCGACGGTCACCGCCGCGGAGGATCCCAGCCCCGCGCCGCTCGGGACCATCGAGCGGACCTCGAGCCAGAGCGGGCCGGACGTCTTCACCTTACCGATTGCGGCCTTCACATAGCGATAGCGGGGCTCGTCGATCGAACCCCCGTCCGCCCTCCATTCCGCATGAGGCCGGGCGAACACCTCGGCCCGGAGGTTGATCGCGGTGCTGAGGGCCGGCTCCCCGAAGACGACCGCATGCTCCCCGAAGAGGATCAGCTTCCCGGGAGCGGAGGCCGCCATCGGCGGCGATTCCCCCCGACCCGGCTTAATCTTTCGGGCTCAGCTGACTTCGGGGCTCGACGGGAATCGGGATGGCAGCCGACTGTAGAGAGACGGGTCTCCCGTCTGCGGCTGGACCTTCTTCAACGCGGCTTCGAAGTGGCGCTTTTCGATTGTGACTTTCTTCAGCGTCGCCTCGTCCAGGTCCGGATACTTCGTCGCGGTCTCGCGGATCGCAAGCATCGCGGCCTCGTTGCACACGGCGGCGAGTTCCGCCCCGGTGTACTTGTCGGTCCGTCGCGCGATGTCGTCGAGGTCGACGTCTTTTCCGAGCGGCTTCCGTCGCGCGTGGATCCTGAGGATCGCCTTGCGCGTCGCGAGGTCCGGCGGCGCGATGTAGATGTGCCTGTCGAAACGCCCGGGTCGCAGGAGCGCCGGGTCGACGAGGTCCATGCGGTTCGTCGCAGCGATGACGGTCACGTTGTGCAGCTCTTCGAGCCCGTCCATCTCCGTGAGGATCTGAGAGATCACGCGTTCCGTGACCTGCGAATCCTCCATGCCGCCGCGGACCGGCGTGATCGCGTCGACCTCGTCGAAGAAGATGATGCACGGAGCCGCCGTCTTCGCCTTCCGGAACGTCTCTCGGACCATCCGCTCCGATTCGCCGACCCACTTGCTCATGAATTCCGGGCCGCGGACGGAGATGAAGTTCGCCTCGGACTCCGTGGCGACGGCCTTCGCGAGCAACGTCTTCCCGGTGCCCGGAGGCCCGAAGATGATGATGCCCCGCGGGGGACGCGCGTCGAAGTGGGCGAACACCTTGTTCATTCGGAGCGGCCACTCGATCGATTCGCGCAGTTCCTGCTTCGCCTCGTCGAGACCGCCGATGTCCTCCCATCGCACATTGGGCTTTTCGATCAGGACCTCCCGCAGCGTGGACGGCTCCATCTCCCGGTAGGCCTCGAGGAAGTCGTCCCTCGTAACGGTGAGCCGATTCAGGATCTCGGGCGGGATCACATCGGCCTGGAGGTCGATGTCGGGCAGGATGCGCCGCAGGGATCGCATGGCGGCCTCCTTCGAGAGGGCCGCGAGATCGGCGCCGACATATCCGTGGGTGAGGCCCGCGAGCTCCTTCAGGTCGACGTCCTTCGACAAGGGCATGCCGCGCGTGTGGATCTGGAGGATCTCCAGCCGGCCATCCCGGTCCGGGACGCCGATCTCGATCTCGCGGTCGAACCGGCCGGGCCGGCGCAACGCCGGATCGAGCGCATTCGGGCGGTTCGTGGCCCCGATCACGACGACCTTGCCGCGCGCCTGGAGGCCATCCATCAGGGCGAGCAGCTGCGCGACGACCCGCCGCTCGACTTCCCCCATGACCTCGTCTCGCTTCGGCGCGATCGAGTCCAATTCGTCGATGAAGATGATGCTCGGCGCGTTCTCCTCCGCCTGTTTGAAAATGTCCCGCAGGTTCTCTTCGCTCTGGCCGTAGAACTTGGACATGATCTCCGGCCCGGAGATCGAATGGAAGTTCGCGTTCGTCTCCGATGCGACGGCCTTGGCGAGGAGCGTCTTGCCCGTCCCCGGGGGACCGTGCAAGAGGACCCCTTTCGGCGCTTCGACGCCGAGCCGCTCGAACAACTCCGGATGCCGTAGGGGGAGCTCGATCATCTCGCGCACTTTGCGGACCTCGCTCCCGAGGCCGCCGATGTCCTCGTAATCGACTTTCGGGACTTTCGCCTCTTCCTCTTTCATCGGCTTCTCGGCGATCTTGATCTCCGTCTCGGCTTCGACGAGGACGGCATCCGCGCCGGGCGAGAACGATGTGACGACGAAATCGAACTTGCGGCCCATGACGCTCACGCTGATCACGTCGCCGCGGGTGATCGCGCGGCCCTGCAGGACCTGCGCCATGTACTGCTCGCCGCCCATGATTCGGATGGCTTCGGTCGGGGCGAGCGACACTTTCTCCGCGGGCCGGGCGAGTGCCTTCCGCAACCCGACCTTGTCGTCGATCCCGACACCCGCGTTGCGGCGTTGCATCCCGTCCATCCGGATCACGCCGCGGTTCGCGTCTTCGGGATATCCGAGGCGAACCCCGGCGGCGGTGGACTTCGCGCCCTCGATGAGGACGATGTCTCCTTCCTTCAGTTCGAGGATCTTCATGACCTCGGGGTCGATGCGTACGATCCCGCGGCCCGCGTCCGCGGGTTTCGCCTCGGCGACCCGGAGGAATTTCTCACGGCCGGCGGCCATCTTCAGCGTGCCTCCTTTCCTGCGGCCGCAGTCGCGGCCTTCGCGTGATTTCGCAAGGAATCGGCGTTACTTGAACTCATGTGGAAAAACCTCGAGGCGAAAAGAGAAAAGAATCGGTCAAGGGCCGAGTCACTCGACCGGCACCTTGACGGGTTTCGGCTCCGGGGTCGGCTCCTTCTTCGGGACCCGGACCTCGAGGACGCCGTCCTTCAGGGTCGCAGCGGCGAGGTCGGCCTTGACCTCCTCCGGGAAGCTCAGCACGCGGTGGAGGGCCTGGTAGGTCCGCTCGCGGTACTGGTAGTTCTTCTCCTTCTCTTCCCGGGAGCGGTTCGTCTCCGCGCGGATCTCGATCCCGTCGCTGGTGACTGTCAGGTCGATGTCCTCCTTCGCGACGCCGGGGAGTTCCGCACGGACGACGAACTCGGAACCCTTGTCGATCTGATCGACGAGGGGTTCGCGGACGCGCGGCTCGGAGTCGCTCCACCGGGCCACGGGACCTCCCCCGAAGCGCTCCTCGAAGCTCCGACGGAAGGTATCGAACCACCGGTCCACGTCGTCCAACCAGGCGAAGGGCGGAACGCTTGTCCTCGCCAGGCTCGTCTGTCCGTCTTTTCCCTGAATCTTGCTCTTTCGCTCCATGCTGCGCCACCTCCAAGGGGTTTTTCGCGGTCAATAATGTGTATGCGGTTCTATATAAAGACTACGATTCCGAGGGCGAATTCCGGACGGGTGCCAAGGGCCCGGAATGGACCGCCGCCGGAGTCGTCTACGTGTCCCGTTTCACGGTGATCGGGATCGCGCCGCTGTTGAACTCGACCCACGCGATTTCAATCGGGTCGACGACCCCCCCCGGCACGTCGATGAGGATCGGCGATCCCATGCTGATTTGGAGCGCCCGCGCTCCGATTATGCGGGCTTTCTCAAATCGCGTGTAACGCATCGGTGTCCCTCGCACCGGGCCGCGGGCGAAGGGTCGACTACCGATCGGGCGGGACGGCCGTAGGGGGCCCGAATCGGGTACCCATACTTCAACCTTGCTCAGTTTTCGCCCGGAGTACGATTCGATTGACGAGCGGGGAGCATCCGAATTCCGCCAAAGCCGACGGCGGACCGGCGACGGGTGTGTGCCCACCCGTATTCGTTCGTTCTTTCCCTAGATAATCGAGGCTGAGAATCCCGGGACATCCCTTAAGAGCCCCCAACTCCACGAAGAATAGACTTCGCCGCGCAAGGCGCGCGGCCGCTTGAGGTTCGCCGCGATGGACCAGCTGACGTTCCGACAGGCAATTCTGCTCCTCTCCGGCGAGCACAGCGTCTCGATCCTCCGCGCGCTGCGCGACGGGAACTGGCATCTGTCGAGCGAGGTCGCGCGGTCCCTCGACATTCACATCACGACCGCGTCGAAGTTCCTGCAACGCTTCTCGGAACTCGGGCTCGTCGACCGCCGGCCGCACGACGCCCGTACGTTCGAGTATCGCCTGCGGTCCCCGCATCTGCGGTTCGAGGTCGATCTCGACGACGAGGCCGGTCCCCTGCGCGAGGTGATCGACTTCTACGTCGCGTACTTCAACTCCCTCTTCGAACGCATCCGGGACGTCGGCACGCCGGCGATCGAGATCGAGATGGAGCATCGCCTCACCACGGACCATCAAGAGCTCCGGAAGGCCGTCTTCGAACAGATGGTCGATAGGTCCGAGGCCGGCCTGGACCGACTCCGGGAGCTCGTCGCCGCCGTCCACCGGGACCTCTGGAACGTCTGCGCGCAAGGACTGGGATCGAATGCCGCGAAGGGCGTCTTCCAGGCGGCACTCCGAGATGCGATCGGCGCGCACCCGGACCTTGCATTCCGCGCCGGCCTGACGCGTCCGCTGGAGGAATGATTCCACGCCGCGGCTCCCCACGGGCGTTCACGGATTCGATGCGATGGTCGGCGGCGGCCTGCCCGTCGGCTCGAGTGTCGTCCTCCAAGGGCCGCCGGGCCAGGAGAAACTCCAGTTCGCGCTGACGTTCTTGGCCGAGGGGCTCAAGTCCGGCGGGAGCGGGTTGGTCGTCACGGCATCCCAGTCGCCCGACGCCGTCCTCGCCGAGCTGCGGGACCTCGGGGTGAATCTGGATTCGGTCACGAACGAGAATCGGCTGCGGATCGTCGACTGGTACTCGTGGAGCGAAGAGACGGTCCACGACATCGAGGAACAAGGGATCGTCATCCGGTCCTCGATCGACCTGACCAACCTCGGGGTGGCGCTGAGCCGCGCCATCGCAGGCCTGACCGGGGGCGGGTCGAGGCGGGCCGTGATCGAGCTTCTGTCGCCCGCGACCAGCTCCTATGAAGTCACGCAGGTGTACGCGTTCGCGCAGAGCGCGAAGAGGAAGTTCGATCGTCATGAGTTCACGAGCCTCGTCCTGCTCGAGAAAGAGATGCACTCGAGCCCGCAGCTCACGACGCTACACCAACCGTTCGACGGCGTCATCGAGATTGAGCGGACGCGGAGCGGCGACCGGATCGTGCGCAAGATCGGGGTGCTCCATCTCAAGGACACGGCCCCGGATCCAACGTTCCGCGTCCTGGAGATGACCGAGGCGGGCCTGCGGGTCGTGGCGGATCCGGCGAAGCCCACCGAGCCAGGGTCCGTTGGCCGTGGGAAGGTCCTTGAATCGCAGGACGAACGGGCCCAACGCCTCCGCCTCATCCTGCAGATCGCGACGGAGCGCCTCAAGCTCAATCCGCAGGACGCGGACGCCCTGTTCGCGATGGCCGCGGCCCAGGCGACCCTCGACGACGCGAAAGGCGGCCTAGAGACGCTCGATCGGCTCGCGCAAATCGACTCGGCATACCCGGGTCTCTGGGTGCTGAAGACGAAGCTGCACGCGAAGCTCGGCCAGGCCGATCTGGCGCGGCAGAGTCGCGTCCGCGCCCTCGAAAGCGAGCCCGAGGCGGCGAAGGCAGTCGATGCGACCGTCCCGTGCCCGATGTGCGAGGCCCCCGTTGCGATCGATGCGACGTCCTGCGCCAACTGTGGCGTGAAGTTCACCCCGACTCGAACCCTCGAGGACGAGCTCGACGATCTCGGCCACGCGGCGATTCAGGAGATGGTCGAGGAGGAGCTCGGCGAAGAGAAGAGCCGTGCGAAGCCCGTCGACAAGCCGGCGTCCCCGCCTCCGAAATTGCCCGAGGAGCGGCGTCCCACCCGGCCGGCAAAGCCCACCGAGGCGACGCCTTCGAAAAAGGGCCTGACGAATGGCCTCCTCCTAGGGCGCCGCGGCGCACGAAAGGCCGGGAGGACGAACGGGCTGCGGGGCCGCACAAACGGTCTCCGAGGCCGGACGAACGGCCTGACGAATGGGCTTGGCCGAACGAACGGTCTCACGAACGGCCTGGGGCGAACGAACGGACTCACGAACGGACTCGGACGTACGAACGGTCTCACGAACGGCCTGGGTCGGACCAACGGCCTCACTAATGGCTTGGGCCGGACCAACGGAATCACGAACGGCTTGGGACGCACGAACGGACTGACGAACGGCCTTGGCGGGCACCGGCCGATCGATTTTCACGCGGTGGGAGTCCGCGGGGCGATGCGCAACGCCGGATGGAAGCTCTATCTCATTCCTCTCGTGGCCGTCGCGCTCCTCCTGCTGCCGTTATTCTTCGTGCCCACGTCCAACGGTCCCGCCTATCCGATTCAAATCGACGGACAGTTCAACGACTGGGCCTCCGTGGCCACGGAAGCGATGGCCATGGATGGCGTCCTCAACCCGAACGTGGACGTCATCCGGTTCGGAGTCACGCCGAACCTCGGGCCCTTTGCGTTCTACGTCGAAGTCGCGGGATCCGCCCTCGCAGGCGGTGGGCCCCCGCCGGGGACGATGGACACGGTCCGCATTTTCGTCGACATCGACGGGTCATCGGCGACGGGGTACCGCATCGACGGCCTCGGCGCGGACCGAATGCTGGAGGTCTCGGGCCACAACGGGACCGTCCTCTCGAGCACCTTATGGGAATTCGACTCGAACCGGAACC
>Ga0209803_1000676_pt1 | contig 22888 bp, 21 predicted proteins | sample GraSoiAngelo_138_FD_185895 | JGI IMG/M metagenome (GOLD analysis project Ga0209803, IMG submission 185895) | Grasslands soil microbial communities from the Angelo Coastal Reserve, California, USA - 14_0929_09_40cm (SPAdes) (version 2) | ecosystem: Environmental > Terrestrial > Soil > Grasslands ...
CACTTCAACCTAGTGTCCGCCTCTGAAGTTTGTCGCCCCAAGTCCTATCAGGGCAGCAGCACCCCCGATCCCGACGGGATGCTGCGTCTCCATTCCTGCAACTATCGGTCGCGCGCGATGCTAGCGCTGCCCGATCCAAAAGTTCTAACTACTGACCTTTGTCTATCTCGTTCCCACCACGTTCGCATCCCGCAATGCCTTTTTCTCCGCTTCCAGGCTCGTGGCGTGCAATTCCGATACGCGCTTCAGGGCAGCCTTGGCCTCTTGATTCCGCCCCAGGGCTTTCAACCCGGTCGCCAGGAGATAAAACACGCTCGGCTCGTCCGGATTCAGCTCCGCCGCCTCCTCGAGCAGGGGAACAGCGTTCCGTGCTTGGTTCATTTTCAGTTTTGCCTTGCCCAGGTAATACGCTGCCGACCAGGAGTCAGGGATCACTTTGTGAGCCTGCTCGAGCAGCGGCACGCTCTTTCGATATTCCCCGTTCTGCACATAGAGTGCGCCGAGAAAATAGATCGCGCTGGTGTCCTCGCCGTCCTGGTCAAGAGCTGCGCGAAGCTCTTTTTCCGCTTCCTCGCGGCGGCGCAAGCTGATGTATACCTTTCCCAGTTCGCGGTGCGCACCAGGAAAGTGGGCGTCAACCTTCAGCGCGCTCTTAAACGCCTGCTCGGCTTCCTCAAAACGCGCTGAGTCGTAATATGCCTGCCCTAGCAGGAAACTTGCCTGCGCCTTCGTGGAACCATTGGTGAGGAGCTTTGCGAAGATCTGCTCGCCCGCTTCCGCTTGTCCGCTGCGCGAATACGCCACGCCAAGCAAATACAATGTTGCCGGATCGGGAGTGCCTTCCATCAGAGGTTTCAGTACCTCGAAGGCCCCCGCCGGCTCGCCTCCGTAAACCAGGCACGTGGCGAGCAAATTCGCAGCCTGCGCGTTTTTCGGATCCATCCTGTGAAGCCGCTCAAAATACGGCTTTGCGCGCCCGTAATCGTCTTGCTTGAGATAGACGAGCCCCAGATTCAGCAGCACGCCTTGCTCCCGCGGGCTCAATCGCAGTGCGCGCTTGTAAATCTCGATCGCCCGCGCGTAGCGCAGTGTGCGCGAATAGACCACGCCGAGGTTGCTCATTGCCCCGATGTTCCTAGGTTCCGCTTGCAAAACCTTGCGGAAACCGACCTCCGCGGCTGCGTAGTCGCCTTTCCTGAGCGCTGCCGACGCGCTTTCGAAGATTTTCTCCGTGCTGGAATCGGAACGAACGGGAGCGCAGCAGAGCACCGTGGCGAACGCAAGGACTGCCAAAGATTTCAACACAAGACGCCCGTCAGCATCCATGGAACCTTCAAATTACCCTGGGGCGAGATTCCCTGGCATCATAACACCCCGGGGAAAAATGGCATTCCCCGGTTGGCCACCACACAAGTAACCCGTTGCCACCACAACTGCAAGGATGGTTTGGCGAAAGCCGTCCCAACTGGGTCAGGCTTCGCGTGCGTCGACTGAACCGCCGTTGACGTTAGAAGTAGAATTTTGCTCCCAACTGGATCTGCCGCTGGTCCCGTGTGCTGTTAATCTTGCCGGAATTGCCCACTAAGGACGCATTTGTGGGCAAACCAGCTCCTTGCGTGGATATGCTATTGTTGACGCCCGCAAATTGGAGATGATTCCAGGTGTTGAACGTTTCCAGGCGAAGCTGGAGTCGCCGGCTCTCCGAGAAGTTGAAATTCTTAAAGAGCGACAAATTCCAGTTCTGATAACTCGGCCCGCGGAACTCATTCCTGGTGGTATTGCCAACGGTGCCCGGCAGCGGCTCGGCGAAGGCTAACGGGTTGATCCACTGGATGAGGGAGCCGGGAGTACCAAGGGTGTCTCTATGCTGCGGTGCATAAACTGGCTGCCCGCCAACGCGATCACAGAATGGGCTGGCCGCACTAAACACACTCCCGGTTTCCCCGGAATCGCCTCCACACGTCATAGGAAAGGGTGTGCCGCTCCAGGCCCGGATCACACCGGACGATTCCCAACCGCCTAGGGCATCGCGCATGAACGCGTTCTTGCTCCGAAAGTCGGGGAAATCGTAAACGTAATTCACGTTAAAGACGTTTGGACGATCCCAGCCGGTCGGCCCGTAGTCCAGTTTCGGATGGAAGCGGTCTCGCACGGAGGCGAACGTGTCGTCCGTGTCGCTAAGGTCGATGTTCTTGCTGTAGGTATAGTCCGCGCTCATGGTGAGGTTCTTGGTGAACCGCCGCCACAGTCTCAATTGCAAGGCGTTGTATTTGCTGTTCGCGCCATAATCGGTATAGTTCACTTGGGAGTAGCCTTTATACGGGGCGATGGCCAGCCAGGTGTTATTCGGCGGAGGCGTGGTAATACCTCCGGTGGTGCTACTCAGCGGCAGTTGGTTGAGATCCGTGATGTATTGCAGATGGCGCCCCAGGTTCCCCACATAGGTTGCGTCCAGAGCCATCTTCCACGGCAATTCTCGCTGCACGCCCAGGCTCCATGCATACAACGTGGGGATCTTCCCGTCTTTGGCCAGGACCCGAAGGGACGATACCTGGAGGGCGCCTTGTGACACGGCAGCCGAGGTGAGGGTGTCTATCCGTCCGTTGTAGATAGTTGGCTGGGAGGCCAGCGGCGGGTTGCCGAGACCATCAAAACTGTTCACATTTTGGCGAATGCGTTCGTGGAAAATGCCAAAGCCGCCTCGAATGGCCATTTTGCCATTGCCCGCCGGATCATAGGCGAAGCCGACGCGAGGTTCAATGTTCCCATATTTGTGGTCGACGTAGCCTGGTGGTATGGCGTTGCCTTCCTGCACCATGCCGTTGTAGGGGTTGCCGAAATTGGTCAATCCCGCACACGGGTTAGGGCTGGTGTCGGGATCGCCCGCCGGAGTCGCGGGCGTGTTGATCGTGCAAATGGCTCCCTGGAAGATGTTGCCGGGAACATAAGTCTGGCGCGTATCGATTGTGACGGCCTGCGCCGGATCGTATTTGCTAGGATCGAAGTAATACTGCAAGAAAGGTTTGACCGTGTAGGTCGGCCCGATATAAGCCCAGCGTAACCCATAATCGAGCGTCAGCTTCCTGTTTAGCTTCCAAGTATCTTGTCCATACATTTCAAACTGATGGAAACGGAAGGCGCCGAAAAAGATGCCGTTCCCCTGCGTGACGTTGAAGTAGTTGCCTAAAACGAGGTTTGCCACCCCGTTATTCGTATCGCTCACAAAGCTGTTGTTGCCTTGGCTTGCGAAGGTGAAGACGGGAGTCTCTTGCGTCGCGGGTTGTTGGCCTGCCTGGTTGTAATCGAAGAACACGCCAAATTTCACTACGTGGGGCCCCGTAGTCTTGGTCACGTTGTCGGTCCAAGTAAACTGCCGAGCCTCGCTGGTCCATCCGGGCATGAAGCTCTGGTGCACCAGCCTGCCGAAGTCCGCCACTACCCCAGGCACCAAGTTCCGGATATTGGCGCTCGGGAACAGATCCCCGTAGGTAAAGCCGAGCCCGGTCTTATCGGTGACGGACTGCGCCTCGCTGAGATCTACCACTTGGGTAAGATGGTTGTAGCCGAAAATGAATTCGTTGGTGACCGAGGGCGAAATGACGTTTACCAGGTTCCACGACCAGCTTGACCCCGGCTTCTTGCGATATTCCGGCACCCCTGGAAAGGTGCCCCAACTGAAGATCCCGAACTGCTGGGCTTCGCGCTGCGAATCGTCCACCCAACGGAAGAAGAAGTTGGTCTTGGCGTTGATGTTCCAATCGTAGCGAACGATCTTTTGATCCTTGGTAAAGGTGTAGTTGTCCTGGAATGGCACGATAAATTGGCCTGCGTTACCTGGCGTTTTATCCAGAAATGCACCCGTTTTGTAGAACGGTTTGAGGTAATTCACCCACGCGCTTAGCTGGGAGCTGAACATCGAGCTTGGGATGATGTTCCCGGGAAACGGCGTTCCGCAAGTAATCTGCTGGCTGGCATTGCGCTGAATCGTACCGGGTTCAAACACCGTGCCCGTATCGATGTTTTGATTCGGACAGGTTGGCGCAATGGTGGGGATGTTTGTCCCTGTGAACGCCGAAGAAAAATCGGCATTCCCGTTGGCCGTCCCCATTCCCAGCCATGCGGGGTTAGGCATGTTGTAGCTCGTGCCACCATTCGGCCGACCGGCACGCGTGCCTTCATAATTGAAAAAAAAGAACATCTTCGACGCGTGCCAGGGTGAGGCCTTCCACACGGGAATGGGTCCTCCAAGGTTGACCCCGAACTGGTTGAATCGCAGCTTGCCATTTGCGTTAGGCACGCTCTTATGCAGCCCGTTCGGGTCAACCTTGTTGAAGAATTGGTTCGCGTCAAACCCGTCTTCGCGATTGAACTCCCACACCGTGCCATGAAACTGTTTCCCTCCGCTCTTCGTGTTTATCGCCAGAAGAACGCCCGGGTTTCGGCCGTACTCCGCGGCGAAGTTGCTCGTCTGCAGCTTGAATTCTCCCACGGCATCCATGCTCAACTGCGTGTACTGGCCATCATTGGCGCCGACGTCCGTATTGATCGCCCCGTCCAAAAAAACATTGTTATCGCTGCCTCGTAACCCGTCCACGTGAAACGAGTCTGTGTTGTTGAACGCCAGCCGGAAATCCGAAGAATCGTTCGACACGACTCCAGGCAGGGTGCGCACCAGCGACTGGAAGTCCCGCCCGTTCATGCTGATTTCTGTCACTTGCCGCGAGTCAATAACCGCAGCATGATCCGAAGTCGCAGTTTCCACGAGCGGCGTCGTGGCTTCCACGGTCACCGACTCGCTCGCGGCACCGACCCTCATCATCAACTGGCTAAGCCCCAGAACCTGCCGCGAATCCAGCACGATTCCTTTCTGCTCGAGCTCCTTCATGCCTTTCGCGCTGACCCGCACGGTGTACGTTCCCGGCTGCAAGGGCTGCAGCGTAAAGGTTCCTTCCGTCCCCGTGGTCGCCTCTGCCATGACAATCCCCTTACTCTCATCCACGCCTTGCACAGAAGCGCCGACAATCACGCCGCCCTTTTGGTCCACTACGGTCCCAGTAATCGCTCCGCTGTTTTGCGCCGATGTGATTTGAGCAAGGCCGACGGACAGCAGCGCAACAGGTCCAAGCAAAGACACGCGCTTCATAAAGCACACCTCCACGCTTCTCTCTTGTTGGGAAATCGCATCAGCACGCTTGCTCCAGCAATGTGGAACCGCGCTGACCTCGGCAAAACGACCCCAAACTTCACATTCGGCCGGATTCTGATAAAGCTTTTCGATGCTGTCAACCTGAAAAACAGTCCAAAATCGCGCTTTTTTCTTTGACTCGAGTGCTGCCAAGCCTTGGATGGTCCACAGTTCTGCGATGCCAACGAATCGCGAACCGGGGGATCACACCAGCGACTCGGTACCCCCTTCACAATGGTTGCTTTCGGAGACATTTAGTCTCTAGGTCGGAAGACGGCAAGTTCGTGTTGATATTCTTTGGACACGCATCCGTTTCTCGCATCAATAAAGAACTTTCTTGCAGGAGCGGCGGAGGATTTCAGAATCTCACGGCGATGCAACAGCCGGCGATTCTCTCCAACTATCCCAGACCAGCGTAGGCTCGCCAGACGGATCGCACCGAGCTGACTCCCGGTTACCCTCGGATTTCGGCAGCCGCAAAAGCCGCTGTCTTAGCAGCCAGGGCGTTTCATCCTCCCACGCCTCCCATGGGTACCATTTGACATATGATTCTCGGTCTGGCAGTGTCCACCGGAAACTGACCTCCGCCGAAACGGAGAAGGGTTCCGCGCTCGGAGGTGCGGATCTCCGGATACGGGCTTTCCAATGCCGAACGGTGTCCGCGAGGTTGCGTATAGCCAGAGCTTCGGCGATGGTAAGGAACGTGCGCCCTGTCACTTACTTCGCCAGCTTTCGATAAAGATAACCGGCGCACAAGGAGTTTCCCGCATGAAGTGTTATCGGTCGATTCTTCCAGGATTGGCAGCAATTCTTCTCGGTCTACAGCCTGTAGCAAAGGCGCAACAGGGCGTTCCCGATGAAACAGACGCACTGGGCCGCCATTTTGTGAACCGCATCGGCCGGCAACTTCACCATCGCGGCCAGCCGTTTCGCGTGGCCGGAGCGAACAATTACTATCCGATGTATGCGTCGCAAACGATGGTGAATGAACTGTTCACGACCGCGGCGCAGCATAATTTCAATGTCTTCCGATTCTGGGGGTTCATCGACATCGGCAACCAGAACGGCTCCAATTCCGTGGATGGGATCCACAATGGAGTCTACTTCCATTACTGGGATGGCAGCGCGCCCGCTTTCAATGACGGAGCGAACGGCTTGGAACACCTCGACTACGTCATTTACGAGGCGGGGCTGCAGAATTTGAAGGTGATCATCCCGTTCGTGAATAACTGGAACAGCTTCGGCGGGATGGATCAGTATGTGCGCTGGCTCGGAGGGCAGTATCACGACCAGTTCTACACCGATCCTACCATCCGGAAATGGTACAAAGACTGGATCGCCCACTTGCTGAATCGCACCAACACCTATACCGGCCTGCAGTACAAGGACGACGCCACGATCCTGGGGTGGGAACTGGCCAACGAGCCGCGTTGTGGCGCAGGAGGAGCCTACCCGACATCCGGCAACTGCACAACGCATACCCTAAACAACTGGGCCGCGGACGTCAGCACCTTCGTAAAGAATATCGACCCTAAACACCTGCTGTCCGCCGGAGACGAAGGCTTTTACTGCCTTGATCCGACCTCTTCGGACTTCACCCTCAACTGCAGCCAGGGAGTGGATACGATTGCCTTGGCCTCCCTGCCCAGCATGGATGTGATGTCCTTCCATTTGTACCCGGACTCCTGGGGCAAGGACCCGTCCTGGGGCACCCAGTGGATCGCGTCGCACATTCAGTATTCTCAGCGGCTCGGCGACCGCGCCATTCTCGGCGAGTTTGGGGATTTGAATAAGGCGCTGCGTAATCCCATTTATTTCGAATGGGAGAAAACCGTGCTGCAGGACAACGGAGCCGGCGCGCTCTACTGGATCCTCTCAGATAAGCAGGACAACGGGAGTTATTACCCGGATTACGACGGATACACCGTTTATTGCCCGGGTCCGGTGTGCATTGCGTTTACGAATTTTGCAAAAACCATGGAGTTCCTCTCGCCCTTCAACTACCCGCCGGTGGCGGACAACGATACCGCAACCACACCGAACAACACACCAGTGACGCTGAATGTCACGGCCAACGACATTACCTACACCGCGCCCCTGGATGTGGACTCGATCAACCTGGATCCGTCGACCCCCGGCCAGCACACGAGCTACACGACGCAGTTTGGAACTTACGAGGTGCTCCCCGGCGGAAACGTGCGGTTCACGCCGGCATCGACCTGCGTTTCGGGCAACCTGAGCACGCCGTACACGGATACGGATGTGGCCGGACGAGTATCCAACCCGGCGAACATCATCGTGAAAGTGCAGGGGCTTCCCGGAGAGCTATATAACTTTGAAGATGGCACCGATACCTGGACGGCGGCTAGTTTCAATGCCGGTGCGGGGACAACGGCGCAGAGCACGTTGTTTGCGACGAATTGCACACACAGTCTGCAGATTACCACGACCGGGGGCGGCTGGTTCGGCCCTTCCTACGGAGTGCCGCCGCTCCCGCTGCCCTTGTCAAATGTGCACCAGATTCTAATGGACATTACCACCACCTCGGCGGGCACTTCGGAAGCGGTGGCGCTTCAGGTTGGGAAGGATTACCACTGGTGCCAAACCAGCTTTGGCTACATCCAGCCCAACACCAGTACAACGATAACGGTGGATTTGGGGACCTTGCTGACGTCGACTGCCGCATGCTTGGGTTCATTGCCAGTCGACACCACTGTCCTTCAAGGAATGTGGGTTTACTTCAGCGGAGGGGGAATCTACTACCTGGATAACCTGCGTACGCAGTGAAATTGGTACCAGAGAGAGCGTGGGCGGCCGTGAAGATTTTGCTCGAACACGGGTCCGAAGGATTTACACCTTAGTCGGCTTTCTCAAGCCGGATGTCTTCTATACGTATGTACCCACAACCAGCGCCACTGCGATCGGGTGTAACAGCGTGGAAGGTTTCTCCAGCCAAAGGATAGCTGGCTCAGGTTCGCAGCCCATATTACAGTACGAAGGTTTTTATGCGGGCTTTGGGGTAATGAAGACGCGTTCTCCCGTTTCTCTATTGTAGATGACGTACTGATGTGGCCGGACCTTTGCGAGTGCGTCGATACGCCGTCTTGCGGCTTCAAAGGTTTGTGCTGTCTCTACGAAATGCAGCTCTCCATCGTCGAGCACATCGCCGACGACAGTAAGGATGCAAAAAGGGAGGCGCGCCCCTCGCGCACTTCGTTTTGTACTCCAGGTCGGTGGCTTGAATCCGTTCATCGTTTACATACGTCCCGTTCACGGAATCAGTGTTTTGCGCGATTCCCTTTTATCGCCTCGATGATGGATTTGTAGTCGCTAGCCCGCTCCCGATATTCCTTCGCGGTTTCCTTCCACTCTTCGCGCTCCGAGTCAGGCAATTTCGGAAGCATAGCCTCGACTCGGCGGGCGTCTCCCTCCAACGTCTCCGCTTCATCTGTCAAAAGTTTCATGACACAGGCAGTCGGAAGCATAGTGAAGCTCCTCCAACAGATTGCAGGCAAGTGAACGCGGGCCACGCGGCGGCGGAAATGTTGCTCACCGATATGGACCCGTGTTCGACATTCTTGCGAATCCTCACCAGACTTACCGTTGGGGTTGCGAAATGCTGCTACCGGACCAGCATGCAGGCGAAGCAATTTTTCGTAAATAGTACTAATGCCCAAAAAATAAACCTTCGACACTGCGGATGCTTGCAAAGGTTTCCCGCAGGCTTGGAATTACGATAGGCTTTGCCATGGTCTCGGCGACACATTGAGGCGGTGATCGCACGCGCTTAAGATTATGGCTGACAAATGTCACACCATGGGGCATCATTAAAATGCGAACGTACTCCATTTCTGAAGCGGCTCGGCTATTAGGGGTAGACCGTCGCACACTGCACCGCTGGATTCGCAACAAGCTCGTCCCGGAACCGGCTGTGCAGGTGATTTCTGGTGTCCGTTTAAGGTTCTGGTCTGAAGCAGACTTGGCCAAGCTTAGGCGGCACAAGGCTGCACGATATTGGGGTAAGGGCAAACGAAAAAAGACGAAAGGACAACGCGATGACTAGCGTGACGCGCTAGTGCGCCAACACCAAACGCGGGCGCAACCGACCCAGCTCCGCCTGGCTTAAACTTAAAGCGCATGCTTACGCTGCCCGAACTGCAACAGCACAGACCTCAAGAAGGTTTCTCTCGCCTACCAAGAAGGACTCTTTTGTACAGTTGCCCACACTCGATGGCGCGCTGTCGCGGCTGGCGGCCATGGCCCGGATTTCGTAATCGGAAAGGCAACCACTCGTGGTTTTCATCAGTCCGTTCTGTCGAAGCAGCTAACTCCTCCAGTGAAGTGGTCGTATCGCAAGCTGACTCTCTGGTGGGTGGTGGTGTTTCTCTCGATCGGCTGGATCGTCTTCTACATCAACATTGTTACCAAAGATTCTTGGTCGGCTCGGTTGATTCTTTTCTCGGGGTTATCTGCCGTCATGTTCCTACTGTTTGTGGTTCTCTTCTGGAGGCACAATCAGTTCACGCACAAGCGCCGATACTCCCGGTGGGAACGCTCGTTCCTCTGCCACCGCTGTGGCACTTTAACGGAGCAGGAATTTTAGCGCTACGAAATCAGCAACCTGGGCAAGCCTCTTTATTACCGCTCGTTGGACGTCAATTTATCGTGGCGCCTCGATTACGTTATCCGAGCCCGAAGAGGAGTCGGGGGCGACTCACGTGAACGTCATCTTGAACTGAAGGCGGAGCTGAAGAAGAAATGAGCTTCGTTGTTGCTGAGAATTTGCTGAAGCAGATGGGACAAGAGTGGACGACGGCCGAGATCAAAGACGTGGCGGCCTTTGATTGTGCTTCATATTTGTATAACTTAACTTCCGACGAGTCGGTTGCGGAATCGCTGCCACGAACTAGTCAGGATCGCCAAGACCAAGGCATGCTATTCTCAATGCTACGCATCATTTTGGCGGGAGACGTCTATGGCGCAATTGGATCGCATTACTCGTGATCCCACCGTGATGGGCGGAAAACCCTGCATCCGAGGCATGCGTGTCACGGTCGGCATGATCGTGGGGACAGATCGGTGCTGGCCATACCATCGAGGAGTTGTTGGCGGACTATCCTTATTTGGAGCGTGAAGACATTCTTCAAGCGCTGCGCTACGCCGCGTGGCTTGCCGAAGAGCGCGAAGTTACTCTGCCTCGCGCATGAAGCTCCTAGTGGACGCTGGGCATAATTCCACATCGCGGTCACTGTGTTTGCGTCGAAGTAGTTCAAATTGATCCTCGACCCGCCACAAGAGGTGGCGACAAATTTGTCTAACAATCCGCCGTGCGCTGCCGCCTGTTCCGGCGTGTAACTATGATTGTTGCTGCAAGTAATTGCCTGACTGCGATCCAGGCGCGCTGGATTGGTGCCATTCGGGTTGTTCGTCAGAAGAGAACCGGTAAGGCCGTTCACGGAAGGGGTGCCCGGTTCGGCGGTGAACGTAGGTTCACCTGGGGGATTCGCCGCTACGGGGTATGTAGCGAAGTAGAGATCAAAAGTTATGTTTTCATCAAAAATTACCACCACGTGCTTAATGGAGTCGTGGTTGCCGAATCGGATTGCGCAAACGAAGCCATGGGCGCCACGTGTAACGGGTCGCAATGCTTTTCCTCATATAACCAAATTCACGCAGGGCCGGTTTCTCAGATTCTTTTCCCCCAAAGGTGGCGGGATAGGATCCTAGGTTGCATAGGCAACGGTCGATATCCCTGGGGTGCTCGCTACATGCAGCGAAAACGTGGTCATCCAGCGGGCCGCGACACGCTTAATCCTGATTCGTCGGCGCGGCAACCTGGAAAGGCACAGGGACGGCAGCGTCCGTGGGGAGCATTAAAACGAGCGTACAGCTCTTGGAATAAATGGAGCAACTCAAAATTGCCTTGCGGATTACGCGGGTCGCAGTGTTGTCTGGAAACGACTGAGGATACTTAAGAGCGGCCAAAGCGGCGGTAGCATCCCGCAACTCTTCGGCCCCAGTCTGGAAGACCGCACCGGCGGTTTTGTGGCCATTGCTGATTGAGATCACGAAATTCGCGCTGACAGAATTGGCCCGGAGTTTGGGTCGGAAAGGGACCTGGAGAGAACGCATATCGCTCAGAGCCATGCCGCCGTTGCCTGAAGGGGAGGACCTTGAGGCGCCCGAATAAGGGCGAAGACGATTCATCTCGTCGGACAGCTTTTGGCGAGTAGCAGGGTCTCTACTAGGCAGGTAAGAAGACAGGGCCATGTTGCAAATTGCCGCTGCCCTTTTTTTCTTTCCAAGTTTTTCGTATGTTTCCACGAGGTGCTCTCCAATGACGGCGCTCTGCACAAGCTCCCACGCGGGTTGCAGATACCTCTCCGCGCCGGCAAAGTCGGCGATGCGGAACTTGATCCAGCCAAGCGTATCCCAGTTCGCAGCCAGTTGAAGCATGAGCGAAAAATCGGAAGGCTCTGCATCTTCTGGAGAAATGTCCATAGTCTTTTCAGAAAGAGCCGAAACAGCGCGAGTGGAATAATCGAGCGCCAGCGGAAGCTGGGCATTGGTTTCGGCCAGGGCGTAAGCAACATCGTTAAGGTCGTTGGGCTCGGCGTCATCCCCAAGGCCCTGCTTGAATTCGGCGATGGCCTTGTCCGCATCAGGGATTCGCAGATACGCTTTGCCCAAAGCAACATGGAGGTGCTGCGGGACGTCGGGGTGTGCTTCCATGGCCTTTTTCAGAAGAGCGACTGCATCGGAGGCGCGTCCGGCGTCGCAATACAGCGCGCTCAACCGAAGAAGGATCGCGCCATTGTCCGGGTCAGCCTCCAGAGCTTGTTCGAGTTGGGGGATGGCTGCAGGAGAGTTTCCAAAAAGAATGGCCGGGGGAAGTACACCTCCAAGTACGCCTGTCCCTCGAAGAGCCCCCTTGAGAAATATGTAGCTGCGCTCCGCGTCCTCTATAGCCTTAGCCAGGGTACTGAACTTGGAACGATCTGGGCCGGGGACTTCGTGCAACAAAGTCTTGAAATGCAGAGTGCCATGCAACGTGTCTTCTTTAATGGAGTAGGTCGCGGAAAACTCGGCGAAGTCGTACTTGCGTTCGATTTTCTGGGGAAGCAGCGGGGAAAAGCCTTTTGGAAATTTGACCGTGGCTTCGTATGTTACCTCCTGGGGAGAACCCAATGGGAGGGGATCTTTGGAGACCTTTTGTTCCTCATTCAGTTCCTGAATGAAAATGGGCGGAGCGGGAAAAACAATGCGGCGGTCTTTCCAGTCGGGTAAATCGGAGCGGTGGTACGCAAATGCTACCCAGAACGCCTGCGCTGTATCTTCGGGTTGTTCCACAGAGACATCACTCACCGTGCCGGCGAAACCCATTCCAGCCACGATTCTCTGCGTGAGCTCCTGCCAGTTATTCTGAGGCGTCGAACGGTAGGCGAGGCGGAGGGCAACTTCGCCATCTCCGCGCTCTTCCATCTTTATCTTTGCATCGAGCGTTCCCTTAGCATCGATGGATGCATCAGTTCGGAAAACCTCGTAGTTTGAGATTGGCGGATCTGCAGGGGTGCTGGCGAGGCGGGCACTGCCAGACGGCAGAATAATCAAAGCCTGCCGATCGCGCAGCTGGCGGAGCAAGAATCCAAACGGAGCGACTTCAGGAGTGGTATCGAGAAAGGCAAAAGATTCCCCCTGAGGAAGGGCCGTAATGACATGGTCGAACAGGCTGGGCGAGGGAAACGCTGGATCGATGCGAAAGTTTGAACTAATCAGGACGGGGTAAGAGGATATGCCAATAGCCTGAAGGAGGGCAGCAACGAGCGTGTGTTTGTCCTTGCAATCCCCGTAGCGGTTGGCAAGAACCTCAGCGGCGGAATGAGGAGTGTAACGACTGAGACCTAGGTCGATCCCGATATAACGAAAACGCGTTGAGACGAAGTCGTAGAGCGCGCGTATTTTGTCCTCGTTGGTTGTCTTGCCTTTGGTCAGTTCTTCCGCCTTCGAGCGGATTTCGGGGGTTGCCGCCGACTTTGGTTTGACCAAAGCCTCGAACCAGTCGCCCACCTCTTTCCAGGAAGAAAAGGATGAAACTTGAACGTCCGGAGGCGGGACGCCTTTGTAGCCTTTCTCCCACGCGGGAATTTTGGATTCTTCCTTCCTCTTGAGATTTACGTTCTCAAACGTGTATACGCGCCGAGCGCCGTCGTCCTGGACAGAAGGTTGAAAGTCGGGATTGCGCAATTTGACTGGAAGATTGTGCGGTACATCAATTTCCAGAATTTCCTTAAGACAAACACCATCACGAAAAAAAGAATGATCGTACCAAAAATGGCCTCGGGCGATGGGATCATGGATTGTCCAGTGAACATTGACCTCCAACGTATCGCCGACGGAAAGAGATTTGACGGCGACATGCTTTTCCCGCTGATCGGTATACATCGGTGCTTCGCGGCTGACGGCGGAGTCGAGTTCCTGAACATCCGAGGCAGGTGTTTCAACGAGGCTTCCGTCGGGCTTGCGAACGCGAACGTAAGGAATTTGAACGGTTTCAAAACTTGCCGCAAAAGGATAGATCAGAAGACCAAATTCTCGAACGGCCGATTCAGACTTGACGCGGGCTCTCATCACCAGGTCGCGGTAACCCTTACCATCAGCTTCGAACGCGATCTTGTTTTGAACCAGCTCAAATACGTACGGCTCCGTGGCGTTGCTCTCGCTGCGGGCGGATTTGGCAGAACGGGAGTCCTGCTGGACCGAAGGTTGCTGACTTTCCGCGAAGGTGCACGTCAGCGAAAGAAGGAGGTAGGTCAGAACTGGCCGCTTAAGGCGCATCTAGGACTCCTACAGTTATGGATTCGAGGGCAATGATAACGCACAAAGGTAAGCGCGTGCTGCGGTCGCGACCTATTTTCGTAGCGTGCCACGCCGCTCTCAACTGGAATCGGGGAAGACAGGGAGCGAAAAGGCTCAGGATGCATCGGCCGGGATGCTCGTTTGCTCCGCGCTTGCTGAAGGAATCTGAGAAACAGGGTGGTAAATGACCGAGGCTAATTTGAGAAAGTTAACGGAAAAGATCGCGACCCGTTACACTATGTCAGTCCCTACCGGTTTAATTCACTCTACGGAGCCGGGCAGGCTGCTGAAATGGCCAAGCAACCGGGCAAAGCCACCGCCTACTACCAGCAACTGTTGAAAGTTTGCGCCAGCGGCAACTCCAATCGCGTCGAGCTCGCGCACGCCCAGGAGTTCCTGTCCACAGTCGCGGCGCAGAACTAGTTCTACGAGGGTGTATAAGACTTAAGGCCACAGATAGAAGTGACCTCGTTCGCAACCGCCACTCGTTGGAGACGCATCGGCCCGAATAAGAATTGGGTCGGATCCAGCTTCTTCCGTTTGACCGACGTCCACGTGCGTTAACTGCCTTGTTTTGAGCGAGTTAGGCGTGCCGTATCGTAGGCCTCAAGATTTTCTTGATTTGTTAGTGTGCTTCGACGATAATCCAGCTGTAATTTGAATGAATTCTTCATCCTTGACTCCAATGAATCTAAATCAAACGTTAGGCCTTCGAGTTCGGGAAGCACGCAAACGACTCGGTATGTCACAGCAAGAACTCAGCGCGCTACTGGAATTCGAACACGTCCAGACCATCTCGCAGATCGAGAATGGAGAGCGGCAAGTCAAGGCATGGGAACTTGCCCGGATTTCCTCCGTGTTGCACACGAGCATTAATGAGCTTCTAAAAGAAGATGCTCTCGCGGAACCCGTCGTCCTGTGGCGAGAGCAGCCCGAGAACAACTACCAGAAGATCGAAACAGAATTCCTGCACCTGTCGCACAACTACCATCTTGTTGAAAAGCTGTCCGGGATTCGGCCGAAGTCCCGGCTACGACCCGCCGAGATATCCGGCGAAGAGCTTGGATACCGTGAGGCAGCTGAACTCGCAGTGGAAGTTGGTAAGACGATGAACCTCGGACGGGTGCCCGCGACGTCGCTGACGAAGGTCCTCGAGGAGGATTTTGGAGTCAAAATCTTCTATCGAGAGGAGTTGTCGGGCTCCGCGGCATCGGCGGTGGGTGACTTTGGACAAGCGATCTTGATGAATTCCTCGGAGTCGCCATGGCGGCGCAACTACAATTTTGCCCATGAGCTCTTTCATCTGCTGACGTGGAATGTTATGCCCCCTGAGCGACTCCGTCGAGAGAAAGAACTGAAAGACAGGTTTGAGAGGCTTGCGAACTCTTTTGCTTCTTGTTTGCTGCTTCCTGCGGAATGCGTGCTGAGTGCTTTTGCGGAGAGGTTGAAGGAAAGAAAAATCAGCTATGCGGATCTCGTCGAGATTGCGCGGGAATTTGATGTTTCGACCGAAGCGCTCCTGTGGCGCTTGGTAAACCTGCGACAGATTGATGCGGAGGATGTGAGAAAGGTGTTGGCCGACCCTGCATTTCGGGACGTTGACCGCTCTACGATGCCGGACAAATGGTGGAAGCCTAAAGACTTGTCCGACCGCTATGTGAGACTTTGCTTCCTGTGCTTTCAAAAGGGGCAACTATCACGCGCGAAATTGGCCGAGCTTATCGGGGTCAGTCTGGCGGAGCTTCGCGGGAAAGTGAAAGCACTTGAGCAGCAACCCAGTGAAGCCGCCCTTAGTATTGCTTGATGCGAACGTAATCATTGAAGCCCACGAACTCGGACTTTGGCATCAGATGGTCGCCTCTTTCGAAGTGATGGTTCCCGCGGTGGTCGCCCGCCACGAAGCAAAATATTTCGTGGTCGGGGGGCAGCACAATCCCATCCAACTCGCTTCCCTGATTGCTCAGAATAAGGTGAAAGAACTCCAAGCGGATCTCAGTGAACTATCCGAGTTGATGAACCAGTTTGATCCCCTCTTTTCTGAAAGTATTGATCCTGGTGAGCAGGAAGCGTTCGAGCTGATGCTGGCAGGCCGATGCCCCGAACATCGATTCTGCTCGGCGGACGCTAGACCTCTGCAGGCTCTGGCCATGCTTGACATGAGCGATCGTGGTATTTCGCTTGAAGAGTTGCTGCAGAAAATGGGGCAATCGAAGCGCCTCGACGAGCATTTCACAAAGGCGTATCTCGAACGGCAGATCAGAGAAGGCCAGAGGCGGCGGATCCAGGGTGACGGACTGTCCCTAAAATCTAGATTCCGGATTTGAAAGTTCGGGATGGTATCCATCCGAGCCTCGGTTTGATTGGATTGACCATTTGTAGCTTGAGATAGCTCTTGGCCCAGACAGTACAAAAGCAGTATCGCCACTGGTATTCGTCAGCATCGCTCGGGCGTGGGAAGAGTCGGCGAGTTGTGCTGCGCCATCGACTCGCACGTTGACCGGACGTTTCTATTTGAAGTATTCTTGCCCCCCGCTGCCCAGAAGATTCTTCGAGCGGTGCATCATGAGCAACTTTCCGCCGAAATTCAATTCGATTACTCGCCTCACGAAAGGAGTGTTATGCCCAGAAAAATCGATCCGCTCAATAAAAAGCTCTACGGTTCAGTAACGGCAATGTTAACGGTGACCGACGTGAAAGCGGCAGCCGACTTTTATCAAAAGGCATTCGGCTTTGCCAAACGGGGGATCATGAATGGTCCAGACGGCAAGGCGATCCATGCCGAGCTGACGCTCCGCGGCACGACTTTAATGTTGGGGCCGGAAATGCCGCAGATGGGTTCCCGCAGCGCGAAAACAATTGGCGCCTCGCCGACGAGTTTGTATCTGCTGACGGAGAACGCAGACAAGACGGTTGCCAAGGCCGTAAAGCTCGGTGCCGCGCCCAAGGGACCCGTGATGGATATGTTTTGGGGCGACCGCTGTGGAACCGTTGTCGATCCCGAGGGTTACACTTGGATGGTCGCTACCCACATTGCACAACCCACACCTAAGGAAATGCAACAGAAGATGAAGGAACAAATGGTCAGCCAACAGGCAGCCCGCGCTGCGAGTGCCTCCTGATCTCTCTTATTTCAAACGATTTCAAACCATTCCAATCAGGCTTGCGGGGGCGATCGGGCATAGACACAATAAACATTTCAGCGAATGCCCGGCCAGCGAGAGGAGATGCTGTCGTACAGCGATAGCAACCCTCGTCGCGCCTCCTGCTGAGTGACGGCAATCCGGAAACTACCCGCTCCGAGCGAACTTACTAGCCCCTTACTAGCCCGAGTTTACCGCCCCCAGAGGGCGAATACGAGTCTAAGCCGCTACTGGTGCGGTCGCGGTCTATGTAGGGTTGTATGACCTACGAGCTGCGATATTGACGAGTTGGCGCTGGGTTGGGTCCATGTCAGCCAGGACGGTTCGAGCAAAAGGCTTCTGGGAGCCAGATGCTCCTTGGTCCGGCGCCCAACCTCAGCAACCCCGATAATTCCATGTAGAATACCCAGAGTCCCAGCGCTTTCGCTCGATGTTTGACGAGGTCGGAAGGCATCCCGGCATATGCACTGCGACTTCCCGAGAACAACTGGCGGCGGAAGAAGCCCTGATTTTAAAACAATGCGGGCTTGCGTGCTCCACGATGTGCGGGCTCTGGCGGTACGAAACGTACCAACTCCCCAGCTGGGGCCCCGCGACGTGCTGCTCCGCGTGGCGGCGGTGGGGCTTTGCGGCACCGACCTGCACATATACCAAGGCGAGGCCAACTACAACATGGACGAGAGAGGACAGCCTGTGCCTCTCACTCGTCACCCGCAGATTCTCGGCCACGAGATCTCAGGGAAGGTCGTTGCAGTGGGCGCAGAGGTCAGTGATCTGCGCGAAGGCGACCTCGTTGCGATCGATCAGGGCCTGAATTGTATGAGCCGGGGGCGGCAAGCGCTCTGCGAATACTGCGCGAGTGGAGACTCTCATCAATGCGAGTTTTACGCCGAGCACGGCATCACAGGCGCTCCTGGCGGTCTCGCTGAGTTCATCGCCATCCCAGCCGTTAACGCTATTTCGGTTAATTCGGAGCTCGAGCCCGTGCAGGCAGCGCTGACTGAGCCTCTTGCCTGCGTCGTTCATTCCATGAACGCCCTCGCCCGGGCGGCCAGCGCGCGTTACAGCCTCGCTGCCGAAATACCCGAGCGGCGTGTGCGGGCGGCAATGATCCTCGGTGCCGGGCCAGCCGGGCTTCTTTTCACTCAGTATCTCCGGCGCGTGCTCGGTTTCGATGGACTGTTGCTCGTGAGCGAGCCAAACGCGCGGAAACGTGACTTGGCGGCGGCGTTCGGAGCCGAAGTCATCGACCCGGCATCACAGGACATCATTGAGGCGGTTGGTGAGCGGACCGGTGGCCGCATGGCCGAGCTCGTGATCGAGTCATCGGGCGCCGGACGCGTCTTCTCCCTTCTTCCCGGCGTCCTCCGCAAGCAAGGTACGCTGCTGCTCTACAGTCATGGCCACGGCGGCATCGACTTAAGCGTGCTGAACGGGCTGCAGTACAAAGAACCGGTCCTCGTGTCGCCAGTCGGTGGTTCGGGCGGGTTTGACGAGAACTGCCGCCCAGCAGTCTACCGACGTGCACTCCAGCTCCTCGAACGGGGAACCGTAGACGTTGCGCCATTGCTCTCACATCGTTATCACACCCTTGACCAAGTCAAACACGCGTTCGACCAAGACTTTGCTCGTCCCGAGTACATCAAGGGAGTCGTCGAACTCCTCCACGGCAAAGTCGTATCATAAATCCCAGGCTTGCACGTGGCAATCAATGCTTAAGCCAGCTGCGTCCGAACTAATTCCCACGCGGAACGCGCCTGCAGGCGCTTCCAGAATTCCAACAGTCGCCTTTTCGATCCGCAGCAAGAAGCGTTTGCGGCTAAAACGGCTGATTTCCCAACACGTACGCGCAGGGGTCGCAACGCACGATTTCCGCAATTGAGAGACAATGAATAAGAATGTTCACCGACGCTCCTCCCCGGAAAAGCAACGTCGGATCCTTTCTCGACAGCGACCGGCGCAATGCAACCCCTTTGCCGTCCGGCGCACGGCTTTTAACCAGCGCAGACTCGATCGAGGCGGCAATGAAGGACGGTACAACCAGAGATGTTCAGCGCGCCTGCATGGGGTTTCTTCGAATTGCCTCCAACTTTTACCGCGTGCCGGAATGCAGCGTCCGTTGCCGCCCGACCGCTCAGAGCGCGGGAGCGCTCGATTGCCGAGCTTTTTGGCGACTACGACCCGGATACGCTGGTGATCCGTGTTTGGAAACGGACCGCGATACGCAAAGAGATCACCTCCTTCGGCACCTTCCTTAGCGACTCTGTGTCACGAGTTTTGTCATCACCTGGATTTCCACCGGTTCGGATTCCGCGATTCCTGGCACACTCGCGGATTCTATGAGCGGACCGCTTTGCTGTACCACCACGCGAGAGGGACACCGCCAAAGAAGCTCGTCTGGGTGCCAGTGCGCGGCCGGTGCTGGCGGATCGATTGGCTACGCACGAACCACGGTCACTGAGCGGCGAGGCCGCGATTCGTTGCGGCGACATCACGCATTCTTGTCGGAATCTTGTATATGTTCGTGGGCGGCTATGTGCGGTGGCCGTGACGCCGCGTGGGATCCGTTATTAGCTACGCATTGCGAGAGATGTCCGCTCTTGATTCTTCCTGCTGGACCTTCAGCTAAGGCGCGAGGTGAGTCGTCGGACCGAAGAGGCCATGTCCCGTCGAGAAACGAAGCCAGTCTTTGGGCGTCGAGAACGAAAAGGATGTTTCGTTTCCGCGAAATCAAACCTTCCTTTTCTAATCGTCTCAACACGCGGCTGGTGTGCTCGGGAGTTACCGCGAGCAACTCCGCGATTTCCCATTGTTTGAGAGGTATCGGTAAGCTCCGATCAGTTCCCGAGTGCATATCGCGAATTACAAAAGCATCAAAGAGAAGTTTGGCGAGCCTATATTGAGCAGTCCGCGAGACTACATCGATCATAAGTTCAAGATGGGCATGAACTTCTCGCGCCTGCATCTCTTGTAAATACCGGCAGAAGTCCAAATTGGTGCTTAGTAAGCCGTCAAGTTCGGTCGCCGATACACGCCTCAGGCTACAAGGAGTCACAGTCGACGCGGTCGCCGGATAAACCGTACTAAGAATAACCGCTGCTGTTCCGAGTAACGAACCGGGCCCGCGCAAACCCACAATGAGCTCCTTCCCCGATGGATTAATGCAAGTTAGTTTTGTAATTCCCGAAGCGACAAAGTACGCACATTCTGCCCGGCTACCCTGTTGGAACAAGCGGACCTTGGCGGGGTATTCCGCTGCTGGAAACAGGGAAAAGTCCCTCTCCCCGCGGCTGCTTTGTGAACCGCCCAGGCGCAGTTTTGCTTGATCCATAGTTGTCGCGTTTCTAGCTGAAGGCTCAGGATCTTGGCGTTGTTTCGACAGCACGAGACTATGGCCTAGGAGACACATCCCCGCTCGACTCAATCCATGGTTCCGCTAATGGGATTACGCGGAGGCAAGGGGAAATCATGGCGGCTCCTTCGGCTGCGGATGATTGGGCGACTCGAATGATGGTGTAAATCGGGTTTATACCTGATTTCCGGCCAACGCTCTTTCTGATGTCACCCCGTCGACAGTTGATCTGTATCAAGAAAACGCATAACGGAGATCAATGCAACCCGCAGCTGCCTCGATCCATACTGCCGGGCGATTACCAATGATCGATAATCCGGCCAGCAGCGCGACAACGAAGGAAAAAGTTGAATTCCAGCCGATCACCCCCGTCAGCCTTCGGGAGATGGTTCTGACGAGACTTCGAGAAGCGATTTTGCGCGGCAATCTTTTGCCGGGCCAGAGACTGACCGAAACCTTGCTCAGCAGACAGATGCAAGTCGCACAAAACGTTGTCCGCGAAGCACTGCAAGAGTTGGAGTTCCAGGGATTCGTTGTTCGGGTTCCCAACAAAGGCACGTTTATAACGGACTACTCGCTAGAGGACATCAATCAAATCTACCGTTTCAGGATGGAGCTTGAGGGTTTAGCCGTACAGCTGGCGCGCGAAGCTGGCAGGCCCAATGGCGAGGATCTTGAGAGCCTCGAACAGGCCTGGGATGGGATGAAAGCCGGCGCTGAAGCAGGCGACTTCTGGGCATTCTCCAGGAGCGATTTGGAGTTCCACGAAACGCTGTGGCGGATGTCCGGAAATCGGTGCGTGGAAAAGGCCTTGCGTGCCGTGGCCACCCCGCAGTTTGCCTACGTTCTGATCCGATCGTTTCGCCACACTCGGCTTAACTTGCCGGCTATCGCTCACCAGCATCGCGAAATTATCAACAAAGTGAAAACTGCCGAGCCGTCGGCTTGCCGGGAATTCCTGGAGGAAATGACCCGCGATTTCTGGCGGCAAATTAGAGAAAACGTAGCAGCGCCAGAATGACTTTCTCATTTCTCTTCTCGCGTCGTGAATCGTTGGTTTACAGGAGGAGCCATGTCATCGAAGAAAAGGAGGACAACGATACTCTCTCTGGTCCTTTCGACGGCGGCATGGGGAAGCCTGCCGCAACAACTTGCCCAGGCGCAGACTGTGAACGGCGCCTTTCACGGGACGGTGATTGATTCCACTGGCGCCGTAGTCCCTGGGGCAACCGTGGAGGTGACCAATTTAGCTACCGGCCTGACGCGGAACGCCAGCGCCAACCAGGCAGGGTTTTACACCATCACGCAACTACCTCCGGGCCAGTACTCCGTGACCGTTTCGAAAACAGGCTTCGCGAAGGTGTTACAGTCGCGCGTCGAACTCCTCGTTAACCAAGACGTGGAGGCAGATTACACGCTAAATGTGGGTGCAGTAACACAGCACGTCGAGGTTACGTCTGCTCCCCCAGCGCTTGAAACGGCCAATGCGACATTGGATCAGGTGATCGGTTCCAAGCAAGTGGTTGATCTTCCGCTGAACGGGCGGCAGTTCACTCAACTGGTGCTGCTGACTCCTGGCGCTACTCCCAAGGAAAGCGGCCAGCAATCGTTCTTCGTGATTCCCATTGGCGGCGGCGGAATCAGCCCGTCAGTGAATGGTCAGCGTGGCCAGCAAAACAACTTCACTCTGGACGGGGTTCTCAACAACGCCATCTTTGACAACACCTGGGCCATCAGCCCGCCTCCCGACGCCATTCAGGAATTTAACGTACAGTCGCAAATGACAGACGCGCAGTTCAGCATCTCGTCTGGCGCCAACGTCAACGTAGTCACCAAATCGGGGAGCAATGAAATTCACGGCGACCTCTGGGAGTTCCTGCGAAATGACAAGTTGGATGCGGCGAACTTTTTTGACAATTTCGCAAAGCAAAAGAAACCCGCCTTCCGCCAGAACCAGTACGGCCTCACCGTTGGAGGGCCAGTGATTTTGCCGACGCCCTGGGGTCTGTATAACGGGCGCGATTCGAAAACGTATTTCTCTGGATACTGGGAGGGCTTCCGATCGAGCAAAGGGTTCACTCTCTTCAACAACGTGCCAACGGCCGGTGAGCTGGGCGGAGATTTCTCAGGCTTGCTGACGACCCAGCAGGCCGTTGATCCTACGACCAACCAGCCCATTGTCGACCCTTTGGGCCGACCCGTATTCGTGGGGCAAATCTACAACCCTTATACGACGCGAATGGTAACGGCGGGCACTGTTGACCCTGTGACCGGCCTGCCGGCGCAAACGAGCGGTTTTGTTCGCGAACCCTTTCCGGGAAATACGATTCCGGCCGCCATGCTGAACGCTCAGGC